>Ga0157374_10000407_pt1 | contig 39138 bp, 32 predicted proteins | sample M25metaG_FD_115308 | JGI IMG/M metagenome (GOLD analysis project Ga0157374, IMG submission 115308) | Miscanthus rhizosphere microbial communities from Kellogg Biological Station, Michigan, USA - M2-5 metaG | ecosystem: Host-associated > Plants > Roots > Rhizosphere > Soil | place: USA: Michigan...
GGGTGGCGAGGTAATCGTTTCACGCGGCGAACTGGTCGAGATCGGCGGTTCTTTTCGGATTCCCGACGTGATGGGCAAATCCGGGGCACTGCTGAGGGAAGTGGGAACGACCAACCGCACCCGCATTTCCGACTACGAGCAAGCGCTCAACGAACGTACTCGCCTGCTGCTTAGGGTACACAGGTCGAACTTCAAGATTAGCGGCTTCACCGAGCAGCCTACCATTGCCGAACTTGCCCGGCTGGCACGCAAGCACAACGTGCCGCTTCTTGAAGACCTCGGCAGCGGAGCCTTGTTCGATCTCGCACAGGTTGGAATCCAAAACGAACCTGGGGTCCTCGACAGCTTGCGATCGGGCGTAGACGTCGTGACCTACAGCGGCGACAAGCTTCTCGGTGGCCCTCAAGCAGGGTTGATCAGCGGGCGAGAAGACCTGGTCCGGAAGATGCGAGGCAATTCCCTTTTCCGCGCCTTACGCGTAGATAAACTGACCTACGCCGCGCTCGAAGCCACGCTGCTCGCTTACCTGAAGCGTGACTACGACGCGGTGCCGGCACTGAGAATGATGCAAAGCCCAAAATCAGAAATTACACAGCGTGCTGCTGCCTTGCTTCGAGAGATCGAGACTCTGAGCGAAGGCACGCGCTCCACCCGGTTTTCGGCAGAACTGATCGACAGCGCATCGCTCCTGGGTGGAGGCTCGGCCCCCTCCGCCACAATTCCGACAACCGTGATCGCACTCACGTGTTATAGTCTCTCCGCCAATGAACTAGGCGCCCGTTTGCGGGCTGCCGATCCTCCGGTCATAGCCCGGGTTGAGGAAGGCAAGGTTCTGCTTGATTTACGTACCGTCTTTCCTGAGCAGGACAAGGTCTTAACACTGGTACTTGTGAACACCGCGGCCGTGTAGGACATTGAGCTAATCGCGTTACCGTCATTCCAACAGGGGGATCCGCCTTCCATGCTGACGAACAGCCTTGCTGCTGTCCTGTTTGCCAACGAGTTCCAGTCACAGATTACCGGGATTGATTGGGTGGTCATTGGAATTTACTTCTGTATCTTGCTGGCTGTCGCATGGTGGGTGGTTTCAAGGCGCAAAGACTCCGCTGCTGACTACTTCCTTGCCGGGCGCAACCTCGGCTGGTGGATCATCGGCGCCTCTATCTTCGCGTCCAACATCGGCTCGGAACACGTCGTGGGGCTGGCAGGGGCGGGCGCAACCAGCGGTGTAGCGCTTGCGCACTACGAATTGCATGCCTGGTGCTTGCTGGTGCTGGCATGGGTGTTCGTTCCGTTCTATATGCGGTCAATGGTCTTTACCATGCCGGAATTCCTGGAACGCCGATTCAGTCCGGCATCGCGTTACGTATTGTCGGTGGTCTCGATCATCACCTTCATCGTCTCGAAGATTGCGGTGGGTATCTTTGCTGGCGGGGTGGTCTTCGGCACGCTGTTGCCGGAGCTGCATATCACGATTGGCGGCACCACCATCGACTCGTTCTGGATTGGTTCGGTGCTGGTGATTGTTCTCACCGGCTTATATACGGTCCTGGGGGGAATGCGGGCCGTCGCCTACAACGATGCGGTGCAAACCTTCGTCCTTATCCTGGGGTCATTTTCGCTGACCGCTTACGGACTGGTGAGGCTGGGGGGCTGGCACGAACTGCGCCACTGGTGCGGTTCGGATATGTTCAACCTTTGGAAGCCAATGATTCCGGCGGGGGTCGAAGGAACCTGGGCGCCCGTGCTTGAGACCGATGCTGCCGGAAACGTCTTGAAAGAGGCCTGGTATTTCAACGGCAATTTCCCCTGGGTTGGGATGTTGATCTGCGCACCCATCGTTGGCCTTTGGTACTGGTGCACCGACCAGTACATCGTGCAACGTGCTTTGGGCGCACCGAATGAAAGCGTGGCGCGGCGCGGATCGATCTTTGCTTCCTTTCTGAAGTTGTTCCCGGTTTACCTTTTCATCATTCCCGGGTTGATCTGCTATGCGCTCGCGAAGAGTGGCAAAATTCCTGCCCTGGGCGCGATGGTGGGAGCGGACGGCAAAGTGGTTCCCTCGGTCGCACAAGGCGCATTCCCGATGATGGTGCAGTACCTGCTGCCTCCGGGCTTGCGAGGACTGGTCGTTGCCGGATTGCTCTCGGCGCTCATGGGATCCTTGGCCGGTGTGTTCAATGCTTGCTCGACGCTATTTACCGTCGATCTTTACGGGAAGTGGCGCCCCGGTGCGTCGCAGCATCAGATCGTGCGCGTCGGCCGCATCGCCACCGCCAGTATGATCGTCGTCGCTCTGGCATGGATTCCGGTTATCAAAGGAGCACAAGGCCTCTACAACTATCTGCAGGCAGTTCAAGGTTACTTGGCGCCGCCTATCTTCGTGGTCTTCTTCCTCGGCGTGTTCTTCAAGCGGATGAACGCTCAAGGCGCGCTGTGGGCCATGATTGTTGGCTTCGTGCTTGGTATCTTCCGCATGATCGTGGACACGCCGGTCGCGCTCGGCCTCAGCGGCTTGCAGAACGGCTACACGCCAGGCTCCTTTCTCTGGATCGTCAACAACATCTACTTCCAGTATTTCAGCGTGTTGATCACGCTTGTCTCTGCGATCGTGATGGTCGGAGTCAGCCATATGACCGCTGAGCCTAATTACGCGAACATTCGCTCGCTCACCTTCGAGACGGTAACGGAAGAGGACAAGGCGAGAACCCGCGCGAGCTGGAGTTGGAAGGAAGTTGCAGGTTCCGCCCTGGTGCTTGCCTGCATTCTGGGAGCATATTTCTATTTTCGCGGATAACCGGACACTCCGAGCCAGGCGGGGCACGGACGCTGGTCCTTCGACTATGCTTGACCCATGGCCACGCTATTTACCATCGGCCATTCCACCCGCACGATGGAAGAACTGATCGATGCGCTTCAAGCGCATGGAGTCAAGACGCTCGTAGACATTCGAGCGTTCCCCGGGTCGCGCCGGCTTCCGTATTTCAATCGTGAGTCGCTCGAAGAAGCCCTGCCAAAAGCAGGGATCAAGTACGTTTGGATGAAGGAACTGGGTGGACGGCGAAACAGAATTCTCCCCGATTCGCCGAACGTCGGGCTGCGGAACGACAGCTTCCGCAACTACGCCGACTACATGCTGACGCCCGCGTTCGAGCAGGCGATCGACCACCTCGTCAACCTGGGCGAGAACTCCCCAACCGCCTATATGTGCGCCGAACGCGTGTACTTCCATTGCCATCGCATGCTGGTTTCGGACTGGCTAGTGGCCCACGGGCACCAGGTCCGGCACATCGAGAACAAGAAACCAGCGAGACCGCATACCCTCATGGCAGAAGCAAGGATCGAGGATGGCAAGCTTATCTACGGCGGCGGCCTGTTCTGAGGGGGACCATCTTTCTCATAACAGCGCCTTGATCGACGACGGGGGCCTCTACGCGTGTGCTGTTAGACTCTTCTCTTCGTTTCTTGTTTCTGGTTTCTTCGTTCTATGCCGACAGCTACTGAAATTGAGGTGAAGGCACCGACGACCGGCAAAGTCCTGGCAACCGGAGTTGCCCTGAGCAGTTTCTCCGCGCTGCTGCTCGAACTTGGTCTGACGAGGCTCTTCTCGGTGGTGTTGTTCTATCACTTCGCATTTCTGGCAATCTCGATCGCTCTGCTGGGGCTCGGAGCGGGCGGCGTGTTCGCACACTTGCGAAAAAAGAATCTGCAGAACTACGAGTTGCGGAACTTCGCCGCCCTGTGTTCGTGCCTCAGTGCCTTGACCATTCCCGTGGTGCTCGAAGTTGTGCTGCATGTTCCCGTATCGCTCGAGTTAACCGGCGGAAACTTCATTCGTCTGACTGCGGTCTATTTGGCCTCGGCCATCCCCTTTTTCCTGACCGGCCTACAGTTCTCAGTCATCTTTGCGCGCGAGTCTGAGCGCATTCCGAGACTCTACGCCGCAGACCTCGCCGGGGGTTCGCTCGCCTGTATCGCGATCGTTCCGTTGTTGAACTGGGTGGGCGGCCCGAACGCAATCCTGTTTTCTGGGCTCATCGCTTCGATGGCTGCAATCGTCTGGAGCGCAACCGCGAAGACGAGAGGGAGGGTGGTGGCGCTCGCGATTTTGCTGGCGCTCGGCATTGCCCTGAATCACTCCGGGCGTTTTGCCGATATCACCTGGGCAAAGGGTGTACTCAGGAAAAACGTCGAATTCGCCCGTTGGAACGCTTTGTCGCGGGTTGAAGTGGATCGGGCTCCGGATGGTGCACGGGTAATTGTCATCGATGCCGACGCCAATACCTACATCATGAATGCCGATCCGCGGCAGTTTGGCGACAAGGATTGGGAGAAAGAGCTGATGGCCTCTCCTCCCGCAACCGTCAATGCCCTACGTCCCCAAGGGGCTTACGCGATTATCGGACCGGGAGGAGGGGTCGATGTTCTGCGCGCAGTGACCGGTGGCAGCCCGAGCGTAACTGGCATCGAGATCAATCCCATCATCGCGAACCGCATCATGCGGGAGCGATACGCCGACTTCGCCTATCACCTTTACGACCGCCCCGAAGTTCACATCAACGTCGCCGATGGGCGGTCGTTTATCCGCAACTCCGAGGACCGGTACGACGTGATACAGATGACGCTCGTCGATACCTGGGCTTCGACAGCGGCGGGTGCATTCGCCCTGAGCGAGAACAATCTCTACACCTCGGAGGCCTTTCGCGAGTACTTCGAGCACTTGAAACCGGACGGAATCATCGCCATCACCCGCTGGGAATTCCGCCGGCCGCGAGAGGCGCTGCGTGTAGTTTCACAAGCCATGGATGCCTTGCAGCGATTGGGAGCCACGGATCTTGAACGCCACTTTGTGGTGATCTCTCAGGGGGAGCTGGACGAAGATGGCATCAACGTCGCCGTACTCGCCAAGAAAACTGCGTTCACGGAAGCTGAACTGAAGACCGTGCAGCAATACGTGAGCGGGCACCCGCCGCTTCGGCTGCTGTACTCACCTTCTCAGCCGCCAATGAACCCCTTCACGGAATTGATCCACAGCAACAATCCCGTTGCCTTCAGCCGCACCTACGCCTTCGACATATCCCCGGTCAGCGATAACCGGCCTTTCTTCTTCTTTACGTTGAAGACCGGCGACATCCTCGAGTCCCTCTCCGACAGCGGTGCCATGGATTGGAAGGTGAACCTCGGGGTTGCAGTACTTGGAATGTTGCTATTGATTTCCGTGGCTGCCGTGCTCGGGTTCTTGCTTCTCCCGCTCCTGATCGGGGCCAGTGGGGCTGGCCAGCATTCATCCCTGTTCTACTTCGTGGCGATCGGTCTCGGATACATCCTGGTTGAGGTCTCGTTCATCCAGCGCTTTGTATTGTTTCTCGGGCATCCCACTTACGCCCTGACAGTCGTGGTTTTTCTCATGCTGCTTTCAAGCGGGGCGGGCAGTTTCGCGTCGCGGAAGTGGATTTCACAAACCGGCCAGCTAGGGCTTCCCCTTGTGATCATAGCCGCAGCGTTGCTTGTCTATGCGGCCGTGCTTCCATCCATTCTGAATTCACTGGTAGGCGCTCGGTTCTGGGTCAAGCTGCTCACGAGCGGTATCGTACTGGTGCCGCTCGGGTTCTCGATGGGCATGCCGTTTCCGACCGGCCTGCGTGCGCTATGCGGGGGGGGATCCGCTAGCACGGAATCGAATGCCGTGGAGTGGGCATGGGCGATGAATGCGGCGGCCAGTGTTCTGGGGTCGGTGCTGGCCATTGTCATTGCCATGGAGTACGGCCTTACCGCGACTCTGGTGTGCGGAGCAAGCGCTTATGCCCTGGCTACGGTCTTGCGGCCTCGAGCACCTCGACTTACAACCGCGCTCTAAATCCCGGCTGTGTCTGCTATCATTCGGAAATCTGGGGCCTGCTATGCTTACGCGACGCGTGGCGATGCTTCTACACATGACTCGGCTTTCGGTGACACCGCACGGGAGGACCGTTGCCTAGCCAGAGGCAGTTGAAGTGGTCCCAACTCAAGGTCGGCAGTCTCGTAGTCGTTGCCAGCCTCACACTGGCTACTCTCATCGTGCTGATGAGCGGAAGCGGCGGGTTATTCACCCACAAGATTCGGATCAAATCTTATTTCCCGGACGCCAGCGGTCTGGCCGAAGGCGCTCCCGTCCGGCTCAGTGGCGTAGATGTCGGGAATGTCAAAACCATTCGAATCGTTTCAGGCAATTCTCTTTCGCCGGTTGAAGTCACCATGAAAGTGAACACCAACTACGACTTTTACCTGCGCAAGGATTCTAAGACCATCCTCTCGACTGCGGGTGTCCTCGGACAGACTTACATCAATATCGATAGCTCAGGCGCCACCGGTCCACCCGCGAAGGACGGAGACATTCTCCAGAGCAAAGAACAACCCGGCTATGACGACGTGGTCCGGGCCGCCAATAGCAGCCTTCAGAACATGGACATTCTGCTGAAGCGGTTGGACCGCATCGTTTCCTTCGTCGAAAGTGGTCAGGGATCGGTCGGCAAGCTGATTTATGATCCGAGCCTGTATAACCAGGCCAAGGCCACGGTGACTCAGGTCCAAACGCTCGTCAACGACGTCACCCAGGGCAACGGCAGTCTCGGCAAGCTGATCGAGGATGACGATCTCTACAACCGTGCCAATGCCACTCTCGACAAGATCAACCAGATGATCGACGAAGTGAACGGGGGGAATGGCACGATTGGAAAGCTGCTGAAGGATTCAACCCTCTACGACAACGCGAACAAGACGGTGGCAAACGTGAAGCTGCTCACCGATGACATCAATGCCGGCAAGGGCGCGATAGGCAAGCTGGCGAAGGATCAGGCATTTGCGGACAAGCTCCAGAACACCATGAACCGCTTGTCCGACATGATGGACCGTCTGAATTCCGGCCAGGGCACCATGGGCAAGCTGTTGCAGGATCCCACTCTCTACAACAACACCAACCAATTGCTCACGGAAACGCAGGATCTCATCAAGGCGATTCGGCAGAATCCGAAGAAGTATCTAACCATCCATCTGAAGCTGTTCTAAAACGGCTTCGTCTTTGATTTCTGATGCGCGCAAGGATGATTCGCGCAGAGATTCGCTCAGGATGATGCATGATGTCTGGCGCCTGGCGAGGGATGGATGAAAACGGAACCCGCCAACGTAAACCTGCTTATCGTTTCAGCAGGTCCACGGGCTCTCGAACATCGTGTACGCGGAAGTACTGCGCCAGGTCCGGATGCTTTTTCTTCACTTCTTCGTACATGGCGTAGGCGGCACGGCGGTAGGAGAAGTGACCCGCGGGTCCGGTGCGCAACTCTGCGATGTAGACAGCTTCGGCAAAATCCATCTTGAACAGCGTGCGTTTGCGAAAACCGAGTGGGATGGCATATTGGCTGCTCTCGCCCGCTTCGGGCGAAGCGCTGGCGGCCAACTTGGCCACTGCGCGCGCGGCATCGTCCATAGCCTGCGAGTAAAGATCGAGAGCACCGGCCCCACTCAGCTCCTCGGGCGTGTCATATCCATGCAGAGTCGAGAACCCCTGCTCGATTTGAATGCAGCGGCGGTGCCGATGCATGTCGCGGAAGCCGCCAATGTCCATCAGAATGTCAAAGCGGAACTGCTGTCCCGCGCGGAATGCCGACAACATTTCATCATGACGCCCGCGATGCCGAAGCCCCGCGTCGATAATCTCTTGACGCCGTCCAGGACCGAGACTCTCGATTGCCTGCCGGATTTGGCGGTAGGGAAACGCGCAGTGCTCGTACAAGAGTGTAGAGGGCAGCTCAATGTCAACCGGCTCGTCTTCGAGAAGATCGACCACCGGTGCGGTTTCAGGCAGAGCTGAGCCCATCAACTCGGCAGCCATCTGCCGCAGTTCACGGCGAGTTTCCGTTTCATACAGATTCGGGTCAGCGTATTTAACCAGCGTCGGAGCGACGCGGACTTCTTTGAGCAGTTCGGCTTCGGCCCGCGCGCCTAACTCCGGGGATAGAGCGCGGACGTCATCCACCAGTTTCCGGAGGGAATCGTGGTTCACGTTGTAAGCGGCCGACAGAGCTGCTTTCTTTAATAGCTCTCCCAGGTTTCGCACTTCGGCATGGGTATGGGAGAGCAGGTGCGAAACCTGCATCTCTAGGGTGCGGGCATTGACGATCTCGCCGAGTGAGGTGTTGGTGGCGAGCGGAAGCAAATACCGCGCGATATCAAAGGCCCTAGCACGCAACGTCCGCTCGTAGGCTTCCTGCTTCATGTCAGAAGGTTTTGGAGTAATGTCGGCGAGGTAGCGGAAGGTGGTCTCAGAAACACCCTCATAGGCCGAAAAGAGATTGCTGATCGCGCTCAGGTAGACTTCGCGGGCCTGTGAATCGGACCCGAAATCAGGCGTGTAGTAACCGCTTTTGCGGAAGTCCTGGTAGCGAGTCGATCGCTCCTGGCCGTCCCAACGCTGCTCGCCGGCCACGGCAATCGCCGCCAGGATGGAGAGCCTTTCAATGGCCAGTGCAATGTGCGCCAGATCGGCAATCGAGCGGTGCCCGTACTGGAAATAGAAGGTGTTGAGAAACTTTTCAGCTTTTTGCTGGCTGATTTCTTTCAGAGAGTCCTTCATCGAGAGTGCCGAGCGCGAATACTTCGCCATGGCATAGGCCAGCACCTCGGGCTCAGCGCCGAACACCGCGTAGACCTCGGTTGAGGAAGCAGCAGATCCGTTTCCGTTCAGCGGAACGACACTGGTCACAGCTTCAGCCATGGTGAACCTCGGGGGAATGGAAGAGACTGAATCTTAAATCCTGCCTGGAGCGGGTGCAATTGCGGCAGCTGTGGAAACCTGAGCGGAACTTCAGGGGTAACGAGTCCGGAGCTTGCCATTACAGAGTATGCAGGTACGCCAGCAGGTCCTCGAGCTGCTGCTGGTTGAGGACATTCGAGTAACCTTCCATCTTCCCCCGCCCGATACGAATGACCTCCCCTACGCGGGCGTCGTTAGCAGGAATGCCGCTCACCGGAAGGTAAGCTTTTTTGAAGACACCCTTGAGCCCGGGTCCCTGCCGTCCTCGCGTGGAGTAGGGATTGTGGCACCGATCGCAGTAGGCATCGTAGAGCTTCCGCCCGCTGGCCTGTTGCGCATTGAGGCCGAGTTCTGCGTCGCTTTTGCGGCGCTCGGCTTCGCAACCGGCCAGAAACACGAGCGCGCAGACGAGCAAGGACGAAACACCAGTCATGAGCAACCGCGAACGGAAATGAGTTAGCATTGCAACTTTGCTCTTAAAATAGCAGAAGATACCCAATGGTCTCCTGGCCAACCATCGCTCTCAAGCGGGTCTATGACGCTCCCGAGGTCTCCGATGGGCACCGGGTGCTTGTCGACCGGCTCTGGCCGCGCGGCCTGTCGAAGGCAGATGCCCGCATTGATCTCTGGCTTCGCGATCTTGCACCATCCCACGAACTCCGAAAGTGGTTTCATGCCCACCCCGAGCACTGGAAAGAGTTCCGGCAACGATATTTGGCTGAACTGAGAACCGCCACAGCAGACCACGCCCTGGCACAACTGTATGAGGTTCTCAACCGGGTGAGCCCGGTCACGCTCGTATTTGCCTCGAAGAGCACCGACAAGAACAATGCCACAGTGCTGAAAGAGTTTGTCGAAGGCATGAAAAAACCCCCGCGCGGCACCGGGGACCATAGAACACGGGCACAGAGGCGGAAGAAGAGTTAACTACTTAGAATTCACCACCGTGGTAATGATGCTGTCGATCAGATCGTTCACGCGCTTACCAGGAGCGCTATTGTTGTTTGCCAGGATGGAAAAGGCGATCTCTTCACCTTTTGCCGTTACCGCATAGCCAGAAAGTGTCTTGACCCCGCCGAGCGAGCCTGTCTTGCCATATACATGCGCCTGCGGATCCAGGTCTCGAAAACGGTCGGCCAATGAGCCATCGACGCCGGCCACCGGGAGAGAATCGTGGAACTCTTTGCCCCAGGGTTGGGACTCGGCAAAAATCAGCAGATCCACGACCGCTCGCGGCGTGACTAGGTTCTGCCGCGATAAGCCAGAGCCATCGTAGAAAACATAGTCGTCTGCTCGAATGCCGGCGTTGTTCAGAAATCCGCGAAGCACTTCGAGACCGGCCTGAACCGTGCCGCCGGTACCCTTTTCGCGACCGAGCAAGCGAAGCAGAATTTCCGCATGCAGGTTTTGGCTGACCTTGTTGATGACTTGCACGTCTTCTGAAAGCGGCGGGGATTTGTATTCCGCCAGGACCAGCGGGCCCACCGGCGAGGTCAGGGAGCGGTCATCTCCTCCACGGCTGTTCGAGGCAATCACCACGCTGGTGAACGTTGACAGGCTGGCCAAGTCGGTATGCCGCGTCCGTTGTTTGCCATAAACAGCCACGCCGCGGACTTCCAGTAAGTGACGGAACAGGTTGGCCGCAAATTCCGCCGGATCCTCGATCGAGAGCCCCTCGTTTACGCCTGCGTCATCCATGGGCATCGTGCCCCAGAGGGTTAGCGTGGTCGAGCCCGGCTCGCGGTTGATGTAAATCTTCCGGCCCGTGCCTGCCGGCGTGGTCAGCAGCCGATTGTCGATCGTATAGTAGTCGGCAAAAGGGGTGACGCTCACGAAAGCCTTGTCCCCAGCGCGCGCACCCGGAAGAATCTGAACGAAAATAACGTTGTCGTTGATGGTAAGAGCGGAAACCGGAGCTCCGTCAGGCCAGACCAAATCATCCTGGCTCCAGCCTTCGCCGTATCGTTCGAACGCAAAATAGGAATCGTCGGCAACGATGTCGCCGTCGATATATTTCACACCCTTCTGAACCAGTTCATCCGCCAGTTTCTCAAGCACCTTCATCGGATCGGCATCACGCTGGGTGCGCATGTTGTACGGCATTTCGCGGCCAGAGAGGCTCGGATCGCCCCGCCCCACCAGAACGAGGTCCCCGGTAAGGCGGCCGTACTTATCAAGAGAGCCGTTGGTCTCAAGGGTTGTGCGGAACTTGTATTCCGACCCGATCAGGGCGAGCGCCGCCGCCGTCGTGAAAAGCTTGGTGTTCGAGGCCGGCGTGAACATCTTTTCGGCATTCAAGGAGTAGATGGGCTTGCCGGTGCGCACGGAAACGATTTGCACTCCCAAGAATCCGTGTGCAAGGTCTGGCTGGGAAACAATCTGTTCGATTTGCTTCTTGAGAGAAGCCGAGGGTTTCTTGGAGGCAGCTGGAGCCTCCAGCGTCACTAAGGCGCAACAGATCAGGACGGCAAGCGCTGCTCTGTTTCTCAACATCTACAAAGCCGATTGTACCACCCTGGCGAGCAACCTGAGCGCAAGTACGTTTAGAATCACCACATGCGTCCTGTGTTCACCTGGAACCTGGGTACGCGCTCGCTCGAGTTAGGTAAGCGCACCCTGGTGATGGGAATTCTCAACGTTACTCCAGACTCCTTTTCCGATGGCGGCCAGCACACCGCGCCCGGAGATGCCGTGGCCCATGCGATGCGACTCCTCGAGGAAGGCGCCACGATCGTGGACATTGGAGGAGAATCGACTCGCCCCGGGGCCAGGGCGGGCATGGACAAGCCGGCGGTCAGCCCCGAGGAGGAGCTACGGCGGGTGCTGCCCGTTCTTGTGGCGCTGAAGGAGTCCCGGCCGGAAACCATCGTGTCGGTTGATACCTACAAGGCCAAAGTTGCCCAGGCGGCAGTTGAAGCCGGAGCAGACATCATCAACGATGTCTCCGGACTGCAATGGGACCCGAAGATGGGCAAGACGCTAGCCGGCCTCGAATGTGGGGTGGTGATCATGCACGCCCGCGGTAGACCGGACGAGTGGGCATCGCTCTCGAGCGTGCCCGACATGGTGATGCTGGTGAAACGCGAGTTGCGCGAGCGGGCGGAGAAGGCAATCACCAGCAAGGTTCGGCGGGACCGCATGGTGCTCGACCCCGGCTTCGGCTTCGGCAAGCGCTTTGAAGAAAACTATCCGCTGCTTCGGCGTTTCCATGAGTTTCACGAACTCTATTTCCCGTTGATGGCGGGGGTGTCGAGGAAATCCTGGATCGGACGGGCGCTGTCGTCGAGCGGGAAAGACGCCGCTGTCAGCGAGAGGCTGTTTGGTACTCTAGGCGCAGAGGTAGCCCTGGCCTTGAAAGGCGCTCACATTATTCGCACTCACGACGTCAAATCCTGCGTAGAGGCGCTGCGGTTGGCCGATGTGGTTGCCGGCTAGCCCGTCCACCTCAGCTACAATTCAGAATTCTTCTTGGAGCGTTACATGAGAACGGGAGTCTGGTTCGTAACTGTTAGCATTCTTTTCATGACCTTGCCCTTGGTGTCTGCGGCGCCTGACCTTGGCGACCGGAAGGCGCAGCTGAAGCAGCTGTTCGCTGACGAGTGGGAGTACGAACTCAGGGAAAGTCCAGAACTTGCAACCTCGATTGGCGACTACCGCTACAACGACCACTGGAGCGATGGTTCGCTCGCTCATGTGCAGCAGGAGAAGCGCGATCTCGAGCGGTGGCTGGCCAAATTCCAAGCCATCGATTCCACGGGCCTCGACGAGCAGGACAAACTCAGCCTGCAACTGATGGTGCGCAACCTCAAAGAACGGCTGGAAGGCATCGAGCTCAAAACCTACGAGATGCCTGTCGATCAGTTCAATGGCCTGCAGCTCGAGCTGGCGCAGTTCCCCTCTCTGATTCCTACCGATTCGACCAAGCACTACGAGGATTACATCTCGCGCCTCGAGAAGATTCCCACGGTCATCGATCAGGCAATCGAAGTTCTCGAGCAAGGCAAGAAAGACAAGCTGCTGCCGCCGAAATTTCTCCTCGCCAAGACGGTGGAGCAATGCAAAAAGATCTCTGACGCGCCCGGTGAGACGAACGCTTTTGCCGAACCAATTAAAGAATTCCCGGCAGCTGTTCCGGAGAGCGATCGCACGCGCCTGAAGCAGGCCGTACTCGCAGCCATCGATCGCCAGGTGCGGCCCGCCTACGTCAAGCTGCAGACCTATTTGGCGAATGAGTATGTGCCCTACGGACGGACAGAGCCCGGCGTGTGGGCTTTGCCAAATGGAGACGCGCTTTATCGCTACGACATTCGCTTACTGACCACCACCAACATGGATCCCGAACAGATTCACCAACTCGGGCTCCGCGAGGTCCACCGCATTGAAGGAGAACAACTGGCGATTGCGAAGAAGCTCGGCTTTCCGGATCTGAAAGCATTCCGAGCCTCGCTCAAGGACAATCCCAAAACGCACGCCAAGTCTCCCGACGCAATTCTCGAAACATACCGTGGCTATATAGACCAGATGAGGCCAGAGCTTCCCAAATTGTTTGGCATGCTTCCGAAAACGCGGGTCGAAGTGCGCGCCATGCAGGAATTCCGGGCGAAGGAGGCCGCCGCTGCCGATTACCAGCCCGGCACTCCGGATGGATCGCGCCCGGGAATCGTATGGGTGAATACTAGCGATTACGAGCATCGGGACATCCTATCGGCCGAGTCCACCTCTTATCACGAAGGCATTCCTGGCCATCACATGCAGATCTCAATCGCGCAGACGCTTACAGATTTGCCGGCCTTCCGCCGCTACGGCTTCAATAGCGCGTACGCCGAGGGCTGGGCTCTCTACTCGGAGCGACTAGGGAAAGATCTCGGCTTCTACCAGGATCCTTATTCCGACTATGGCCGCCTCACGGATGAGATGTGGCGGGCAATACGCCTGGTGGTTGATACCGGAGTTCACTACAAACACTGGACGCGCCAGCAGATGGTGGACTTCTTCCACGAGCATTGCTCGGTGGAAGAGCCCGATGTCCAAGCGGAAGTAGATCGATACATTGCGTGGCCAGGACAAGCATTGGCCTACAAACTGGGACAACTGGAGATTCTGAAGCTGGCCGCCCGCGCAGAACGCGAACTTGGCGGCAAGTATGATATTCGGGCCTTCCACGACGAGATCCTGAACGGCGGAGCCCTTCCCATGGACGTGATGGACGCACGTGTGACCGCGTGGATTAGTTCACAAAAGTCGGCAGCAGCGGGCTCACATTGAGCATCCGATAGCGAGAGCCGCTCGGCCAGGGATCGATGGACGTCTTACAGAAAATTCAGCTTGATCCCCGGGTCACGGTACGTCGACGAGGCAGCCCTGGCGGCCGCTGCGTAGTTTACTGGATGCGACGGTCGGTGCGGGCCGTCGATAATCCTTCCCTCGACGCCGCCATCCAATTGGCGAATGTGTTGGATAAGCCAGTGGTAGTTTTCTTTGCGCTGGTTCCTATTGCAGATGCAAATCTCAGACACTATACCTTCCTGCTCGAAAGCTTGACGGAAGTCGCAGGGGATCTCCCCAAAAGGAATGTCGGTTTTGTGCTGCGACGGCATCCCGAGCACAGCGTCGCGAAGTTCTGTAGCGAAATGGGCGCAGCGCTATTGCTCACCGATGAAAATCCGCTGCGGGGACCGGAGCATCGCCTGCAGAAAGTTCTGCGCGAGCTGCAAATTCCTGTGTGGAGCGTGGACTCCGACGTCGTGGTGCCCTCTAGGCTTATTTCGGGAAAGCAATATGCCGCCCGAATTATCCGGCCGAAGCTTCTCCGGCTAAGAGACGAGTTTCTCCTCCGGTCAAAGAATCCAAAGGCGAAGATCTCCTGGAACAAGAAGCTGAAATCCCTGAACAGTGACCCCTCGGTCCTGGCTGAAATGCATATCGATCGTAGCGTGCAGCCAGCAGGGGATCTCAGGGGAGGAACTCAAGAAGCGATGCGCCGCTTGCGCGACTTCGTTCGTGACAAACTGTCACGCTATTCCGACCGACGAAACCATCCTGAGCACGACGGAACGAGCCAGCTTTCGCCCTACCTGCACTTTGGCAACATCTCTCCAGCGACCATCGCGCGCCAGGTGATGAGAGCCACCGCGCCTCAAGAGAGCAAGGACGGATTTCTGGATCAGCTGATCACTTGGCGGGAACTATCGGTGAATTTCGTTCGGCACAATGAGCTTTATGACAGCTTGGAATGCGCCGAACCCTGGGCCATGCGCACGCTCAGCAAGCATGCCGAGGATCCTCGGCCCGTTCGCTACACCGAGAAGCAACTCCGGGACGCTGAGACGCACGACCGGTTGTGGAACGCCGCACAGATTCAAATGGTCGAGCGGGGCTGGATGCACAACTACATGCGCATGTACTGGGGAAAGAAGATACTCGAATGGACTCGCTCGCCAGCCGAGGCATTCCAGATTGCGGTGCGACTCAACGATAAGTACGAACTCGACGGGCGAGATCCGAATGGTTACGCTGGAATCGCATGGGCGATCGTCGGCAAGCTGGACCGCCCGTGGTTCGAGCGACCCATCTTCGGCCAGGTCCGCTACATGTCGAGCGCGAGCACGGGAAAGAAATTTGACAGCGAAAAATATATCGCGCAGCATTCGCGGAAGGAACCATCTTTCAAGAATCCTTAGGTTCCCGCCTTCGGCCTGACCCCGAAGATGGCCGTCCCGACCCGTACGCAGGTCGAACCTTCTTCGATGGCGACTTCAAAATCGTGTGACATGCCCATCGAAAGCGTGACCAGTTGAACTGCGGGTAATTTTCTGGATGAGATTTCATCGCGCAACGCGCCCATCCGGCGGAAATAGGGGCGCGATTGTTCAGGATCATCGTTGTAAGGGGGGACTGTCATCAATCCGTGAATCTGCAGGTGCTCGCAGGAAGGCGAAGCGGCCAGCATTCGTTCGAACTCCGAGGAATCAGGCCCAACTCCGCTCTTTGCCTGTTCGCCACCGATGTTGATCTCGATCAGAACCGGAATTCTCTTCCCAAGCTCTTTGGCCACGTTGTTGAGCCGTTCGAGCAGGCGCAGCGAATCGACGGAATCGACAGCGTGAAACAATTCCGTAGCGGCACGTGCTTTATTGCTTTGCAGATGACCAATCATGTGCCACTCGGTGCCCTTGAGATCGGCAAGGGCTTGGGCTTTTGTTGCGAATTCCTGCACCCGGTTCTCACCGAATAGGCGAACGCCGGCATCGTAAGCCTCCCGAATCCGGTCGGGCGGGACAGTCTTGGTAACCGCGATCAACGAGATCTCGCGCGGGTTGCGTCCGGCTCTAAAGGCAGCGCCGGCGATGCGTTCCTCGACGTCTCGAATGTGCTCGGCTATGGACATCACCGTCTCCGGACACCCAGCGTACACGAAGGAGGAAACTCCTGGGCGAGCGATGAGCTCGCCAGCTGCGGCTGGCGCCTCAGATTTGGCGAGCGCTGGTTCTACATCATGGCCGTGGGCGGTGGCGGCTCATTTGGATCTCCGGCACTCGTCAACGGCACAAATATTAAGAGGGCCGCCAAGAGCGCGAGAACGAGCATCCCTAAGAGGTAAGTGGGGTTGGCGAAAACTTGTGGCGGGGTTTTAGGAGGCGGCCACCGCCAGGCGCGCAATCCGGCCCAAAGCAGGCCCATCAAAGCTTCCCCGGCAATAAATCCGGAGGCCGTCAAAATGCCTGCGTTCTCCACGCGCGCACGTTGTCCTACGTTGTACCCTCGACGCTTTGCAACCCAATCGCCAGCGGCTCGAAATACTCCTCCCACGAAGATCGCGCACGTGGTCTCGAAGGGGAGATAGGCGCCAAGCGCAGCCAGCATGGGGCTACGCACACCCATCATGATCATGGCGACACCCAAGAACATGCCCACAATCACGAGCGGCCACGCGACATCGTGCCCAACAATACCGTTGGCCAGGGTGGCCATGAGTCCGGCCTGAGGTGCGGGAAGTTCTTTGGTCCCGAATCCGATTCCTGTTTGCAACGCCCGCAGAGGGAAATACATGATCAGGCTGGCCACCACGACGGCTATGAGTTCCGCCGCCTGAATACGCTTCGGCGTTCCACCGAGTATGTATCCAGCTTTGAAATCCTGCAGCAACTCCCCCGCCACAGACGACGAGACACACACGACCGCCGCGACGCCCAAAACGGTAGCGACGCCGCTCTTGCCCGAGACTCCCAAGGCAACCATCAGCAGACCCGCGATCAGCAAGGTCGAAATCGTAATTCCCGAGACTGGGTTATTCGAAGAGCCAATCACCCCACACAAGCTCCCCGATACGGTGGCAAAAAAGAAGCCGACGAGAAGCATAACCACAGCCGCAAACAGGGCCGGCCATAACAGGCCGGAGATTTGAACATACAAAGCGCACATTAAGACGAACATGACCCCGATCAGAATGAACACAGTTCGGAAACTCATGTACTGTTCAGTGCGCGACAGCTCCGGCTGCGGGCCGGTAGACGGTCGCAGATCCGCAAACGCCTTTTTCATCCCTGCACTGAGGCTGTTCTTCATGTTGTAGAGCGTGTATGCCGAGCCGACCAGCATCCCGCCAACGGCAATCGGTTTGACGATAAACTTCCATACGGCCGTGGCCATGTCCTTCCAGTCATTCGGGGTATCCCCTGGAATGAACTGCTTCAAATGCGGCCCCATGAAATACATCAACAGCGGAACCAGAAAGCCCCACGCAAGCACGCTCCCGGCAAATTGCAACGCTGCCAACCGCAGACCAATGATGTAGCCAACTCCCAGCAATGCCGGACTGACACTCGGCGCTGCCATCGTACTGGCGGCACCGGTTGGCACAAAGTTCGTGTTGGGAGGCGTGTCCAGCCGGAGTTGAGTTCGCCCGATTTGCCCAACGCCGAAAGCAAAGGTCTTGTCGGTCCCGAATATTCCGAGCGCGCCCAGGATGTAAACGATTCCGCCGACCCCGATATTCCAGAAGAGATATTTGGCCGCCTGCGCTCCGCGACGTCCGGCTTTGTGAATTTCCGAAGCGGCGACCGACTCGGGAAATGGCAGTTCTGGATCCTCAACCATGCCTTTCCGCACGAGCGAAATGAACAACACGCCCAGAATGGATCCGACCGTGATCATGGCGGTCGTTTTCCAGTAGGCTTCCCGGAACCCAAAGGACGCCCAGACACCCGAGATCAGGAAGGCAGGAATCGTGAAAATGGCTCCGGCAGCAATGCCTTCGCCGATCGTCCCGGAGGTACGCGCAATGTTCTCTTCGAGTACCGTCCCCTTCCAGCTGCGCAAAATGGCCATTCCTACAACCGCGGCCGGATAGGTTGCAGCAATGGTGACACCAGCCCGCAAGCCCAGATAGGCGTTAGCGGCTCCGAGAACAACCGTCATGCCTAAGCCGAGGAGAACCGCCCGCAGGGTGAACTCCTTCATTTCCATGTTTTCGGGGACAAATGGCTGGTGTTTTCTGGGGGTCTGTGGAGAAATGCCCGAAGTGCCCATTCGAATGTCCTATAACTGGTGAGAATGCCTGAATTTAGCCGCGCTGCACCTTAGCATGCCGCCTGCCCAATTTACAAGTACGGCACCGCGCATCTCACTCTCTATCGAAGCGGACAAGGATCGGGTACAATCTCGATCAGTCGCTTCGTTTGGAATTACGGGAAAGCCCTTGGAGTTCCAGAGCGATGATTACTGACGCATACCGCTGTCACGATTGTGGTTGCCACCAGGCCTTTCGTTCTCGGCGCCGCGGTTTTTTTGAGAAGCTTGTCCTGCCACTGCTTTTTCTCAAGCCAGTGCGGTGTTCGAATTGTTTCCGAAGAAGCTCCACCTCGATGTTCACGAGCGCCAGCCCACCTCCCGGGCGTCCCGGACCTCCGCGGGCAGCCGCGTAGCAATTGATTGCACGCTCACTCCCCAGCTATACTGAAGTTAATTCGGTCAGCTGGAGCCTAACCAGGCGCTGGCCGAGGGAGGATGGTCTTCAGCAGTATTGGAGACACAACTCGTGTTTGTCCGCTCCGGAACGCGGTACGTTCTGGCCTTCCTGCGGCGCACCCTCTTCGGTCGACGGTATCTGGAGCTAGTACCTTTGCGCGGTCCTTGCTACGCCCTATTTTCCCTGTAGATGGACCTCTGCCGAGTGCGTGCTCGACGAACAACGGCCTTGCCCGCGCGGTGAGTCAGTGATGTCTCTACATAGGCACAATTCGGCCCACATCCACCCGCATGGGGAGGATGGGCGCCAGTCCGTGACCGCGGTTTTCGGCTTTCACCAGGACAGCGATCCGCACGCGCTGCATGCCCCTGTGCTGGTACTGAACGCGTCCTACGAACCAATCAACATCTGCGCCGCCCGCCGCGCGATTGTGCTGGTGTTGAAGGGAGTGGCCATGACCGAGGAAGAGAACGGCCATTTCCTCCACGCCGCGCGTGTAGCGCTGCGCGTGCCGTCGGTCATTCGACTACTGGAGTACAGACGAATTCCGCATCAGACGCGGGCTCTGTCACGCAAAAACATTCTGCTGCGCGATCGCAACACTTGCCAGTATTGCGGCGAGGCGCTCTCGGCGAGCGATCTGACGCTGGACCACGTAATCCCGCGTTCCCGCGGCGGCGCGTCCACGTGGGAAAACCTCGTAGCCTGCTGCCATTCCTGCAACCGGCGCAAGGGAAATCAATTGCCCAATGAAGCCGGCATGAAGCTCATGCGCGAGCCACACGCCTTCAATCTCCACACTAGCCGTCACATTATGCGGCTGATGGGGCGATCTGACGATAAGTGGAGAAAGTACTTGTTTTACTGAGGGACCAGTACCAAGCCCACCAACTCTTCTTCGTTGCCTGAAAGCTGGACGCGCTTACTGCGGCTTCTGCGCCGGCTCTTGCTTTTGTGAGCCTTTCTCGACCTCGTGGCCCTCGTAGGTGATGGTTGTCTGCGTGCCGAAGCGCTTGTAATCCGTGTACTTCACTTTCTCGCGAATGTGCACGTCGTTCATCTGAAAATGCAATGTGTCATCGGCAAGAGTGTAGGAGGGGAACCAATAGCGGCCGTCAATCTGCTCGCGCCAGGTCGTGAACTTGGGAAAGAGATTTTCGTTGTTCTTCTTTCGAATATCGGGAACGGTTTTGCCAGAGGTTTTGACGATTTGTAGATCCTGATCGTCAACCCAAATTCTTCCCTGAAAATACCTTTTCTTGCCGACGATCTTCTTGGGGGCAACGTCGAACACATAACAATGCAGTTCGTCTTGCTGTTGCTGCCCGACATAAAGAATGTCGTATTCGGGAATCTCTTCAGAGGTCAGCACGAAGGGAAGAAGATGACGGATGTCCTGCAGATCCTCTGGGGACATCATGATGCCGCTCGGATCCTGGTCAAGCGTGCTTTGCGGCGCAAACACCACGTTCTCCAGGCGCTTGTGCTGGTCGTCATAAGTGACGTCGAAGGTTTCGTGGTATTCGCCCCTCACGGAAGTGCCGTCGAGGGTCTGGACCTTCACATCCTGACGGAAGGTGTAATTGTCCCGAGCCAGCTTAAATTCCCTTTCCTTCTCGGCGAATTTCTGGATGATCTGATCCGGCGTGATGCCTTTCGGCTGGTCGTTGGTTAGAGGCCCTTCCCCTTCCTGTGCGAAGGCCGCACAACCGAGCGTGAGGAGGGCGAGAAAGGCGAGAACCGGAAAAACGATTGCATGTTTCATAATGATTTTGCTGGGCTTAGGTGATTTCAGAAATGTCTCTTAAAAATTGGATGCATCGAACTCTTTGAAGTTGCACGGTGATAGACCCTAGACCTAGAAAAGCCCCTCTTTTTGGGTGGCCGCTAGGCCATCTATTCTCATATTTTCAATTTTCCCCATCCTGAATGTCCTCAATGCTTTGACTTTTCCGCTGCGGGGGCCTCTGCCTTCTTGTTTTCAGCGCTTTCTGGGCCGCCGCAGTTGAGGTTCGAAGCCGTGACTGTGCCCACCAGGTGGACGTCGGCAATCGGGAAATGCAGAATATCATCGGTGAGCGAATACGTCGGAAACCAGTATCCGTACAACCGTTCGCGCCAGGTCGTGAACTGGGGAAACAGATTCGGTTGTTGCTTCTTCTTCTTTGGAATGATGTCGGGGAAAGACTTGCCGGAGGCCTTCACGATCTGGAAGTCGTGATCATCCACCCAGACTGTGCCCTTGAAATAGCGCTTGCCTTCCTGCGTGACTTTGGGCGCTACCTCAAATACATAGGTATGCAGGTCGTCCTCCTGCTGCTGGCCCTTGTAGGTGACGGTGTATTCCGGCAGTTCATCGGTGCTTAACGTGAAGTGCAGACGGCTTTCAAAATCGACCTCGTCTTCCGGACTGATTTGCATCGATGCCTGCGGCGAGAGCACGGCGCTCTTCACTTTGTTCCCGTTTGCGTCCAGGCGCACATCCGCCACCTGACGGTATTCGCTGGTCGACTGTTGTCCCTGCAGCGTCTGAAACCTGACCGTTTGCCGGTAACTGCACTTCTTGCGCGCGTTCTTGAAGTCCTTCTCCTTCGCCGTGAATCTCTGGATCACCTGTTCTGGCGACATTTCTTTGGGCGGATCGGGGACAAGCGGACCTTCTTGCGCAGGCAGGCTGGGTATATACCAGGCGAACATCAAAACGGCAAAGACAGCGGTTTTCATAGACGATTCTGGACGCCCGTCCAGACTACTGGAAATCGAGAAAGCAGAAAAGACCGCCCCAATTCTCAGCCCTCTATTTGAACAAACACAGGTTCTGCTGATCACAACCACTTTGGATGTAATATGGCGGAGAATCATGACCCCGGTCTCGCGAGCCGCCTCCAGCGATATTTCCCTCCTGCAGCAGAAGATCGCTGAGCTGGCTAGCTCGCTGCTGATCTCAAAAGCCTCAGATTGGTTCCGTGAGCACGAGCCGCAAATCGCACAATGGCAGATGGCACTGGCCGGGATTCCGGCGCCACCTTTCGGGGAGGCTGAACGCTCCGAGTGGCTGTCACGGGAGTTCCGCGAGCTGGGACTGACAGAAGTCTCGATTGATCGAATGGGGAACGCCACGGGGCTCCTTCCAGGCTCAAGTCCCGAAATCGTTTCCGTAAGCGCTCACATCGATACGGTGTTTCCCGCCGGCACGGCCCTTAACGTTCGCCAAGAAGGACGCCAGCTGTTCGGTCCGGGAATATCGGACAATGCTGCAGGCGTCGCGGCATTGCTCGCCCTCGCCGCGGCTTTCAGACACCTCGATTTGCCGCATACCTCGTCCCTGCTCTTCCTTGGCAATGTGGGGGAAGAGGGGGAAGGCGATCTCCGTGGGATGCGCCATATTTTCGCCGAATCTGAATGGAAGGACTCAATCGCTTCGAGCGTGGTCATCGACGGGGCCGGGGCGGACACCATCATTGCGGAGGCGCTCGGCAGCCGCCGTTTCGAAGTCACGGTCCGCGGGCCGGGTGGACATTCCTGGAGCGATTTCGGCACGGCAAATCCGATCATGGCCCTAGGGCAGGCCCTGCATGTTTTCTCACAAACCAGGATCTCATCCTCCCCGAAGACAACATTCAACGTGGGCGTGATCCAGGGAGGAACGTCGGTAAACTCGATTCCAGAATCGGCCAGCATGCGGGTGGACATCCGTTCGACCTCGCGGCTTGAAATCGAGCGGCTCGAGATGGAGCTGCGCCGGGCGATCGAGCACGCGGTTGCCGAGGAAAGCCGGGCCGCGGCCGGCCGGTATTTCGGCCGGCGATCGTCGGAGTTAACCGCCAACGTGCGGGTCATCGGCAATCGGCCGGCGGGAGAGCTCCGGCCTGACGCCAACATTCTCCGCATCGCGCGGGCGGTCGATGGCCACGTCGGCAACACCGCGCAAATCCAACGCGCTTCAACCGACGCCAATATTCCCCTGTCCCTGGGGCGGGAAGCGATTGCCCTCGGCGCCGGCGGCAAGGGGGGCGGCGCGCATACGTTGCAGGAGTGGTTCGATTCTTCCGGACGAGAATTTGGATTGCATCGGCTCTTGCTGATTATCCTGGCTCTGGCGGGAGCGGTGCGGGAGGCATCGGAATGAAACCCGCCGCTCGGATGATCCTGTCTGTAGTGGTACTCTCGACCGGCACAATGTCCCAAGTGGAAGCACCTTTGCCTAGAGCCGACTCCATCTTCCTTCACGGAAACATCTACACGGGCGTCACCGGGAGCTCGTCCTTTCATGAGGTTGAGCGGGTGCAAGCCATCGCAATCAAGGGAGACCGCATTCTCGCCGTCGGTAAGGACGAGGAGATTGAGAAGTACAAGGGGCCGTCAACCATTGTTGTCGACCTGAAAGGCCATTTTGTGGTTCCTGGCTTCAACGACGCACACATGCACCTGACCGATGCCGGGTTCAAGCGCCTGACCGTCGATCTCACAGGCGTAAGGAGCGAACAGGAATTTCGCGACCGGGTGCGAAAACGCCTCGAGACAGCCGAGCCCGGGGAATGGATCACGGGTTCGGGTTGGGATGAGACGCTCTGGCCCACGAAAGAATTGCCCACCCGCTGGGACATTGACGAGGTCACGTCAGACCACCCGGTTTACTTGGAGCGTATCGATGGCCACGTCGCGGTCGCGAACACTCTGGCACTCAAAATGGCGCACGTAACCCTCGCAAGTAAGGATCCTGAGGGCGGCGAAATTGGCCGGGACACCAATGGTCAGCCGAGCGGCGTGCTGCGGGAGACGGCGCGCGACCTGGTTACTTCCATCATTCCTCCGCCCGCGCCCGATCAACGGCGCAAGGCCGTCGAAGCCGCCTTGCAGGACATTGCCCGCTCCGGAATCACCTCGGTTCAGGACTACTCCGACACGCGCGACGCCGACGCGAACTGGGAAGACTTCAAGCTGTTTGAGCAGCTCGAAAAAGAAGGCAAGCTCACGTCCCGGATTTCCGAGTGGCTGCCGTTCGATTTGCCGGTGCAAGTCTTGATTGAACGGCGAGAGTCGCATGAACGCTCCGATCGAGTGCTGCACACTGGCATGCTGAAGGCTTTCATGGATGGTTCGCTCGGATCGCACACGGCAGCAATGCTTCAACCCTACGCCGATGATGCGAAGAACTCGGGCCTGTCAAGGTATGAGCAAGCAAAGCTCAATGAAATGGCAATTGAGCGGGTCAATGCCGGTTTTCAGCTGGGATTTCACGCCATCGGAGACAAGGGCGTTCAAATGGCTCTTGATGCATTCGACGCGGCGGAGAAGTCCGCTCACGCCAAGCAAGTGAAGGCCTGGGATGGTACGACGAATTACAGGTTACGCATCGAGCACGCACAGGTGACGAACCTGACTGAGGTCGCGAGATTTCGGGAACTGAACGTCATCGCCTCCATGCAGCCAAATCATCTGCTGACCGATATGCGCTGGGCGGAAGGAAGGCTCGGACCATCACGAGCTGCGCATTCCTACGCATGGGCTGAGTTTGCCACCCACGGGGTACAACTAGCGTTTGGGACGGATTATCCTGTCGAGCCGGTCACACCATTTCGCGGAATCTACGCAGCCGTAACCCGCAAGAGCGAAGACGGAAAGCAAGAGTACTATCTGCCACAGAAGCTCACCATTGAGCAGGCCATTGCGGCGTACACGGCCGGCTCCGCTTATGCCGAGTTCGCCGAAAAAGATAAAGGCAAGCTCGCCCCTGGCATGCTGGCGGACTTCGCCGTGCTTGACCGCGATCTTACGGCGATCGCTCCGGAGAAGATTCTTGGAACGCAGGTGCTCGAGACCGTGATGGGTGGGAAGACCGTGTACCAGGCGAAGTAAGCAACAACCGCCATTCAGACCGTTTGCAGTGGGAAGAGGAAGGCGCCATTCACCCCTTCACCCTAAGGCGGGAGTCTTTCGATAAATACCCTTTCCTCCTGAACCAATCCTCCATGGCTGCAATGAGTTCCGGCAGCGGTACGCGTTCTCCGATTTCCATTTGCCCGTCGCAAATGGGCAAGGTGTCGTCAAAAATGGTGGCGTTCGTGAAGTTGCGCATGGAGAAGCTGTCGAGCCATTTCAGTGGGCAGGGATGAAGCGCGCCATCTTGCTCGTACTCCACGCGAATCTTACGGGAAAACATGGATCAGCTCTCAGAAAGGCACTACACAGAAATGCGGGCGCCGTACGGCGTTCGGACGAGATGCCTCGAAGCCAGCCTTTAGAGTCTTCTCACTGCGCGGCAGGTGGTGCTACGGGAGTAGCAGGAGTGCCAGCGGCGGCCGCTTCCCCATTCACCAGGTCCTTCAACTCCTTGCTGGGCTTGAAGAAAGGAATCTTTTTAGCCGGGACCTCGACGCGATCGCCAGTCTTCGGATTGCGTCCGATGCGGGGCTTTCGCTGGCGCGTGCGGAAGCTGCCGAAGCCGCGAATCTCGATCTTGTCGCCGGCGCGCAGCGAACGGACGATGCTGTCGAAGATGGTTTCGACGATCACTTCGCTGTCTTTGCGGGTCACTTCCGCTAGCCGCGAGATTTCATCGATCAAGTCCGCTTTTGTCATAGCCTCTTTCGCTCCCTGAGTCGTATCTGGTCTGGAAGACGTGCCGGCCTGCCACTCTGCACCTTAACCTTCTCAAATATCAGGAGTTATTGCAAGGCCCGGCCCGACACAGTTCCTTTTACTTCCAAAGATAGTAAAAGCCGATCTGCTCATCCAGAAGCTTTTCTTTGCTAGGTAGCCAGGGTGTAACGTCTCCGAACAACAGATCGAGCAGTGACTTTCGCGGTCTTTCGGCGCGCACCAGGCTCGGCTCCCCGCTGATGTTCACTGCTTTCGCAGTTTCCATCACGACTGCCCGAAAATCGCCGACCCCGTCGATGAGGTGCATGCCAAGTGCCTGCTCACCCGTCCAGACTCGGCCATCGGCGATGGGCTTGATGTCTTCGACTTTCGAATGCCGCCCTTCGGCAACGGCCTGGACAAACTGGCCGTACATGTTGTCGATAAGTCCTTGCATATAGGCGCGTTCGTCCGGAGTCAGTTCGCGCGTAGGGTCGCCCGTATCCTTGAACTTGCCGACCTTGAGGAGTTCCGGCTTAAGTTTGGCCCAGCGCATCAGATCGCCGTAGTTCACCCACTCGGCAATCACGCCGATGGACCCGACTACGCTACCGCCGTTGGCATAAATCTTGTTGGTTGCCGAGGAAACATAGTAGGCACCGCTTGCTCCAACCGTCTCAATTGACGAGGCGATATATTTTTTCTTCTCATCCCGGATGCGTTTGACTTCGCGGTAGATTTCCTCGGAGGCGGCAACTCCGCCACCCGGCGAATTTACATGGATGATGATCGCTTTGACGGAATCGTCGTCGGATAACTTGCGCAGCTGATCCACAGTTTCTGTCGGACTCAGGATGACTCCGTCGAGATCGACGACACCGATCTTTTCCCCGAACAGACCTGCCCGCTCCCCGGTTGTGCCGCGGAAAACGAGAAACATCAGCGTAAACACGGCCAAAACGAAAAGGAAGAATGCTCCTCCTCCGATTAACACCCACAGCCATACGCGCGAACGTCCGTTGTCGCTCATAGATTTTTCAGTAGTTTAGCACCGCCGGGGCTACCGGTGGACAGTAACGACTTTGCGCGGGTGTGCAGTTTCGAAATCCTGAAAGGGCGCTATTTCGCCCTACGGAACCGGCGCAGGCGTGAGTACCTTCAGAGCGTTGGGACAAATCGCGATACTCACTGGCGTCTTTGAAATGTATTCCCCATCGGCCCAGACATCGACTGGATGCTCGGTTTCGATTCGTACTCTGCCGGCTTGCGTATACGCGGCCTCCTTGAGTCCAAGGTGCCTTCCCAAATAGATCGTCGGGAAAAGGCAGAATAGCTTGAGCACACTCATCGCTCCCACCAGGCAAAGATCTAGCTTGCCATCATCCAGCTTCGCATGAGGCGCGATCTGCATCCCTCCGCCAAATGCAGGAGTGTTCGCCACCGTCGCGAGAATGGTTGGCTTGCTGGATGCAAAATTTCCATCGGCCGAGACCTTCATCCGGGGAGGCTTGAAGCGAATGAACTCTGGCGGCGCAGACAACGCATAGCCACCATGGCGTCGTAGCCAACGTGGGAGCCGGTTCGCGCGCCTGGCGATCTGGCCATCGATTCCGACTCCCGCAAAACAGCAGAAGTAGCGCCCGGGAACTGGTGCTCGTGCGCTTGCACCTTCTTCGAAAATGAGGCCAAGATCGACGCTGCGGAGAGTACTGCCATCCCTCTCAAATCTCCGGAATGCCTCGGCGGAATCGCGCACGTTTTTGATCCCCAGAGCGCGCGCAAAATCATTGCCGCTGCCGCATGGAACGATCAGCAGCGGAATCTCAAGCTCCACTAGTTCGGCCAGGTGCCGATGCACCGTACCGTCACCGCCAAACAGAACCGCAACGTCGGCCTGCTCGAGAAGGGAGGTCCATTCGACGCCGGTCAGGCGCTCGAAGCCGAGAATAGCGCGAGATACACTTCCAGGCCGAACGATGGCAGCGGCGCGCATGCGCAGGAATTAGAACACATCGAATACGAGAGGAGGAGAAAGTGCTGTTCCACTCCAGGTTCGAGTGATCGCCTATTGGTTCATGACCTCAGTAGAGAAAGGCGGGTTCTAGGCTCTCGAGTTCGGGCCCCTAACTCTCTTGATCTTGCGGCCGGCTTGCAGGATTACTTCACTCGACAAGTCGACAGTCGTCGTGGGGTCCATCAGCGTCGCTCCATTGATCTTGATCGCCCGCTGCTTGAGCTTGCGAACTGCGTCACTGACCGAGTCGGCTAGACCCACCCTTGCGAGCAGCTTGTCAATCCGCATCGAGGTTTCCGCGACCTCAACTTGCTCGACATCTTCCGGTATGCCGCCTTTCTGAAACTGCTGCGCCCAGTCTTCTGCCGCTTTCCTGGCAGACCCCGCGGAGTGAAAATCCTCGACTACGCGTGCGGCAAGATCCTTCTTGGCTTGCATGGGATGGACTTCGCGTTTCATACGCTCGATCTCGGCCATCAAAACGTCGGTCAGCAGTTCGTAATAGCGCCACATCATCTCATCGGAGACCGACATCAGTTTGCCGTACATCTCAAGCGGCGCCTCTTTGATTCCGACCGCGTTCCCGTAAGACTTCGACATCTTCTGCACGCCGTCGAGACCCTCGAGAATGGGCATGGTCAGCACGACCTGGGACTCCTGACCATATCCCCGCTGCAGTTCGCGGCCCATGAGCAGATTGAATTTCTGATCCGTTCCGCCCAGTTCAACATCGGCCTTGAGCATGACAGAGTCGTATCCCTGCGCGAGCGGATAGAGAAGTTCATGCAGTCCAATCGGCCTTTCTTCCTGAAAGCGGGTGTGGAATTCCTCGCGCTCGAGCATTTTTGAAACCGTAGTCTTCGCCGCCAGTCGAATCCAATCAGCAGCGTCCATTTGGCCGAACCACTCATTGTTGAAGCGCAACTCGGTCCCCTCGCGCGAGAGGATTTTGTATACCTGCTCCATGTAAGTCCCGGCATTGCGCTTTAGTTCTTCCGGAGTAAGCGGCGGGCGAGTGGCCGAGCGGCCGGTCGGATCGCCAATCATGCCGGTAAAGTCGCCAATCAGGAAGATCACGGTGTGCCCGAGGTCCTGAAAGTGCTTCAGCTTGCGCAAAAGCACGGTGTGTCCTAGGTGAAGGTCGGGAGCCGTGGGGTCAAAGCCGGCCTTCACCCTCAAAGGCGTGCCAGACTTACGCGACCGATCCAGCTTTTCGCGTAGTTCCCCCTCCTTCACAATCTCCGAGGAGCCCTTCTTGATGTGGACTAATTGTTCCTCAACCGGAGCAAATGTTGGCATTGTTATGGATTATATGAAATCAGCTTCGATTTGGTTGTCGCGTACGTCGGCCGCCGAGCGATTGGTGTTCTCTAAGGCTATGCCTTAGGCTAGCAGATCGGATTATGCGTGCCGTCATTCAACGGGTAAGCCGCGCTCAGGTCAGCGTCCACGAAGAAATCGTAGGGAAGATTGGCCGCGGAATTCTTGTTCTTCTCGGCGTTGGCAAGACCGACACCGAAGCCGATGCCGACTACCTCGCGGCAAAAATCGCCGGACTGCGCATCTTCGAGGATGAGCATGGCAAGATGAACCTTTCGCTTGCTGATCAAGGCGGCGAAGTGCTAGCGGTTTCCCAGTTCACACTTCATGGCGACGCGCGCAAGGGCCGCCGGCCCTCGTTCGACGAAGCCGCGCCACCAGAACTCGCGAAACAGTTGTATGAGTACTTTGTCCGCAAAATTCGGGAAACGGGAATTCCATGCGAAACCGGGCGCTTCCAGGCGATGATGCAGGTCGAACTGGTGAACGAGGGTCCGGTGACGATCCTGCTCGATTCTAAGCGCCGGTTTTAATGGCTTGGAGCTGCGGATGTGGAGTCCCAGTCTTGAGGGACCGGACGAATGCACCAGTGATTCCCAGGCGAGTCGACGCCAAGTCCGACCAACCAATACTTGCCCTGATCGGAGATGCGCACGTTGCTGGCGACGGTTGCTATGACCGTTGCCCCTCTTGGAAGTTCTTCCATTTTTACCCGCATCCCTGGTTTTAGAGACCGCGGGAATCTTATGCCGCACCCATTGGGATTCACGAGCATGGTGTGGCAGCGCTCTGAAAACCGGGTGCCAGGATCGAGGCTAGTGACGCGCAAAGGTATTTGCGCTCGAAGCCGGGTACCATGTCGCCGCTGAACGAGCTCGGGCATATCGGTCAGAGCCCCATTTTATGAAAGGGACTGCGGAAACCCGGCATCGATCCGCGCGCATCGCAAACCAAAGTAATGGATAGGGCTCCTCGATTCGCCCGCGGCCTTTTCCCGGTCAATCTTTCATTGCCATCCTGATCACTTCGGCCAGGTGCACGGCCTTGCGTCCAGTGCATTGCTCGATCTGCTCACGGCAACTGAAGCCGTCCGCGATGAGGAGCGTTTCCGGAGTGGCACTTCGCACGGCCGGAAGAAGTTCGAGTTCGCCGATGGCGAGCGAAATGTCGTATTTATCCTTCTCAAAGCCAAAGGCTCCCGCCATCCCGCAACAGCCTTGTGCGGGGGAGCTGAACTTCATGCCCATGCGCTCAAGGATGGCGTGCTCGCTTGCCATCTTTTGTATCGACTTTTGATGACAGTGGCCATGCAGCAGAGCTTCGCGCTTCAATTGCGGAATTTCCACTCTTTGGCCCTGAAGGAACTCACCGAACAAGAGCACATGTTCAGACAATTTCTTCGCTCGAGGATCATCGGGAAAGAAATTCAGCAGCTCGTCCTTAAAGACGGAGGCGCAACTCGGCTCGAGAACGATGATGGGAATGCCGGCCTCAATCTCGGCTCGCAATGCATGCAAAGTTCTCAGCAGTTGCCGTTTTGCCCTGTCGAGCATGCCGAAGTCGTAAAAGGGTCGCCCGCAGCAAACCTGGCGCCGGGGCAAGCGCACCTCAAACCCAGCAGACTCGAGCACCTCAACTGCTGCAATCGCGCTTTCCGGATGGAAATAATTGTTGAAAGTGTCCGGCCAGAGCAATACGGATTTTTCAGAGAACGGGAGCTTGGATTTCGAACGGCTCTTTCCGAACCATTTCTTGAAGCTCTGACTGGCAAAGGAAGGCAGATGCCGGTTAGGAGCGGCGCCAAGCACATGTTTTCCGATTTGCCGGAATCCCGCGGTCTGGGCGAAGAAGTTCACCAGCCCCGGCGCATGGCTTGAAAGCCTTGCCCAAAGCCCGATCTGAGCGAAGCCGTAGTGGTTGAGCGGTCTCGCCTGGCGTTCGTAATGATGGGCAAGAAACTCGGCCTTGTAGGTCGCTACATCGACTCCAACTGGGCAATCGCTCTTGCATCCCTTGCAAGAGAGGCACAGATCCAGTGAGGACTTCACATCCTCATCGCGCCATTTGCCGTTGATGGTTCCGCCCACAGTCATCTCCCAAAGCAAATGGGCCCGGCCACGGGTGGAATGCTTCTCTTCACGAGTGACCCGGAAGGTCGGGCACATGAGCCCACCCTCATACTGCCGGCACTTGCCCACCCCGACACAACGCAAGGTGGCTTCGGCGAGACTGCCATGATCCGCGGGAAAACTGAATTTCAGCTTGGGCTGCCATGGATGGTAGTCAGCACCCAGACGAAGGTCTTCGTCCAGTTTGTTGGGCAAAACGACTTTCCCGGGATTCATTCTCCAGTCCGGATCCCACAGCCGCTTGAATTCTTCGAAAGCCCTCACCAGGTCCGGCCCGAACATCTTGGGATAAAGTTCGGCGCGGGCTTGCCCATCGCCATGTTCTCCGGAGATGGACCCGCCATAGGAGACAACCAAGTCGGCCGACTCTTCCATGTAGCGTCGGAAATGTGCAATGCCCTCCCGAGACTCGAGGTCGAAGCTGATCCGGTTATGCACGCATCCGTCGCCGAAGTGACCGTAGAGAACGCAACGATAGCCAAACTCATCGGTCAGCCTCTTCATGTCGCGGAGGTAGTCTCCAAGCTTCTCCGGCGCGACAGCAGCATCTTCCCAGCCCTCCCACAGTGCAGGCTCTCCGGGAACCCGGGAAACCGCACCTAGGGACGCTTCGCGCACTTCCCAGACTTTTCTCGCCTCGGCTTTCACGGGAAAAAGCCGGAAAGTTCGCGGCGCGGCGCTCTTTGAAAGCGCCTGCATGAGGGTTTCGGCTTTCCCCAGGGCTTCTTCCGGCGTCCACCCCCCGAATTCCGCAAGCAGCCATCCCCCACCTTCCGGAAGCATGGCTACGCCTTCCGGGTTAATTCCCTTGCGGCGGGTGTAATTCACCAGCACGTCGTCCATACCTTCGAGGCCAATCGGCTTGTGGCCGAGGACCTCAGGTACCAGATCGGCGCACTCGAACACGTCTCGGCATCCGATCACCACCAGCAAGCGCTCGGGCGGGCTTGTGACCAGCCTGCAAGTAGCCTCGATAGTAGTCACGCAGGTTCCTTCGGAACCGACTAGCGCACGAGCCACGTGGAAGCCATTTTCCGGAAGCAAGTAGTTCAGGTTGTAGCCGGAAACGCGCCGCGGGATGTTCGGATATTTCTCCCGCACGAGATCGCCGTATTGATCGCGAATCCGGCGCAATCCTTGGTAGATCTCTCCCCGGCGCCCCCCGGCGGCGATAATCGCATCGAGCTCAGCTTGTCTGGTTTCTCCAACTCGCAAGCGAAGGCCATCATAGGTAAGGACCTCGAGTTCCTCGATGTTCTGATCGGTTTTCCCGGCCATTACCGAATGCACGCCGCAGGAGTTATTGCCGACCATGCCTCCGAGCGTGCAGCGGCTGTGGCTGGCCGGATCGGGCCCAAAGGTCAGGTTGTGTTTCTCGGCAGCCGCACGGAGGTGGTCGAGAACCACTCCCGGCTGGACTCTCGCAATCCTCCGCTCTGGATCGAGCTCGAGGATGTTGGCCATGTATTTCGAAAAATCGATCACCACCGCGACGTTGCAGCACTGGCCTGCGAGCGATGTTCCTCCGCCGCGGCACAGTACCGCGGCACCATGCTCGCGGCAGATGGCGATAGCGGCAATGACGTCGTCGTTGTCACGGGGAATCACCACCCCGATCGGGACCTGCCGGTAGTTGGATCCGTCGGTGGAGTAAAGCGCGCGGCTGCCGTTATCGAAGCGAACTTCGCCTTGAAGGTTTCGGCGCAGGCCCCCTTCGAGCGCTCCTGCTTCCGGGTCGAGGGTCAGGTGCTGGCTCATTTTTGGACTGAGTGCAAGATCTAAAGATAGCACTCAGCCAAGTTCACTCGGCAGAACGAACAAGAAAAGCCAGATTAGGGAAACGTCGGTGCTTGCGGCAGAGTGCTGAAGTGCTTCTTATCCATGCATCCGGGTTGAGTAATCCGACATGCTCAACAGCAGCAGGAGCAGCAACCAGAAGATCGCAGACAGCAAAATCGCTTTCGTCATCCGCTCGCTGGTGTACTTGACGTGCATGAAGATGAGGACGACGACTGAGGCCTTCGAGGTCGCAATCAGAAGCGCGACAATGGTGTTGAAGTCAAGACCATGAAAAGACCCTAGATCCACTCGGGCAACGAGCGCAGTGACGATCGTCCCGATAATCAAGAGGAACCAGATGAGCCAGTACAGCCCGGCGGAAACAATATGCTCTGAGTGCTCTGTGTGGTCTGCCATTTCGATTCCTAAGAGATCGGCTTCCGGTCAATGAGATACAGCAACGGGAACAGATAAATCCAGACAATGTCCACAAAGTGCCAGTAGAGGCCCGCGATTTCAAGCGGCGTGTGGTATTCCGGGGTAAACCGGCCCTTTTGCGCCATCCAGGTGATCACGATGAATATCCCGACGCCAATGATCATGTGGATGGCGTGCATGCCGGTGAGAGCAAAGTAAAGCGAGTAGAAAATCTGGGTGTTCTTCTGAATTTCGGCCTTGCGTTGCTCGAGTGCTTCGCCCTCGAGCTTATCGATACCCAGAAATTGCTTGTTCTTGTAAACCAGGTCGCCTTCGCCGCCGACCACGTTGTAGTGGAAGGTGGGAATGTGATGTTCCTTGTACTTCTCCCTCCACTCGATGCCTTTAATTCCAATGAACGCCAGGCCAAACACCAGGGTGAGCAATAACATCCTCACCTGCAGTTTTCGATTTCCAAGCTGCGCGGCACGCACCGACATGGCGACCGTCAAGCTGCTGCAAATCAGAACCGTCGTGTTGAAGGTTCCGATGGGCAAGCTCAGGCTGCGGCTGGCAACAGCGAATTCCGGGAAGTACCAGTGGCGATATACCAAGTACGCACAGAACATGCCGCCGAAGAACATGATTTCGGTTCCCAGGAACCACCACATGCCCAGGGACGCGGCATTACGCTGCTGCTGCTCGTCGGCGAAGTGGTGCCGCAGTTCCGGCCGATCTTCGTGCTCGACCGCTAGCGGCGTCTCGGTGGCGTGACTATCGCTCAAGGGTCACCTCTTGCGGCAAAGGCATTTTCTCGTATTCGTAGGCTTCCCAGGTTACAACCGGCGTCTCATCAAAATTGAAGGTGGTCGGCGGGGAAGGTGTTTTCCATTCCAGGCCCGTAGCCTGCCAGGGATTGTCGTCCGCTACCTTGCCGTAGCGCAGCGACCAAAGCATGTATACCATCGGCAGCAGGTACCCAACCGCAAGGATGGTCGCGCCCGCAGTCGAGAGGACATTGAGACCCTGCCACTCGGGCATGTGAGAGTAGTCCCAATAGCGCCGCGGCATCCCCAAATAACCCAGGACGAACTGCGGGAAGAACGTCAGGTTGAATCCGATGAACACGATGATCGCCGCCACCCGTCCCCAGCCTTCCGGGTACATGCGGCCGGTGATCTTCGGCCACCAAAAGTGCATGCCTCCGAGGAAGCCGAGCACCGCGCCTCCGACCATCACGTAATGGAAGTGCGCGATGACGAAATAGGTGTCGTGAACGTGAACATCGAGACCCAGGGTGGCAAGAAACACACCCGTCAAACCGCCGATTGTGAATAAGCCGATGAAGCCGATGGCATAGAGCATCGGGGTTGAGAACGACAGCGAGCCCCGGTACATTGTCGCCGTCCAGTTGAAGACCTTGATCGCCGAGGGTACTGCGACCAGGAAGGTCAGGAAGGAGAACACCAGCGCCGAGTAAAGAGAGATGCCGGCTACGAACATATGGTGCGCCCAGACCAGGAACCCAATGACCGCGATGGCGATACTGGACATGGCAACGAAGGTGTAGCCAAAAACCCTTTTGCGCGAGAAGCACGGGATGATCTCGCTGACCACAGCCATCGATGGCAAAATCATGATGTAAACGGCTGGATGCGAGTAGAACCAGAACAAATGCTGGAAAAGCACCGGATCGCCGCCGCGGCTGGGATCAAAGATTCCAAGGTTCAGCGTACGCTCGAGCACGACCAAGACCAGCGTGATCGCAATCACGGGGGTCCCGAGCAGCATGATGATGCTCGTGGCGTAGTGAGACCAGACAAACAGCGGCAAGCGCGACCAGGTCATGCCCGGGGCGCGCATGCGGTGCACGGTTACGACAAAATTCAATCCCGTGAGAATGGAAGAGAAGCCGGCGATGAAGATCGCCAGTCCAGCTTCAATCACGTGCGAGTTCGAGAACAGGCTGGAATACGGTGTATAGAACGTCCAACCGGTATCGACGCCGCCGGTGGCGATGCACCAAATATAAAGCCCGGCGGCAGCGATGTAGATATACCAGCTCAGCAGGTTGATGCGCGGAAAAGCCAGGTCCTTGGCCCCGATCATCATGGGAATCAAAAAGTTCCCGAGCACGGCCGGAATGGACGGGATGAGGAAGAAGAACACCATCACCTGCCCATGCATGGAGAACATCTTGTTGTAGGTGTCTGCCAGTAGCAGGTCGCCGGCCGGCGTGAGCAGCTCGAGGCGGATCAGCAAGGCAAAGAAGCCGCCGATAAAAAACATCGCAGTGATCGAAACCAGGTACAGCAGGGCGATGCGCTTGTGGTCGGTGGTAAACAGCCACGAGCGAATGCCGTACTCGGCGTTCAAGTAGTTCTTCCGTTCAACAGGTACGACTGCGGTTGCCATTGCTAATCCCTTGGGTTTCCGTTTGCCGGCTGCGGCGTATTCGTCGGAGTTGCGGCCGCGCCTGCAGGCGCCTGGCTCAGCGACTTCACGTACGCAACCAGCGCGTTCAATTGTTCCTCGCTCACCTGACCCTGGAACGAAGGCATGATCGGCTGGAAGCCGGACACAATCTTCGCCGTTGGGTTCAGGATTGACTCGCGAACATAGTTGTCATCCGCCAGAACGTTTCGACCATCCTGCAACTGTACAGGCTTACCGTACACGCCCTTCAAATTCGGTCCGCGTCCCTGGACGTCGAACCGGTGGCAGGTTGAGCATCCAAGTTGCTGAAACATTGTTTCACCATTCTGCGCCAGGGACCCAGAAACGGTTCCCCCGGACATCCAGGTCTGATAGTCAGCCGGATTCATCACCACCACTTGGCCAATCATTCCCGAGTGGTCGGTCCCGCAAAATTGCGCGCAGAACAAGTGGTACGTGCCCGGCGTGGTTGCGCGAAACCACAGGGTCGTGTAGCGCCCCGGAATTACGTCCTGCTTGATGCGGAACGCCGGGATGAAGAAACTGTGGATCACGTCCTGGGACGTCATGATCAGTTTGATATCGCGATCGACAGGCACGTGCAGTTCGTTGATCTCGCGCTGCCCTTCCTGGTGCTGGACCTTCCACATCCACTGCTTGCCGACCACGTAGACTTCCGTGGCGTCGCGGGGTGGAGTGCGCATATGGAAGTAGATCACCGCGCCCCAGCCAAATATCACCATGAAGATGCCCAGCGGAATCACCGACCACGTGATTTCGAGAATCAGCGATCCTTCAATCTGGTGGGCCTCGCGGTCGTGGCGGCGGCGGTACTTTACGCCGAAGATGGCGATCGCGGCAAAAATCGCCAGCGTCATCACCGCCGACAGGACTACGAGGAAGATGTAGACCAAGTCAACGGGAAGCGCGTGATTGGACGCGCCAGCCGGCCAAAGTGGAAAATTATCGAACATATGCCTGAGAGTTGCCCTGCCCCCTGTGCTCGGAATCGGACCCGCGCCGCAATAGCACCACCAGCATCGCCCCTAGCGACAGAATCGTTACTCCGCCGCCCAATTGCATCATGTGACTGACAACGGCTCCCCATTTCCCCGACTGAGGATCGTAGTGATAGCAGTAGAGGAGCACCTGATCTGCAAGGGTGCCAATCTTGTTTTGCGATGCCTGAACCAGCCCCAGCCGGAGATCGCGCGGCGGAAAATCCACACCGTAGTAGTACTGCGCGATCTTGCCTTCGGGCGTGATCACCATGATGGCCGTACTATGGGCGAACTGACCGGTCTTCTCGTCGTAGTCGTACCCGAAGCCCGCCGCACCGGTGAGCGCGGCAATCGACTCTTCCGAGCCGGTCAGGAAGTGCCAGCCCCCGGCAGCCCCTTCGCGCTTATAGTGCTGCAACACGCTGGCCTTTTTTTCGGTCGCGCTCTCCGGAGTGTCCTTCGGATCGAAGCTGACCGTAAGAACGTCGAAATCTTTTCCAACATTGAAGCTCAGCGCTTTCAGGGAGCCTTCCAGACCCGAGAGGACTTCACTGCAAAGCATGGGGCAGCGGAAATAAACAAAACTCAAGATCACCGGTCGTTTGCCGAAAAAGTCCCCCAGCTTCACCGCCTTGCCGGTTTCATCGCGAAAAGCCAGATTCATCGGAAGCTGCTGATCGAGCTTCTGTTCGATTCCGGCATGCTTCAACCCGGGCGGCTTCACGTTGGCGGAAGGCGCCATAATTCCGCCTGCGCCCGAATACATCCCCTGGGCCCACGCTCCGGCGGCGAGAACCAACACGCCTGCTGTGGTCCACAACGATTTTTGAACGGTGCTGCTCACTGCTTTTTCCTTTTTCCTGCCGGCTTGCCGGCTGTGTTCTGAGGTGCATTGGCCGTATCGGCAGCTGCCGCTGCCGCTCGCGCGAGGTTCACAGGCGATGGCGGCACTTTGCCGACTGCAGGCCTGGTTGGAAGCCCTCGCTCGGCCACGAGCTTCATCGCTTCTGTTATCGGAATGCGAGCGACTCCGGCACTCTGATCGACCCAGCCATAACTGTTCAGCGTTTGCTCTTCACCCAAACGGAAGTTGTTAAGCTCGGTGCGCTCATTGGTCTCCAGCCGGGGCTCAGGAAAGATCTGCTGAACGCGTTCAGGATCTGCGTTCCGGGTCGGCACCCTCGTATCCTGCTGAACGAGTGGACTGGTCGGGGGTTGGTGCTCCTTGAAATACTGATCGAGCAACTTGAAGATGCCCCAAGCCGTAACGTAAACCATCACCCCGATGACGGCGAGAGAAACCAGGAAACCGTAAACCGGTTTTGCCGTCCAGTCTTGGCGCTCAAAGCCCAGGCCGCCATTTTGCTCATTGTGCCGTGGTTCAGTCATGAGCAACCCCCGCATAGTCCAGGAACTCCTGCGCATGCATGTCGTACTCGGGCAGTAACGGCCGCTGGCGCAGGTTATGGAAGAAGTAGGCTAGCCACAGGCCCCCGATGGCAACCGGAACAACGATGTCGAGCAAATATCCCCATTGCCAGGTAAAGCTCTCATGCCACGTGGGCTCGATGTACCAGAACAGGTCTACGAAGCGCGCAAACAGCAGCCACCCGGCAACCTTGATCAGGCGATGCGGGTTGCGCTTGAGGGGGCGCGACAACAAGAGCGCGAATGGCACCGCAAAGTGGAAAAGAACTAGGAAGAGCCCCACCCAGCCCCAGCCGTGCTCGAGGCGGCGAAGGAAAAACCGGATCTCCATGGGCAGGTTACCCGCCCAAATGATCAGCAGCTGCGAGAAGCTGAAATACGCATGCAGCATGATGAAGGTCAACATGAGCTTGCCGTGATCATGAACTTCTTTCGGCTTGAGCCACAGAGAGAAAGGCTCCTCGCGCGAAAGCACCGTCTCCAGGATCACCATCAGACACATGGCAGACAGGCACTCGCCCACGATGATAATGAATCCGAAGATGGTCGAGAACCAACGGGGATCGAGGGACATGACCCAATCGATGGCGGCGAAGCTAATGGTGAAGGCGTAGAGAATCAGTCCGGGCGCAGCCAACCGGCGGAAACGCGGACTCAGGTTCTGTACCGGGGGAGCATCCTGCTCATTCGACCAGCGGACAAGCGTCCAGGCCATCAGGATCCAGATGACGAAATAAATGATCGCACGACCGATCACACCATCCAGGAACAGGAATTGCCCATGGCCCCAGCGCTGCATGTACGCACGACTCAAGTCCCAAAGATGTCCGTCGCTTGGGACCGCGTTGAACCAGCCGTGGCTTTCGCCGTACCCGCTGTAGAGATAGGGAATTCCGACCCCAATGGGAACAAAAAGCGCCCCCATGAGCGGCAGGGCTTTCATAGCGGCTTCAAGCGGCCGGCGGATTACCATGCCCCACATTCCCCCGGTCAGGTGCTGGATCATCAGAAAGGCCATGCTGCCAAGCGTGATGCCCAGCCAGAACATGAAGCCGAGAAGATAAGAGTGGAAGAACTGCTCCCGAGTATAGGGATAAATCGCGAGTCCAAGCGACAAGGCGCCGAAAAGAATGCCGACGGCAAGCGCACGCTGATACATGACGTGCGCGATCTCCGGCGCCATCCACTTTGAACTATTGGTGCGCGCCGCTGACATTCTCGGGTTCTCCTGTTTCATTGGTCTCAGGCAAAGGAACGGGCGGGGTGGCACCCGAACC
>Ga0157374_10000409_pt1 | contig 38893 bp, 36 predicted proteins | sample M25metaG_FD_115308 | JGI IMG/M metagenome (GOLD analysis project Ga0157374, IMG submission 115308) | Miscanthus rhizosphere microbial communities from Kellogg Biological Station, Michigan, USA - M2-5 metaG | ecosystem: Host-associated > Plants > Roots > Rhizosphere > Soil | place: USA: Michigan...
AGCCTGAGCACATCGGCTTCGTCGGGTATCAGCACGGCGCAAAGCGGCGTGACCTCGCTGTCCACGGGTCTCTCCACGACGAACAGCAACGTCACGAGCCTGAGCACATCGGCTTCGTCGGGTATCAGCACGGCCCAGAGCGGCGTGGCCTCGCTGTCGACTTCGGTCTCGACCGGTCTGTCGACGACGAACAGCAACGTGACGAGCCTGAGCACGTCGGCGTCGACCGGTATCAGCACGGCCCAGAGCGGAGTGACCTCGCTGTCCACGGGTCTTTCGACCACGAACAGCAATGTGACGAGTCTGAGCACGTCGGCCTCGACGGGCATCAGCACGGCGCAAAGCGGCGTGGACTCGCTGTCGACTTCGGTCTCGACCGGTCTTTCGACGACGAACAGCAACGTGACGAGCCTGAGCACGTCGGCTTCGACCGGTATCAGCACGGCGCAAAGCGGTGTGAGCTCGCTGTCGACGGGGCTGAGCACGACCAACAGCGACGTGTTCGCCCTCAGCACATCGGCTTCGAGCGGCATCAGCACTGCACAGAGCGGTGTGGCTTCGCTGTCCACCGGTCTGTCGGCTACAAACAGCACTGTATCGTCGCTGTCGACGCAGGAGTCGACGGACATCGCGTCCGTGTCAACCGGACTGAGCACCACGAACAGCAACGTGTCGTCGTTGTCCACGGGTTTGTCCACGACTAACAGCACGGTGACGGCGCTAAGCGCGTCAGCCTCGACCGGCATCAGCACCGCCCAGAGCGGTGTGACCTCGCTGTCGACTGGCCTGAGCACGGCCAACAGCAATGTGACGTCGCTGTCGACGTCGGTCTCGACCGGTCTGTCGGCGACGAACAGCACGGTTTTGGCCCTGAGCACGTCGGCCTCGACTGGCATCAGTACGGCGCAAAGTGGGGTGAACTCGCTGTCCACGGGTCTCTCGACGACGAACAGCAACGTGACGAGCCTGAGCACGTCGGCTTCGACCGGCATCAGCACGGCGCAAAGCGGTGTGGCCTCTCTGTCCACCGGTCTGTCGGCTACAAACAGCACTGTATCGTCGCTGTCGACGCAGGAGTCGACGGACATCACGTCCGTGTCAACCGGACTGAGCACCACGAACAGCAACGTGTCGTCGTTGTCCACGGGTTTGTCCACGACTAACAGCACGGTGACGGCGCTAAGCGCGTCAGCCTCGACCGGTATCAGCACGGCCCAGAGTGGCGTGGCTTCGCTGTCTACCGGCCTGTCGACCACCAACAGCGCCGTGTCCTCGCTGTCTACCGGTCTGTCGGCGACGAACAGCACGGTTTCGGCCCTGAGCACGTCGGCATCGACCGGCCTCGTCTCACTGTCCAGCGGTCTGTCTGCCACCAACGCAACGGTGGCCGGGCTGTCCACTTCGATGTCGACTAACACCAGTAGCATCACGTCGCTGTCCACGGGCCTGTCCACGACCAACAGCAACGTGACGGTGCTCAGTACATCGATGAGTACCCTCAGCACGTCGGCGTCCACCGGCATCGCGACCGCACAGAGCGGCGTGAATTCGCTGTCCACGGGCCTGGCCTCAGTCTCCACCAGCGTGAGTACTCTGTCCACGGCGGTGGGCACCCTCGCGACATCGGCCAATGCCGCGTCCAGCCAGGGCGCAACCGCAGCGACCACCGTCATCGGCGGTGGCGCGGGCGGCACGGTGCTCACGCAAGGCCCGACGTTTAACAACACGACCACGACGAGCGTGACGGTGGCCGGTTCCACGATCGCCAACGGCGTGGATACCACAGCCACGGGCCTTGGCGCCAAGGCGGGCACGAGCACCTCCAGCGCCAATGGCGCCACAGCCTACGGTGCGTACGCCCAGGCGCAAAGCGACAACACCACCGCGGTGGGCTATCGCTCGATTGCCACCAACGCGGGCTCGGTCGCGATCGGCTACCAGGCGCAGGCCACGGCCGACCCGACCACCGCGGTGGGCGCCAACAGCCTCGCGTCGGGCAGCAACGCCGCCGCGTACGGCGCCAGCGCCTCGGCCACGCAGTCCGGATCGGTTGCCCTGGGCGCCAACTCAACGGCCGCGGCAGCTAACTCAGTCGCGTTGGGTTCGGGCTCGGTGGCCAGCGAAGCGAACACGGTCTCGGTAGGCTCGCCCGGCAACGAGCGGCGCATCACCAACGTGGGAGCCGGCGTGAACCCGACCGACGCGGTGAACGTCTCGCAGTTGGCTGGCGTGCAGAACTCGGTGAACCACACGGCGCGCCTGGCGTATGCCGGTATCGCAGGCGCCACCGCGCTGGCGATGATCCCCGAGGTCGACCCCGGCTCAACGTTCGCCATGGGCATCGGCACCGCGGGTTATCAGGGCTATCAGGCGATGGCGGTGGGCTTTAGCGCCCGAGTGACCAAGAACGTCAAGGTCAAGGGCGGGATGAGCGCGACGGCCGCGGGTTACTCCTACGGGGTCGGTGTGTCGTACCAGTGGTAAGCGGACGGAGACGGGGCGGCGCACTGTAGCCCGCCCCGTCTCCAACGTCTGCGGCAAGCCGAACCTCACGAATCGAACTTTGGAGCCGAACATCATGCGAATCGGTATCTCCGTACTCACGCACACAGGCCAGAGCATTTGGCAGAACGGCTTGGGACAGAACGTGCTGTTTCTTGCACAGCTGTTCTCCAAACTGTCGTTCGTTCACGAAGTCATCCTGCTCGACAGCGGTGATCAAGGGCAGCTGCCGCCCGAGGCGAACCCCTCGTGCCCCTTCCGAATCCTCAAACCGCGCGATGCCACCGACTTGCTCGACGTCGTGATCGAGATGGCCGGCGGGCTCGACGTCGAATGGCTCGACTACATGCGTGCCCGTGGCGCCAAGGTCGTATTCCACGCGTGCGGCCAACCCTACGTCGGCCTGATCGAGCCGATCATCTTCGGCAGAAGCGGCTACGCGGCCCGGCCGAACCGGTGCGACGCGATCTGGATCCTGCGCAAGGACCGCGGCTTCAAAGAGATGCTCCAAGCGCTGCACCGCTGCCCGGTGTTCGAAGCGCCGTATTTGTGGAGCCCCGAGTTCATCGAGCAGCGCAAGCGCGTGCTCGCCGAACACGGTCTGACGTTCGGATATCAACCCCCGGAGTCGGGCGCCATTCGACAGCCGCTCGCGGTCGCCATCTTCGAGCCGAACATCTCGGTGGTCAAGGCCAGCGCCATCCCCATGCTCATCTGCGACGAAGCGTTTCGCGCCGATGCCGAAGCCATTCGCTCGATGCACGTGCTCAACAGCATGCAGATGGCCGAGCATGCGACCTTTAATTACCTCGCCAACTCGCTCGAACTCGTTAAAGCCAAGCGTGCTTGCTTCGAGGGACGGCACGACTTCCCGGGCTACATGGCTCAGCATGCGAACGCAGTGGTATGCCACCACTGGCGCAACGAGCAGAACACGGCGTACCTGGATGCGCTGTATGGCAACTACCCGCTCATTCACAACTCGGCGTGGATCGGCAAGCAAGCCGGTTACTACTACCCCGGATTCGAGGTGGCCGCCGGCGCCGATCAGCTCGTGTGGGCTGCTTATCACCATCACGAGTATCTGGACGACTACCGCCGCAACGCGCAACGCTTTCTGGCCGCGTTGCATCCCGAGGCGAGCGGCAATCTGGATCACTATGCCCGCCTACTGCTGCAGCTGGCTGGCCCCTGCTTGGAGCGCGTATGAGCACATCCAACGTTCACGCAAGCAGGCAATCGGGCAGCCAGCGCCGCCTTAAGGTAGGCGTCACCCTGTTTCTGCGCCGCGGCCAGCAGTCGCTCTGGGAGAACGGCATCTTCCAGAACTGCTTCTTTTTGCTCAATCTGCTGCAGCGCTCGCCCGCCATCCAGGCCGCCTATCTCGTGAACGGGGGCGATGGCGATCCGAGCGAGGCGGGGGATTTTCTGTCGCTTTCGCCGGCGCCCGTGATCGATATGGATACCGCCATGCGCGAACTCGATATCGTGATCGAGCTCAGCGCGCAACTCAATCCGGCCTGGGCGACCGAATTTCGCGGCCGAGGCGGGCGCGTGGTCGGCATGCGCGTGGCCAACGATTACGCGATCGACATCGAACGCATGGTCTTTGACAAGCCGCATGCCATGCTTGTCTCGGGCACCCCCTACGACGTGATCTGGACGCTGCCCGCGTTCGAGCACACATGCGCGAGCTACTACCAAAGCGCCCAGCGTGCCCCCGTGCGTGTCATGCAGCACCTATGGAGCCCGGCGATCGTCGAGCGCTCCATGCGCGCGGCTTCGCTTAAGCAACCCTTTACCTATCGACCTAGTACGCAGCCAGGTGCGCGCCCCTGGCGCCTTGCGGTGCTCGAGCCGAACGTGTGCATGGTCAAGACGAGCTTCATCCCCATGCTCGTGGCCGACCTCGCGCATCGGCAAGACCCGAGGATGATCCGAAACCTGCGCGTGTTCAACACCGCAAGCCTCACTTCGAACCCCGAGTTCGTGAACTTCAGCCGCAGCCTGGATCTGGTCAAACACGGCATCGCCACCTTCGAAGGACGCTTGCCGGTGTTCGAGATCATGACCGAGCACGCCGATGCGATCGTCTCGCACCAGTGGGAGAACGCGCAGAACTACGTCTATTACGAGGCGCTCTACGGGGGCTATCCGCTGATTCACAACTCAGACCTGATAGGCCCGTGCGGCTATCGCTATCACGAGTTCGACTGTTACGAGGGAGCGCTGGCGCTACGCCAAGCGTTCGCCTCGCACGACGTGCGGCTCGATGACTACCGGCGCGAAGCACGCGAATTCCTGCGCATGCTCGATCCGGAGTCGCAAGAGAATGTGGCGGCCTACACCGCCGCGTTGCTCGAGCTGGCGCCTACGCGCACGGAGTACGCATGATGGGCCGACCGCGCTGGCGCCTCGGTTGTGTCGGGCTCGCGTTTCTTGTTGCGACCGCGTGTCTTCACGCCATTTCGCTGCGCGCTCAACCCTTGCCGAGCCGGCCCCTGCCGGAACATCCCGCACCAGTTCGGCCAATGCCTGCTCAGCCCTCGCAACGTCAGCTCATGTCCGAGCAGCCCGTTCAGGCAGGTCCGGCCACGAACTTGCTCGTGCAGGCCGGAAACACGCTGGGTTTTCATCGCTGCGCATCGGCCCTGGAGCAGATCTCCTCACGCGTGCTCGCCGGCACGCGCAAGCACGACATCGTGCTCGACTGGGATCGCGCTCACCCCGACTCGGGCCCGTTTTTCTCGCTCACCGGCATGCAGTTTCCCACCGTCTCGGCACTGCTTTCGTTGTCCATCATTCCGCAGGACAACCGAAGCTGCGCGATTCTGGTCGAGCGCATCTCCAGTGCCCCCATCGCCTGCCACGAAGTGGCCCGCAGCGAGTTGGGCGGCTATCGCGCCACCGCGCTCGTGCAAGCAGTCACTGTCTATACCTCGCCCGCCCATGCGCACGAAGTGGTGACGCTAGTGGATACCCCGCCCACATGCCTGATCGTGCGCCGCCAAGTCGATTATGGCTGGCCGGCCGCGCCGCCTTGAGCTTCCTAGCTGCACGTCCTTAATACAACACAACAAGACCATCATGAAACCGAGCGAAATCACACCCTCCTTCCTTGAACCGAGCGGGCCCGGCCTGGGCCTGCGCATCGGCATCACCGTCGGCCTGCGCGAGAGCGGCGAGAGCCTGTGGCTGAACGGCATCAAACAGAATGCCTTGTATCTGGCGCGCCTGTTCGCGCACTCCCCACGTGGGCACCGCGTGGCGCTTGTGAACACCACGGGCATCGCCCTCGATGGCCCGCTGCCCTGGGACCGCGCGCAATTTCCCACACACAACTTCGAGGACGTCAAGGACGGCCTGGACGTGCTCATCGAGCTGGGCGGCCAAATCAGTGCCGAGCAGACCGATTACCTCAAGCGCCGCGGCACGCGCCTGGTGAGCTATTGCTGCGGCCCCGAGTACGTGCAGAACATGGAGGGGATGATTTTTGCGCGAGGCGATAACTCGGGCATCTTCATCAACCCTCGCTACGACGAGATCTGGGTCATTCCGCAGATCGTCGAGACGAGCTGGCATTTTCTGTCGACCCTGCGCCGGCGGCCGGCGCGGCGCGTGCCGTTCGTGTGGGACCCGATGTGCCTGATGGCGCGTGCCCAGCATCTGCCCAATGGGGGCGAGTATCGCCCGCGGCGCGGCGCCCGGCGCCTGGCGGTGATGGAGCCTAATCACGATGTCCTGAAGTTCTGTTTATACCCGATGCTGATTGCCGATACGGCTTACCGTCAAATCGGCGATGCAATCGCTCACCTGCACGTGACCAACGCCGAACATCTGGCCACGCACAGCCCGATGTTCGCCAGCATGGCGCACTCGCTGGACCTCGTGCGCGACAGCCGAGCCTACTTTGTGGGGCGCTTTGACACGCCGCAATTTCTGGCCGAGCAAACGGATGTGGTGATCTCGCATCAGTGGGGGCTGGCGCTGAACTACTTTTACTTCGACGTGTGCTGGATGGGCTACGCCCTGGTGCATAACGCAACGCTGTGTCAAGAGCTGGGCTACTTCTATCCGGAGAACGACGTCGAAGCGGGAGCCTTGCAACTCATTCATGCGGTCACTGCGCACGACGAGGATTGGCAGGGCTATCGCACGCACCAGCGTGGGTTGATCGAGTCGTTTCTAGCGACGAACCCGGCGCTTATCGCTCAGTACGACGCGTTGCTCGATGAGCTGCTCGCGACGCAGCCTGCGCCTTGAAGATCGCACCGCACTGCCGAACATTGTTCACACCGTTTCCATTTTGCTATCGAGGTATCTCATGTCTGCCAGTACGCTTGGTCGCCATTCGTTGCATTCACGCGCCTTCTACGCAACCGGCGCCTTCGCCTTGATGCTTGCCTTCGTGGGCTTGAGCGCTTGCACTAGCGCACAACCCATCTCGTCGTCGACGATGCAAATCGCCGGTGCTCAGCAGCCTGCGACCAGTGCGGCGCCTGCGCGAGTCCTTGCTCCCGCATCGGGCGTGCTGGCTACCGTCAACGGCGTGCCCATTCCAGAAAGCCGCCTGGACGACGCGCTGCGTGCCACGCACTCGCCCGATACGCGCGAGTCGCGTCAGACGCTCAAGGACGAACTGATCTCCCGAGAACTCGTATTCCAAGCCGGCGTGGCTGCAGGCCTGGCTAACGATCCGCAGGTGCAGCGCACCGTTGCGCAGGCGCGCGAGCAGGCGATCGTGACCACGTACATTGCCCGCAAAGTGCCCCCCGCCAAGATCCCTGAAGCAGCCGTGCTTGCTCGCTACGACGCGATGTTCGCCGACTGGGGACCGCTCGATTACCTGCCGCGCATCATCTCGCTGTCCACGCCCGAGCAGGTCAAGACGGTGCAGACGCTGCTCAATCAGGGGCGCCTCTTCGATCAGCTCGCTGTTCAATACAGCGTCGCTCCGAACGCCGCGCAAGGTGGCCAGTGGCCGTGGGCGAACCTGCCGGTCCTGCCGCAGGAGGGCCACACGCACGGCATGCCGCTGCCCATCGCGCAGGCGCTCATCACGATGCAGCCCGGACAGGTGAGAGGGCCCATTGCTGTCGGACAGAATTGGGTGATCGTGCGCTTGGACAACCGTCGCCAGGCGCGCAAACCAAGCTTCGATTCGATGCGCGCCCAACTGAGCCAGCAACTTGCGGCTGAAGCAGATCGGCGCGATATCCAGGCGCTCGTGGGCTCGCTGCGCCAGCAGGCACACATCCAGTAACGCTGTGCTCGATTCCGAAGCGAGGTCGCTATGTTCGAACGTCATCCCGCGGACTACTTTCTGGCCGGCATTTTTATTGGCGGCTATCCGGCGATGCTCATCACCTGGGGCGTGTTGTGGGGGGCCGCCCAATGGTCCTGGCTCAGCCACGTACTCGCGTGGCAATGCGCGGCCATCGCCTTCGTGCTCGCCGCTCTCCTTACGCTGTGGCGGCCGCTGCTGTTGCGCACGGTGCTGCGCGCGCGGCGCGATCCATTCATCTTCGAGGTCGACCTGAACCAGGCTCTACTGGGCCGCGGCATCGGCATCGCCATGGGCGTGGGGGCGGCCATCGCTATCCACATGATGACGCAATAAGTGTCGCAATAAGCGTGCAATAAGCTCGCGGAGGAGAACTCTCATGTCTGCGTTTGCCTTGGCCCAGGCGGCCGCCTCTAGCTTGAATCGCGGCGCCCGCGCTCACGCGCGTGCCGAGCGCGCAGCCTATGGCCGCACCGCTCGTCAGAGCGCGTCGATTCTGATCATCCATCACGACGCGGCTGTGATTCGCGAGTTGCAAGGCGCGCTCGAGGCGAGCGGCCACTCAGTCCAGTCGCTACAAAGCGGGCGAAACTTGCTGCGCGAGACCGCCCATTTGGACATCTCGCTCGTGCTGCTGGGCGAGCCCGGCGATCGCCCCGCTCTGCAGATGCTCGCCTGGCTGCGCGCGCGCATGCAAGGCGCCATGCCTGTGGTGTTTCTGGCCGAACCAGAGCGACGCGCCGATATGATCGCGGCGTTGAGCGAAGGCGCCGACGATGCGCTCACGCTGCCCGTGCAACTCGATGAGCTCGCCGTGCGCATTCAGGCCCAATTGCGGCGCGCCTATCCCGAGAGCGCGCAATGCCCCACCTGCATCGAATGGGGCGCCTACCGTATCGACTTGATCGAGCGGCGCATTGCGCTTAAGGGCAACGATATCGAGCTCACGCCTCGGGAATTTGACCTCGCGCGGCTGCTGTTCATGCACATCGATCGAATCGTGCCGCGTAACACGCTCATCGACCAAGTGTGGGGCATACACGACCCGTGTACCTCTCACAGCCTGAGCAGCCACATTTACCGCGTCAAGCACAAGCTCGAACTAGCTTCGAACCATGGGCTGATTTTGCGCACCTTTTATTCGTTGGGTTATCGCTTGGAGAAGGTGCCCACGCCCGCGGCCGCGACGCGCACCCGCGCTATCGATGGCGCCACGGCGAGCAGCACCTGGTTTCCTAATCACGTTTCATGAGAGACCACGTTGAGCTCCTCTACCGCTTCGCATTCATCGTACCCATCGCAAGCTTCGGCGCGATTGGTTCAATCGCCGCCGGCGCTTGCATCGAGCGCGCCGATCTCGCCGACTTATTGCCTGCCCGCGTTTTTGCCGGCCGCCGGCTGCGCCGCAGTCTTTAGCGATGCAAGCCTCGTTCAGCTCGGCGTGCAGTTCGGCCTGCCAGCCGACTCGTTGCGCACGCTCGTGACCCAAACCAGCCAAATGTGGTGCGTAGCATTGTCCGCCGCGGCGCGCTCCCCGCAAGGAGCCACGCGCTTGTACGACACAGTTATGTCACCGGACATCGACGCGAGGGCGGCCGATCATCTGATCCACGCGGCAAGTGCCACGCACGATTTGGTACGCCTGAGCGCCATTGGCTATGCACTGGTGACACACGTGACCGATTGCGACAGCCAGGCGCTGGGCGATATTGTGTCCACGCAGGCGGGCGTGCCTGCCCAGGCTGCCTACGCATTTGCGGGGCTCGTCGCCTTCGCTCTATTTAGCACCCTTAAGCGCTATGAGTTGATCGAGCAGGGCAATGTCGCTCATCTGCAGCGAGCGCTCGTTCAGCCACCGGATGCCGTACCGAGCGATGCGTTCGCTCAGGCGCTGGGCTGGGCTGATAGCCATGCCTTGGCCGACGCACTGCAAAACGCTGCTGTGCTTCCGTTGCCTGCACCGGCAAACGTCGGGCGGCAAACGCAAGAGGCTACCCCCACAACCAGTCGGCCCAGCAAACATCGACGGATACGACGCGCGTTGCCCGCGATGGCCGTGATCACTGGTGTCGCGGCGCTTGCGGCTTGGATCGCCTTGGATCCGGGCCAGTGGCCCCCGGCGTGGCTTCGCTCCACTGCTTTCACGCCCGTGCGTCTCGCGCCCACAGCGAAGGCGCCATCGGCAACGCGGCAGGGCGCGGCTTCCCTGGCGTCCGGATCCCTTGTCGCCGTGCCCACGCCGCCGGTAAGCATAGCATCCGTGGTCACTGTCACCGTCCCCGCCAGCGGCGCAACGGTCGCGGTGCCTGCAATTGCGCCTTTACCCAACTCGAGCGTCGCGGCCATGCCCGCATCGAGTGCTTCGTCTGCGCCCGTGCCAGCTACGGCTCGGGCTTCGGCTCCCGTCCCCGCGCTCAAGACCGGCGTATCGAACTGACCGCTTTTTTTCCGAGAGAACGAAGATGCCCGAGGTGTCAGTCATCGTCCCCACGTTCAACGCACAGGCGCATATCGAAGAGACGCTCGCCTCGATTCTTGCCCAGCGGCACGACGATTTTGAAGTCATCGTCATCGACGACGCTAGCTCCGACGCCACCGTCGAGCACATCCAGCGCGTGGCTGATCGTCGCGTTCGTCTGCACGTGAACGAAGTCAACCACGGACTGCCGGGCAGCATGAATGTTGCTATGTCCTTGGCGACCGGCCGATACGTCGCGCGGCTCGACCACGACGATTGCGCCTTGCCTAATCGTCTAGCTACCCAGTGCCGTTTTTTAAACGACAACCCGGGCATCACCGCGGTCGGCTCTCAGATTCAGCACTTCGGGCTGGACGATTACGTGTCAGAACTGCCCCTCGATGACGGCACAATCAAGGCTCGCTTCATCAGCGGCGTGAACTACTTGGCCAATCCTTCTGCCATGTGGCGCGCCGATTTTGTCCAGCGGCATCGAATCATGTATGACGCCAACCTGTACGTCGTGGACGATCTTGGCTTCTGGTTCGACTGCATGCTCGCGGGCGCGCGTTTCGCCAATTTGCCCGAGGCTTTAGTGCGCTACCGCATTCACGCGAACATGACCTCCATGAATCTGGACGCGCAGCGCATTTATCAAAGTCGGCGGCGTCTTTATAAGCGCCTGTTGCCGACGTACTTTCCGCGCCTGGATGGTGCAGCCTGCGATGCCCTGCTCGCCATTTATGCCTTCGGCGTCGAAAGTGACCAAAGCAGGCAAGCGCTGCGTGAGCTGCATCAGGCTGCCGGGCTCGCCTTGAGCGAGGCGGATTCGAGCTTGGGACAGGATCCGCAGGAGGCCAAGACAGCTTTCGTCGGTCTGATGAATCGCAGGCGAGCCGAGCTGCTGGAAGCTGGGACGCTTGACGAGTCCGATCTGGCCGGACTCGATCGCGTCTTCTACGGGAGCCAGAAGCAGGTAGGCCGCGTCTGCACGGCTATGTCTCGCCAAGATGGGACGCTGCGATCGCCAGCGCCCACGCGAATCGAACAGTGCTTTGCACAGGCGCCGGCGCTGTGCGTCAAGCACGACTCGTATTTCCAGGCCTACGAGGCGTTGCTTGCCTCCTACGTGGGCCAACCCATCACCTTTGTCGAGGTCGGGGTGTTCAACGGCGGCTCCCTGCATATGTGGCGGGAATTTTTCGGCGCGCAGGCCCGCATTATCGGCGTTGATCTGAATCCCGCCGCACGCAAGTGGGAAAGCGAAGGCTTCGAGATCTTCATCGGCGATCAATCCGATGCAACCTTCTGGCGCGACTTCTATCAGGCCGTCGGCCCCATCGACATTCTGCTGGACGACGGCGGCCATATGAATCATCAGCAGCTCGTGACAGCCGAGCATGCCTTCGATCATCTGAACGACGGGGGCATGCTCATTGTAGAGGACGTGCATACGAGCTACATGCCTGGCTTTAATTCAAAACCCGATCACTCCTTCGTTCATTTTGCCAAACACATCGTCGATGCCGTAAACGGCCGGTTTCCGGGCATCGATACCGGAGCGAACCTCTATCAGGACCGTGTATGGTCAGTGTCGTTCCATGAATCGATCGTTGCATTCCATATCGACCGGCGCCGGTGTTTCCAATCGTCGTGGATCGCCAATGCTGGCGTGAGCCATACTAACCAGGACTTCCGGCATGGAGGCATCAGCTTGGACTCGGCTCCCGATGTAGAAAGGTACTTCCGACCTGAGAATTAATGGATATCAGTGCATCCATAGCCGTCGCTAAAGCGCATCTGTTCACGTGCGGCGCGTGGGTATCCGTACGGCGCTTTGAGATCGCATAAGAAAGGCCGGACAATGAGTTCTCCGAAAGACTGCCCCCGAAGAATGCGGCGCCCAATGCGGCCACGGATGCGCTGCAGGCGTTGAGTGCGACGTTCGCAAACGATGCCGACGAACTGCGGCGAGCGTCGACGAATGCGCTCAAGGAGGCCGGCTTTGCCCCGGAGGTGTTGAACCGGATCGACCGGTTCTTCGTCTTCCGGCGATTGTCGGGCCTCGATGTAGCTCGCGTGACGGCGCTCGAGATCGAAGCCATGATCAAAAGCTACGGTCTTGGCGTCATGACCGGCGGCATTGACCCGGATATTCTCGTGGACATGATGCAGCGGCAACAGAAACTCGGCACGGGCGCTTCTTCGCGCGACTTGGTGCGAGCCGTCGAGGAATCGATCGCCGATACGCTTATCGATGCGAAACGTAATGGGCATCAGAAAGTGGCGCTCCTGTCGGAGCACGGAAAAATCATCGCTCGTCCGGAACAATGAACGCTTTTCCGACATCGTCTCCGATCGTTGCCTTCGGGCAGCTTTGGCGCCGTGCGTATTTGTGGCGCATATGTCTGTTGCTGGGGCTTGGACTGACCGGGCTGTTCATATCGTGCCCGCCGGATGTCGGCACTAAGGGCGGCCGTCACGTATTGCCGGAACAGGTCGCCTATGTACCTCCCAAGGCGTTGCCCGGCGCAATGCCGACAACGTCGCCAGCCGCGCCGTCGGTTATCGCGCAAGAAGCCAAGTCTGTTTTGACCGCCGCCGTGCCGTCGGCGCCACGGCACCGCGCGCCGGCTTCCGCGGTCCCAGCAGTCAACGCCGCGATTTCCCTTGCGCCGCCGGGCCAGCACACAGTGCCGGATTCGTTCGGCCTCGATCCGGCATTGCAGGGACGTACCTATAGCGGCTCCATCGATGTCAATGGTTTTCATTTGCCGCTTCCGCCGGGCAAGTGGGCGGTTCTCGCGAGTATCCGCATCGGAAAGGCGCGGGCGCCAGGGCAAGGGTTGTTCCTAGGACACATCGAACATCGGCGCCTGGTTGCCGCATTGCGCGTGTTTGCGATGAAGAGTGTGGACTTACCCGGAGAGGGGTTTCCGAGTGCGCGGGGATGTGAGCCTGGCAACTCACGCTACAACGCAATGGAAGTCGCAGCCATGACGCCGTTTGGGCATCAGACGTGTTGGTTGATGCTGAACATCTACACGCCGCCGTTACTCCAATGGGCGGATCGCGCGGTGCGTATCGCGCAGCTGGATCGGATTGCCGCAGGGGACATGGCGGCCAAGGGTGTGACGTATGCCCAGGACCTAATGGCGGTCGAGTTTCATCGTGCGGAGAGGTGGGGCCTTGTCCAGGCCGACTATCTGTTCAGCCCCGACAGCGAAGGCATTCATGCGAGCGAGGTGGTGTCCTATACGGATTCGGACTGGTATCCGGCCAATATCGGGCGCTTTCCGGAAAAAATGGCTTACGTCGAGAAGCTGAAATCCTGGGCGCAAATGTACTGGCCGAAATTCGATGCAGCATTCAATGCAGCGCAGCCAAGCGGCTACGGTGCCGCGGTCGCCGCAAGCCAGCCGGCCGAGGCGAGCCAATAGGCTGTATTGTTCGATCATACAGGGCACGTATGTGGGGCAGCCGATCCGCTTTTCGGTCAGCATATGGTGCGGTGCGCCTTTCGAGCCGTGAATTTCACCGCCCCGCGTTGCAAGCCTAGCTGCTCCCGGCCGGCATTTGACCGCCAAAGGACGGCTTGTCGAGATTCTCGTTTAAATACTGCTTAGAAACCCGTGGTGGCACTCTTCGATCCTGACTGTTTGAACGCTTAAAAAGCTCCAGTGCGGAGGCTCACACTGTTAGCGATGCTTTAGGCGACGGCGGTGGGGTCCTGTCGCCAGGGCGACTGGCGCCCGCTGCAGGCGCGCAAGCGATTGCATGGTCAACCCAAACCCTTCGCTTGCGCACACAATCCCCGAGTTCAGCACACGCCGGAGACGCGGCAGATGCGAGTGCGGCGGCATCGAGGTCTACCCGCGAGTTGCCAAAAAATTCGAGTGCTGCCTTGTTATTCCCCGCTGCACGGGCCGACAGGGCCGACGTGTAATTCGCGCTTCCTCCCGCAAAATATCTCCATCCCTGGATGTCGCGTGTAACGGTGGGCGGGACGCCGGGTATATTCATCACAGCAGTCCAGTCGCTTTCCGATTCCCGAAAGTAGCCGGTCGCCTTTTCGCACTCGCCCATGCTGAGGGCGTATTCGGCGCGCGCGTAAGTCGCTAACGCATGGGCGTGATGCCTAGTCATCTTGACAACGATCGAGGTCGGTGTCCCGGCTGCGGCGAGTGCCTCGACAGTTTCAAAGGCCGTCCGAGTCCGGTCGAAGTATCGTGCAGCGTCTGGATATTGCAGAGCGTGTAGCGCCATGAATCCGCGCACGTGAGCCGCCTTGCCTCCGCAGACGTGCGACCAAAAAAAAGCTGTGCCGCGGTTGCCTGAACGTTGAAAGAGAATCTCAGCGTCGTCAAAGTGCTGGACCGCTTGTTCAGGCGGGCCCAATTGAGCAGCGTTGACGCCGAGATGATAATGCCTGAAGCCATCGGCTTCGTACGCCAGAGCGTCGTTTCGCGCCCCCATAAAGGCCAGTACCGCAGTGCCGTAGAAATTGGCGGCCTCATTGTGTAGGCCGGCTTCTCCAGCCTTTACGCCTTCTTCGGTGGCTTTGCGCCCCCGCTCGATTAACTGCTCGCGCGTTGGGGTCACCATGAACACCTCTCACAACACATAGGAATCGCTAGGACGCAATTTTCGCCGGCATAGGTCATCGTTAATATTGAAGCGTGGCAGTACGCGAAATATGCGATCGCCGGGCCTTCGCTTCACTTACAGATGGGGTTTCCGGGGTTCCCATGAGTGCCGCCGTCACACTGCGTGGATTCGGTGAACTCCTTATGACGCAAGCGTTACGCAAATGCGGTAATCCTGGGCGACGGCATCGACCGTTCCCATCGGTATGGAATCTGACAGGCACAACCCTATATCTTTCGCGCGATTTGTCGGGTGCACGGTCGACGAGACGCGAGCCAGCGGGGCTGCGCAGCCCTGTAGCGCTCGCTAGGAGACATATACAATGCCGAATTTCAGCCGCCTTCTATCGGCGAGAGAGTGGCCTTCGCTATTTCGCGCTGCCAATGTAACCTCAACCATTGCTGTACCTGCTGCAGCGAATACCACTTTCCGCGCCGATTTAGATCGCAACGCCGGCATTTCCTATCTGGAATTCGCAGCGCTCCACGACAATGCTCACATGCGGCCGGTGCCCGCTTTCGTGCCGCACTTCGACGTAGCGATCGCGCCGAATATCCGACGCCATCTACCGCAGGTAGTCAGCACGCCGCGCTTTGTAGCGCAGGGCCCACAATATGATCCCCGCATAGCGCAAATGCAGACCGGGCCGCGCCTGGCGCTGCCGCCCGGTCAAGACGCGGGGCGAATCGCGCAGCGGGTCGGGCTTCAGATATCGGACCAGGCATTGGCGGAACATTCGGGGGTGGCCGCATTCATCCCTTGGTCACACCCGGATCTCGGGCATCGATACGAGCAACTGCTTTCCGCGCAAGAAGCCGCTCGCGGGGTGTTTGCTTCTGCGAAGCTGATCGAGCAGTCGCTAGGGTCGGCGCGCGCTATGCGCCACTACTGGGGCTTTCCGGACGAGACGGCCGCCTACTCGAGCCGTGGAAAGCTAGCGCTTGAAATGGCGTATGCGCTGGAGGCGCACGGCGTCCGGGGCTGCGATCTTGCGAAAGTCGCATCCACAGGCATGCAGCGGGGATACCGTACCGATCGGCTCACGGCCATTGCCGACGGTGCAACCAATGCCGCAGTGGCGTTTGGGTTGCCCGCGATCCCAACGGCCGCGATCGGCGCGGTCAGCTTAGCCGGTGGGCCAATCGCAGGCGTTGCTGCGTGCGCAGGCATGGCGGCGTTAATGGCTCCCGTGACCGCTGCGCTCAATGTGGCCGTCCCGCACGCGATCGCCGCGGGAAGAACCCGCGCGGCCGAAGAGAAAAAGGTGATACCGGCTACGACCGCTCGCGTTCCGCGATGGGGAGCAACGGCAGAGCGCCTAATTGTCGATCCTATCGCATACCAGGCGTTCCTTCCGACCCAGGCAGTGGTGCAGGCTGGACCAATGATCGCAAAAGGCGTTCTTGGTACAGCCGCAGTGGCCGGTGCGGCCATCGCGTCTGCCTGCGCGGCGCCCCTGGCTCCATTCGTTTCAGCGGTGGGGGGCGGCATTTACAGCACGATCAAGGAAAAATACTGCAGCGAACGGGTCTGGACCGGTGCTGTCAAGCTCACGGAGGCCGGAACGCTCAGTCTCGATAGCAACCGTTTTCACGAACTCATCGGTTATCTTGGCGATACGCCGGTCTACACGACCGTGGGACATCGTGTGGCTGCGGGCTTTCGGGAAATGGCCCGACATCCGGTCAAACACATTCGCCAAGCCGTACGGGAACAGCCTCGTCAGGTGCTGCGCAATGCTGCGGCGCTATGGGCGGGCGACATCGCAGGAGCCGTGACCGGCTGCTGTGTTGCGCAAATGGCACCGCCTCATGCACGGATGTTCGCGGGTCAATGTTTTCAAGGCGCGCAGCAAGCAGTCATGCTTGCGGGCTGGGGACTCGGGCGGCAGCGCGCACCCGTTGCCGCCGCGCCGACCACACAGCCCGTTGCGCCTGTTGCCCCGCTGGCGCGCCACGCTGCCCCGCCCCTGAGTGCACAGCGTGTTCCGGTAGCCAGCGACATACAGCGTTTGCTTCTTTGGCCGCCTGTGATGGTTGGTAGGCATCCCGTACTAGGTGGAGCTGCTCGGGGATAGGCAAGAGAGACGTTATTGACGTCTATTGCCGAGCCGTTGTGCAACGTTTTTTTACCTCGGGTATCCGTAAGAAACCGGTATGCGCTGTCCCGGCACACTGTCCTCTTCAGGTGCGACTGAGCCCCTCGCATAACTGATCTTGATCCGCCAAGCGATGCTGGTTTTCGCCGATCGGATCAGTTCGAGATCGAAAGAATTTTCTCGATAGTGCGGCAGATCGCGCGATTTGTCGAAGCGGCGGGCGGACAGGTAGCAGACAACCCGGACACGAAATGAGCCGAGACGAACACGCGGTGTGCATCGCGATTGATAACAACGATCGTGTATGGTACGAAATGCTGATGCCATTCATTTTGTCGTTGCGCCAGACGGACTATGACGGAATCGTAGTTGTCATCGGCTACGGACTGTCCGAAAAAAAACAGCGAATATTGGAGAGTCAGACTATAAGCGTTGTCAACGCATCGGCTGAATCGCCGCTAACCGTAGACCGATTCATCGAGGCTGCGGAATATTGCCTGAATCACCAAAATGTCAAAAAGCTGGCACTGTATGACGCGGGAACATGGTTTTGCGCGCCGAGGTTCGATCTGTTTTCCAGTCTCGTCGACGATAAAATCTACTCATGCCACGATCCGTATTTCGGCGAAGATATTGTTTCACTTCTCGTCGACGCTCGTCGTGCGGAAGACTTCCGATTGGCCGTGGACCGTGCGCATGCGGAGTACGGGGGAGTGCAGCGGGTTGGGCTCGTCGCAGGGACTGCCGTGGCGTGGGAAAAATTTTTGCAGCTCCTTCGCTATTACATGGCACGCTTTGGTCCCGACTTCGGCACATATCGGGGAATCGACGCGACGATCTTGCACCTCTGCGCAATCAGTGGCGTAGTCGCTCAGTTGGATGTCACTCAGAACTTCGAGATCAAAAATGGCGTTCGCGAGCTGGCCTCAGAAACGTCTGAGTTCCGTGGTTTCAAACACCTGGGAACCCGAATCCGCGCGGTGCGCGCGGCGCAAGACAGTCGGTTTTTTCATCGATGGCGGTTTTACAACCACAATGTCGATAGCGCCTTAAAGAATGGGCACGAATTCGCGCTATCGAGCGCCGCGCTGGCTCGTACGGAGCAGACCGATCTCGCGTCGCAACCCCTTCAGTCGGTTGGGCTGAGTTTCGTGACGTGCTGTATCGAGCATTGCTCTGGCTCATATCTGCAGGTTGTCGACGAACCTGGCGGCGCCATGCTGGTCGGCTCCGGCAATCACGAGATCGTGCTGGGCGCGATCCGAGATATAGCTCGGCTACACGTCTATGCGATGCATCCCTCGGATCTGCCATCGCCGCTGGTGATTGAGGTTGAAGCTGAAGGCGCTAGGCTTTGCACGCCGAAGGGCTCGACAGGCCATTTCTGCCTCTCTTTGTCGGCGGGATCGACGATCTCTTTGCGTTCGACTAGCCTCGGCGGGCAACTGTGCAGCGCGATTTGGCGCCTGTGCGAGCAAGCAGACATGGAATGGTAGCGGCACTGGCAGGCTCACCGTGGTGCGGGCCGCGAGCAACGCGGCGTTTGCAGTCCACGCCATGACGTTGCAGCGTTTTGTGGTAGCGCAAGCCGTTCTCCGATCCCGCTCGAAAATGAAGCGGGTTGAGGGGCGCGTCCAACTGAGCAACACGATTGCCGGAGCCGTAAAGAGATGACCGGATTTAGCGATTGCTTCTCCTGGCTGAGGCGCTTCTTGCGCCGATCCGACAGTGTGCGCCCGGCTCTCGATATGCAGGGTGCCATTCAGGGAGCGAGTGGAAGTGGAAGCAGATCCCTCGCAGGGCGCGATAGTGAATCCTCCATTGGCCCGTCGCCATCGGGTTTGGGCTGTGGTCCCGACACACCGAATTCGAATACCTCGCAAAATTCTGCGCAGGGAGTAGACGCCACCTATTTCGGCGGCAGACCGCGATCGCTCGTTTCGTGCTCGCCAAGCGAACTCGAACGTTTGCGACAGCAGCAGTCCAACATCAGCTCGGCAAGAAACCCAATACCAGCGGCTGCCGGCGTTGCGGTGGGATAAGCCTTGAAAGGCGCGTCAAATAGCGCCGCGTTCGTGGGTTTGCATGTGATCGGTAAGCCCCTTACCTACATCCTGATTCCGTGTACGATGATGCGTTATGGCGGGCGATGGATGTCGACCAACTTGGAAAGGGTAGTAACGGCGGGAATCCGACAACCGCCATCATTATTCCGGTTCACAACGGAAAGACCGTCCTCCGCCGTGCGCTGCGGAGTCTACTCAGCCAGACCGTGCAGGACTTCGAGGTCGTAGTTGTTTCGGACGATGGCTTTGATTATTTTCCTCTCGCCCAGTCGGTCATGGGCGAACGCGTTCGGCAAGTGCATACGCCCGTGCCGGGCAGTGGCCCGGCGATCGCTCGAGAGATTGGCTGTTCGAAGACGTGTTCTTTCTTCTGCGCGTTGTCACGCGCATAAGCGGCTCGATGCCGTTGGTTAGCGAACAGGATGCAGGATATCGCTATCTCATTCAAAAGCAGTCGTTATCGCACGGAACGGACAAGGATGGTCTAGTCACACGGCATTAATGAAAACATCATCCGGCAATCGAAGGATGGCGGCCCCCTGTTCGACGGGATTTCGCAGGAGGTTCGAGACGCGTTTCACGCATCCTTCTCGCTAAAGGCCATTCGAAGCGCGGCTTACGATGCGGCGAAGCTGGTGGAGCCGGATCTCGATTTCCAAAAATTTTCGCCTCGATACGACCGTCAAATGGCCGAGCTGCTCACGGATGTGCCCGCGCATTTGCTGCCGTGGGCTGCGTGATCTGGGTCGTTGTAGTCAGCGTTTGAATCTATCGAGGTCGCCCCCAGTCGACAACGCGCTTCAACAAGGAGGCGAAAGCACTGCCGTGCAATTCGACCGGTACGAGCCCCACGACAGGCGTTTCCCGCCTTGAACCAATCAGAGAGAACCGCGTGAGCAGCCGAAAGATCTCCATCATTACCGCCACATTCAACGCTTTGCCATGGCTGCGGCGCGCAATTGACTCTATGCTCGCACAGACCTGCGAAGAATGGGAAATGCTTATCTGCCCTGATGACGGTGAAGACTACCGTTGGATGGGTGAGATCGATCCGCGGTTACGCGTTGTTTCGACGGCGGGCCACCATACCGGCGCAGGCGCGGCGCGGAACCGCGGTCTGGCAGCGGCATCGGGAGCGTGCGTTGCCGTGCTCGACGACGACGATACGCTGCCGCCGAACTTCGTCGACGTTGCGCTGCGCACTGCTAAAGAAAGTGAGTTCTTCACGGTCCCCACGCGCTACATCAGCGAGAACGGCGAGACTATACGGATAGTGGGCGCGAATCATGTGGAGCTGGACATTCCCAAATTCTCCGGCGAGTTCGGCTCGCTGCACGCGGTTGGTCGACGTGAGCGTTATATGCAGTGGCGGACGTGTTTCGCTCAGGACGTACTGCACCTGTGCGAAACGATCGATCGCGCGGGAGGCGCGATTCCCGTTGCGCGGGATACCTACTACGCTTGCACGTTGCGCAGTACGAGCACTTGCGCGGTAAGGCGCGACATAGGGGACGAATACGGCAGATTGATCGGGATGCAGCACGGCGATATGGCTGCGCTAGGCGCAGCACAAACGCGGGCACTGTTTGAGCGGCGTCGTTCGGTCAATGCAGGGTTCGAGTCTCGCCCTGATCGCACGAAGGGATATCATGAATTCGTGCGCGATATGTTAGAGGCGGGTGGCGTGCCGAGGGTGGGCGAATGATGCGCGTGGCGCATTGGCGGGCAAATCCAGACGTGGCCACCCTTAGCAATAGGTGTCGACGAACCTGCCGAGCCTGGTTGCACCCACAGTCTCGTACTTCGAGGTTGCACTCCTCACGTTTTGCTGCGAAACGCCGACTAGCGCAGCTGGCGGCGTGCGATAGGCGGCGCATGTGTTCGCTGATCTAGAAGAATGTCCGTAGCAAAAAATGCTCATCCATTTTCCCAGTGGCGTCTTGGCTTGTACTTCGAAGATACTCATCACTCATCCCAGAACAGAAAGCTCGTCAAGTGCACGGTAGCCCGCAGACACCTACAGATGACACACTCGATTGCGTTTTTCGGTTGTGCGTCAGGGCGATTGCATCTGAGAAGAGAGAGAACCGAGCCGACTATCAATGCTGAATTCAGAGGGTGGGCGGAGCAAGGCAAGATGACATCGCGGACAACCAAGCCATAACGAAGACTGAAATAATCGAGAACAGTGATGGAAGACTTTCGGATTAGGCGCATCAAAGGCGACATCGTTGAAGTCATGTGCAAGAATCATTTTGCAGCCATGGGGTTTCAGGTGGAAAATGCCGGAGTGGAGCACTTCGCGACCCAGTTTGCAAATCGTTCGTCCCATCGTCGGGATGCTCAGGGAGGTAGCAACGTCAGTAAGATTCAAAGCTACATCGGGCGCCTTCCCGATCTGCTGATTGGTCACGACAAGCATGACCATCACTTCGTGGAAGCCAAATTCCGAGACGGCGTTTCTATTGATGAATTCGCGCAAGATTTGCTATGGGACTGTCGAAAGCAGATGTTCGGCCGGGAATTCAATAGCGACGTATTCAGTGACATTACGGGGCGTCAATGGGCGGACGACACGGCGGCGTTCGACATTCCATGAGCAGGCAAAACGCACCTTGGCGTATTCATGAAGTCGGTGACACAAGGTGGACTTGATCCGGAGTCCATTCAAGTACCGATGATGTTCTACGTAATCGTGGAGGATGGGAGAAAGCTATCGCTGTTTTTGATACGCTTCGACGCGGAAAGTGGGAGCTTCCGCATTCATCAGGCAGGGAAGGCGAAGAAAATGACGTCCACGGATATCGCGACCAGCGAGTTCTTGAGCCTGTTCGATCAGAAATATGCAGAGGTCGTAGCCCCCATTCTGAGAGAGGTGTTTTCATCAGAAGTCGAAAGCGTCGATCCGCTGCCGTCGGAAAAAAAGAAGACGGTACAGCCGAACTCCGCCCTGGATGTCTGCCTGAGCGCCGCTTTCAAGTTGAAAGTCAAGAGGCGGCATGGCGTCTATTTTGGAGTACTGCTAAAAGAACCTCTGGTGTCATCGTGGTTAAAAAGCGCTGGCCGTGCTGCCAACAAAGAGGACTTCAAGATCGAATTGGAAAAGTGTGGCATGAGTTCCTCGCCGGTTGCCTTCACGACGAAAGACGAAGCAGAGATCGATTTGAGTATCAGGGATTACATAGTCGACTTCGACTTCTATATGAAGTGAGCAGTGAAGGTATGCCGGTTCCCTACCGTTAGTCCCATGGATTCGGCAACGCGATGCCTGTGACTGCTATCTCGCTGTGCGCCGATACGTAAGCCTTCCTTGGGTTGGCAGGTAGTACCTTGAGGAATTTGCCAGGAGGGGCCACTACGATGCCTATTGCTTCTTTACTGACGAATAACAGGCACAGTCGCGCGAAGGCAGTGAGGGAGGCCGGTGCGCTTGTCGAGCAGGGCCATGCGTTAGAGCGCGACAAGGTATATCAGCCGGCGATGCACGTCTATCAGGAAGGCATTGACCACCAGGGGTTCAAGCAACTAACCCAGGCCATGCAGGCTAGCGCGTATGTCGGCCTCGGCCATGCGGCAGGGGCTACCCATCGCGAGTATCAACGGGCGCTAGATGCCTATCGGGACGGCTTTGCCCACTCCGGGTTTCAAGCGCTTCCTCCGGACCGACAAGCTGGCGCGTATGTCGGCCTTGGCCGGGCCCTCCGGGGTCTCAACCAGCACGAGCGCGCGATAAATGCCTATCGGGTTGGGATCGGTCACCGCGGGTTCGAGAAGCTTTCCCCGGATTGGCAGGCCGGCGTGCACATTGGCCTCGGCCATGCGTTAGATCGCTTGGGCTGGCATCCGGAGGCGATAGCCGCCTATCGGGACGGCATTAAACACGCTGGATTCCAGGAGCTTCAGCCGGAGGCGCAGGCTCACGCTTATCTCGGCCTCGGCAATGCGTTAGGGCAGGCCGGTGACTATCAGTCTGCGCAAGCCGTATATGAGGACGGCTTTCGCCATCGCGGGTATGCGGCGCTTTCCCCGGTTGTGCAGGATAGAGCCTTCGCCGGGCGCAACTATGCGCTAAACAACGGCTATGAGTTAGAGAAAGCCGCCCGGCTCGAGCGGGCCGGATTCATCCGTAGCATGCCACCTGAATCCGCACGAGTCATGCAGGCTCAATCCACGTGCTTGCATAGCCCGGGACATGCGGGCGCCCCTGGTTCGCGCATGCCCCTAGTCCTTCAAGCCGGGGTGCGGCGCTGATGAAGGAAACACACGGCTGAAGGTATCGGTCGTCGATGCTGTAAAGAGATGCGGTTCTGGACAGGGTCGACGTCAGCAGCGGTCGCAACGGATGCGCGCAAGCGTAACGGCTCGCGCGCATCGGTTGACGCACTCGATCGCCCTCGACCAATCTCAAGGCGTGATCTTGGCTGTCGAAAGCAACCATCCCAGCGAAGCGCTATACCAGAGCGGCGCCGTGACTTCGAGATTGATGTCGTGTCCCGAAGCGGGAACGACGAACGACGTCACGCTTGGGCTCGCGCTGTAATACGGTCGTTCGGCGCTTTGCAGCGACGCGGAGGTCGAACAGTCGGCGGCGCCATTGCCGCAAAAGATCACGTCGTCTTGCCCGTCGACGATGAGAATCGGCACGTTGATGAAGGCCGAGTAATACGTCGCCGAACCTTGGCCCGTTGCAAATACCCCGTTGAGTTCGGTTTGCGTGGCCGTCTGCTTCGTCTTTTCGTCGAGTTGAACGACATTCGGATCGGTCGTCGCCGGGTAATAAAACATCGCGTTGCGTGCGCCGGGCCGCGTGGTCAGATAGCCGGCGTCGAGCCCCATATTTTGGAACGCGGGATCCTGCTGTGCCGGATAGATGTCCTGCGAAAGGAGGGTGCCGATCGTCGAACTCATCTTGTGTCCAATACCGGTGAGGATGACGGCATCGACATCGCGATATTGGCCGGCTTCGACCCACGACGTATAAGATCCGAGCGAATGGCCGGCGAGAACGACATGCTTGAACGTATAGCCGTTGATCTGACCTTGCCGTAACGCTTGCACCAGTTCGTGCGCGACATAACCGTTCGAGTTGACCGAGATATCGGTGCTCACCGGGTGGGAACTGAGCCCGTCGCCGATCCGGTCATAGACGAATACGGCGTAGCCCGCGTTCGTCATGAAGTTGCGATACGAATAGACTTGGGGAACATACGGCCAATCCCAGTAGTGGTGATCGTACGTGGCCCCGTGCACGGTCAGGATGACCGAATTGGCTTGGCCCGATGGCGGCAGGCAGAGCTTGCCGGAAACGGAATAAGCCTTGGGCCCGCCCTCGGCCAGCGCTACCGGTACCGTGACGGACTGGCAAGTCGTCGCAGCGCTCGCCTGGGCGAACGCGTTATCGCAAACGAACGATGACAGGCCGAGCGACGCGATCGCAACGAGCAGTTTCGATGTGCGGGACAAGCGCTTTCCGGCGCGCTTTGCGGCTTTTCCAATCCGCGTTGTTTCCATCATGTTTGACCTCTTTCGAAGAAAGTTGAAGACGAGCGACGACATGCGCTGCGCGGCGAACTGCAGCGCGCAACGCTCGAAGCGCGTCGGAAGATCGGATCGGTCCGTTTTGGAACGAATGTGAATGCCGCGGCGGCGCGCCGCGTTCGCGACAGCGATGGCCGGACCGGAGCCTATGGTAGACAGGCACCTCTGTCGCGGCGACGCTGATCCTCGTAGAACGGGCGCGGTTAAATCGCCGTCACCACGCCAGTTGTATGCGGTGTTCCCGAGCGGCATAAATCGCCAAGTCGCGCCGCATTGACGGTCGGTTAAAGATCGGATGAATGTCGCCGTTAACAGACGACGTGGGACGATGCGCCGCCCGTCGCGCGACGACGCTGCAATTCGGATTTGACGAACGGCTTACGGGAAAAAACGATGCTCCGGGGGATACTGAAAACGATCGCCGCGCTGGCGTGTTGCTATGCGCTCGGCGCATCGGCGAACGGGACGGACACGATCGCCCCGGCGCCCGATCTATTGCAATCCCCGGAGCGGGCGGCCGGAATCGTGTCCGAGCATCAGCGCGACAGTTATCGGTCGGTTCTCGACGCTTATCGCGCCGGGCTCGTGCAACATCCGCATGATGTCGCGCTTGCAGTGGCGCAATGCGGGTTCATTCAAGGCTTCGCGTGGTCGGAAGACCTGGAGTGGAGCGATGCGGCGGCGAAGGATTTCACCGCCTGCCAGCATATGCTCGATGAGCGCTTTCCAGGTCAGCCCGAGGCCGCGCTTTTCGTGCTCGAGCATCGCTACGGCAAAGACGCGCTTGCTAACGGCGAGCCGTTGCTCGCGCACTCCTCGGAATGGACTCCGGCGCAGCGTACGCGGCTTCATGCGGCGCTTTCGCGCGCCTATTCGGCAGTGAAGGACGAGAAGCACGCGGGCGAGCAAGCGCTGCGCGTGGTCGAACTCGATCCGTCGAACCCGTGCCTCGTCGAGGCGCTGCGCTATCTCGTGCGCTCTAGGCGCAGTGACGAGGCGCAGCGGTTGCTGGCCAGTGCGCCTGTCGCGAAGACGATCTGGCTCGAAGCCCAACGCATCAATACGGCGGCTGAACTGTTCCCGGGGGCGCAGGCACGCGACGAACTCATGCGAGCCCGGCATGCCGGCTTGAAGATCGACGCCTATACGTCGGCGCGCGCGTTGTTTCGGGCCGGCGATGTGGCGGGCGCCGAGGCGGCGCTCGCCGCGCAAAAGCAGCCATCGAAATTCATGACACCGCAAAATCGCCAGATTCGACTCGATGTTGCGTTCAATGCGGGCAACTCGCTCGCGGCGGCCGATCTTTTACGCGACGAATACGACCGGACGCACCAAGCGATGCCGCTCGTTCCCGCCTACGCGCGCTTGCTCGATCTCTCCCCGAAGATGCTGATGCGTGCCGATCTCTTGCCGCTTGCCGGCGCGTTGATCTTGTACACGGTCCTGTTGGTTGCCGCACCGGGTCTGCTGTTGTTTCCCGCTCACTATCGCGGCCTCCTGCGCGCACGGGCAAAAAAGGTCAGCGAGCCGCTTTTCGGGCGCATCGGTTTGCGGCATGCGTGGTGGGCTTTGTCGTCGATGTATTTCGCCCTGTATATGTTCGGCGGATTTCGCGTGGGTACCGCATCGCTATCGCCGGCTCACGACGCGGTGCTTCGCGAGGGCTGGCAACAGGGCGTGGCGATCTCGTACATCTGGTCGCTCGCCGTCATGGCGCTGGGTCTCGCGTGGGTGGCAGTGCGTTTTTCGCGGCGCGAATGGCTCGGCAGCGGCGAATGGAAAAAAGCCTGGTTCGTCCCGCCCGCGCTCTATCTCGGGTGGTGCCTATTGAATTTTGTCGCCAGCCGTCACGCGATGCCGACCGGCGGCCCCGGTGTCGCCTGGCAATTGGCATGCGTTACGGGCGCGCATTCGATAGGCGGTCTGGCCCTGCCGTTGCTGATCTTTGCGGTGGCCGTGCCCATTGTCGAGGAACTGATTTTTCGGGGTTGCCTGCTGGGAGGATTGTCCCGTCATATCAGCTTCGGGTGGGCCAACGTCATGCAGGCCGCGCTTTTTGCGGCGCTTCACAACGATATGTCGCACTTCGGGCAACGCTTCGTCCTTGCGCTGATCGCCGGATGGTTAGTGAGGAAAACTAAGGGACTTGCGTTGCCGATCGCCATGCACGGCGTGGTCAACATGTTGTTCGTATTGGCGGTTGTCCGGAACCTCTGAAGGTGCTGCCCGTCCCGCGGGCCGCACTCTGGTTGGCGCAATGGGACCGATAGCTTCCCGCAATCCGATTGATATTGACAATCAAATTCACGGATCGATAGCTTCTGGTCATGCTGCACTCACTTTCCAACCCAACCAGAGGATTTACGCGAAATGTCGATCATCAACAGCCAAGTCAAGCCGTTCAAGGCCACCGCTTATCACAATGGCGACTTCGTGACGGTCACGGACGAGACGTTCAAGGGCAAGTGGTCCGTCGTTTTCTTCTACCCGGCCGATTTCACGTTTGTCTGCCCGACGGAGCTCGGCGATCTGGCTGATCGTTATGCCGAATTCCAGAAGCTTGGCGTCGAAATCTACAGCGTGTCGACCGACACCCATTTCACGCACAAGGCGTGGCACGACACGTCGGACACGATCGGCAAGATCAAATATCCGATGATCGCGGACCCGACGCGTGCGATCGCGCAAAACTTCGATGTCCTGATCGAAGAAGAAGGTCTGGCATTGCGCGGCACCTTCGTCATCAACCCCGAAGGCCAGATCAAGCTGTGCGAAGTCCATGACAACGGCATCGGCCGCGATGCAGGCGAACTGCTGCGCAAGGTGCAAGCTGCGCAATACATTGCGGCTCACCCGGGCGAAGTCTGCCCCGCGAAGTGGACGCCCGGCGCCGAAACGCTGACGCCGTCGCTCGACCTCGTCGGCAAGATCTAAGCCTTTCCCGTCCGGCTGGATGCGGCGCCGTCTGCTCGATGGCGCCGTGTGCAGCCTGCCTTTTTCCGCCCCATTCGACATACCGGATCAGCCATGCTTGACGCGAATCTCAAGACCCAACTGAAATCATATTTGGACAAAGTCACGCGGCCTATCGAGATCGTCGCATCGGTCGACGACTCGGCCAAATCGCAAGAGCTGCTCGCGCTGTTGCGCGAGATCGCCACGCTGACCGAACGCGTCGCCGTCATCGAACGGCGTGACGAGGACGAACGCAAACCGTCGTTTTCGATCGGCGAGCCCGGCAAGGCCGCGAGCATCCGGTTTGCCGGCATTCCAATGGGGCACGAATTCACGTCGCTCGTGCTCGCGCTGCTTCAGGTGGGCGGGCACCCCATCAAGCTCGAACAAGCGGTGATCGACCAGATCCGCGAGCTCGACGGCGATTACACGTTCGAAACGTACTTCTCGCTGAGCTGCCAGAACTGTCCGGAGGTGGTGCAAGCGCTGAACGTCATGGCGCTCATCAATCCTCGTATCCGTCATATCGCAATCGATGGTGCGCTGTTTCAACACGAAGTCGAGTCGCGCCAGATCATGGCCGTGCCCACGATGTTCCTCAACGGCGCGGTATTCGGGCAAGGCCGCAGCGGCGTCAAGGAGATTCTCGCCAAGCTCGACGGCAACGCCGGCGCGAAGGCCGCCAAGGCGCTCGAGAACAAACCTGTTTTCGATATGCTCATCGTCGGTGGCGGCCCCGCGGGCGCCGCGGCCGCAATTTATGCCGCGCGCAAAGGTATCGCGACGGGTGTCGCGGCCGAGCGTTTCGGTGGTCAGGTACTCGATACGCTCGCCATCGAGAACTTCGTTTCGGTGCAGGAAACGGAAGGTCCCAAGTTCGCCGCCGCGCTGGAAGAACACGTGAAGCGCTACGAAGTCGACATCATGGACGCGCAGCGGGCGCAGGCGCTCGTGCCCGGGGAAATCAACGAAATTCATCTGGCCAACGGTGCGGTGCTGAAGGCGAGGACTGTCGTGCTGGCCACGGGCGCGCGCTGGCGCGAAATCGGTGTGCCAGGCGAGCGCGAGTATCGCAATCGCGGTGTGGCGTACTGTCCGCACTGCGACGGTCCGCTCTTCAAAGGCAAGCGCGTGGCCGTCATCGGTGGCGGCAATTCGGGTGTCGAAGCGGCGATCGATCTCGCCGGCATCGTTCGGGAAGTCACGTTGCTGGAATACGGCGAAACGCTGCGCGCGGATGAAGTGCTGCAACGCAAGCTGCGCAGCCTTTCGAACGTGACGGTCGTGACGCGGGCGCAGACGACGCAGATCGAAGGCGACGGCAAGAAAGTGACGGCGCTGAGCTATAACGACTTGCGTTCGACCGAGACGAAGCGCATCGAACTCGAAGGCGTGTTCGTGCAGATCGGACTCGTTCCGAACACCGAATGGTTGAAGGGAACCATCGAGCTCTCTTCGCACGGCGAAATCGTCGTCGATGCGAAAGGCGCGACGTCGCTGCCGGGCGTGTTCGCGGCCGGTGACGTCACGACGACCCCGTTCAAGCAGATCGTGATTGCCGTCGGCGATGGGGCCAAAGCGTCGTTGGGTGCATTCGATTACCTGATTCGCAGCGGCACCGGGCAGCCGGTCAGCGTGCCTGCGAACCGGGAGGCCGAAGCCGCGTTTGCCTGAGGCGGGTCCGAAAACCGCAAGAGAAAAAAACGAACGGCGGGCACCGCTCCATTCGAGCGATGCCCGCCGTTCGTCGTTCAGCGTTTATCGGGCCGCTTGCCGCCGCTTACCGTTTTCAGCTCCAGTCATCCATATCGTGCTTGATCGCATGACGGTTGGCGATCAGCGTCTCGACGCTCGGCTCGTTCGACATGGCGCGTTGGATGGCGAGCTTGGTTGCTTCGTAGTTGGTGCGATACATATCCTTCTTGTCGAAATCCGGATCCGTCACGCACCGCGGATCGATCCAGACGAGGCTGATGATGCATAGCTCGTTGGCCTGATCTTTGGGCAAGATGCCTTCGATCAGGCAATCGACGACGGCATCCGCGGTGGCCGATTGCACGACGCCGCCGAAAAGCTCGATGGTGGCCATATCCTTCAACGTCACCTTCGGGACCATGATCGTGGCCGGACGCACCATTTGGTTGCAGGCTCGAATGGCGAACATCGCCGTATGGCCTTTCGTCTGGGCCATCATATTGGCGAAGGCGTGCCCGACCGGGCCGTCGATGCGGCCGATCAAAATCTCGGGCATCGCATCGGTGGCCTGGCCCGGCGCCGCGAAAACGGTAGCTTCGCCCGCGCGAAAGGTCATATCAATGGGCATGGAATCGACTCCTTTTGAAAGTGCAACGACAAACGATTGAACATCCGTATTCCGGCAATCGAAGGGGGCGGTGAATGCAATGTTGATGCCGGCTCTCGAAGAGCCGCCATGGGCCCCCGCTGGCGTTTGTCGAGGGAGCAAAGTGTCAGCGTTCCGAGACACAGTGATCCGTCGCGGCAGGAATCAACGCTGCCGCTATTGGCCGATGAGGTGGAGCACGATATCGCGCGTATGCGGTTGCCGCCGGTGTTCGAACACGTAGATGCCTTGCCAGCTGCCCAGCGCAAGCCGGCCATTTTCGAGTGGGATGGTCAACTGGACTTGTGTCAGCGCGGCGCGCAGGTGTGCAGGCATGTCATCCGGGCCTTCCGTGTCATGCTCGTACCGATTCGGGTCTTCGGGTGCGACGGTCTCGAAGTAGCGCTCCAGATCGCGGCGCACCGAAGGATCGGCATTTTCCTGTATGAGCAGCGAGGCCGAAGTATGGCGGCAAAAAACGGTGAGCAAGCCGTTGTCGATCGGCTGGCGATCGACGAACTCGCTAACCTCCGCCGTGATCTCGACGAGTCCTCGGCCGCGCGTTCCGACATGCAGATGTTCGAGGGCTTGGCGCATTTGGGGTTCCTCCGGAACGGCAGTTCCTGCACAACGAAACCAAAGGTAACATGCTCTTGCGAAGAATTCGCAACCCAACACAGGAGTCAATAAGCGAATGGAAATTGCGATACGGGACGCGATACCCGCCGATGCGTCCGTCATCCTCGACTTCATCAAGGAATTGGCAACTTACGAGAAGGCTGCGGATCAGGTCGTTGCGACGGTCGATTCGATCAGGAGCGGTCTTTTCGGCGACGGCGCGCACATTCGTGCGCGCATCTGCGAAGTGGATGGGCAGCCTGCTGGTTTTGCCCTTTACTTCTTTTCCTTTTCGACATGGCAGGGGCGTAAAGGCCTGTACCTGGAGGACCTTTACGTCACGCCGCGCTTTCGCGGCGCGGGCGCCGGCAAGCACTTGCTGCACGATCTCGCCAGAATTGCCGTCGCGACGGGATGCGGACGTTTCGAATGGAGCGTGCTCGATTGGAACGAACCCGCCATTCGGTTCTATGAATCCGTTGGCGCGAAACCGCAGAGCGAATGGGTCCGCTATCGGTTGACCGGCGACGCGTTGCAAGCGTTTGCGGACGACCGCGAGATCAAGGTCGATTGACGGCTGCATCGCTCGAGGCGCGCGTGCGGCATTGGGCTTCCTTTACCAATGGGGCAGCGACATGGGGACGCCGTGCTTGCTGCGGGCCGCATGCCGCTTGCCACGTCATGCGCGTCAGCCCACCGGCGTTTCCCCTTCGCCCGGCTTCTTGCCTGGCTTGTCGGCGGGTGATTGCTTGCGTGCCTGATCGCCGCGTTCGGGCATCTTGCTGCGCGCGTCGTCGTTATGGTGCGCGGGTTTCGGGTGCTTGAAATCGGCCTGCTGGGTATCGTTTCTCGTCTGATTCATGGTGTGCTCCGTTCGGTCGTCCAGCGTGAAAAAGACAGCAAATCGCGCGCCTGAGCCAACATTGCGGTAGGGCGCGGTTCCGACAGACCAAATTGATTCGCCCCCGAAATAATCGGTGATAAAGCGGTAATGAACTGCTCGTCGTTTCTTAAGTTTCGTGGACTATCCTGGATAGCGCCACTTTTCGAATGCCACTTGGCCCGTGGCCGAAACTACGGAGGTATGTCGATCATGAACGGTTTATTCCGTACTGTCGTTATCTCGTCCGCGCTCGCGCTGCCTGCATTCGCGCTCGCGCAGCAAACCAACGGTCCGGTGACTCGAGAGCAAGTTCAAAACGACCTGCGTCAACTCGAGGCGGCGGGCTATAGCCCGGCTGCCGGCGAAAACGCTCAGTACCCAAACGATATCCAGGCCGCTGAAGCGCGCGCTCAAGGCAACGCGCAGACCGGCATCGGCGGTGCGACGAGCGGCACGTCGCAATCCGGACGCTCGATGGAGCCCGCCCCGGAATCAGCGCAGCCGTCGACAATGCAGCCGCCGCAGTAATCGCGGAACATGCGTTGATCCGACCTCGTCCATGGCCAGGTGCCGCGCCTCCCAGCGCGTGCAACCTGGCCTCTTCACAAGTGCCGCTCGTTCGGCCATCAAAAACACAAAAATAGCGTTCCGCGGAATTCCTCCTTTGCCAGGTGTCATCGAATCGCAAGCCCCCGCCTCGATATGCGCTCCTTTTGAATCTGACAAATTGAAAGAATAGAGAGGCGCCTTGAATTGAGCATTGTTTACGATCGACCGTCTTGACAAAATCAAGCCTTAAATCTAGTTTCACTATCGTTGAATAGAAAGTCGGACACTCCTAAAAATGGTAGTGAAGTAATAACAACCTCTGATTCGCATAGAAATGCTGATTTAGTCGGTAAGTGCTCGTATTTTTTATTGAAAATGACGGGCTGGAAATCGGCTTGTCTGTTATTCGCCGTCGGCCCGTTCAACCATGAAGGACAGACATGAGACCGGACTTCAGCTGTAGCGCCAGTCGCGCGGGCCGCCAGGGACACTTCATCTGGCTCGGCGCATTGGTGGTGGCAACGACGATTCTCTCAGCCTGTGGCGGCGGAGATGGCGGGTCATCCGCGGCATCGAGTGCAATGCACGCGAGTGCGGGCGCAAGCCAGCTCGCCAATCAGGCGCAGACGGCGAATCAGCCCTATACCGATCCAATTGCCTATTCACCGCATGCGAAAGACGGCCTCGACGCGTCGCAAGTCGCTGAGAAATCCGCTGTCATGCATTACCAATGGACGTCCCGCGGGAAGACGCTCAATTACACGACGACCACGGGCCATTTGACCGCATCCGACGCGAATGGCAAGCCCGAAGCGACCATGTCATACGTGGCGTATACCGTGCCGAGCACGAACGGCACGCCGCGCCCTGTGACGTTCTTCTATAACGGCGGGCCGGGTTCTTCGTCGATCTGGCTGCGGCTTGGATCGTTCGCGCCGACGCGTGTCGCCACCCCGGACCCGCTGCTGACGAACTGGCCCAACTATCCGCTCGTCAACAACGAGCAAAGCCTGATCGATACGACCGATATGGTCTTCATCGATCCCCCCGGTACGGGCCTCTCGGAGGCCATCTTGCCGAACACGAATCAAACGTTCTGGGGTTGCGATTCCGATGTCGGCGTCATGCGTGATTTCATCAGGCGTTATCTGGCGGTGAACGATCGCGGCGATTCGCCCCTTTATCTCTTCGGCGAGTCGTACGGCACGCCGCGTACCGACATGCTCGCGCTCGCGTTGGAATCGGCCGGCGTGCATTTGTCTGGCATTGTCCTGCAGTCGTCGATTCTGAATTACTTCGCCGATGCCATCGAAGCGGTGGCGATCACGAATTCGACGAGCGCGCTTGCGCTGGACACCGATACGTTGAGCGGCTATCTGCCGGCCTATGCGGAAGTCGCGGCCTACTATAACCAAGTCCAGCCCGCGCCGGTCGATCCCGGCGTCTACGCCTGGCAAGTCGCGACGTTCGTGACCGGCGAATATCGGCAGTTCCGCAAATACGCGCAGACCTGGGTGCTCAGCCAACTGGGCATTCCCGACGCGCTGGGCAAGCCCGTACTGCCGAATCAGAACGTACTGTCGTCGTGGACCTGGAGCTCGGGCATGACGATGCAGGCGTTGAACGGTTACTTCAACGTGAACCCGTTCTTCACGGCATTGTTGCCCGGGACGACGATCGGGCGTTACGACGGACGCGTGTCGCTGCCGAACTCCGATCCGCGCCTGCAAGCCGATTCCGACCCGTCCGACATTCTCATCGCGCAGCCGTTCGCGAACGCACTGGCAACGCAAATGCCGGATTACCTTGGCTATAGCGCGCCGAACGCCACGTTCATGCCGCTCAACGACGAGATCATCCAGGTGTGGGATTTCTCGCATGACGGCCAGCCGTTGCCCGACACGGTGCCGGATCTGCTGGCTGCGCTGACGCTCAATCCGCAACTGAAAGTGCTCTCGCTGAACGGCTACCACGATCTCGCGACGCCCTTCTTCAACACCGAGAAGCAGTTGGCTCGTTTGCAGACGGTAGCTGGCCTGTTCCCCAATCTGCAGGTCACGTTCTACCCCGGGGGGCATATGATTTACCTTGACGACACGGCGCGTCCGCAGATGAAGGTCCAACTGGCTGATTTCTATCAGGGGCAGTGGATTCCAGGCGCGCTCGGCCTCTGGATGCTGCCTCCGCCGTGGCGCGACGAGGCGCCGGCCGGCACGCCGACCGAGACCGCGCAGACTTCGGCACTCTAGCCCGCGATCGCGGTCAATTCGGACACTTATCTATCGAGAGCTCAACATGTCTCCAATCGATATCCGACGTGGCGCTGTCCTGATCGCTGTTTGCCTGGCGGCAGCCAGTGCCCAGGCGACACCTCAGGCCGTCGCTCCGGTCACCCCCGCGCATCCCGGCGGCGGCGTGGACGGCCCGTATTTCCCGCGCGCGCGCGTCGCACCCGTCGCGCCGTCGACGGGTGCCCTGCTGCAGCAACAGGCCCAACAGCGGCTCGAGGCGCGCCTCGGCGCGCATTCGGCACTCAGCAACGGTGCGGCCATCACCAAGGCCCAGGCGCAGCAAAACGGGCTGGGATACATCGCCCGGCACTTCGATGAAATCGACACCGCTCATACCGGGCGCGTTTCATTGAGCGACGTGCGGCAATATCTGCAGCAAAAACAGCAGCATCAGTGATCGATGCCCAGCGCGGCGACGCCCGCAGTTCACGCGCCGCCGCGCTGCGATTCGATCAATGCGCGAAGCGACAGGCGCTGGCGTCCCTCGGCATCGAAGTTCTCCGGTGCCAGCCAGTGCTCGAAACCTGCCTTGATGGCAGGCCATTCGCGATCGATGATCGAAAACCAGGTTGTATCGCGCGAACGGCCCTTATAGACGATCGCCTGGCGAAAGCAGCCTTCATACTGGAAGCCATAGCGCAGCGCGGCAGCGCGCGACGGTGCATTCAGACTGTCGCACTTCCATTCGAAGCGGCGGTAGCCGAGTTCGTCGAAGACACGTCGCATCAGCAGGTACATCGCCTCGGTCGCCAGCGTCGTTTGTTTCAGCCGGGGCGAATACGCCACGTGGCCGACCTCGATGACACCGTTCGCGCAGTCGATGCGCATCAGTGCGAACGTGCCGAGCGCCTCGTTCGACACACGATCGACGATGGCATGATGCAGCGCGTCCGTGCTGGCCGCGTTCCGCTCGAGGTATGCGCGCAAACGCGCTTCATCGGTGAGCGGCTCGGCGTTCGCCATGTAGGTCCAATCGCGCGTATCGGGCGCCATGCTGAACGAACGCCACAGCGCGGGGCCATGGCGATCGACGTCGAGCGGCTCGATCCGGCACAGGCGCCCATCGATCGGCGTGCGCGGCGGCCACTCGCGCGGTGTCCAGTCGGGCAGCGGAGGACCGATCGGCTGATCGAACTCATTGAGGATCGGCGAGGCATCGCATGTCGAACTCATGGTTTCTTCTCCTGGTCTTTGCGCGCTTCCGAGGGCAGTATTCATGCTTTCGCCGCTTCGCGCCAGTCGAGCACGTAACGGGGCGTCTCGCCCGGTGAGGCTGCGGCGATTGGCGCGCGCGGTGCGAGCGCCAAGGGCAGTACCCCAGCCCATACGGGCAACGCCAAATCTTCCTCGTCGTCATTCGGGCCGCCCGTGCGGACCTTGCACGAGGCTTCGTCGAGGGCGATACGCAGCACCGTGGTGGCTGCGAGTTCCTTCGCATTGCCGGGGCGCGCATGGCGCGACCGCCCGGGAGCGAGCGTTTCCATGAACGCATCGAGTGTGGCGGCCTTCTGCGATTCGGGCACGACCTCGAATACGCCGTAGATGATCGCGCAGCGGTAGTTCATCGAATGATTGAACGCCGAGCGCGCGAGGACGAGCCCGTCCAGATGCATGACGGTGATGCACACCTGTGCTCCGTCGGCCGCGAGTTTGAGCATGCGGCTGCCGTTCGAACCATGCACGTATAGATGGTTGCCCTCCCGCCAGCATGCGGTGGGAATGTTGTGCACGCCCTCCGAATCGGCGAAGGCGATATGGCAGACGTAGGCATCGTCGACGATCGCCTCGAGCGTGGCGCGATCGTATCGGCCCCGTTGCGGTACGCGCCTCACGCGCGTACGGGTAGAGCTTGGCGAATTCGTTTCTTCCGCGGACATCGTTGCCTCGTTGTGTTCCAAAAACGCCAAGCGTAGAAAAAACGTGGCACCATGGGTAGACCCACGAAACGACGATATTTTGGGGCCACGATTCGATGCCACCGATGCCACCGATGGAGCCGCGATGGACTACGTGTTGATGTTCGCCGAATACGCACGCGAAGTGCAAGGGAGTGCGGACGCCCGTCAGTCCCGACAGCAGCGGCTTTATGCGTGCTTGCGAGCCGCGATTTTGCGCGGGACGATCGCGTCTGGAACGCGGCTTCCCGCATCGCGCGCGCTGGCCCAGGAGCTCGGCGTCGCGAGAAATTCCGTCCTTTATGCCTATGAGCAACTGGCAGCAGAGGGCTTCGTCGCGGGATCGAGGCAGGGTACCGTGGTGGCGGATGTCGGGCTGACACCGCAAGCGGATGCAATCGAGCATGAGGAGGGCAAGCCGCGGTTATCGCGCCGGGCGTCGAACATCGGCCGTCCGGCGGACGATCATTCGGAGGTCGATGGGGAGCCTCGTGCGTTCGTACCCGGGCTGCCGGCGCTCGATGCATTTCCGATAAGGCAATGGCGGCGTTGTCTGGAGCGTGCGTGGCGCAGCGTCGATTCGACGCGCCTCGATTTCATGTCGGCCGGCGGTAACGTTGTGCTGCGCGAAGCCATTGCCAACTATGTACGGGTCTCGCGCGGCGTGCGCTGCGACGCGGCGCACGTGGTCATTACCGATGGAACGCAAAGCAGCCTCGATCTTTGCGCACGCACGCTTGCCGACGCGGGCGATACCGCATGGATGGAAGACCCCGGCTACGGCGGCGCACAGGCGGCATTCCAGTGCGCGGATCTGCAGGTCGTGCCGGTGCCGGTCGATGCGGACGGCCTCGCGCCGCCGCCCGCGTTGTGGCGCGAGGCACCGCCGAAGCTCATCTACATTACCCCGTCACATCAGTATCCGCTCGGTTCGGTCATGAGCCTCGAGCGTCGGCTGATGCTGTTGCAGGCGGCCAGCGCGTGCGGCGCATGGATCCTCGAGGACGATTACGACAGCGAGTTTCGGCACCAGGGTACGCCGCTCGCGTCCTTGCAGGGTTTGGCCCCCGACGCGCCGGTCGTCTATCTCGGCACGTTCAGCAAGGTGATGTTTCCGGCGCTCAGGATCGCGTTCATCGTCGCCCCGTCTGTGCTCGCGCATCAATTGGTCAAAGTGGCGAGCCGCTTGATGCCGATGGGCCGCCTTGCGGAACAGGTCGCGCTTGCGGAGTTCATCGAGTCGGGATATTTCACGCAGCATCTGCGGCGGATGCGCAAGCTCTATGGCGAGCGGCGCGAGGCGTTGCTGGATGCATTGCATCGTCATATGAGCGGCTTGCTGACCGTTTCGGCGGGCGCGGGAGGCATGCATTTGTCGGCGCGGCTCGATATGCCCGTCGACGATATTGCCGTCAGCGAGGCGGCACGTGCACATCGCCTTACATTGAGGCCGCTTTCGCCGTTTTGTCTCGATGCGGCGGCACGCGCGGACTACCGCGGGCTGGTGCTGGGCTACGGTGCGCTGGACGCACGGCACACGGACGCCGCGGTGCGGCGTATGCGGGGTGTAATCGAAGCGATGGCGCGCGGTACCTGAGAGCGAGTCGATTCCGCGCGCCGATGCTCACGACGCGTTTTGCGCGGCCTGAATCATTTTCCAACCGTTGCCGGCAGGATCGCGGAATCCGGCATCCACGCTGCCGAAGCGGTCCATCGGCTCTTGCGTGAATTCCACGCCGAGGGCATGGAGCTTGGCGTAGCTGGCGCGGCAATCGGTTACCGAGAGCACTAGCGGCGGCATGGCGCCCTTGGCGACCATCGCGCGCAACGTCCGTGCGGTGGCTTCGTCGTGGATGGGCGGCCCCGGCGTGAAAAGACCCAATTGGAACGAAGGCTGATCCGGATGCTGGACGGTGAGCCAGCGATAGGGCCCGTTGCGCACGTCCGTGTGGACGCGAAATCCGAGTTTGCCGACGTAAAACGCCAGCGCTTCGTCCTGGTCATCGACGTACAAGCCTACGACGTTGATACCTTCGTTCATTCGACCTCCTTGGGTTCTTTGGATGACGGCCGAACTGTATCGCCGGCCATACGCCGACGCTTCTCCAAAACTGCGATGGTGAGGTCGGGGCGCTGCGCGGCTTTCAGTACGCATGCGGGCACGCGCTCGAGCGCAGGTACGCCGGCTCGAGCCTCCTGGCGCAGGGCGCCGGGGCTCTGGCCGGTGATATCGCGGAAGGTGCGGCCAAAAGTGCCGAGGCTCTCCCAGCCGGTGGCGAAGGCGATTTCCGTGATGTCGAGATCGGTGTCGCGCAGCAGGGTAGCGGCCTGTTCGATGCGCCGCGTCAGCAGATAGCGGTGCGGCGGAAGACCGAACGCGCGCTTGAACGAGCGCGCGAAGTGCGCTTCGGAGATGGCGCTGACTTCGGCCAAACGCTTGATCGGCCATGCTTCATGCGAGGCGGCATCCATCCGGTCTTTGGCACGCAGCAGGCGGCGAAGCAAGGCCGGGTCTTCCAATGGCTCTGCGTCGGCCGACGCCTGAGTTGGGGCCGGCGACGTGGCGCGGGCGTTTTCTCGAGGAGACATAAGTTCCGTCTTTGCGACCGAAATGCGGGTAGTTTAGCTACCCGCTCGATGGTGCGCTAACGGGCGGGGTGCGGCAGCCTGAGCCAACGGGGAATCGCCGCGTTCACGATCCATGCGGCACAGCGCGCGAAGGCTGTCGAGGCAGGCTCGACTGCGCCGACTGCGGCCGTTGTGCCTGC
>Ga0157374_10000411_pt1 | contig 38796 bp, 44 predicted proteins | sample M25metaG_FD_115308 | JGI IMG/M metagenome (GOLD analysis project Ga0157374, IMG submission 115308) | Miscanthus rhizosphere microbial communities from Kellogg Biological Station, Michigan, USA - M2-5 metaG | ecosystem: Host-associated > Plants > Roots > Rhizosphere > Soil | place: USA: Michigan...
TGCAATTTCGCGAATGGCTCACAAGCCATTTATCAGCAACAAGAGGGAGAAAAAAATAGGGCATTTTCTGTTCGGTGCGTGAAGAATATTGACAGTTTGAAAAGATAAATAGTTCAAAAACCATTACTTCTTATGCGATCAATAGCAAAACCACAAGAAGGCGAATTTCCCCCGTATGCCAACATGTATATCCGCCCGATCCCAGGCGATGGTCTTCTTTTAAAACACCTGCGAGACAATTTCATCGCAATGAAACAACTTATCTTTTCTTTACCTCAAGAGAAATTGAACTACAGGTATGCCCAAAATAAATGGACCATCAAAGAAATACTCGTGCACATTATCGACGATGAAAGAATTTATGCTTACAGGGCATTATGCTTTGCAAGAAATGACAAGACCGAATTGCCGGGTTTTGAACAAGACGACTATGCCTTGCATTCACGAGCCAATGAGAGAAGCCTGGAAAATATTCTAGAAGAATATGAAGCCGTTCGCAATGCTACAATTGCATTGTTTAACGGATTGCCTGAAGATTCTCTTCTGCGGATGGGAACGGCAAACAATAACAAAGCAACGGTCAGGGCGATGGCCTACCATATTGCGGGACACGAACTGCATCATATGAACATCATAAAAGAAAAGTACTTATGAGGCACGACTTTTATTTGATAAATCGTAAAATGACACCGAATCCTGGAGATACGCAAATGAATTCAGTGTCATGAATTCAAATTTTAATGACTGTAAGTTTGGGTCTGCTGGTACAAAACACCGTTCTGCAGAAAAGCCTGACCTAATGTTAACTTGGTAGCTGTCAACTCCACCAGTATGTATTCATCGAAGCCATTAAAAACAAGCTTCGTTTCATTGTCGGCAAATGCCCAGGGCAGCGTCCTTGCTTGTGGACCGAATTCATCACATTTAGTCGGCCCTTCATTCAACTCCCACGTTCCATCAGTGTGGTAGATCTCAAAATTGTCTAATTCGCAAGGGTACATTATGCTAAGAATATTCGTAGCAAACGTCCCGTCGCCATACCAGTCATAAACCGGATCGCTCACGAAGTCGGTTCGTTTCCATGATCCTGTCGTAAGAAGTTCCGTTTTTGTTTTTGGCTTGGTTTCCCTGGCTTCCTTTTTACAAGACACAGCGACCGTCGCCCCAGCTACTAACATCAGCAGCGCAGCGAGTTGGATTCTTGATTTCATAATCCTAGGTTTTAAGGTTTAACAATAAAAGACGATGACGAAATTGCCACCTTGGAGTAGTCGAACCCTATTGATGATCCCGTGAACAGGAGGAAACAACTTGCTTTTATTTGCGGCAGCACAACGAAGATATGTCGCGCTCTGTCCAAGAAACTATAACGAAAATTATAGAAACCATTTTTCTTATTCAGGATTTCCAGTTCTTCCAATGGAGACGATAAATGCAGGGAAAGTTATGCCCTTTCATATATTCACATCCTCACCAACAAGAATTAAAATTGTCGCGATAAATTCACCTGCTTGTTACAGGTGTTCCTACTTTTGTAAATAATCATTGCCATTCAGAATTTTACAATTATGATCACCAGCGAAGACATTATAAAAAAAGCGTGGGAAGAATATGATCCTACCAAGATCATTTCCAAAGTCATTGACATCAGCGTAAAAGTTTCTACTAACTACGTGTTTCATGTATGGTTTGAGGATGGAGATATGATCGTAGCCAAACTATCCTACTTTGGCAAGTATGAACATTTCAAGGAAGATCATCGAATCATCCATTCTTTGGCAAATAACCTACTCTACCCTTTTGATAATTTACTGGCGAAATCACTTTTAAAAAATAACCGCGTTTATACTTATCGTTACAAGCACAAAAAAGTAGATGCCTGGGTTGTATTTTATAACCCGGTTAGAGTAATGGAACGTATGCCCCGCCGGCTGGAGGAATATCACATCCGAAAGTTTGGACAGCAGATCGCTAAGTTTCATTTGGCCTGCTTCAAACTCAGACATGTGTTGCCCAAATCATCAAAAACTCTTCGTACCGATATACATACATTAATGGAACGATTGGAAAAAGATGACAAGGCATTTGGAGGCAAAGCAAAAGTGGAATTCTTGCGTCATCATTGTGAGCAATTTTTAAAATACCGGGCGAAATATAAGGTCAATTCCTTTGCGATCATTCCCGTTTTTATTGACTGGAACATCGGCAACTTTTCCATCACCAAAAAATTTGAACTCTTTTCGAGGTGGGATTATGACTGGTTCCGCATGAGTTACCGCATGATGGATTTCTATTTTTTCAGCCGCGTGGTATCGGATGCCGGCGACCGTACTGTTTTTAGTTACAGGGTCGACACGATGATGGAAGAGCGGTTTATTCTTTTCCTGGAAGAATATCATAAAATTAATCCGCTAACAGCAAATGAATTACGTTTTATGCGTGAAGCCTACCGCTTTTTTATTTTGAATTATGTCATCAAAGACGGGAGCTATTTTTTTAGTGAACAGTACTCAAAGAAGCTGCAAGCAGAGGCATTTGAAATTTACCTGCCAGCAGTGGAGACGAATTTTAATGCTGAGAAATTAATCGATGCGTTGAAGATAAGGGAGACGGAGAAGGTATAACGTACTTCGTGCATACTCCGTAATTATGTAAAATGATCTCCGGACCCAGGCAGAATACATGAATACGATTCCTTTATTGCAAATAGATTATAAACATCATAAACAACTATGGAATCATTAAAAGCAAGAATCTTCGCTATTTCCAATGAAATTCGGTATGTGGCAATTTACATCGATGATAAATTAATTTCCTCGGAACGTGCAGGCATAGAAAATACCAGCAGCTCGGAGTCCGATAAATATGAAGAATTAATCGTAAATCCGACCTTACTCAAGCTAGTCACACAACGTGGAAATATTGATTGTGGCGGAGCCAGGTATGTGATCATCAGGTATGGCTCTTTTTATGAGTTTGTAATGCCGCTAAAGAATGGCCACCTGTCCGTAGGGATTGAATCAAATTCCGAGCTAATGAAAATTATAGAAAGAATTCATGATCTCCTGTAGGCTCGGTCCCGGTAATGCTCCCAGGAACGAGAGAAATAACTGTATGTTCCTCTACAGCATTTGCATAACGACACTCATTACTCGTCTGCCATTCCTTTTTTTATTGTAAAAAAATGAAAAGGTGAGATGCCCTCTGTCCAATCTGTGGTATTTCATTTGTTATAATTATGTAATCAAAATTCTATAACTGTTCCATCTTGCAGGGACAACTTAAAGAAAGAATATGGGAAAGCTACTTGTATACAACTTCGTATCCGCTAATGGATACTTTAAAGGCCCCAATGAAGATATAAGCTGGGCTCATCAAACGCCTTCACAGGAAGAAAGTGATTTTGCGGCAGAAAACGCGCAAGGAGGAGCTACACTTCTCTTTGGCCGAAAAACATATGAAATGATGGTTAGTTACTGGCCTGCTGACCAGGCAAAGCAAAATAATCCTGGGGTTGCTGAAGGAATGAATAAAGCGGAGAAAATTGTTTTTTCAAAAACATTAAAAAGGGCGGATTGGAATAACACGAGGATCGTCTCCGGTAATATTGAAGAAGAAGTGAAGAAATTAAAACAGTCGGAAAAAGACCTAACAGTACTTGGCAGCGGAAGCATCGTCAACCAACTCACAGAAGCAGGTTTGGTAGATGAATTCCAGATTATGATTCACCCGGTCGCTATCAACAATGGCACTGCCTTCTTAAAAGACATAGATAAGAAAATTGATCTGGTTTTGACGAAAACAAGGTCATTTAAAAGTGGAATTGTTCTGCTCTGTTATCAACCTAAAAGATAATTGAGATTCTTTACATCAATAGCATGACGCTGACAGCCTACAACATTAACAGGAACAGGAAACGGGCCTTGCGATCTTTTTTAAACTAAGTATGTTATGAAAAGCCCCGTCCTATCTATTCTTTTTCTGATTGGTCTGTCACGAGTTCAGGTACCGGCAAATCTCTTGTTATCCTGAAAAAAGATGTTAGACGTAAACCAGTAGGTTCCCTGGAATGAGACTTATTTGCCTGCTGCGATTTCGTTAACTGTCTCCGCCAGTAATTGGTTGAATTCTTCCGGTTTTTCTATCATGGGATAATGACCGGTTCCACGAATGACCTTTTCTTTAAAACCCGCTTTGCAGTATTTCTCCATGATGGGCCTATTCACCGGCGCATAGTCACTGGTTATAACGTGGACAGGTAACCTGACTTTACTCAACCTATCTCCTTCTGTCAACGAAGACTGCATCATTGCTTCGATCGTTTTTATTGACACAACAGAATCAGTCTGCAACACATCGCCGACCAGCTTCTTCATTATCGCACTGTCCGGATATTTTGGAGGGAACAAGCCGGTGTAACAATAAGCCGTGACAACTGAATCGTACCGACTGTGAAGCATCTTCAAAAATCCATTAATGCCATCCTGCTCCTCCTTGCTTCGCGATGTTGTGATATCTTTAAAATTATCTATTCCTATCAGTCCAACGATCTTTGAAGGGATACTATCAGCCACTGCAGCTATTACATCGCCGCTCATTGAATGACCAACCAGGATCACTTTATTTGCCTTTAATGCATTGATCACTGCAATCACATCATTAGCATAATCGTAGACGGTCCAGCTATCACGGTTTTTTCCACTTTGCCCGTGTCCGCCAAGATCAAGGGCAACTGTTCTAAATCTTTTACTAAAAAGATCTTCTTGTGATTGCCAGTATTCTTTATTGATAGCCCAACCATGGACAAAAACGATCGTAGTGTCACCCGAACCTTTCAGATCATAGGCAATATTTACATCTCCACTTTTGACCGGTACATGTTCGTTTACTTTTTTTTCATTTGATGAACAGGAACAGAGAAAAATAATTGGTCCAATAAAAAAATATTTCATCGAAAATCTTTTGGTATTCAAATATACAGGTAAAACTTTGTGCATTCGGATAACCAAATCGCCGTTATTGTCAAAAGCCCAATATGGATTTTTTTCCAAAACGAATAGTTTGTCTGACCGAAGAAACGGTTGAAACGCTTTACCTTCTTGGTGAACAAGACAGGATTGTTGGCGTCTCCGGCTTTGCCGTCCGGCCGCGACAGGTACGTAAAGAAAAGCCGATCGTGTCGACTTTCACTGATGCCGACATTGACAAAATAATAGACTTGAAGCCAGACCTGGTGATCGGGTTTTCAGACATACAGGCCGGGATAGCGAAAGAATTGATTGCAGCAGGCATAACAGTATGGATAAACAATTATAGATCGGTGGAAGGCATTTTCAACATGATCGGCCAACTTGGAAGTTTGGTCGGTGCTCCCGGCAAAGCAAAAAGCCTGGTGGATCATTTCAGAAGAGATATTGAAAGGATCTATGAGACCGCTCAAAAAAAGCGGAAAAAACCCAAAATATATTTTGAAGAATGGTATGATCCTTTAATATCAGGTATTTGCTGGGTAAGTGAATTGATCGAACTGGCAGGAGGTATCGATATTTACAGGGAAAAACAAAATGCCTCCTTAGCGAGAGATAGGATCATTGCAAATAAGTACGAAGTCATAGAACGTAACCCGGATATTATCATCGCATCCTGGTGTGGCAAAAAATTTAAGAAGGAAAAGCTTGTAGCGAGGGAAAATTGGGATAGGATTAAAGCTGTAAAAGATAATTTCGTATTTGAAATCAAATCACCTGTTATTTTACAACCAGGACCTGCTGCAGTTACCGAAGGAATAAAAGAGATTGCCGACATCATTAATGCCTGGCATTCTTTCACACTTAAAAAAGGTTGAACTATCATTTGCCCTTTGAAAGGCAAAAGAAACTTTAGCGATGGTTTCGACTCCATCGCCAAAGCTTAAAAAAACCCTAATAACTTACTGTTCTACAGGTTCCCAACTTGTTTTACTCGTTGCATTCACCTGCATTGTCCCATTTGACGATAACGTTATATTCTTGAGCGTATAAAGCCCAGGACGAAACCGATTAGGAATACTCAGGTCTGCTACTTTAGCTTCTGCCGGCAAATGCCCGCCATCGCCCTCGTTAAGGGTCTCAAGTACTTCAATTGATTTCATAGGGCAAAAATACATTATCATCCGGCCATAACTCATTTCAAGCCGAACAGGGGACAGATTTGCGGTAACCGTTTGGCCATGTGTCATTTTTTCTTCTCGCATCCTCTGTTGCAAAACGTTCGATTGTGAATAAGCTGTAATTCCTACCGGTGTAGATCTCGATCCCATGGGTGTTTCTGCACTCCTCTTCCCTCCAAAAAGGGATTCAAAAACGCTTTTCATAGTGCTAACTTTTTTGAGTTTGAAAAATTTGTTTTGAACGATAGATTTCCCTGTTGGATGTTCCAATTATTTTGCTGCCATTATCATACCATTTCTTTCTCAAAAACTGAAGAGGAAGGAGGTCCCATTGATTTAACGGATTTTTTCTTTAAGGGAGTTGGCCGGCGATACACCCCTGGTTCCCTGCTGAACGTAAACTACAATTCGTAAATTCACGAAACGAATTCAATTTAACCGTTTATGGCAGACAAGCAACCAAGGAAAACAAGCGGATCTAAAAGGTTCCTTTGGTGGCTGCTGGTTATCTGCTTGCTGGCTGGCGCCTTTATGTTCTGGTGGAAATATTATTTTGTGTTTGGTGAAGGCGTAAAATCCGGAGAATTGAATTATGTGGTTAGGAAGGGCAACCTTTTTAAAACCTATGAAGGCAAGTTGATCCAGGCTGGTTTCCGATCAAAAACGGCTGGGAGTATACAGTCTTATGAGTTTGAATTTTCAGTGACCGACGACAGCATTGCGAACATCTTGATGAATAACAGCGGCAACCATTTTGACTTACACTATAAAGAATACAAAGGTGCCATTCCATGGAGAGGCTATAGTCCTTACATCGTGGACAAAATTCTTTCAATGAAGCCAGAGGTAAAATAACCCTTGGGAACTAGAGTCTAACCTAATTACATTTTATGGCAGACGAAAGGCCAAGTCGAGAAGATCTTTTGCAAGCTGCTCTAGGTCAGGAAACCGTTACAGGCGTAGATATCAAAAAAGTTGTTATCCCCAAAGAATGGGCGCGGGCAAACATTTACATCCCTGCCCAGTAGTTGGTTACATTGTGTCCGGGAAAGTGTTGTTCCAGGTTGAAGGGGAAGAAAAGAAAACATTGAACCAGGGAGAGGCATTCTACGAGCAACAAAATAAAACCATTTACATTTCGACGATGCCTCTGCGGAGGAGACGTTTGTTTTTATCGCATTCTATTTGAAAGAAGCCGGGGAAGACTTGATAAAAATGTTAAATTAAATTTTTGATTCCATCCCTGTGATTCCATTACCCGCCGTGCAAGGGACCATCATTGACCAGTTGGGTATCCCTTATTGATCCAATCAATCTTAATGTTATGGGGTAGGTCGAGAAGCTTAAAGTTGGTAAATTTCATTTCCTTTAATAACTCGATGGCGGGCCTAACATTTGGACAGTGTTCGTAAGGGCAGCATCCGCAATAAATAACTATACTCGTGTCCTTCGGAAGGCTTTCCAATTCCTGTTTAAACTTTTTCATGTTGTCCTCTTCCTTGATCATGCCCATGTCCCTGGAATGAGGAATAATAGCACCCGGTCCAATACTGAATATCACGGAAATGTCTTTATTGTCTTTTAAAGCCGTTGCTAATTCAGAAGGCCGAAGCAATTGATCATTTGTCCAGTTGATAGGGTTTTGGGCAGCTGCCTTTTGCCAACTCCATAATCCAGACATAAATAAAATCAAGGCGAACTGTACTGTTTTTCTTCGGGGCATTTGGAAATTTTTGACTGCAAAAATAAAGAAACGGCCCTTTCTGCGCCAGGTTTTAAACTAGCTAAGGAAAGTTCAACTTAATATCAAGGTAACAGGCTGTTAATAATTTCTTCCTACGAAGGCTCGTCGTAAAAGAGCCATGATCAGGGTAAATACCGCGGAACCGATGATCGCCCACACAACTGGAAAAGGCTTGTTATCGATGGTGATCTCAAAAAGTTTTGGCAACCCCATTCTGCCAGCAATCCATAAACCAATCCAGGCGCCAATAAAACCAACGACAATAGAAACAAGACATCCACCCAAACTATACCCGGCTAATGATTGACCAATTCCGCCGCAAATTGCAGCAATCAATAAAAGAACCAATAGTCCTATAAGTGTCATGGGTTAAAATTTTAATTAAATATAAATTTTTTTTTGTCTGTAGCAATAAGCGGCAGACGAAGGCATTCCTTCCGCCTCCGAATATACCGTGCCATGTATCGGCGATTCGGCACTGTGAATCCTTCGAATTGTCGTGCGCGATGACATTAACAAACTATTGTAAAGCAATTCTTCGCTGTTCTTCTATTTTTATAGAGCATGAAGAAACTAACTCTTGTCTGCATCCTGTTATTTTCTTTTTTCAATAACTATTCCCAGCAGGCCTTGTTGCTTTTCAAGAAAAAAAATATAACAGTGCAGAGTTTTTGGGTGGGGTCGATCATTGCTTTTCAACTGAGAGATGAACAATGGCAAAAGGGCGAGATTACCAAGATCCGCAACGACTCTTTCTTCATCCGACCGGTCGTGGTTCAATATAGCCTGCTTACTACTGATACATTTTATTATAACGTCCTTGGCTTTTCCGTTTCGGATGTCTCTGCAATGCCTAAAAGGGGAGTTCTTATTGATTATAAAAACGGGGAATTCCAGATATCAAGGTCAGGCGGGCATCAGCATTGGTATTGGATAAAAAGCGGCTGGCTCTTCCGAGTGGCGAGCGCGGGTTATGCGGGGCTTATTGTTGCAAACAGTCTTCTTGACAGCGATCTTTCCATTTCAGACAGCAAACCACAGCTCGCTGTTGCTGCAGGCGTGTTCCTGGTTGGAGTCCTGTTGAAGAAAATATACAAGCTGACAATACGAACCGGAAAAAAATACCATTTGGAGATTTTTCAACTGCAGAATTAATAAGTGAGTCGTTTGTAGCGAACAGTCCTAAATAAAAACGCGATTGGCAAAAGTATTGCTAACTGAAGACGTCAAATTCTTCGATGATCAATATGGATAAATCTCCTCACATTCTGAATACATCGTCGAATCTATTGGGCATTTGCTTTCTTCTTCTTACATCGTTGAAAGTATTGGGAAAATCCCAACAAACAGTAATCGATGATATTACTTTTGTCGCGATCATATTATTTATGTTGAGTTGCCTGTTGTCATTTTTATCAATGCGAAAACCAGTCAAACAAAGTAAAAACCTCGAGAAAATAGCCGACTACATTTTTTTGACTGGTTTATCAGTTTTATTTGTGACAGCAATACTTTTTTCGTTCAACGTGATAAGATGACCCTACTAAAGAGGATGTACTACTGAAAGTCGTGTTCTAAAACTGAAATATCCTGTAAGGTAGCCATATGCATCGCATAAAACCTGTCCGCGTCAAGATGATATTCGGTTACTGAATGATAAACTTCCCAGGCATAATGTGGCTGCCAGTATTTTCCATCAGGTCGTTTTGGTTGAAACAAATCACTGCAATAAAGGATTTTTTGTTTTGGAAAATAGACCATCATCATCCTGTCGCCAGTTTCTGTTTTATAGGGGAATAACCGGACCTCGTTGATGCCTTCTCCGATTGTAGCGACATCCCTTACACCTTTTAGTATTATCCGCCCCTTCCCTTTCAACGAAAGAGAGTCCGGAAATGTCTTATAAGGAGCTGCCAGTATTTTCCGGATCAACGGTTCATTTCGGTAAGGAAAATAAAATGAAATGTCTTTTGTGGCGAATGGACGTATTCCTCCAAGATGAAACCATGCATCGGACGTTGCAATAAAAGCTTTAATGTTAGTACCTGGATACAACTTCATAACTTCTTGAAGAATCGCCTCTCCATATGCTGAGGAATAAGACGATTCGATCACGATGATGCCATCAGCCTGTTTCACTACTGTGGTGTTACAGGGACCCGGAAGCAGCCAAATATCCTTTGCAATCTTCTTTGCATTTTTATTCATATTCTCCACATATCGGTCAAGGGTTGACTTATCTAGATTGTTAAAATCCAATACGACATTTGCAGGAATGACTAATGAATCAACAGATATGTCCGGATTCAACTCCCAATGATTGATCAGGAACGTTTCTTTGTAATAACCATTGATGTACGTGTCTGTCTGAAGCGGGTAATGAACATTCCTGCCCAGAAGATCCCAAAACGAATAGTACACCATTTTTTTAGAATCTCCCCAAACCCTGGCATAATCCCCTTTCAATGGCTTGATGATCTCTGCAGCGGTGATCATAGAAGTTTCTTTATTGATAAAAATCCTAACAGGGAAATTATCATATACAAAATATATGACGTATTGAACGGCTTTCTGTAGAACCGTATCTTTTTGACGACTAAGAGAATTGGAGGCAAGTGCTTTGTGAAATAAAACGTCTGGAGACAATAAGAGCCTGTCCTGCAAACTTTCATATTCGTCGCTTGCGTGGATTCCGTCCTTATTTTTTATAGCAATCACGGCTCCGTTTAGAAGATAAGTTGTGTTGCCGCCGTATACAAAATCATTTTGCTCCTCCTCAACCTGCATTACCTGTTTGGCCGGGAGAAGAGTCATAATTCTTGTGATCTGTGCGGGAATATACGGACCCTCGAAACGCTCCGATTGATCGATGATGAAAGAAGTCCCGTAGCCCTTTAGTTTCAATGCCCGGATTGTGTCCCACCCTTTTCCCAATTCAATGATTGCCTGGTTAAGGATCCGCTTGGCAGAGTCATTAATTTGGGGTTGGGTAAAGCTTTGTTTAGTAATGAGCAGCAGAAATGCCCAGAAGAATATTTTTATCGTGTGCAGCATAGAATGATTAAATTTTCCGTGGAACCCAGTTGTTCTGTCGATGATAAAAGTAGTTTGTGCCACTATTCGTCACCGATCTTTTTGATATCTGGTAAAAAACGCTTCTCTGCGGAAAACGCGTAAATGTCGTTCACATTCGTTTTTCAAAATTTATGGCGGGTTTGAATGATAATTATCAAGCAAAAAGCAAAACAAGGGAGCTTACTTGTAGATTAACAAGTCCTGAACTAAGAGAAAGAAAAGCGGCGGCCATTGCAAATTTGAAAAAACAGATCTTGATGACTAAAGAATTGAAAAATGGTTTCTCGTACAGATTTACCGCCACTGATTCACTTGTTGATGAACTTGTAGCTTTATAAAAAACAGAAAGAGCTTGCCGTGAATTCTTCCATTTTAATCTTTCCATGAGCGGGAGCAAAGCTGAAACCTAACTAAAGATTACTGGACCTGTCGGAGCAAAGGATTTTATTAAAACCGAGCTGGAATTGTAATTTCCAAATTTTCGCGTGTGCCCTTCCGTCGAGTCAGCCTTATATTTTCACTGCATCAGCCTTGAGGAGCCTATCGTGCTGATGGGCCTTCGTATCTTCTGTCGAGCTATTAAAAACCTTATCTACTATAAATCTTGCATCTTCTTTTATGCCAAACGTAATACTGGAGCCACGCACACGCAACCATGGATAACCTACAAAATAAATTCCCGGGAAGTTGGGTATGCCATCTTTGTGTTCCAGGTTGCCAGCGCTGTCAAAAACCGGCAATTTGATATAACTATGGTCTGTATTAAACCCGGTTGCCCATATAATTGAATGAATATCGTTGTCAGCAAAATTGAGAGAAGTCATATTCCCTACACAACTTGCATCTATATCCGCGACATCATCTTCATCGGGCTGTGGGGAGGGAGCAACTAATTTATTTTTCGTAATGAAAGCATCCACCATCTCCTTTGCCTTTTTTGAAAATTCGTCAGCAAAGTGAACATGCGTCGCCGCATTAGGTTGAAAAAATATGTTTTCCTGATCGGCATGATCTGCTCTTCCCAACAACACTATTCCCTTTTTTGCAAGCGATTGGAGACTCAGCGTCCTTTTGCCCCCATCAACTCCAGTGAGTTGGGGTGCCTTTAGATTAAGCATTTTTGGATCTTCAATTTGTTCCGCTCGCGTTTCGAAAAATTTCATATCTATCAGCCAATCCATAATATCCCTACCCCGATACCATCTAGGTAAACGCGCCACCATACTGGTTGATAGATAAACCGATTTTCCCGCATTGGCCAGGTCCTCGGCGACCTGGCACCCTGATTGTGCGCCTCCTACAACTAAAACAGCACCATTGGGTAAGTGTGCTGGATTTTGGTATTGGCTGACATGTATCTGTCGAATTCGATAAGGAATATCCTTTGCGAATGTGGGTATTTTAATTTCGTTTGCACTACCCGAAGCAATGATCACCTGTTTGCAGAAATAATGCTTGATAAGTTCATTTGACAATACAGCTAGTTTAAAAAAATCCTGAGCTTTTTCAATAGCAACGACCTTAGAATTTTCCACAACCGGCATTTGAAATTTTGAAACATAGCCTTCAAAGGAAGCAACGTACTCACTCGCCGTGCAGAATGCATTAGGGTCATTTGCTTCACCGACGTCCGATGGCAATAGGTTTAATTTGTTTGCCGTGTTCATTTTGAATGAGTCCCACCGCTGGGTACGCCACGACTCACCTACCTTTCCCCGCTCAAAAACGACGTGATTCAAACTATAGTTTTTTAAATAATAACTTAGAGACAATCCCGCATACCCTCCACCAACGACAATTACATCCAGAATAGGTTCATTCATAAAAAGTTAGGTTAAATGTTAACTAAGGAATCAGTGACATTGAATGTTCATGCCAAACGGTCGCAAACCTTTTTGCAAAATCTTTGAGTTTTGTCTTCTCCAATTCAGGTGGATGTTTCCAGTAGTCCTCAAAAATTCTTCCTTCGTGCATAGCCTTAAACCCTTGCACAAATTCAATTGCTGCTTCTTTGGGAAAACCTCCGCGCATGAAACCTTCAAGAGCCTGTTCATCCGTAAATTTCGCCCACTTCAAACCGGGTCTTCCAATTGCATCACTAATAACAGAGGCAATTTCATCCGTGCTTATTTCATCACTTGCAACGTAGCGAACGGAGTGACCGGAGAAATCCAATTCGTGTAAGTGTTTGGCAGCGACGCCGGCGACGTCTGAAGGATCAACCATTGCGAATTTGTTAAGGCTGAAATTTGCACCCATCAGTCCAAAGTTCTTGATCAATTCAAGTTGAGCAAACAGGTTCGTATAAAAAAATACCGGCCGAAGATGTTTGATACTTATGCCGCTTAAGGTATTGAGTACTTGCTCTATTCTGTTCATGCCAGTGATATGTCCTGCTCCTTTTTCCAGGTGGGCGCCTACACTGCTTAAATTGACCACGAATTGAATGCCATTGCTCATTATACTTTCTTTATAATTTTTACCTATTCTTTCTGAATATCCTGCCATATCAGTGGCACGTAAATTTGGAGGACACATAGTGTACACAGCGTGAACTCCCGCAAAGGCCTTTTTTACAAATTCTACGTCCTCCACAGAACCTATGGCTGAATGAGCGCCGGACTTCACCAGTTCCTCCAAATGTTGTTTATTTCGGCCGATGACTGTCACATCATGACCACGGTCTAATAATGTTTGCACCAATGGTTTTGATATATGGCCTGCGGCTCCCGTGATAGCGTATCTCATAAAAGATATTTTGAACTAGGTTTTATATTAAGAGGAGGATGTCTACGAAAAGTTCGAAAAAAAAATACATTTTTTTAATCCCGCGAAAAATAGAGGTTCATCTTACTGACTTCGCGTTTATTCCGAACTAGTACAGTTACTGACCTTGGAGGGCAATGATGAGGATGTTCAACAGAGTTATGATGGTTTGTTTCAATTATCGAGACATTGCCACTGCTCACTACATTTACAGGCGTCAAATAACTGCCAACTCTTCTGTCATCTGCAATAATATTTTCGAAAGCCCGACTGCCAATGTTGGATTCGCCATTAGGTAAAATTATCTGGACGGATCGAGTGAGATGATTAAGAAGCTTGTTCTTTTGGTCATCGTGAAAGTGCAGGCCGGAATAGGTTTGATAATAAAACTCATTCCATGCGTTACTTTCCTTAATGACACTCACTTCAAAATCGGGGACCTGGCCCCATTTTTCAAAAAGCTTTGTTTTCGCCTCATTCAGACGGCTGCGCACAGTACCAACTGGGATAGACAAAATTTCCGAAATTTCATTGTAAGATTGAAAAGCCGAAAAATATCGAAGCAATAAAGTGCTTCGCAATACTTCGGGCAATCTTGTAAGTACAGTATATAATCGCTTTTCTGTTAACAGATGGTCAAGCTCCCTTTCAAGTTCGTAGCCGATTAAATGTTCATCCGGGCTAGAACCTGGATCTATGCCCATTTTCCGCTTGCTTTTATGGCGCCATTGATAGCATTTGCGAATAAGAATAGTTTTGATCCAGCTGCCAAATGTAATTGCCTCTTTTAACTGGGAAATTTTAAGCCAGGCGGTAACAAAGCTATCCTGGACAATATCTTTTGCTTCCGGCAAATGTCCGCATAGCTGTATGGCGGCTGCATATAATCCGGGATAATATCGTTGATACAAAACACTCCAGGCATGCTCCTCGCCAGCCATGGCCGCTTTGACCCATTCCTCTATATTGTTGTTTTTATTTACCACAACTCCAGGTCAACGAATAAGCATCGTGATACTTCTAAGCTTATCAGTTTATTGAGATTTCGCATGGTTATCTTGTTGTAAAGTTACCTACGTTTGCTATGCAACGAAAGTCAATTTACTGATATGGGTCCGATAAAGTTTAACCCACGATGGAGAGAAGAACTCGTAGCGGTTAGCGATCAGGGAGTTTTGATCCTCGAAATCGCAATGGGTACTTTGCACGTTTATTTCCCTGATGAGGCAAAATGGTTAACCTCAGCGCCTGATTGGGCCAGGCCACAATGGCAGGTTTACCGGGACGCCTGCACCCAATGGTGTAAGGAAAACCGAATTCCAATATCACTTGTTAATAACACTTTTATTTACGAAGAAAAAACCAATAACTGATATGGAAACCATCGAAAGTGAAAGACTTTTTCTCAGGCCACTGACTCTTGAAGACGCGGAATTCATTTTGCAATTGCTAAATACAGATGGCTTTATCAAATATATCGGCGACAGAAATGTAAGAACGATCGAACAGGCAAAGGATTATTTACTAAATGGCCCTTTGAAAAGTTACAAGGTAAATGGCTTTGGTTTAAGCCTGGCTGAACTGAAAACGGATCGAACTCCTGTCGGTATGTGTGGCCTTCTCAAAAGAGATTACCTGGACCATGCAGATATTGGTTTTGCCTTTTTACCGGATCATACCGGGAAAGGTTATGCTTATGAAATTGCGAAAGAAATTATTCACTATGGTTTGAATGAACTTCAAATGAAAAAAATTTTCGCGATCGTTCTTTCTGAAAACTCTTCCTCAATTAAGCTTTTAAAAAAACTTGGTTTCAGGTATGAGAAAAATTTCATTTCTCCTGACACGGGTGAAGAACTTGGTCTCTATTTTGTCGATTGAAAGTATCGCCGATCGCAAAATTTTCATTTCTCCTTAACTTCATTTTCTGCAAATTTGATCTCATGAATACCGCCACCTGTTATATAAGTAAAAAGAAACATCCTGTAGCCGAATTGTATAAAGGTCATTTTCTGAAAAAAGAGATCGTTGACCTTATAAAAAAGGACTTCCCCGATTTTAATGAAAGCGATTATATATCGATCGAAAGCCTGAATGAATACAGGAAGAAATACATGGCCACACTGCTCAAACAGGAAAACGCCGAGATCAGTGAAATGGAGGAGCAGGTGATCGAAAGCATTGCAAAAAATGAATTGCTTTCAAAAGATCTTGAAGAAGAATTGAGCAAAGACCTAACCCGTGGTCAGCGTGTGGCCGACAGGATTGCCAGTTTTGGCGGAAGTTGGACCTTTATTCTTTTTTTCTTTCTATTCCTGTTTCTCTGGATGGCCACAAATATTTTTGTCCTGGTCAGAAAACCATTTGATCCCTATCCATTTATTTTACTCAACCTCATTTTATCGTGCATCGCCGCTATACAAGCTCCGGTCATCATGATGAGTCAAAACCGCAAGGAAGAAAAAGACAGGAAGCGTTCTCAAAATGATTATAAGGTAAACCTGAAAGCTGAACTGGAGATAAAATTGCTGCATGAGAAAATTGATCACATGATCATTCATCAAAACCAGCGAATGCTCGAAATTCAACAGCTACAAACAGACTATCTCGACGATATTCTCAAAGCTTTAAACATCAACAACCATAGATCATGATGACGCAAACACCCTGGTTTGAAAGAAAGTTTGACCTCAATTTCCCGATTGGCTTATTTCCGGTCATCATCGGTAGAATGGAGGGAACCTTACCCAGGATCATAGCAATGACAAAAGACGTGAGCGAAGAAGTATTGACAAGGAAAACAAATAATGAATGGTCTGCGAAAGAGCAGGTAGGACATTTATATGATCTTGAAGAATTATGGTATGGACGTGTCGGAGATTTCTTATCAGGCAACGAAGTGTTGAGAGCTGCCGATCTTCGGAATACAAAAACTCACGAAGCGGCTCATAATAAAAAAAGCATCGAAGAATTATTGCAGCTCTTTTCGTCAGCGAGAAATACCTTGATCAGCAAGGTAAAAGATGTAAATGAAGCCACTGCATCTGTGACGTGCCTTCACCCGCGCTTAAAAACTCCTATGAGGCTGATCGATCACCTTTTTTTCATCGCCGAACACGACGACCATCATCTTGCAAAACTGCGAGAATTATTGCGTGAGACATGAAACGTGAATCGTCAATTGTGAATGCGGTGGGACAGTTAAGTTCATTACTCATTACTCACTTCTCATTACTCATAACCCATAACCTATAACCCATAACTCGTAACCCACCACCCACTACTCCACCACCTCTTCGATCACATGTCCAATGCAGCCACTTGGCATTTGAATATGCAGCAACGCAGCCAGGGTGGGCGAAATATCCATCATGTACACTTCACGGTTTAGTTTACCTGGTTTGATTTTCCATCCGTACCAAATTAAGGGAATATGTGTATCGTAAGGACTCCAGGTTCCATGTGTTGTTCCGGTTTTACTGTATGCATCAAACCACCCAGGGTTCAAAATAATCTGTACCTGCCCACTCCTCTTAAAATTATATCCATTGGTCATCATTTCCTGCAAACCTTTTGGAATCGGATACCTGCCGATAAAATCCATGTTCGCAGCAAAAGAAACGCCGGGTTGTTTCATTAAATAATCAACAGTTGCGTTCTTGATCATGTCAAAATTCAAGTTTTCAGAGGCGATCTTATTTAAATCATAGTTCACCTGGTAATTCATGGTAGAACGAACCAGCGATGCCACCTTAAATTTTGCAAGCAGCATTTTATTCAGTGAATCGGTCATTGGGCTGTTGAACCAAAACTCCGCAGGCAGTTCATGTGCCTTCATAAAATCAATATTATGTGCTACTCCATGATCCGCTGTCAAAAAAACAAGATACTGCCCTTTGCCAATTTTTGAATCCAGAAGTTGCAAGAAATCAGAAAGCTCTTTATCAAGTCTTAAAAAAACATCTTCTTCTTCAATTGAGTTAGGTCCGAACTGGTGACCTACATAATCAGTAGAGGCAATATTGATGGTTAAAAAATCTGTCGCCGTCCCTCGTCCAAGCTGGTAAGCGTCGACTGCCTCTTTGGCAAATTCTAAAGTAAGAGTATTTCCAAATGGTGTTGCCCGAAAACTGTACTTGCTCTTAGAATAGGCAGTTTTCAAATCATGAGGAAATGACGGATTTTTTTCCCCTGGATACGGGCCTTCCCAGGCAACATTGTCCGCATCGCTTTCTTTGTAGGTGTCGATAGGATATAAAGTGTTCCAGCCTTTTTCGATCAATTGAGCGATCCGGTTTTTATCATTGAATTTTACAACCCAGTCCGGCAATTGCTTCATGTAGTAAGTGCTGGTAATAAAATGACCTGTTTCATCATCAAGCCAGAAGGCCGCGTTGGCTGTATGACCCGCTGGTATAATAGAAGCGCGGTCCTTCAGGGACACCCCAACAACCTTTGATTGAAAATTCGTTGCTAATCTTAATTCATCAGTAATTGTTGACACCAATAAATTTCTGGGTGACATTCGGCCCTCAATAGCATTTGGATTTCCCAAAGGCTGAACAGTGCTGTCGTCTGTGCAATAAGTGAACTTTCCTGTAAGTTGCTCAATCCAATCATTACCGGCAATACCATCGACGGCAGGGACAGAACCCGTAAAAATAGTCGCGTGCCCAACCGCGGTAAAACTAGGAAGATGATGGATCATCGCATTCTCACAGGAAAAACCTTCATTCAACAGCCGTTTAAAGCCGCCATTGCCGTAACGATTATAATAACGATACAAATAATCCCAGCGCATTTGGTCTACTACAATCCCAATAACCAGTTTTGGTCGCTGAAGAGAATTCGTTTTTGCGGCAGGTTGTGAATACGAAATGAATATCGACAAACACATAAGAATCAATAGTCCTGACTTTTTCATGCATATAGTTTGAAGGCGTAAATTTAAAGTCATAAATGATATCGACTTCATTTGGCATCAATTTTTCATTCTTTTAATACATAAATAATAATCATGCGAAAATATTTTTCACTTCTTGCTTTGGTTTTTATAGCATCTGTTGTTTTTGCGCAACGTTCTATCGATAGCATGGTCCAGGCAGAAAAGAACTTTGCCAGTACTTCACTGGTGGCAAGCACAAAAGAGGCCTTTGTTAAATTCATCGATACCGCAGGAATTGTTTTTGAAAAAGGGGATCCGGTCAATGGATTTGAGCTTTACACAAAAAGCGAACGAAGACCAGGCATACTCACATGGGAGCCCGAATATGCAGAAATTTCTTCATCAAATGATTTTGGATTTACAACTGGCCCCTGGAAGTATTATGCAAATACACTTAAGGACGATCCTCTCGCAAAAGGTCATTTTATCACCGTGTGGCATTTGAACAACAATGGAGAATGGAAATTCCTGATCGACTTTGGAATCAATTATAACCTGGAACAGAAAAAAATGACCTTGAAAAAAGCGAAACCGGATAAAAAGGCATTGAAGAAAGATTTTCAGCAATCATTAAAACAAGCAGAAGAAAAATTTATACAGTCATACAAAACCCAGGGAAAAAAGGCGTACAGTTCCTTCCTTTCTTCCAACAGCCGACTGAATTACGCAGGTTATTTGCCGGCTCTGAATCCTGGTGCAAGAAAAGCATTAATTGATTCACTTCCAGCTGGCATGGGGTATACTATCATTGGTTTTAAATCGTCTCCTCAAAATGATCTGGGATACGCTTATGGCACAGTCGATCTCAATGACAAGCATGAAGGGTATTTGCGCATCTGGAGGCGAGAAAAAGACGGGTGGAAGATCGCAGTGGAAGTGCTACACTTCAAATGAATTGTGATAGATTTAATGCTGCTCTTTTCACTTTAAATGCCTTACATTTGCGGCAACTTTTCCGACTGCAGTTTTAATTAATTTTTGAACATAATTCAGAGCGCCGGAGCAGAATAGGCGTCCGGCGAAGCTAAGTAGTATTGCAGTTGGCCCAAAAAAGTCCGAAATATTCTTTTGATGTTACTTGAATCTGAATTAAAACCCTAGTCCAAACATGGCAGACATTTTTGAAAAATTGCTAAAGCATTACGGGAACATTGGCCAGCATCGTAAACGTGCTCATGGCTATTTTACTTTTCCAAAACTCGAGGGAGAGATCAGCAGCCGCATGATATTTCGGGGCAAGGAAATGATCGTCTGGAGCCTGAACAACTATTTGGGTTTAGCCAATCACCCTGAAGTAAGAAAAGCAGATGCAGAGGCAACCAAAGAATTTGGATTGGCATTGCCAATGGGTGCCCGCATGATGAGCGGCAACAGTAACTATCATGAACAGTTGGAAAAAGAACTGGCAGAATTTGAAGGCAAGGAAGATGCGGCCTTGCTGAATTATGGTTACCAGGGAATGGTAAGTATCATCGATGTACTGTGTAATCGTCATGATGTTATCGTATATGATGGGGAAAGCCATGCGTGTATCATTGATGGTCTGCGTTTACACCCGGGGCATCGTTATGTTTTCAAGCACAACGACATTGTTGATTTTGAAAAGCAGTTACAACGTGCTACTGCTTTGATTGAAAAACAAAACGCTGGTGGCATTTTGGTAATCACTGAAGGTGTATTTGGAATGGCGGGTGACCAGGGGAAATTAAAAGAGATTGCGGCATTAAAGAGTAAATATGAATTTCGTTTGTTGGTTGATGATGCCCATGGATTTGGCACCCTTGGTAAAACCGGGGCGGGCGCGGGTGAGGAACAGGGTGTGCAGGATGAGATCGATCTCTATTTTTCCACGTTCGCTAAATCGATGGCATCGATCGGCGCTTTTGTTGCCGGAGAAAAAAATATAATCGACTACATCCGGTACAATATCCGTTCGCAAATTTTTGCCAAGAGCTTGCCAATGCCTGTGGTGATCGGTAATTTAAAACGGCTCGAATTGCTGCGCACGCAACCCCAGATGAAAGAAAAATTGTGGCAGAATGCCAGTAAGCTTCAAAAAGGGTTAAAGGAGCGCGGCTTTGATATCGGCAAAACCGATTCGGTAGTAACACCGGTATACATGAAAGGTGGCGTAGAAGAAGCCACTGCTATGGTGATGGACCTTCGCGAGAACTACAAAATATTTTGCTCGATCGTTGTTTATCCTGTCATTCCAAAAGGTCACATCATTTATCGCCTTATTCCAACTGCGGTTCATACCGATGATGATATTCAACAAACCCTTGAAGCTTTCAGTGCAACAAAGAAAAAACTGGATGCAGGTGCATACAAGGTTGATCATATACCCGACATGGCTGAAGTAACAGGAAAGAGATTTGATTATTTGCTCGAAAAGCCGAGGAATAAGTGAGTTAGAAGATAGAAGTTAGGATACCGAAGACAGAATATATAATTTGAAGCCTTACTTGCGTGAGGCTTTTTATTTGGTCGTCAACTTCATATTTCTATTAAACCTTTGTTGCGTCGCACTCTTGCACGTTGATATTTCTATTCGGCAATTCAACTACCAGCTCACCTCGATTTGCAAGCCACGACCAATCGTTTTTTTTTATGCAAATCGCTTCATCCAAAATAATCTTTACTAACATTTCCTCGATAACCTCTAATATTTGCGTCTAAGCTATGGTCACAAAGGATACAACGACCCACGGCGAACACGAAGAACAGATGTTGTTTACTTCAGAATTTAGCGTCAAAATTACTGGTACCTTAGTGGCCTTTGTGCATACTTTGTGGCCGTTGTGACCCAACGCACCCTTTCATAAATTGAACGATACTTCGCGATGGGCTTAATCTTATTCTTCACTAACTTGAAAGAAATTTTCCAACATGAAAAAAATAATTCCAGGATTGATACTTGCGTGTTTAATTTCCTCATCTGTATATTCCCAGCAAGAAAAAAAACCCGAGGCGCAAATTCGTCAGTATTGGTTTGTGATGCTCACAGCAGGTAATAATCGTAACCAGGATTCTGCTGCGGCCGCTAAGATCCAGGAAGGTCATATGGCAAATATCAAACGGCTTTATAACGAAGGAAAATTAAAAGTGGCAGGTCCTTTTGGTGATGAAGGAAAATGGATAGGTTTATTCATTTTTGATTGTGAAACAAAAGAGGAAGTTGAAAAATTAGTACAGACGGATCCCGCGATTGTAGCAGGCAGATTAAATTATGAAATTCATCCCTGGTGGACAGCAGCATCAGGAAGCTTCAGTCCGGGCAAACCTGTCAAACCAGCGCAATAAGTTACTTTGAACCAAAATCCTGCGTCCAGTAGTTGCCATCACGACCCACACCCATATCTTTAAACATTCCATTCATGATGTTCTTGCAGTGACCTTCACTTCCGAGCCATGTATTGATAACGGTTTGTTCTGTTGAATAACCTTCTGCAATGTTTTCTCCCCAGCTACTCCAGGGATATCCTGCTGCGGTTATTCTCTCGGCAGGGTCTGAGCCATCCAAGCCTGTGTGACTGAAATAACCCTGCTTGTTCATATCAACACTATGATCATAAGCAGCCTTCGCTAATTGATCATTCCATACTACTGCACCAACACCGGGCATTAATGTTGATCCGCATGTGCATCCTTTCTTCCGAACATCATTAACCAATTGCAAAAAAGTGGCCTTATTTACATTGTAGACGACATTATTATTGTTACTGCTACTATTTGTATTGGAATTATCAATGACGGCATTGTCTTTTTTACAGGAGAACAACAGTACCGGAGCAAGTAAAATCACGGGTAGAATGCGAAGGCGCATAAACATTCTTGTTTACGCTTTAATAACGAAAATCATTCCAACAAATTGCCGTTAGGCATGGAGATAAGACGCCATTTCCGATTGATATTGTTTGGCAATAATTCTAGCTTCATCGGCGAAATCTTCCTTGCCGGATACGTAGATAATCGCACGGCTTGCATTCACCAAGATCCCGCAATCCTTTGTCATTGCTTTTTCGGAGATTTCTTTCAGACTGCCACCCTGCGCTCCTACACCAGGAACAAGGTAAAAATGTTCAGGAGTTAGTTGACGAATGTTTTCATATTCGTCCGCCTGTGTTGCACCCACCACAAACATTAAATTATTTGTATTCCCCCATCTGCTGACCTTTTCCAAAACCATTTCGTAAAGAAATTTCGTTCCGTGCTTTTCAATGTGAATACCCTCGTCCAGCAGATCAGTTTTTGTGTCGAATCGCTGCAATTCAAAGTCCTTTGCTCCCACATTGGATGTAAGTCCAAGTACAATAGCCCATTTATCGTTGTATTCAAGAAACGGTTTTACACTATCTTCTCCCATATAAGGCGCAACAGTAACAGCGTCGAAATTCAGGGATTCAAAAAACGCTTTCGCATAGTGTGACGAAGTGTTTCCAATGTCGCCACGCTTGGCATCAGCAATCTTAAAATGTTCCTGTGGGATGTAATTCACTGTCCTTTCCAAAGTTTCCCAACCCCTCACTCCCATCGCCTCATAAAAAGCTGTATTGATCTTATAGCCCACGCAAAGGTCCTTTGTCGCATCAATAATCTGCTTGTTAAATTGAAAAACGGGGTCGGCACCTGATAAAAGGTGCCTCGGAATTTTCGCAATATCCGAATCAAGACCAACGCAGAGATAAGATCTTTTTCTAAAAATTTGTTCGACGAGTTGATGGCGGGTCATGCAGCGAAGATACGTTTGAACTTATTATTGATTTAGAATCGATCGGACGAGATTTCCAAATCGCCACACATCTTCAAAGGTGTTGTATAAAGGAACGGGAGCTATCCTTATTACATCAGGCTCGCGCCAGTCAGCCATGACACCCTGCCTGCCCAATTCCTCGAAAACTTCTTTTCCTTGTTTCAGCATCAACATAGATACCTGGCAACTTACCTCGTCCTTATTTTTGGGCGTAATGTACTCGATTACTTCCTGGCGTGAATGACTGTTTAGCTCATCGAGCACAAACCACAGATAGTTATTAAGTGATCTTTGCTTTGCCTGTAAGTTCGCCCAACCAGCCTCTTCAAAAATCTGCAATGCAGCTTTGTGAGCAGCATACAATAGTATTGAAGGGGTGCTTAGTTGCCACCCTTCAGCGGTCGGAATCGGTTTAAAACCTTTTTCCATCTTGAATCTCGTGTCTTTGTCATAACCCCACCACCCCCCAAACCTTTTTATTTTCTTTTCACGATGGAATTTTTCATTAATAAAAGCGCCACCCATAGCACCTGGACCCGAGTTTAGATATTTGTAACTGCACCAACAGCCAAAATCAACGTTCCAGTCGTGCAACTGCAATGAAATATTACCTGCAGCGTGTGCAAGATCAAAGCCGGCCATAGCACCAATAGTGTGAGCAGCATCGGTTATTGCTTTTATGTCAAACACTTGTCCTGTATAGTAATTGATCCCACTAAATAAAACCAATGCTATTTCATCGTGGTGTTTGTCGATCGCGTTCAGGATATCTTCATGTCTGACCAGGTATTCCCCTTTACGAGGAGGTATTTCAATCAAAACTTCATCAGGATTCAGTCCATGATAGCGGATATGTGTTTCAAACATATACTGATCGCTGGGAAATGCCTTTGCTTCACAAATAATTTTATTTCGCTTTCCTTTTGGCTGATAAAAACTCACCATCATCAAGTGCAGATTGACAGTGAGCTGGTTCATTACAGTAATTTCATTTGGTTTTGCACCGACAATTTTGGACAAAGGTCTTGCGAGCTGATCATGATAATCCAGCCACCGGTCCTCACCCATAAAAAAACCCTCCACGCCAAAACTTGCCCATTCGTCTAAGATCTTATTGATCTCTTCCTTTATATTTTTTGACTGAAGTCCCAGGGAGTTGCCCAGGAAATAAATTTGCTCTTTGCCATTGATCGAAGGGATCAGGAATTTTTCCCGAAAGCCTTTGAGTGCATCATTTGCATCCAGGTTTTTCGCGAATTCGACAGAGTTCTCAAAATCTTCCTGGTTATGAAAGGTTTTATCGGACACAAAAAATTATTAATTATTAATTCTTAATTATTCAACACCTTCCCTATCTTTGCTTTAGTTGCATAAACAACCATTTGAATTATGAAGATATTAGTTTGTATCAGTAAAACGCCTGACACGACGGCAAAAATAGCCTTCACCGATAACAACACGAAATTCGACACGAATGGTGTACAGTGGATCATCAATCCCTATGATGAATGGTATTCCCTGGTTCGTGCGATTGAATTAAAAGAAAAGGATACTTCGGTTATCATCCACCTGATTACAGTTGGCCTTGCCGATGCCGAACCAATTATCAGGAAAGCATTAGCCCTTGGTGGCGATGAAGCGATCCGTGTAAACGCAGATAGCCAGGATAGTTTTTATATAGCTTCTCAAATTGCAGAAGTGGCAAAACAAAACAAGTATGATTTAGTCTTTACAGGTAAAGAGACGATCGATTACAACGGTTCGTCTGTTGGCGGAATGATCGCTGAATTACTGGACATGCCATATGTTTCTTTAGCCACGAAATTTGAGTTAAGCGGTAACAAGGCAACTGTTAATCGTGAAATAGAGGGTGGAGAAGAAGTTTGTGAAGTAGACTTGCCACTTGTTGTCAGTTGCGCAAAAGGTGTAGCGGAACAGCGCATTCCCAACATGCGTGGGATCATGGCCGCAAGAACAAAACCGTTGAAAGCTGTCGAACCAGCCAATGTAAGTGCGTTGACAAGCATCCAAAGTTTTGATCTGCCACCAGCTAAAGCGGGGGTAAAACTGGTATCGCCTGATAACGTGGAAGAGTTAGTGAGATTGTTACACGAAGAGGCGAAAGTAATATAAAAAGCCCTCTGTCTCCCTAAAGGGAGGACTAGGGTTGAGTATTACTCAATGTGCTTTTTGAAAAACAATTTTGATCTAAAAGTTATTTCTCCAAGTTCTTTGTTCAATTTTTAAATTTAAAATTCTCCTGCAATGGGTTCAATTTAAGTTCCCCTTCAGGACAGGGGGGTATTATGTCTGTTTTAATTTTTATTGATTCGTCTGAAGGCCATGTAAAAAAAGCTTCGCTCGAGGCAATGAGTTATGGATCTGCTATAGCAAAGCAATTGAATACAACTGCCGAAGGAGTTATATTAGGCTCAGTTGGTGACGATCTTACTGCATTAGGAAAGTATGGAGTAAAAAAAATTCACCAAATAAATAATGACTCGTTGAATCATTTTGACGCGCAGGTGTATGCTAATGTGATTGCGCAGGTCGCGGAATCTTCGGGAGCAAAGGTAATTGTGTTCTCGAATAATGTAGATGGAAAGGCAGTTGCTCCGAGACTTTCTGCACGGCTGAAAGCAGCACTTGTGTCGGGTGCAAGTTCACTGCCAGATACAAGCAAGGGTTTTGTTGTGAAGAAAAGTGTCTTTTCAGGTAAGGCATTTGCACACATCTCGCTGAACACAGACATCAAGGTCATTGCCCTTAATCCAAATGCCTACAAGGTTGAGGCGGGTGAAGGAACTGCGGAGATCGTTGCTGCTAATGCCAATATACCTTCTTCTAAAATAAAAAACACAGCAGTTAATAAAGCAAGTGGCGAGGTGCCTCTCACCGAAGCAGAAATTGTAGTCAGTGGAGGTCGGGGCCTGAAAGGACCTGAAAATTGGGGCATTGTTGAAAACCTTGCACATTCCCTTCATGCAGCTTTGGCCTGCAGCCGACCCGTTGCAGATGCTCATTGGCGTCCTCACAACGAACATGTAGGGCAGACGGGAATTGCTATTGCACCGAATCTTTATATTGCCATTGGCATTTCTGGAGCCATACAACATCTCGCCGGTGTGAACAGAAGCAAAACGATTGTTGTTATAAACAAGGATCCAGAAGCTCCGTTTTTTAAAGCCGCCGATTATGGAATTGTAGGCGATGCTTTTGAAGTGGTACCGAAACTTACAGCAGCAATAAAAAAGCTGAAGAACTAACAAGAATTCCTCTGAAATATAAAAGATATGGCTGATTTTCCAGCCATATTTTTTTAGGTAAAATTGCCTAGTTTCGCATGATATTTTATGAAGAAGATAGAATTGGAAATAGTTGCACTTTCGCATAGCATTACCCAAACTCATTCATACGCCGTTGTGCTCGGAGAAGTGAATGGTCTCCGCCGCCTTCCTATTGTGATCGGTGGTTTTGAGGCACAAGCGATTGCAGTAGCATTAGAAAAAATGCAACCCAGCCGTCCCCTCACCCACGACCTGATGAAAAATTTCATGAATGCGTTCGGTGTCGAGCTAAACGAGATCATTATTAACGATCTCCAGGAAGGAATTTTCTTTTCTAAATTGGTCTGTTCTACAGAAAATGATACGGTGGAGATTGACTCAAGAACTTCAGATGCGTTGGCGCTGGCTGTCCGCTTCGGATGCCCCATCTATACTTACGAAAATATTTTAGAAAGCGCAGGCATTATGATGGAGGAAACTTCGGGTAAAAAGAAAAAAGCACAGGGTGAAGCAGTGGAAGATGTAAGAACAGGAAGTGAAGACCTGAAGGCAATGAGTATCGAAGAATTAAACACCCTGCTGAATGACGTGCTTGAGAGCGAAGATTATATCCGCGCTATTGCTATCAGGGACGAGATCAACAGCCGGAAAAAGAACCGCTGATTGACTGATTTAATGAGTTTTTGATAATTATTGTACCAGCGTTCTATCTCTTAGCAACTTTCTTTGTGTCACTCACTGCAGCGTCCGGTAACTCGATTCAACATTTTTATAAATCCTTTCTCAGCTTAATCATCTTAATCAGTGGTCCTTTTCCCAAACGCTAAAATCAATCTTGGACTTAATATCATTCGCAAGCGAAGTGACGGCTACCATGACCTCGAAACTCTTTTTTATCCCATACCTTTACAGGATGCGGTTGAGATTATTAAAAGTAACACGAAAGAAGAAGTCAGTATTTCATTTAGCGGTATCCCGATAAATGGAAAAACTGAAGACAATCTTTGCTTCAAAGCATATAACCTGGTTAAAAAAGATTTTCCTCAGCTAACGGCGATAAAGATACACTTACATAAAACCATTCCTGCCGGAAGCGGACTTGGAGGTGGTTCAGCTGATGGTGCCGCTATGCTAAAACTGTTAGATCGAAAATTTGATCTTAAATTTTCAAGGGAGCAATTGCTTGACTATGCTTTGCAATTAGGAAGTGATTGCCCCTTTTTTATAATCAACAAACCGTGTTTTGGATCGGGTCGGGGCGAGTTTTTGGAGCCCGTTTCTGTCGACCTATCACAGTACAAATTTGTGATCGTCAATCCCGGAATTCATATTGCCACTTCCGAAGCTTTTTCTTTATTAAAACTCTCACTGCATTCAAAATCAATTAAAGAGATTACTCAACAACCTGTCGATACCTGGAAAACAGAACTGAAAAATGAGTTTGAAGACATGGTTTTTAAGAAATGGCCTGCAATAGAAGCTATCAAGGCGAGACTGTACGAGTTAGGCGCCGTCTATGCTTCGATGACCGGCAGCGGGAGCGCGGTTTACGGAATGTTCGGGAAGCAAACAGAATTAACTTTTGACTTTCCAGAAAGCTATTTTGTAAGGGAATTAGTCAGCTAGTTGTAACAGGCTTTTCATATCCAATGGCTCAGTAACCATTAAAAGCTCCCCTTTTTCGCCGATCGGCCATTCTTCCTTTGGTCGGTCCCAATAAAGCTCCACTCCATTGCCATCGGGATCATCCAAATAGATCGCCTGGGATACCCCATGATCGGATGCGCCTGTCAAAGGATACTTTGAATTGATCAATCGTTTTAAAGCAATGGCAAGATCTTTCCTTGTTGGATAAAGTATAGCGGTATGAAACAAACCTGTCGAGTGCGGCGGAGGCGGAGAACTATTCTTGCTATACCACGTATTCAATCCAATGTGATGATGGTAACCACCGGCCGAAATAAACACGGCACTATTGCCATAATACTGCATTACCTCAAAGCCAAGGATATCGCGATAAAATTTTAACGCTCTTTCAAGATCGGCCACCTTTAAATAAACGTGACCAATTTTTGTTTGCGTGGGTATTTTGTAATCCATGAACTGAATTTAACAACAAAATTAAGAGTGTCGTTTCATCACTTGCCTAATAAATTGTATCTTGCAGAAAATGAATCAAAAAGCTTATATACCAAACTTCCTCTCTTTCAACCTGGACTTTCTCAATCATCGAGGATGACTCTTTGCCGAACACTTTGATTCTGTGTTCTTGTATTCTATCATTTTATTTCTTAATCAGTTTTTATGCAAACAACTCTGTCTATGTCCTCAACGACACAATCCTTTCTTGAGCTCGAAGAAAAACACAGTGCTCATAATTATCATCCCATTCCCGTTGTGCTGAATCGCGGTGAAGGTGTTTATGTGTGGGATGTGGAAGGCAAACGCTATTATGATTTTTTAAGTGGTTATTCCGCGCTCAATCATGGCCATTGCCATCCTGAAATTGTTAAGGTCTTTACCGAGCAGGCACAAACATTAACATTGACCAGTCGAGCATTTCACAATAACTGGTTCGGAGAGTTTGCAAAGTTCATCACCGAATTTTTTGGTTACGATAAAGTACTGCCTATGAATACAGGTGTGGAAGCGGTAGAAACAGCAATCAAGCTCTGTCGTAAATGGGCATATGAGGTAAAGGGAATTGAAAAAGAAAAAGCCATTATTGTTGTATGTGAAGAGAATTTTCATGGAAGGACGACCGGAGTAATCTCATTCAGCAGTGACCCCGACGCAAGAAATAATTTCGGCCCATTTATGCCGGGATTTATATCCATTCCATATAACGATGCAAATGCACTTGAAAAGGTTCTTCAAAATAAAAATGTAGGCGGATTCCTGGTTGAGCCCATCCAGGGAGAGGCGGGTGTTGTTGTTCCGGATGATGGATATCTGTCAAAGACAAAAAAAATATGTCAGGACGCAAATGTTCTCTTTATAGCCGACGAGATCCAAACGGGCTTGGCGCGAACAGGCAAAATGCTAGCCTGTGACCACGAGAGCATCAGACCCGATATTTTGATCCTTGGAAAAGCACTGAGTGGTGGCATGATGCCGGTGAGTGCCGTTTTAGCCGACGATGAAGTAATGTTGACATTAAAACCGGGCGAACATGGTTCAACTTATGGTGGCAACCCTTTAGCAAGCAGGATAGCTATTACAGCTTTGAAGATCTTGCAGGAAGAAAACTTAGCGGTGAATGCCCATGTGATGGGGCAATTGCTGCGTAAGGAATTAACTGCTCTTCGCTCAAACCATATCAGTATTGTTCGAGGTAAAGGGTTGCTGAATGCAATTGTCATTGACCATACCGAAAAAGATGCTGCATGGAGACTTTGCCTGGAATTAAAAGAAAATGGTTTGCTGGCAAAACCAACACACGGTGATAAGATTAGGTTTGCACCTCCACTTGTAATTACCGGAGATCAAATATTAGAATGCGTGGCCATCATAAAAAAATCTCTATCTTGTTTGGATTAAGGTATAAGGTTCAGATACAAGGTTCAAGATTCAAGGCACACTGGACAAGAACCAGAAAATGACAGCCAGTTAAACCCCGGATCAAGGCTGACAACATAAAAGAGATGTCATGCCGGGCCTAATCCGGCATTTATCAAAGTAACAACATGGATACACATTTGCACCATGAAGAACAACATCTAAAGAGTAGTGATCTTCTTACGGATGTTGTAATTGGAATGAGTGATGGATTGACCGTTCCATTTGCACTCGCTGCAGGTCTTAGCGGTGCGGTATCATCAACAAGTATTATCGTGATTGCGGGCATTGCAGAGATCTGCGCCGGCTCCATTGCCATGGGACTCGGCGGATATCTCGCGGGCAAAACGGAACAGGATCATTATTCAGCTGAAGTAAAAAGAGAGTATTATGAAGTAGAGAATCTACGCGACAGGGAAATAGCTGAAACAAAAGAGTTTTTTGCAGGCATTGGATTAAGTGAAGAGTTGCAGGAAAAAGCGACGAAGGAAGTGGCAACGGATAAAAAACAGTGGGTTGATTTTATGATGAAGTATGAATTAGGCCTTGATAAACCCGATCCAAAACGGGCAACAAAGTCCGCATTAAATATTGGCATCTCATACGTGGTCGGTGGACTTGTACCTCTTAGTCCATACTTTTTTGTTGATCAGCCTGTGACCGGCTTAAAAATTTCAGCCGCACTTACTCTTCTTTGCCTTTTTATTTTTGGCTGGTTCAAAAGCAAGGTCACAGGCGTTAAGCCCTGGGGTGGCGCATTGCGTGTGACGCTAATCGGCGCAGTAGCTGCGGCTGCGGCTTTCGGAGTAGCTAAATTGTTTGAGAGCTGACCTTTCAGGCAAGGGCGCAATAGACATGACAATCAGGTATAGAACCTTATTACCTTAGTAATACTTATCGATTAATTAGTTAGCCTTATTACATTTATTTCGATCATACTTTTTTGATAAGGTAATAAGGTGTTACCGTTAGGAACATTTTTTCAACAAGATCATAACGTGACATTGTTTAGCCTCCGAAAGGTTACCTTTAATTTCATGCAAAAATGCAAGCTGAAGTAATATTAATTACTCGTTTTATCAGGTGGCACTTCCATTTTCGGAAACAAAGCGGCCAGTAACATGAGTAGCGAAGAGATCAACACAACATATAACGCTGTTCTTTTCTGTGGACACTCCCCTCCTGAACACGCCGATATAATAAAATAATTTCTTGCTGCCCAGGCAATGTTCATTGCGACGATCAGTAAATTCCATCGTTTTGCCCATACTTTCGGAATAAAAGTAAATAATAGGTAGACCGCCGCAAGAAAGAAGTGAAAATAGCCAGGTTTACCAAAATTTGTTCCCGACGATTCAATGCCGGTAACTGTCATACTTTTTGATTCAATAAAAACCCAGGGAAAAAAGCAGGCAATGATCAATGCGGCTGCTGCAAGTGCTCCAACCCATTTCATCAAGCGAAGTTAGCGGAATGATGAACAACGATAATGAGTAATGAGTAATCAGTGATGAGTGACCTGACTTAAAACTCATTACTCATTATTCATTTCTTAGTTACAGCTTAACTCCCACCGTAAAACTCAAAACCCGGTGTTTATTATTATTATCTTCCCCGCTATTGCTACCGGATTGTAATTTGGCCAGACCTAATCCATAACCCGCACTTAATACAAGTTTTTTACCTTCTATGCCAATGATCCCGTTTAATCCATAGTCAAACCGTTTAAGTACACCTAAGCCTGCACCTTCTTCTGCGCCAAAAGTAGAAGGATCGTCATTTGAAAACTCAATATTGTGTTCCGAGCTAGAGGTAAATCCTAAAACGTTTGCATCGGATTTTGCTTTGCCAGCAATCCCGATTGCTCCATAAGGTCCGGCTCCAACAAAGAAATGGCTTTCGTTGTTAAAAGGCAACTTGATGACAAAATTGGCCGGCAGCTCAATATAAAAGGGATTGGAGGTTTGTTTCATGTACAGATTTTCTGAAGGTCTGCCTATTTCGATCTTTGAGCCCTTTCCGGTAAATACCAGGCCTGGTTGAAAGTAAAGAAGGCTGGTTACATGAATGTCTCCAACCAACCCAACCTGGAAACTGGTCAGCATATTCGCATCGTCTATGTTGCCATTATCGGTAATGGAGACATTGGCGAGATTTACACCAGCTTTTAAAATAGCTCTTGATTGCTGCGAGAATGCAGAATAAGAAATGGTCAAGGTAAATAGAACAACTAAAAGAAACTTATTTCTCATATCGCTTTTTTTAGGGTTAAGAAAATTATTTCGATAGCGGTCGCAAATATACCAATGTCATGCCAATAAACATTCATCTTGCGCCACTTACACTTGTTAAAATCTCGGTGATGCAATAAGTATTACAGTTACGAATTACCAGAGATGAGCTTAATTGACTCATCACTAAGCACTCATCACTTATATCTTAAGCATTATTGTAAACCTTCAGCACCGTTTCTCTTAAGACCGATGCTTCACTAGTGGAATAGAAATAAACGATATTAGCAATTTCCTCGGCCTTTACCCAATCCGATGGATTAGCCTTTGGCATCGACTGCCGGTTTTGTGGTGTGTCAATTATACTTGGAGCGATAACAGAAGTGAGAACATTTTTTCCTTTTGCTTCTTCATTCATTAGTTCGGCCAAACGAAAAACAAGAGATTTTGAAAGCCCATATGCAGTTGTGCCCTTGCTAAATTTCATGTCGATACCTGTTCTTGCACCGGTAAGAAAAATACGTCCACTAGCCTGTTCCAGCATCTGTGCAAATACAGGTCGAGCCACGTGATAAGTTGTTTGAAAATTCAGCTTATGCTGTTTTAAAATGTCAGCCATTTTTGTTTCTACAATTGATCCCATAGCAAAACCTCCCACCGTCAACACAGCCACGTCAATGGTTTTATTTTTTTCTACTACAGATCGCACAAATTTTTCAGAATCATCTTCATTCATCAGATCGACAACTGCGGTTTCAAAATTAGAGTGTGAAATTGTTAATTGAACAGGATCATTGGGAACAATGGTTCCAATAACCTTAAAATTCCCAGCTAAAAATTTTTTTGCTACGGCTTGCCCGAGATTTCCCGATACGCCGGTGATAATGACTGTCTGCATGGCTCACAATTAAGATTTGAAGTTAAGAACATCTGGTGAATGGCAAGTGGGAGTGGTGATGTCGTGAGACGTGAGTGGGAAATGAGTGATGAGTAATGAACAATGAGTTTGGTCCCTATTCTTAACCGTTTTACTTTTGACGGTTTAAGTATGATGTTTCACGAAAAGCTGAAAAGAATTACCGCACACAGAAGGGAGTGTCCAAAGGACTCCTTCGGAGACACAACGGATACGCAGTAACGGCCATCTGCGCATCATAGAAAAAGGATCGGCTAAGAATAGCTGATCCGTTTTAATACCTACTTATGGTAATTCTAAATTATGCAGTTCCAACCATACATGTCCTCTGCCCGGCCTGTTCGTACGTATTCAAGATTTTGCTTCAATTTTGCCGATAAATTTTCATGGCTATACTCGGGTAAATGAAAATCAGTACCACGAATATGAATGGTTTTTACGGGAGCAACGATCGCTGCAGTACCAGCACCGAATGCTTCAGAAATAGCATTGTTGTGAAATGCCGTCTCTAATTCATCAAGGCTTATCGGTCGTTCTTCGGTTTTATATCCCAGGGTTTTTGCGATTGCCAACAGGCTATCTCTTGTTACACCATCCAAAATCGTGTCAGACAACGGAGGCGTGATCAACGTATCATCGATCACGAAGATGATGTTCATCATTCCTGACTCTTCAATGAATTTATTTTCCCTGGCGTCGGTCCATAATACCTGGTCGTATCCCTGCTGTTTTGCCAACTGAGTTGGATAAAAAGCACCGCCATAATTTCCACCACATTTTGCAAAGCCGGTACCACCAGGGGCCGCGCGGATATAGTCCGTTTCCACTTTCAATCGAATGGGCCTTGCGAAAGTGGAAGTCACCGGTGAAGTAATAACGATAAATCTATAGTCACTCGAGACCCTTACGCCGAGGAACTTCTCTGTTGCGATAACAAAGGGGCGAATGTACAGCGCGCAGTTTTCCTGCGCAGGTATCCAATTTCTGTCAAGACTAACCAACTGTTTCAGCCCCTCCGTGAAAATCTCCTTCGATGGAACAGCCATGCACATTCTTTCGAGTGATCGTACAAAACGATCATAATGCTTATCAATTCTAAAAATATTGGCGGTGCCATCCTGCATACGAAATGCTTTCATACCCTCAAACACTGTTTGTCCATAATGAAAAGCCAGGGTCGCAGGACTCAGTGAGAGATTAGCAAAAGGAACAATTTGGGCTTCATGCCATTGCTCATTAAAGTAATCACAGACCAGCATGTGATCTGATATCTGTTTACCAAATTCAAGATGTTCAAAATCTACTTCCTCGATTCTTGAGTGGGATACTTTTCTAATCCTGATCTCTGTTGTTAGTTCCATATGACTATTATTTAATTGTCGATCGTCATCTCAAAATAGCAGCAATTTGGCTCTCTTTTGTAATGTGCTGCTAAATTTTGAGTGTTCGTTAATTTGAAAATCCCCAGGAAATTAAAGCCTGCAGATGTATAATATTCTATCAGCCTGCTATTATTTCCCAAAGTATCAAGCCTTATATACTTTCTTCCTTTTGACAAAGCATAAGCTTTTGCCCATGCAACGATCATATCAATAAACCTGTTTCCCCTGAAAGCAGGGTTGGCTGCAAGCCGATGAATATAGATCGAATTGTTATCATCCTTCTCACCCCAGATCTCCTTATCCTCAAAAGTAATGGACCAATTGCAGGCAATTTCATTTCCGATCATTATCTTCCACTGTCTTTTGTCTTGTATCTCTTTCTCAATAAACGATCTTTCAAACTTTGGCCACACTACCATATTTTTTTTCGTTTGCAATTCAATGGCTGCATCATACAATGCCAAAATCGAATCCACATCTGCTAACGAGGTGTTCTTTATTTCCAGTTTTTTATTTATCTCAGTTGCTACTTTCATGGTTTCAATTATTGAATCAACAAAATATCAGCCACAACAAGCTTCTTCCTCAACTGCAATCGGCAGGCACATCACATAATATTCGAAGGTTTGCGCGCCGATTGTAAAATAGTTTTTGCCCGCTTTTACAAATCCATTTTTTTCATAGAACCGGATAGCCTTTGCATTAGTGGTGTGTGTATCAAGCCACAGGTAATCAGGTTGTATCTGATAAGCAAGTTCCAGGACAGTCTGCATCAATGCGGCACCGGCACCACTTCCATGATAATATGAGAGAACATAAATCTTCTGAAGTTCCATTTGCGCGATTGATTCGATCTGTTCATTCAATGATGACTTTTTCACTTTTGCAAAACCTACGGGTACGTTCTCTACAAAAGCAATAAAGAATACATTGTTTTCCTTCTCGATACTTTTTGTGACCTTTTCAATACTGTAGGTGTATTCAAGATATTCGAAAAGTGTACTCTTATCGTTAAAAAGATTGCCGAATGCATCACGAAAAGACAGCTTGCCAATTGATGCAATTGTTTCAGCATGTGAAGAATTGGCGCGGATGACTTTTAAATTCATGGCACAAGGTTTAAAGGTTATGTCTTTTGGTTTTCAATTTTTTTGATTCACGATTCACCAACCATACTCCTCCCAATGTGATCATTGTTCCCAACAGCATATTTGCATTCATTTTTTCCTGTAGCAATAGCCAACCCAGTCCCACAGCGACAATTGGATTGATATACGCATAGATCGAAACTTGCGCAGGCGGTAGTTTACTGATGGCAAATGCATACGCCGAATACGTGAGGAGAGAACCAAAAAATATAAGATAGAGCAAGGCAAACCAGGAAGCCTGGCCTGTATCAGCGAGATTAACATATTTGCCCGTCAATCCGCAGACAATGAGAATGACAACTCCTGCAAACAACATTTGCAACCCCACCGCAAACAGAATGGCGATAGACAATTTTTGTTTTGAAGAATACACAGTACCAAACGACCAGCTCAATGTCGACAGTAATGCAAGTCCAACTCCAAAAACAAATGACTTATTATGTATTTGCCCGAGGTAGTCATAAAATATAGTGACGACCCCGCCAAGACCAATAACCATCCCCAGTATCATTAATCTCGAAACTCTTGTTCGTTTTGAGAGCCATATTGAAAAAACGGTGACAAATAATGGAACCAGCGCAGCGATAATGGCTGCCAGTCCGCTGCTGATATATTCCAGGGACCATGTCAGAAATCCATTGGCAAAACACAGGAGAAATATTCCCTGTATGGAGATCTTCTTCATTACTTCTTTATTCGGCAACGAGTAACCTTTTGCCAGGAAGAAACTTACCAAAATCAACCCGGATAAAAATTGACGAATGCCAGCCATAAAAAGTCCGGGCATGTGCTGAGCTCCAATCCGGGAGGCGATATAAGTAGTGCCCCAAAAAAAACTCACGATGGCCAGTGCTATATATGCCCTGCTTAACTCGTTTTTCATCTCGTTGGTCTTATTTAATGACGCTAGACAAAAATCTTTCAATTTTTTAATAAAAAACAGATTCAGTTTTTGTATTTTTGACTATATCAGATTTTTTAACAATTGGTAATGCAGAAGTGACAAAATTTAAAAAATCAATCAACTTTTATTTCCAATCGCAAAAAATGAATTATGAAATCAATGACGGTTACTGACGACCATCTTTACCTGCAAGTGGCCATTGGAATTGAAAAAATGATAGCAGATGATGTGCTGAAGATCGGAGACAAACTTCCGTCGGTAAGAATGTTGAGTGAAGAGTATGGCATCAGCATGGGTACGGCTTTCCAGGCCTATTACCACCTTGAAGGAAAGGGATTGATCGAAGCAAGACCCAAATCGGGTTACTATGTCCGGTTTAATCACCGGCGTTTTCCCGAAATGCCAAAGCAATTTCGGCCTGAACCCGTTTCGCATGATGTGAGCGTAAATGAAATGATCAATTCGATTTTTTTTGACAGTACATCCGATGACGTGATCAATTTTGCAATGGCCATTCCTGACAGCTCGCTGTTGCCTGTAGCCAAATTAAACAAGTCTGTTATCCACTCGCTCCGCAACGAGAAGGACAGTTGTATCACCTATGAACAAACGCAGGGAAATATTGAATTGAGGGAACAAATAGCAAAACTTTCTTTCAATTGGGGAGGCAAGGTAAAACCTGCGGACGTAATAGTTACCGGAGGCTGCCTCGAGGCCATTACGATCTGTTTGAAAGCGATTACAAAGCCAGGCGATACCGTTGCTGTTGAGTGCCCCACCTATTTTGGGATCTACCAGGCAGTTGAAAACCTGGGTTTAAAGGTCGTGGAGGTCACAACCTGCTCTACTGATGGCATTGATCTCGATTGCCTGCAAAAAGTCATCAGCAGCTGTGATATTAAAGCTTGCATTGTTGTTCCGAATTTCAATAACCCGTTGGGTAGTTGCATGCCCGAGGAAAACAAAAGGAGATTAGTAGATCTTATTACCAGGCATAACATTCCACTTATCGAAGACGACATTTATGGTGAATTATATTTCGGGAAAAGCAGGCCTAAAACCTGCAAGTACTTCGACAAAAAAGGTTTGGTAATGCATTGTTCATCGCTCTCCAAATCATTGTGTCCAGGGTACCGGATCGGTTGGGCCATCCCGGGAAAGTTCACTTACCAGGTAAAGCAGGTAAAACGAATGCTGAACATTTGCAGCCCAACTCTGACACAGGCAGCCGTTGCTCATTTTCTAAAAAATGGGAGATATGAATATCATCTTAAAACACTGCGCAAAGCTCTGCATACTCAATGCCTTCGTTATATGCAGGCGATTATCGAATATTTTCCGGCTGATACTAAAATTTCAAGGCCCCACGGAGGCTTTGTATTGTGGCTGGAGCTGAATAAGAAAATAAATGCTTTCAAATTACGCACGGAAGCGATGAATTATAAAATTTCTGTAGTGCCCGGGAGAGTTTTTTCAGCTAATTGCAATTATTCAAACTTTATTCGCATAAGTTTTGGTAAACGCTGGAGCGAAGATGTTGATTATGGGTTAATGATGTTGGGAAGGTTGATAAAAAAAATGATGTAGCGCTTGTACAAACGTCGAATGTGAGAAGTGAATATCAAATGAGATCGCCAAGTTTTTTACACAATAAAAAAACTCCGTGATACAAAACGGAGTTAATAAATTAAATAAAGTGTCTGGGTGGCGTCAACCCGAATACTGATCGCATCAGCATATGCTACGGCGTGGATACATAAGTCTTTCCCATAGCAATTAACAGGTACCTTAGGAAGTGGATTTTTTGTGGTGTGATTCTGGCCGCTAATGTAGGTAAAAGAAATACTCCAGTCAATAGGCCGCCAGGAAATAATTCCTTTTAATTACCGGGCTTTTTTCTTTTAAAATAATAATACAATGGAATACCAATGGCTGTCAA
>Ga0157374_10000412_pt1 | contig 38781 bp, 27 predicted proteins | sample M25metaG_FD_115308 | JGI IMG/M metagenome (GOLD analysis project Ga0157374, IMG submission 115308) | Miscanthus rhizosphere microbial communities from Kellogg Biological Station, Michigan, USA - M2-5 metaG | ecosystem: Host-associated > Plants > Roots > Rhizosphere > Soil | place: USA: Michigan...
AACCAGTAATTTCTGGGATGGGCTTCGTCGGAAATGAAATTGAGATCGCTGTAGCTGGATCCATTCGACTGCTGGTAGAACCAATTGTTCTTCCCCATCAGGCTGCAGAAGCCAGCGGAAGCTTTGTAGCTCTCTGCGGAATGTTCAAAGGCAATGTGGCCGATCGTGGCTGCAGATGACTTCGGATTTTTCTTGCCGGTCGTAACTACCTTGATCGTGTGTTTAGTATTGGCGGAGAGTCCGGTATTGACGTAGAGAAATTGTTCATAGCTTGTGCTGCGCGGACTGTAGCAATCGACAGTCTTGCGAAGGGCGCCATCAATGTAGACTTCGGCCTTCCCGCTTTGGGGCGAGTGGACGGCACGCCAGTAGACTGCGGTTCCTTCGAACGAGAACTCAACGCTGCTGTTGAGCGTGGAGCTGTCTTTCACTTTGCCTTCGTAGGAGTCTGGATTCGATCGGTCGCTCCAGCTTCCTGAATATTTCATTTCAGAACTGGCGCAGCCGACGATCCTGGTTACTCGACCCAGCATCGGGTCGGATGATTCGGGATGCGGTTGGAACAGATAGCGGGACTGCAAGTCGCTGGTCACAGTTTGTCCGTGGGCGAGCTTGATGTCCAGGCGCTGGAAGTCGTTCGGTCCGAAGTACGAATAGAAGCGGAATGCATCGCTGCACGTTGAGGCGATATCGGTGCCGTCGGCGTTCAGCAGATTCATGAATCCAAACATGGCTTCGGGGCAATGACCCCAGACCCAGTCTTGCTTGCCCAGGTCGGTGCAAGCTCCGATGTATATTCCATCAACGTTGGTTTCATTGGGCGGATCCTGATTACCCAGAAACATGCAAACATACTTGTTAAGGACAGTGCTGTAGACGACACCCCAAAGATGGCTGGGAGCTACGGTGCAGGATTTCCCCCCCAACGCGGGCTCGTCCCATTTTCCGTTGTAGAAATATTTCCATTTACCGGGTGCCATCTTGTCGCTGATGGCGCAACGTGCGGCGCGGGAGTTCCAGCGACTGCCTCGGCTGGTTTTAGGTTCCCATCCTTCATCGGGGAATACATAGAAATACCCGCCGCGCTTATCAACATAAAAGCCGAAGTCGGCGACGCCGTTACCATATCCGTTGCCTGAGAACTTGAAGAAGTCGCGAGTGTAGTAGTAGGTCTCAGAGCTGATGATGTCGCCTTCGTAGTGCCAGGTCCGTCCTTTGTCGGTGCTGGTGGCCAGCGCGATCTTGCGGGAAAATGGATAAGCGCGGCGAATGCCGTCGTGCTCGATGTGCATGGGCGCATACAACTTTTTCTCGGACTCGTCGTACCACATGCCCCCGAGAAACCAGCACGATGTCATGCCGTCCGGGTAGATTCCGTCTTCCACTCGGGTCATGTGATCGATATCCGGTCCCTTGTAGCGGGCCGTAGTGCCCCCATTGACTACCCACTGGCTGCGAAATTCCCAGAGCTCATCTTCGATTCGGATGAACACTTCACAGTTATCGGGGCTGACCTGGTGCGAGAAATTGAGATTGTCGGGTTTGGGTACAGGTGAGCGGGTCGCGGAGTAGGAAAACGGCAGGGTCACATCTCCGGCGGCGTATTCGTATCCGGTTGTGGTTTCCACTGCGCGCGGCTTTTCCGCGCCAAGAGCCAGGGAGTGGGCCGCAGCTGGCACCATCGCGGCGATCCCCAGTTGGCCAGTTGTTCGCAAGAAGTCTCGACGGGAAAACTCATTTTCAAAGGCGCGCTTCGAAGGCTTTTCTTCCGGCATGATGTCCTCGCAAACTCAATCAGCTCAAGGTGGGAAAACTGGTGAAAGTTTCATCCTGGATATGAACGTAAGGCACATACTTCAAATTGGGATGTCCAGCGATAGTGAAGTGAAGGGGACTTCCTGACACCGGCGATAGATTCGCGATCAGACTGCCGGGGCCAAGGTTCACATGAGTTCCACCGACCAATGACATGAGCAGCGGCCCGTACTCCAGGCCGTACCGTTCATGATCAGGATCGCGGTCAAAGCCGGTGTACTTCGTCAGTCGTAAACCGATCGGGATATCGAAGGTTATTGTGTCGCCGGTCGCCCATGTGCGCGCCAGCGTCACATAAGTTCCCGGGGTTCCGGTGACAGAATGTTGTCCGTTGACCAGCACCGCGACTTTTCCGCTGGCCCACACAGGTATGCGGAGGCATATCTTCATTCGAATTGGATTGGCGACAGAAAGTTTCAGTGAGACCTTAGTGTCTTCGGGGAACTGAGTGGTCGTGCTTAGTGTCCCCTTGCTGTCACCCTGGCTCCACGTGATTTCCGAGGGCGTATACAGGTTGACGTAAATGCCATCGCTGGCAACGGAGTGGATGAACTCGGGGAGACGGGCCAACACAACCGTGTTGGTCACCTCGCAACAGGTTCCGATCGCTTTGGCCGCATCCTTGGTCTCCACAAGATTGGTGTGGTAGCGGATGTTGCCTGCGGAGTCCTGGTTTGCGAGAGTCACGTTGTAGAGCGTGCGTTCGATTTCCGCGGCGAATTTTTCCTGATCGGGATAGAGCTGCAAGAGACGGTGATTGAAATCGATCCACAATGCGCCGCCGCAGTTCTCACCGGTGTGTTTATGCAGGTAATAAGATTTCGCGGGATAAGCATTGTCGCAGTCTTCGCAGATCGCGGCGCTTCCACCGAGGTGCACGAAGTTGTCGTAGTAAGCCTGCCAGGCCCCGAGCATAGCGGCGATAGACTCCGGGTCTCCGGTAGCGCGATAGGCGTCGATGTAAGCAGACCAAGGTGCAGCGGCATAAGAGTGAGCGCGATTCAGCGGGAAGCGGGAGATGGCAGCGGGCTGCTGATCTTTGAGTTGCGTCAGCCACCAATCCTGCCGCCAGTAGCGTTCGCGAATGACTACATCTTCTTCTTTCCCTGCGGGCGAGAAGTACATCGACAGGTTTGGCTGGTCTCCCATAATTCCGAGAGCGCCATCCAGCATGGTGTTTACGTAAGGAGAGGAATACAGCCAGTCCTGAAACTTCCTCGCAATCTCGATCGCGGCCGGATTGACTTGCCCCGCGGCAATCAGGCCGAGTGTAAAGTTCCGCCGGTCGTAGGGCATGCGCTCGTTGTTGGCGCCGTAGACTGCTTTGGCCATATCGCTGTCGGGATAGGGCAAGGCGTAACCATCGGCTCTCTGACGAGCCGCGACGGAATTGATGAGGCTGTCCAGGTTTGTCCGGAGAGTGGGGTTGTCTGTCCACCGAAGTATGTTTCCGGCAGCCGCCATTCTGCGGCCGTCATTGGCGCCTGGTAGCCACTTGGTCCAGCTGCTGTCCATGTTCCAGTTCGTGATTTGATAGTTAATGTTTCGTTCGAAGGCTGTGAGGAACATTCCGCTCTGGAGCGTCACGGCATTCTTCGGGGCTTCGGCCGCATAATGGACAGGATGCCACTGGCTGGGCGCAAGGAACGGCTTCTTTTTCGCTTCGATGACAGCGATTTCCTGGAAGGCGGCATCGGCGTCGTAGTCGGCGGCGTCGAACGGTTCGTTGCATTCGAATGCGGCTACATTCTGGTAAGAACCGGTGGAACTGCGGTGCTTGTCTTTTGTTAGCAGGATCCTGAACGTGTGGTACCCGCTTTCGCCGAGCCCGCGTTTTTCGTAGAGCACCTGATTGGCCGCGGGAAGGGAAGCGTAGCTGTCTAAGGCCTGCTGCAAAACCCCGTCTACATATACTTCCGCAATTCCGTGATTGGGGCTCTTGGAGCCGATCCACTTAATGGTGGGGCCTTTGAAGGTAAAGTCGAGCGCGTTGCCCGGAGTGCCCGAAACATGCGCGTCGGCCTCGACTGCCCAGGCGCCGTAGTAGGAGATCATTAAATCATCGTGACTCGCGCGCAGGAGACTACTTGCTAACCTTCTCTTCGCGGCAGATTGCGGCGGGAAGGTCGTCGATGTCTGCTCGATTCCGATGGCGTTGATGATGCAGGCGTCGTTGATGCTTCTGAAGGTGATATCGATCAGGCCGTCCGTGACTGGAGTGTTGTCGAATTGCTTTAACGCGCCGGTTGCCACCGGAAATGGATGGAAATTTGGTAGCACGAGCTTTCCGTTCAGGACGACATCGAACGTGCGTGGCCCGTAGAATTCATTGGGACTGGCGAAGTACATCTTCACGCGATACAAGCCATTGGGCACATCGAACTTATAATGAAACGGCGCCCCGCAGGCGTATCGCAGAGTCTTGATCGTTGTGGGGATGCCGTAGTCATTGGCAACAGAATCACAGGCGAAGAGTTGACCGCCGCGTGAGTATCCCCAACTTCCTGGACGGTAGGGTTGGTCCGCGGAAAAGCCATCGGCTGCCGGGCCTCCGCAATTCACTTTCACCAGATATCGGTGTCCAGAGTCAATCGCGGAATTATTGTCGTCGCTGATGTACGACGAAAACGCGCGGACCGGGCTGGGGAGCAGAGCGAGCGCTCCCATGGCTGCTTTCTTTAGTAAACCTCGTCTTGTCTCCATGGTTGGTCCCCGCGCCGGCATTTCGGGCCGCTACCCGATTTTCTTGTAGACGATTACCGCCGCTCCCGGCTTGGTGAGGAGTTTCACTTGCAGCCCCTCATCCATCAAGCGACTTCCCGAGAGCGTGTTCGATGTAGCCTCGTCAAGATTGGTAACCCTGTACGTGGCAGACGGATCAAGTCCGCGCAGGCGTAGATTCCTGGGGGGCTCCACCTGGTTGTTGTTTTCATCACGTAAAAAGGCTTGTACTACTCCGTCGCCCTGCTCGGTTCGGTGGAACTGCCATGCGATCCAGTTATCCGAGCCGGAGGCGAACGGCGTGAGTGGATAATAGTCGCCGACATAATAAGGAGCGACTCGCCAGAACTCGGTGGTGAGGGCGCGCAGGTGGTTGAGGTCATATTTCTGGTCGCGCAGGTCCCATGCCAGGCTCAACGACGAGCCGAGCACGCTGCGAAAAGCATACGGATCGGTGCGGGCGACCCCAGAGCCGAAGTACGGGATCCACATTGCCAAACCGTAGGTGTGATTTTGTTCGACAACAGGATTACCGCTATCGTCGCTTCTCCAGAGTGGCACGGAACGGCGCAAGGTCTCGAGGTCGTTGCGGCGCCCGCCGCTGGCGCAAGTGTCGATCAGCAGATTCGGATCGTGCGCCAGCAAGCCATCCCAGAACTTAAGATAGCCCTGAACATACAGATTCTCCGTGATTCCCTGACGATCCGGAGCGTCAGTGTTGCGCCAAAATAGCAGTGGTTCGATGTTGAAATCCTGACGATAGACCGCGATGTGTTCTTTCTTTATGGTGTCGGAGAAGTGTTCGATCAGCCAATTCACCGCATCCGGATTGCCGAGGTTCAGAACACGTCTGTAACCCAGCGGCATTCCCTGATTGATCGCCTTTTGGGTGGCAATATCTGTTCCAGCGGATAAGAGCCATTCTGGATGTTCTTTAAAGAATTGATAGCCCGGCCAAACGTGCTCGGGCTCGTACCAGACGATCAGGCCCATGCCTTTCGACCGAGCATAGTCGCTGACGCCGCGCAGACCGTTGGGATAATTCTTGCGGTCGGCGTCCCAGGAGCCTGCGAGATATTGTCCGGAGGAGCCGTAAATCGGGTCGTTCATCCAGAAGTTGGTGGATGAGTTGTAGATGTCCATCCACCAGTAGTTGAGTTGTAGTTGTTCTTCAGCGTACCTACGTATCAGAAGGTTCTGGTCGGCTTGGTTGTCGAGTTCGATCGAATAATTGGGATGTCTAAATCCCGCCGTGCTGGCCGCGAGAATCGGAGCTACGTCTTTTCCGCCTGGCTTCGGTGCGTTGTGTACTCTCATCCAACGACGCCACAGGTTTTGCGCGTCGATCCAATCCCCGCCTTTCCAGAAGAGCTGCACCATCATCGGTGTGCGTATTTCTTCTCCGGGATGAAGCTTGAGATGAGTTAACTCCTGACCGGCGCGAATATGAACAGTGCCGGTCTGATCGCGAGTGAAGGCTGAAGCCCACTGGCCAGACCAACCTACCGCGATGATCGTTCCCTGACCAGACCATTCCAAGTTGTAGTAGGGGAAAGAGCCGCTGGTGGGACGCCCTCCGCCGGGTGAGAACTGTAATGCAGCGCCGGGTGCGACCGAGGCCAATCTGGGAGCGTAAGAGGACGCGATTCCGTCGCCGTCAATATAGTGCACACTCAATTCGTCTTTGACGGGATGTTGCAATGCGATATCGAGGGCCTGGATGTTCGCCAGCATCGGAGTGTCTCCCGCGCCCTTGTTGGTGAAATAAACGGTCCACTCGACGACCGGGAAATCTGAGTACTCGACCACGACGTAACGGACTTCCAAACCCGTTCGTTGATCATGCCATGTGAGTGTGTACTCTTTACGAGTCGCGTCCAATTGGCGGCTGGTCGTCTGCCGCAGCCAACTCGCTAGCGAGGGCGCTCCGGCAGTTCCGCCGTACTCGAAGGAAAACGGTACGATCTTCGATTTGGAGTCAGTGACCCAGTCTTGCACCCACTGATCCCGCGCATGAGTGTCCTGATTGCTCATGGCTTCGGCCATGAGAAAACTCGACACGAACAGAATGGCCACGAGAAGCGCACCTGCGGTCTTCAGCGAGCGAATCACGGAAGAGTGGCAAATCATGCAGCGCAAGTCTGCCTCAGTCCTTAGCCGGGCGCTAGTCTGTGTTCAATAGGCTGAAAAACGTTGATTCTCCGATCGACTGTCCCCTAAAAACGGAGGGCTGGTCTTTGTTGGGAGAAAACTAATCAATGAGCTTTCGCGAGTTGTTCGATCTGACTGGAAAGCATGTGCTCGCCACAGGCGCGGGCGGAGGAATTGGGACCACAGTGTGCCGCGGCTTTTGCGACTTTGGAGCGGAGGTGGCCTGCCTCGACATCAGCGAAGAGATCGCCAACCGGACGGCCAACGACCTGGTGAAAGCCGGAGGCAAAGCCATTCCGGTCGTATGCGACGTGAGAGATCCCAAACAGGTTGAGACCGCCGTCGCATATGTGATCAAGAAGTTCGGCAAAATCGACGTCCTGATGAATCTGGCTGGAGCAGGGAAGCCGATCGCCGCGGTTGACGTCACGATCGAGCAGTGGGAGGGAATATTCAACGTTTTCCTGCGCAGCACATTTTTGTTCTGCCAGGCGGTAGGACGTCACATGCTGGAGCGGGGCAAGGGCAGCATCATTAATGTGTCGTCCGTTGCGTCCGTGATCGCGTTGGGATACGGCACAGCCGGTTATTCCGCGGCCAAGGCGGGTGTGAACGGACTGACGCGGGAGTTGGCGATTGAGTGGGCAAAGAACGGAATTCGCGTCAACGCCATCGCTCCCTGCCAGATCGATACGCCGGGTCTTCGAGACACGCTGGCTGATCCGGTTTACGGTGGAGAAAAATTGCTGAAATCTTTTCTTGAAATTATTCCACGGGGCGCATTAGGCAGACCGGACGAACTGGTCGGCCCGTGCATATTTCTCGCCTCTGATGCTTCCAGTATCGTCACCGGGCACGTCTTGATGGTGGACGCCGGCGTTTCAATCAAGTGACGTTGCAGTTATCGTGAGGGCCACAAGAGATAAGGAGAATCGAGATTGGATCGAGTCAAAGGCAAAGTAGCCATTGTCACGGGCGCCGTCGGTGGAATCGGCAGATCGGTCTGCAAGCTTCTGGCAAAGGAAGGCGCGAAAGTTGCACTCACCGATCTGCGTGACGAAAACGCCCAAAAAGTTGTCCAGCAGATCCGTGACGATGGAGGCATCGCCGATTATTGGCATCTCGATGTTTCGAATGAAAAAGAAGTCGCGAAGGTAATTCCCGAGATTAATAAGCGCATGGGCGGAATCAGTGTGCTGGTGAATAACGCGGGCATTGCAGGCGTGAACAAGCCCACTCACGAAATGTCTGAAGCTGAGTGGGACACGGTCATGAACGTTAATGTGAAGGGTGTGTTTTTCTGCAGCAAGCACACCATTCCATTCATGCAGAAGGGCGGCGGGGGCAGCATCGTCAATATGTCCTCTGTCTACGGACTGGTGGGGAACGGCGCGATTCCTCCTTACAACGCGTCCAAGGGCGCTGTCCGGCTCATGAGCAAAACCGATGCGCTGCTTTACGCGAAGGACAAAATCAGAGTCAACTCGGTGCATCCCGGCTGGATCTGGCATGAAGAGCTCGAACGGTACGCCTCGCAGGCCCCGCAAGGCATGGAGGCGTTCATGAAGGAAGTGAATGGCTTTCACCCGATCGGCCACGTTGGGCTGCCTGAAGATGTCGCTTACGCCATTCTGTATCTGGCTTCGGACGAATCGAAATTCGCCACTGGCAGCGAATTCGTGATCGATGGAGGCTATTCGTGCCGGTGATCAGCCGCGAGAAATTGTTGTGGGCGTATGAGCGGATGGTGCTGATACGGACGTTCGAAGACAAACTGCACCTGCTGATTCCGCAACACCGGCTGCCGGGTTTCGCGCACCTTTCCGCGGGGCAGGAAGCAGTGGCGGTGGGAGTGTGTGCCCACCTCGACGATAAAGATTTTGTCACCAGCACTCACCGAGGTCACGGCCATTGCATCGCCAAGGGCGTGGATGTCGCTGCGATGATGGCGGAACTCTACGGAAAAAGTACCGGTACCAGCAAAGGCAAAGGCGGGTCGTTTCACATTGCCGATCTGGATCGTGGCATGCTCGGAACGAACGGAATTGTAGGAGCGGGATTGCCGCTGGCCTGTGGACCTGCTCTGGTCGCGAGAGTGAAAGGGACGCGTCATGTGTCCGTCAGCTTTTTCGGCGAGGGAGCGACCAATCAGGGAGCTTTTCACGAAGCGCTGAACCTAGCCGCAGTCTGGAAACTGCCGGTTCTTTTTGTTTGCGAGAACAATCTGTATTCGGAAGCGACTCCGGTAGAGTACGCAATCAAGATCAAAGACATTGCCGACCGGGCTAGCTCTTACGGCATTCCGGGTGTGATAGCCGACGGAATGGACTTCTTCGACTTGTACGAGAAGGTCCAGCAGGCGGTCGAGCGAGCGCGAGGCGGCGAAGGCCCCACTCTTCTGGAAGCGAAAACCTATCGATATTTCGGACACTACGAAGGCGACGCGATGAAGTATCGCGCCCGGGAGGAAGAGGAGAGCTATCGGGCTCGGGATCCGATCACAACCTTTAAGACCAAGGTCCTTGCCGAAAACCTTTTGACCGCAGGGGAATGCGAAGCGATCGAGAAGAAAGCGGTCGCAACGGTTGAAGCAGCGGTGAAGGCGGCGGAAGAGGCTCCTTTGCCCAAGGCCGAAGAATGTCTTGCTGACGTTTACGTTACCTACCCGTAAGGACTGACTCAGAACCCCATAAAAATCATGGCAACCAGAGAAATTACTTACCGGGAAGCGATCAACGAAGCTCTTCGTCAGGAAATGGAACGCGATTCTGACGTGGTGGTCATCGGCGAAGATGTGGCTGGGGGTGCCGGCCTTGCGCCCGGGATGCAGGACGCATTCGGCGGAGTGTTCGGAGTGACGAAAGGGTTGCTGGCGCAGTTCGGTCCGACACGAGTCTTGGATACACCGATTTCCGAAGCTGGATACATTGGGGCGTCGGTCGGCGCGGCGGCAACCGGACTACGCCCGGTCTCGGAGTTGATGTTCGTCAGTTTTATGGGCGTATGCCTGGATCAGTTGGTCAATCAGGGCGCCAAGCTTCGTTACATGTTTGGCGGGAAGGCAAAAGTTCCGCTCACCGTGAGAACCGTGATCGGTGGTGGCGTTCGGGCGGCCGGCCAGCATTCCACCATCGACTATTCGATGCTCACCCACATTCCAGGGTTGAAGTGCGTTGCGCCTGCTACACCCTACGACGCCAAAGGGCTGCTTGTGTCCGCGATTCGCGATGACGATCCGGTGATTTTCTGCGAACACATCCAGCTCTACAACATGAAGGGACCTGTGCCCGAAGAGAATTATGCGATTCCTCTGGGCAAGGCCAATGTTATGCGCAAGGGAACCGACGTCACAGTCGTGGCTTTTTCGAGGCTTGCTCTCGTCGCGCTGAAGGCGGCTGAACAGCTAGGCAAAGAGGGAATGAGCGTTGAGGTCATCGACCCGCGATCATTGTCGCCGCTGGATGAATCGACAATCCTCGATTCGGTCAGCCGGACGCATCATCTGGTAGTGGTTGACGAGGATACTCCGCGCTGCGGGATGGCGAGTGACGTGGTCGCCCTGGTTGCACGAAAAGCGTTCGGCGAATTGCACGCAGCGCCGCAGATGGTAACGCCTCCCCACACTCCGGTCCCCTATAGTCCTCCCATGGAAGACTTCTATATTCCATCAGTGCAAAAGATTGCCGACGCGATTCGGGCGCAACGATCTACGTAGGGGGGACGTTCTCGTCTGTACAGCGGAGTAGAGCTCCGCAGTGTCCGACTGTTCGCCAGTACCCGCGTGCATCCCGGGTGGGGTAGCCTTTAGGTCTGCATCAAACTGCGGAGCTCGCCCGAGGTGCCTCAGCGGCTAGAGCCGCCACTTGCCGAGTTTGAATTGCAGCGCTGAAGCGCTGCTCCACCTACCAGTGGAAGGGGGCGAGCTTTGCTCGCCTGCTCGGACGAGGGCGTCCGGGCTTACGTATAAAGTTAATCGAAGATTTTTCCTGCCAGAAGTCCGCCGTCGATGACCAGGCCGCTGCCGAAAACATATTTGGCTTCATCTGATGCTAGATACAGGGCAGCGTAGGCAACATCTTCGGGCGTACCGAGAGTTCCCGAAAGCTGGCGCTTTTTGAGATTCTCCGTGGCTGCCTCAATGTTGTCAGCGAAGTGGCGACGTAGAAATCCCTCTACAAACGGAGTGTAGATGGTGCCGGGCAGGAGGGAATTCACTCGGATGTTGTAATGACAGTAGTCGGCCTGCATTGCGCGGGTGAGGGAGTAGACCGCACCCTTGGAAGCGATGTAGGCCGCGCGCTTGGCCAGCGCCATCACAGCGCCGCACGCTGCCATGTTGATGATGCATCCGGATTTGTGCTCGATCATGACGGGCACAACGTATTTGCTTGCGAGATAGACGCCTTTGACGTTGACCGCGATCACCTTGTCAAACTCGGCCTCAGAAGTTTCGTGAAGGTCACCCACACATGCGATGCCGGCATTGTTGAAGAGAATGTCGATGCGCCCGAAGCGTTCGACCACGGTGCGGCTCATCGCTTCCATGTCAGCTGCGCTGGTCACGTCGGCGCGCAAGAAAAAGCTCGACGAGCCAATTTCTTGGGCAACTCGCTGGCCGCCGGCGGTGTCGAAATCGACCACAGCAACGCGTGCGCCTTGAGTGGCGAACAGTTTGGCTGTCGCTTCTCCTATGCCCGACCCTGCGCCGGTGATGATTGCTGTCTTGCCCTGCAACCGCATGTTCGGCCTCCTGCGTTACTTAGGAATGACTATTTATGAATTCCTGGCGTTCAGGTAGGAACGGTCAAGGGCTGCAATGGACGGGCATCCAAGAAGACGCAAGGTGCGTTCCACATCGGCGCGTAGAATCTCGACGGCGCGCGTGACACCGGCGGCGCCCGCGGCGGAGAGACCATAGGCATAGGCGCGTCCAACCAGAACGGCGCGAGCGCCGAGGCAGAGGGCCTTGACCACATCGGTCCCGCGACGGATGCCTCCGTCCATGTAGACCTCGATTTGATTTCCGACGGCCTCAACCACTTCAGGCAGGGCATCCAACGATGCGGGAACGCTGTCGAGCTGACGGCCCCCGTGGTTCGAGACCACTACCGCCGCTGCTCCATGATCAACCGCTCGCCGGGCATCCTCGCTGGTAAGAAGTCCCTTCACAATAATGGGCCCGGTCCAGACTTTCCGGATCCACTCGAAATCGTTCCACGTAACGGCGGACTGCTCCAGAGAGGCGCCCACATCCAGCAGAGGGACGGGCCCTCGTCCAGGAATAATGATGTTGGGCAAGGTCGGAGTGCCGCCATCGAGAAAGAAGTGGGCGAGCCAATTGGGACGTGCCAGCAGCTGCGGCAGGTAGGGAATCTTGGCGAACACGTTGCTGCTGGCCAACTGTTTCATGCCGTTGCGGAAATCGCGCTCGCGCATTCCGGCAACAGGAGTGTCGATGGTCACTACCAGAGCAGAGAAACCTGCCGTCGCGGCGCGGGCGAGGACGGCCTCGGCGGCTGCGCGCCCTCCGATCAGATAGAGCTGATACCAAAGCGGGCCTGAGGCCGCGGCCATGACATCTTCCAGCAGATGCCCCGACGCAGTCGGGAGAATATAGATGGTTCCTGCTGGACCGGCGGCTCGCGCGATCCCGACTTCACCTTCGTGATTCATGACCCGGGTGCAACCAACCGGGGCAAGCAGTATCGGAAGCGCGATTTCAGATCCCAACACCGTGGTGCGGAGGTCAACCTGAGGCATGGACACGGCGTGCCGCGGACGGAAAGTGTAGGCATCGAATGCTGACCGGTTTGCCGCCAACGTCATCTCATCTTCGGCGGCACCATCCAGAAATTCGTAAACAACTTTAGGCAAGCGCTTGCGTGCTATGTGCCGCAAATCTTCAATATTGATGGCCCGGGGTGACGCGACTCTGCGCGCAGATCGATTCATGTCTAAATGACTCCAGCTTTCTGAAGTTCCGCCAGTTCGCTATCCCCGATATCCAGCCAGTCGCGGAATACCTGGGAGTTGTTTTCTCCCAACGCACCGCCCAGACGCTCGATTCTGCCTGGAGTTTCGGACAGTCGTGGAACGACACCGGGAATGGCGAGGTCGCCAATGCCCTCATGGGCGACTCGAGTCAGTGTGTCGCGCACCCAGAACTGCTCTTCTGCGAAAATTTCGGCGATGCTGTTCACTGGCCCGCAAGGCACGTCACCAGTGCAGCAGAGTTCGATTACCTCATCGCGATCAAGCTTCGACGTCCAATCTGACACGATCAGATTAATGCGTTCCCTGGCTTCGAGTCTCTTTGGCTTCAGGCCATATTGATCTCTTCGCGCCAGCTCAGGTTGAGCCATCACATTTGCCAGGCGCTCAAACATCTTGTCATTGGTGCAGGCGATCGCGACCCACTTTCGGTCTTTTGTGGGATAGTGGCTGTGTGGAGTAGAACTTGGGGTTTCCGTGCCCATGCGCTCGCGCACTTCTCCAGTCTTGTCATAAACAGCAGCGATCTCGTCGAGGAATCGGAATATGCCATCATGCAGGCCGATGTCGATGTATTGGCCGCGGCCGGTCTGGTCACGAACCCGCAGCGCAATGAGAACGCCGAAGGCGCCGTACAGACCGCTGATGTAGTCCGCGAGGGTGGTCGATCCGGCGATCAGAGGCGGCGTGTCGGGGCGTCCGACCAGATAGGTTAGTCCGGCGTAAGCTTGTGCGATTCGAGCGAAGCCTGGCAAATGACTCTTGGGTCCTTTTTCGCCGTACGCGGAAATTCGCAACATGACCAGCGCCGGATTGATCGCGAGCAGATCCTTGAATCCGATTTCCCACTTCTCAAGCGTGCCGGGGCGGAAGTTCTCGATAACTACGTCCGCCTTCTTGACCATCTTTCTAAAAATCTCGGCACCCTGTGGCTTCCGCAAGTCGAGAGTGATGCATTTCTTGTTGCGCGCTTCGCTGAGCCAGAAATAGCTGTCGCCTGTGGGACTGGGCGTTCCGAGTTGGCGAAGGGAATCGCCGGTGAGCGGCTTTTCAATTTTCAGTACTTCGGCGCCGAACTCAGCCAGACAAGCCGCCGCAAACGGGGCGCTCACGAAGGTCGAGATATCGAGCACACGCAGATTCCCCAATGCCGCAACTGTGATCATGAAACCGTGGCCCCATTTCCTGATTGGTTCAGTGTTACCAGTTTCTGTTCTTCCAGAATGCTTCTGGCGAGCTTTACGTGCGCTTCGTCCACCATCTCGCCTTTCAAGGCTACGGCGCCATCGCCCTGCCGCGCTGCCTTGTCCAGTTCTTCGAGAACGTTTTTGGCCCAGGCAATTTCTTCCGGGCTCGGCGAAAATATCTCATTGCACGCCGCAATCTGTGACGGGTGGATTGCCGACTTGCCATCGAACCCCAGGGCACGCGCACGCATGGCGGCGGCGCGAAAACCTTCTGGATTTTTGAAGTCAGCGTAAGCGCTGTCGCGGGCTCGCAAGCCGTAGGCCCGGGAAGCGTTGGCGACTCGCGCCATGGCGTAGTGCCACTTATCGCCGAACTGATCAGGGATGCCAGCTTCGCCGAACTCGATACTCGGGCAGATTCGGTAGGACGAGTCCGGCGCGCCGACAATGTGGTTCTTCATCCGCATGGCGGCTGCGTAGTCTCCAGCTCCGAAGCTTAGCGCCTCCAAGCGTGAAGAAACTTTCGCAATCTCTCCCAGGTTCTCCAGTCCCATTGGAGTTTCAATGATCGCCTCGATGCCGACCATCCGCGAGCTGCCGGTCGATCTCTGGACCTTGTTTCGTTGGACCTGGTCGATGAGGGTGGCGACACATTGCACATGCCAGGCACGCTCGACCATGGGTTGAACGATAAGGTCGAGCCGGGGACATTGCTCTGCCAAGGCAATCACGTCTTTGTACATCTGGGGCGAGTCGATTCCGTTGATGCGCACCGCGACGGTCTTGACTCCAAAGTCGAGGTCGTTGAGCGCGGATACCAGAAGTTTACGGGCAGATTCTTTCTGTCCCTCGGCCACCGCATCTTCCAGATCGAAGATAATTCCGTCGGCTTCGCTGGCCAGCGCCTTGGAGAAGAAGCGTTCGGACGTCGCGGGCACAAAAAGCATCGAACGCAATAATCGTACCGGGTGCCGGGTTGCGGATGCGCTACTCATGTACATGATCCGATTCGCGGACGCTCGGCCAGCATCCACGCAACGTATTGCCGATTTTTCCTTGACTGCGTTGTTGCGGCGTTAGTACTAATTGGGTGCTCATGGACTTCGTTTCAGTTAATCCTCTCTGGAAAACCAACGGTGCCCAACACGATTCCTGAATACGAAGTCTACGCAATCAAATATGCCCGGCGTGACAGCACCCGCAAACAGAATTTGCTTTTCGCCGATCCTCACGACGGTCCGATGCCGATCGACTACTACGTTTGGGTCATCGCAAACAACGAACGGTCGATCGTGGTCGATGTTGGCTTCGATGCGGCTGAGGCTCAAACCCGCGGCCGACAACACCTGCGTTGCCCGGCTGAGACTCTAGGCCAAATTGGTATCCAGTCTGGAGACGTTAAAGACGTCATCCTTACCCACATCCATTACGACCACTGTGGCAATCTCGACCGCTTTCCGCAGGCCCGGTTCTTTCTTCAGGATCGCGAGATGGCGTTTGCAACCGGCCGCAACATGCTGCACGATATTCTCCGGCAGGCTTACACGGTGAGTCATGTGCAAGCTCTGATCGGCGTGGTCTACGACAAGCGTGTTGTCTTTGTCGATCAGACTTCTGAGGTTGCGCCGGGCGTCACCGTCCACCACGTCGGAGGGCACACGGACGGTTTGCAGATTGTTCGCGTTCGGACCCGGCGAGGCTGGATGGTGCTGACCTCGGACGCCGCCCATTTTTACGACAACATGGACCTGCCCAACCCGTATCCCCTGCTCTACAGCGTGGGCGACATTTTGCGGGGATTTGACACGGTTCGCACGCTGGCCGACTCGCCCACGCATATCATTCCCGGTCACGACCCGCTCGTCATGGAGCGATTTCCCTTCGCATCTGCGAGTTCCAAAGGGGCCATTGCACGCCTGGACGCAGAACCAATCGACTGGCCAGGCGGAATCCCGCCTGCTTCCAAACTCACAACCTGACTAACCTTTTCTAGGGACTAGGTGAGAGGGTGTCAACGGGATTCAGCCTATTGAACAAAAGAGTCGGCGGCCGTGGAAAAGGAGAATCGGTAAAGCTCTCGGTCTGAACTCGCCGAGATTCCTGGCGGCCGCTTCGGTCTAGATTCGACTGGATGACATCCGTTGAGATATCTCGCGTGAGACCAGAATCATTTCGCGTCCCAGCTGGGCGATGAGATGAGTCGGGATCAGGCGGGTGGTCCCGCGGACCGTGACTGAGGCGATCACGGCGCCGGATGAGTCCACCACCGGGGCTGCGACCGCCCGAATGCCGGAGACCATTTCCTCATCGTTCACCGCGTAGCCGCGGGCTCGTACTTCGGTCAGGTGGACTTTCAGGGCCGACAAAGAGCAAATCGTCTTGGAAGTAAACCGGGCCAACTCACGGCTGGCAAAGAGCTTGTTCAGTTCTTCCTCCGATAGGTCGACAATGAGCGCCTTCCCCTGGGCGGTACAATGCAAATCCACGTGACGGCCTACCCATGCCCCGCCGCCCTCGTCGTGACGGGATTCCACTCTGGCGACGATTGCCGCTTCCGCGGAACGCCATACCGCCAAGGTGGCTGTGAGATCGAGCCGCGCCACAATCTGCCGCAGGTACGGAATCGCCAGAGTCCTTAAACTCATTTCGGCGTTATCCCCGCGGGCTACGTCTGCGAAGCGAAGGCCGAGCGAATATTGGCGCCCGTCCGCGCTCCGCTGTACGTATCCACGGGTGTGCAGAGTATGGAGAAGGTAGTGGGCAGTACTTTTCGGAATATCCAGTTTCCGGCTCAATTGCGAAAGGGTCAAACCGGTCTGAGCCTCGGCCAGCAATTCGAACAAGCTCATGGCCCGGTCGACTGCAGGCAGTCGAAAATCATGCTGTGCTGGCGCTGTGTCATTCATTTGGTCGCGCATACGCTCTCACCTCGAGTCAGGAACACTTCTGGGTATTCCACACACACGCAAACATCGTACGCACACCGTTTACCATGCCAGCGTAGCACGGTCAACGCTCCCGTCCGAGGGATTCTTAGTCTTTGTTCAATAGGCTGAAAACCATTGACACCCTCCGAAGGCACTCTCTAAAAGGGTTAAGTAGCAGGCAAAGTCAGAGCACTGGCTGAATGCCTACAACCAGATGCATGTCAGGGAGTTATCGGTTCCTTCAAGGTTGGCGGTCGCTGGCGGTGACGGCATATTTGCAGCGGGGAAGGAAATATGAAAGGCGGCATTAAGATGGTGGTTTCGCATTCTTCGGTGGCACAGGCGGGCGGTCAAAACCGGCATTTACCGTTCGTTGTCGAGGCCCGTGACGAGACGGCAGACATTCCGCTGGTCGAATTGCTCGAATGGCTCTCAGACAATAGCACGTGGCGGGAGGAGGAACTGCACCGGGCGGGGGCGCTCCTTTTTCGAGGTTTTTCCGCGATAAAGACGGCCGAGGATTTTGCCGCCGTCGCCCAGCGTATGGCTCCTGAAATTCTCGATTATGCCGGCGGAACGACGCCGCGCAGTGCCGTGACCGGAAAGATCGTAACCTCGACGGATGCTCCCCGGCACGTCGTGATCGGGCTCCATCAGGAAATGAGCTATTTGGCGCCCTCACCGGCGTTCCCGGATCCCACTCCAGATAAAGTGATGTTCTTTTGTGAGACTGCGCCCGGGGGTGGCGGCCAGACGCCGATTGCTGACATGCGCGCCGTCTATCGCAAATTGCCTCGAGAATTGGTTGATCGCTTTGAAAGCAGGGGTGGACTGGTTCTACATCGCAAGCTTCCTACCGAGAAGAAATACGGTTTTGAAGTGACCTGGAGCACTGCATTCGGGACCTCAGACCGGGGAGAGATGGAAAAAATCGCGCAGCGGAACGGCTGGCGCATGAGGTGGGCCGAGGATGGCGGACTCGAGATCACGCATGGCCCATCTCCGGTCACGCTCAAGCATCGAGTTACGGGCGAGAAGGTATGGTTCAATCAGGCGCACTTGCTGCACAAGTCGGTGGCACCGTGGACGTCCGATTGGCTAGGGTCGAGCCCTTCTGAAATAGCTGAGGCCAGAGCGCTTGAGCCCCTCATCAAGGACAGATTCTATTACCACTCGACTCACGCCGACGGCTCCGAAATTTCCTTGGCCGACATCGATTGCGTTAAGAGGACCGTCACGGAAGAGAAAGTACTCTTCGACTGGAAGCGCGGAGATGTCATGCTGATCGACAACAAGTTGGTGGCTCACGGGCGCGAGCCGTACCAGCCTCCGCGGACAATTTTTGCGGCTCTGCTGGCGGATGTTCCGAGAAAGAGCCAGGTGGTGGCTCCGTCCACGAACAACTAATAGCACTTTCCGCGAATCCATACAGAAAGCACGGAAGGATAAAACTTCAAGATGAAAGTTGATCTGTCAGGAAAATTCGCGCTCGTGACCGGCGCGGCGCGCGGCATTGGGCGTTCGATCGCCGACACACTGGTTGCAAACGGTGCAACCGTGGCTTACGCGGATATCGATTTCGCCACGGCCAAACAGGGTGCGGCAAATCATCCGGGTGCACTTGCTGTCGAGGTGGACATCAGTAACGAACAAAGCGTTGAATCCGCATTGGCGAAGGTACTGAAGCAGTTTGGACGCCTCGACATTCTGGTGAACAATGCGGGCGTCAATACCGCCAAGCACAGGGTCAACATCGACCAATTCCCCCTGGAAGAGTGGGAACGAATCGTGAAGATCGACTTGACCGGTACGTTCCTGGTCAGCCGGGCCACAGTTCGCGCCATGATGAAGCAGAAAGACGGACGCATCATCAACATCGCGTCTGTGCTGGGAGTCATACCAGCCCGCCTGCAGTGCGCATTTACTTCGGCGAAGGCAGGTATTGTCCATCTCACTCGAACCATGGCCATCGAACTGGGAGAACATGGAATTCTGGTGAACTGCGTCGCACCCGGATCGACTCTCACCGAAGGCACCAAGCAACTGTTTTACAGCGAGAATGCAGCGGAGAAGGACCGAGCCAAGAGAGTGCTCAGCCACATACCGCTGGGGCGGGCGGGTACGGTGGAGGAAATGGCACACGCCGTTCTGTTTTTTGCCGCGCCGGAGAGTGGATACATCACGGGGCAGACCTTGTCCGTGGATGGAGGCTGGAGCGCTGGAGGTTTCTTCCGCGATTTCTAGGCCGTGCGTTTACTAATCTTGTAATTGGAATCTGACCCGACATGTCTAAAAACTTTGAAGTGTATTCCGACGAGTTTCAGCGAATCCTCGGCCCCTCGCCCCAATTGAAACTTCTTTCTTCGGACCTGAAGTTTGCTGAAGGAGTGTGTTGGGTCGAGCGTTCAGGATTTCTGATCGTCAGTGACTTTCTGAACGACCGCATCATGAAGTGGTCGGAAAAGGATGGCCTGGGCGTCTTCCGTCAACCCGCGCAGACCGCCAACGGCAACACTGTCGATCTGCAAGGCCGGGTTGTTTCCTGCACCACTCGTGGGCGTTCGGTGGTGCGCCAGGAGTATGACGGATCGCTTACGACGATCGCGGACCGTTTTGGAAAGGGCCGCCTGACATCTCCGAATGATGTTGTGGTCAAATCCGATGGGAGTGTTTGGTTCACGGATCCCGACTACGGATTTCTTTGCCCCGACGACTTCGGTCACGGTGATAAACCCGAACAAGATCGGAATCGCGTATATCGCGTAGTTCCCGATACCGGAGAGATCACATCGGTGTCGGAGGATTTTGATAAGCCCAACGGCCTGGCGTTCTCTCCTGATGAGTCGATCCTCTATGTGGGCGATACGGGACGCACCCACGGCGAGTTTCGTCCCCATCAGTTGATGGCGTTTGATGTCGTCAAAAACGGAACTGCGCTGGCCAATCCACGCGTGTTCACGGTGATTGATCCCTGGGTGCCAGATGGTTTCCGGCTGGACGTTGACGGAAATCTCTACGTGACAGCCGGAGACGGAATACAAGTTTTCAACCCGAAGGGCAAAATGCTGGGCAAGATTCTCACGCCGCAGACGGCGGCGAACTGCTCCTTCGGAATGTCCGACAATCAGACTTTGTTTATTGGGGCGACGACTTCGATCTGGAGCATCAAGCTTAATACCGCGGGCGCCGTCGCGAATCGTAAGGGTACGTAGGAAATCCGTTCGGATGGCAGGGAAAGTCAGGAAGTTCGAGACGTCAATACGTCGCGCGTCCACCGCTGACGTCGTAGCATTGTCCGGTCACGAAACTGGCTCGATCGGAAGCCAGAAAGGCAATGATGTTTGCCACTTCCTCGGGCCGCCCCAATCGGCCCATGGGGATTTTGCTCTTCATGTCAGCAACCTTTTCAGGGGACCAGCTCTTCAGCAGATCGGTTTCAACTACCGCGGGCGCTACCGCGTTGACTCGAATTCCAAATCCCACCACTTCTTTCGCTAGTGCCTTGGTCAGACCGATGACTCCTGCCTTGGCAACCGTATAGGGTATGAGATTGGGCGTACCTTCCTTGCCCGCAATGGATGACATGTTCACGATGGCGCCCGAACGTTGTTGCATCATGGCCGGCAGAACCGCCTGGCAAAAGAGGTAAATGCTCTTCAGATCGATCGCCATGACGTCGTCCCAATCCTGGTCCGTGACCTCGGCAATCGGAGCCACTCGGCCGGCGATGGCTGCATTGTTGATCAGAATGTCAATTCGATCGAATTCCTTCAAGGTCGCACCGACTACGCGCTTGATGCTATCGCGCTGGGCCACGTCGACTTGAAGAGGAAACGCAATATGCCCTGCCTGGCCAAGTTCCGAACAAGCTTTTTCACCAGCGGCTGCGTCGATGTCGGCGATCACGATCGCCGCGCCTTGCCGCGCTAATTCCAGGGCGGCGGCAAAGCCGATTCCACGTGCTCCGCCAGTGACGATGGCAACTCGCTTAGGATTCGATGGCATATGCAGGTTCTCTTTCCACCAGAACTATACCGCTTCAAGCACCAACAGTTCCGATGTCAGTGCACCTTCGAGGCGCACGGTGATGCCTTGCTCCATCAGCAGAAATCCGTCCACGACGCTGCTCTGACCTGAATTGTCGAAGGTCACGCGATAGCGGCGCGACACATCAAGTCCACGCAAGCGCAATTCGTATTCTGAGTGAGTGGGAGCGGAGAGCTGGAACAGCCCGCAGATTGCCTTGGTGCGGTCTTCCGATGCCAGTTCGATGACTCCCCATCCATGCGGGTCGAGTCCGGATATTTCCGGCGTGTGGTGATAGATGCGGCTGGTATCGATGTAGGGCCGGACGAAGTTCTTGTAAAGGTCGATCCAGTGCCTGGTTCGCTTCATGAAAATCGGATTCGGTTCAGAGCCCATCGGATACAGGAAGCCGAACTTCGGTTGCATGAAGAGAAGCGTGCGTGCCTGGAAATCATACTCGGCCGTGGTTTGGCCACTCTGTCCCCCAAGCAGACGGTCGACGTATTCCGGAGGGAGGGCCATCGTCATGCCGTTGGTGATGGTGAACGAACGCGGCGCGATCTGCCAGTCGGTGACGTCGGTGTGTCCGAACCGCTTTACCATCGCGATGTCGGTGCGACCGCCGCCGCCGGCGCAGTTCTCAAAAATGACGTTAGGAAACTTTGCCCGCAGGCGGTCGTAAATTCCGTAGTGTGTGTCGTAGTAACGCCAGTAGCCGTTTTCGACGAAGCCGTCGTGAAGAGTGCGTATGCCGCGTCCCTGATCTGTGTTGTAGTCGAGCCGGAAGAATTCCAGCTGGTTTTCTTCGAGGACGCGAGTGATCTGCTGCTCCATCCATCTGGCGGCGTCGGGATTGGTCAGGTCGAGTTGTCCACCCATCTTTCGTTCGCCTTCGTAATTCATCGCCAGCCAATCGGGATGTTCCTTTGCGACACGACTGTCTTCTCCGACTCGATCCGCGTCCATCCATAAACCCCAGAGCATGCCGCCGGCGTGGACCCGGTCGCGGAATGGTTTCAGACCTTGGGGAAATCGCTCAAGACTGACGTCCCAATCGCCCACTGTCTTCCACCAGCTGGAATTGGGAGCGGCGTACCAACTGGCGTCGATGAAGAAGACCTCAGCGCCCGCCTCGATGGCGGAGTCGATGGCGTGATTTAGCCGGTCAGCCGTGATTTCGAGCTCAGGACCGATTCCAGACTCAATCCACGCGGCGCGGCCGTGGGCCTGCGGCATAAACACGCTACGCCGTATATGCGTGTGCATGGCTTGAACGGCATTATCAAGATCGCCGAAGACAAGTCCCAGATGCATTTCGGGAGTAGTGACTGTTTCGCCGGGAGCAATCACTCGCAGCGGAGCTGGTCCGTCGGGACCGGCGCTGAAAGTCAACGCGGCGGCAGCATCAAGGCCGGGGAACTTTTCCATCTCCGGATCGAGATCAAAATCGAAACTGTAACCTCCAGTCCAGGCCAGTTGACCGATGAAGAGTTCTCCCATGGCGTTATTGCGCAGCATGAACATCGGTTGGCGATAGCGGCCGCGGCGATAGCGTCCGTCAATACGGTATCCCGCCGACGGCATGTCGTGCCAGTGGAAGTCGCCTTCTTCGCCCCAATTGGCTGTATCGAAATATCCCAGGGAATATAAGGGCAGCTTGGTGTCGTTCATATGCGAACGCCAGCGTTCGGTCTTGCGCATCACCCCGCTCCACGGACATGCCACGGCCAGCGCTGCGGGCTGTTTTCCCGTGTTCGTGATTTCCAGCCACCGCGTCAGGATCGCTGTGCCATCGAGTTTGGTATGGACTTTGACGGAGACTGGCCGGACATTGTGATGCAGAGTGATGGTGGCGTGAGAATTCCCGTGGTCTCCGGGCGTTTTCTCGAGGCCGCCCCACTTCCAATCCGCAATTAGAGCCTGGCCATCGATCTCCAGCCGAAAAGCCTGCGGGACGTGATATTCGGCGGGATCCAATCGTCCGTCGTAGAAGTTAATATATCCGGCTCCGTTCCAGCCCCGGCCGACGAACTGTCCCTGGGTGAGCGATTCTTCGTACACGACCCATCCGGTGCGATAGCTGACGATCGGCTCGGGAACATCGGCCAGTAGAACATCCGACCAGTATGGTTCGCCATCCTGGCTCGCACGTTTCGAGGTGTCAGTTGCGGCGGTTCGAGCGGGAGAACCTGGCTTCGCCGAAGACTTCTGCTTTCCACTTTGAGGATCAGCCTCTTTGGGAGTGGGGCTGGGCGTTGCGCCGAAGGCATTCCGTGTACCAAGCGCCAAGCCAGTGGAACCCGCTACCAGAATCTTGCCGATATCGCGGCGGGAAAGCAGAGTCATGCGGTCGCTCCTGAAAGTTTGAGTAGCGTGGCCCTAGTTGTGTTTACTGCCGGCTCCCAATCGTTTTTCCCAACCCTTTTTGGAGGTGTCGAAATAAGCGTTGGGATCGTAAGGATGTTCGCGTACCACGTCCATATTCAAATCCAGCCCCAGACCGGGCGCCGTGGGAATAGGAAGATGTCCAGTCTCGGCGTCGATGGTGGGAGTCCAGGTTACCAAGTCTTTGGTCCACGCTTCATTGAAGGAGTCGAAATGTTCCTGGATCAGAAAGTTGGGAACGATTGCCGCCAGTTGCAAGCACACCGCAGTAGCGACGGGGCCGCCACTCTGATGGGGAGCAATCCAGGCGCCGTTCGCATGGGCAATGTTGGCGGCCGCGATGGTGTTCGTGATGCCGCCCAGGGACATCGGTTCAGGCTGATAAATGCTAACGTGGCCGCCCCGAGCCAGCGTTTCAAAATGTCCAACCTTGTCGAACTGCTCGCCGGTTGCTACCGGAATCGGAGAATGGAGTGCGATTTCGTTGGTGAGTTCGATGCGCTCGATGGTGGTGGGCTCCTCCCACCAGTAGAGGTCGAGAGGCGCCAGCTTTTTGGCGATGCGCACGGATTCACTGGGGGCAAAGCGGCAATGTACATCGATCAGAATTTTCAGGTCTGGGCCAAAAGTTTCACGCAGGGCGTGAAGGATGTCGTAGGCAAGATTCAGATCAGCATTGCTGCTGAACCACTTCGCGGTGCCGAAAGGATCGAGTTTGATTGCTTTGAATCCCTGGGCCACAACCGTCTTGGCGATGTTTACGAAATGCTCTGGAGTGCGCTCGGTCCGGTACCAACCGTTGGCGTATCCGAGAATCGAATCCCGGTGTTTCCCGCCCAGTAGTTGCCAGATCGGCACCCCCAGCGACTTGCCCAATATGTCCCAGCAGGCGACTTCGATTGCGCCCATCACCATACGGTGGATGTGGCCGACATCCTGAATCGTGGTGATGATGTGATTGGCGATGGCGTTGATCTGGCGAGGGTCTTTGCCGATCACGAAGTGGGATAGCTCGTGAACAGCGGTTTCGGTGGTCGCGATAAAGCCGTTGATGGTCGCTTCGCTGATTCCGTAAACGTCACTGTCGGTGAGGACCTTTACGAACAGCCAATTCTTCCATCCGGCGCTGACGGTATAGGTTTCAAGCTTGGTAATTTTCACGCGCTCTGCCCTCGTTACCGTTTTCCAGAGGTGTCACGAATTCGCATAGGCAGGATTGGCCGATGCACTGAAAGGGAGTTATATCACTGAGCCTGCAAGTCGTAAGCGGGTGTTCAATAGGCTGAAATGGGTTGACACCACTTTTGCACCTCCTAATATTCGAACTGGGTTGTCCCAGTATTGCCGACGACCTTTCGTGGATTGACTCAGGGGGAAAGAACTTGCTCAAAATAGGCTTTGCACGCAGCGTGACCATCAGTTGTCTGGTCTTCCTTGTATTTTTGGCTGCCAAATCGATTGGTCAGGACAATCGAAAAGCCGATACTGACACGACATCCTCCTACGAAGCCTATATTCCAGACACAGTCTCCCCCGAATCTCAACACGTTCTTCGCATGATGACCGGACCGCAAGGGCTTCCGTTGCCGGGACCGGATGACATTGAAGGCTGGAAAAAGATTCGTACTTATGTTCCGCCACAACTGAAAGTGATCGAGAAAGATCCCGAAGTGTCCCGGCGAAACTCGGAAACCATGAAGCGTTATCCCTCGACGAGTAAGAAGTGGGAAATCGCCGGGGTGCCGGTGGTGGAGATCGTTTCGCAAAACTGGAAGGACAACGGAAAGATTCTGGTCTATGTCCATGGCGGCGGGTACGTGACTGGCGGGCCCGAGTTTGGCCTTGGTGGCTGGGTTTCAGGCGAAACCGGACTGCGCATCATTTCGGTTGGCTACACGTTAGCTCCCGAAGCAAAGTGGGAGCAGATTACGGACCAGGTCGTCTCCGTGCTGCACGCGCTCGAAAGGGAAGGCTATGCTCCGAAAAATATGGCGGTGCTGGGAGATTCTGCTGGAGGCGGACTAGCCGCCGGGTCAATACTGAAAATGAGGGACAGGGGATTCGGCATACCGGGAGTGCTCGTCCTGTGGTCACCCTGGGCCGATATCACCGAGACTGGCGACAGCTATTTCACTCTCAGGAGAGCCGATCCGCTGCTTGACTACAAAGCGCTGCTCAAGAAGGCAGCGGACGCGTACGCCGATCCCAAAGACCAGAAGAATCCGTACGTTTCACCCGTGTATGGCGATTACTCCAAAGGCTTTCCACCGACCCTGATTCAGGGCGGTACTAAGGAGATTTTCCTCAGCGACTTTGTCCGGGAATATCGAGCCATCGATAGCGCGGGCGGCACGGCAGTGCTCGACATCTACGAAGGTATGCCGCATGTCTTTCAGGGAATCGTCTTCGGCACGCCAGAGACGGAACAGTCGATGGCGAAGATGAAGAAGTTTCTCGCGCTCTATCTGGGGAAGTGACGATTCAGTTCAGACTGGGCTCGGCGGTCTGACGCCGCTTGCCTTGAGGCTTCGTGCCGCGAGAGATGACCGGCGGCGCGGCAATGCTTACCACCGCAGGGTTGTCCCGAAGCTTCACGTACAACTGTGTTCCAGTGGGATGCGGGACGATGATTTCGGAGCTTACAAACCCCAACGGAACGGAAATACTGTTGGCAAAAGCTTCGTCCGATGCAACGGAGTCAATCAGGAAAAGGTTCGAGCCACTCAGAGTGCATTCCTTGGTCGAACCTTCAGGGCAATGAATTGCAGTAAGGGAAGGAACGCGCACCAGAGTCGCGAGCGGCTGCCAGTCGCCCTTCACATCACCTTGAATCGGACGGAATCGTAGCGGGCCGAACGCGGAACGTCCAAAGAGTTTGGGGTCGAGTTGCGCGATCATGTTCTGCGAGTCTTCGAGGACCAGGGTGCCATCATCCAGAGTTAAAACAACTTTGAAGGACCCATCTTCCGTCTCTACTTCGATTTGCTGGTTACGGGGAAACGCCGGCGGCACTTCCGCTCGCAAAATGAACGAGAGTGTTGCGTCCTGGGGAAGCTGGTCGCCGCTGCCAAGGCGAATAGCCGCTTCACTAGGTCCGGGATCAATCGTCTTTCCGATCAAGGCGACCCTGGGCCGTGGCGGCTCCACCACAGTCGGCAGGATCAGTGATCGTCCGTCTTTCAGAGCGACGCGAGCGATCACGGAATCGCCCGCACGAAACGTGATGGAATTCGCGTCCCCAGCTGATAGGCGTAGCTCATCTCTATCCTGGACACGGGAAAGGCTGACCGGGCTGAAGCGAGTGGCTCCGAGGTCGAGAGCGGCAACCTCGTCAAGGCGGGTCCCCTTGAGTCTGCCTTCCCGATCTCCCTCATGAAGCGAGAACTCATCCAGACGCCCGGCTTCAGAATAGGCTTGCAAGTGAATCGCGTCCGGTTCATTCAATCCGTATTGCTTTACCAGAACAGTGATCGGTCCGGGGCTTTTGTCTTTGAGCGGGAGCTGTATCGCGAGCCTTCCTGGTTTCGGAGATTTCCAGTCGATGCCGACTTCATTTCCGTCCCGATCTTTCATCGTCACCGCCTGCACACAGGTGGCGTCGTCGCCTTGCAATCGCAGTGTGTCATCACGGCCGACGATTACGGCAGTCTGGTCGGATGGGGCAACCGTCCAGTTGGTCGAGTGCGCATTTCTCAGCTGAAAACTTGGGCCGTCGAAGGGCGAGAAGCCCCAATATGCGCGCACGGTGCCGGTTGTGACCCCGTCCAGCGCTTCGGCGCGAAGTTTCGTCGTATCGACAACGTATCCCCCGCGCGCAGGATTCGCCGCTATGGGAAGATCCACACTGCCAGATTTGGTTTTCACGCGGAGAACCGGATCATGAGCGAGGTGGGTTACATAAACCAACGGAGAACCTTCTACCGGAAGCACCAGTGAAGGTTGCTGAAGACAAAACGTACTCGATGGGGCGACAGCGCGGAGGGGAGGGAAGACGACTGGCTCGATGGGAGGCAGAGTGAAAACCAGCACGGACATCGGTTTCTGGAACGACGGTGGATTGTTAAGCTTTAAATTCAATTGGCCCTGACGGGGAAGAGCAAGTGCAGGAATATATTGAAAACGAGCGGTGCGGAAACCTTCCAGTAGACGTGCCAGGTCGACAAAAGCGCCGACATAGGGACTGTATAGCCCGCCACCCGCCACGCGCGATGTGCTGAGTTGTCCGATCAAATCGGACCCCGCACCCGAGGTCAGAGTCGAGACCATTGACTGGTTGTGCCCATCCTCCATAACGAGTTGTTCGGTATTTTGCACGAGGCACGGCGCCTGCTGTTCGCTGGGCTTGTCAAAACACTGTTCATCGAGCTTGATGTTCAAGCTACGAGCCAAAAGTACAGAGCGGTCATGGAGGACGGCGGGATCGTTGTCAGATGTTTCCCGGATCGTATTCAAGTAACCGTCCAGCCGGGACCGAGCCAGGCTGGCCCGGTTCAAGTCCTGCGAAGCTCTGACGAACGCTCCGGGTTTTCCCAAAACCGCCGAACGCAGCGTGCTGAAGTCTCCGCTGGTCTCAGGAGCCAGGAAAAGTAAAAGCTGCTGTGCATCTTTTGGAACGGTGAGAACAATGCCTTCCTCTCGCACCTGCCGGGTCCATGTTTCCGCTCTGGTGAACCAGGTTGGGGGAGGAGGATTGGTGACGCCGCGCAGAAATGCCGCGACCAGGATGTAGTGAACAGATTGCTCATCGGGGAGGTTGGGGTGGACCCAGATCCGGTCGCCCGCCTGCAGGGTAGGAACCTGGGCGATGGGCAACGTCTTGCCGGACCGGGTCACGCGCACTTCGACTTGAGGTCCTGGTAGATCGAACGCCACCGTTCCCGGTGCGGGAGCACCCGCCGGTGCGAACAATAACAGGGCCCAACTCAATAACCACCGAAGTGACATAGCGAGGTTTCAGGTACCGCACCGCCGAAAGTTTAGCCGAAAGTTTGTTTGTATCAGAACTACAGGAGCAGAGTCTCGATATTCGCGAAGAGTTTGGTCCACTCAATGTTCAATAGGCTGAAATACTTTGACTCCTTTTGACTATGCCTGCTAAAAACCGAGTATTGGCGAGGTGAATGCAGTTCCCGTTCATTGCAAGTCAGCTGTTTGCGAAAAATGCGAAGGCTCGCCCCCGCCTGGCTTAATCCACCGTATTATCAAAGCGTAAACATGCCCGTCGTCGATGCAAATTTCGAACAACTGCTGGTAACGCCGGAGTTTGTGGCCAATCCATATCCGGTGCTCGCCCGCCTGCGCGAAGAAGAACCGGTGTATTGGAGTGACGCGATCGGAGGCTGGCTGCTCACCCGATACGATGACATTTTGGTCTCATTCCGGCAGACGGCGCAATACTCGAATGAGAATCGCCTGGGAAAGGCGGTGGAATATCTGCCTCCGGAGAGGCGAGCCAAATTCAAGCGTTTCGAAGATCACTACGCCACCAAAGGCTTGCTGCACTCCGATCCGCCCGACCATACCCGGATGCGTGCCCTGGTCACCAGGGAATTTACGGTGACGATCGTTGAGAAGATGCGTCCGCGCATTCAGGAAGTGGTCGATGGGCTGCTTGACGATGCGGAAAAACGCGGTCAGATGGATGTCATCCCAGACCTGGCGGCAGCGTTGCCGGTGTCGGTGATCTCAGAAATCCTCGGTGTGCCACCTCCGGATCGGCACCTGATCCGGGAGTGGACCGACCATATATTGCGCTTCCAGGGCGTGAATAAACCGAGCGAGGAGGATTTGATCAGGGCCCAGGACGCGCTCATGGAGATGCGCGCCTATATCCAAAGCATGATCGAGGAACGCCGCCGCCAGCCACGAACCGACTTGATGGGTAAATTCGTAGCTGCAGAGTCCGAGGGTCAAAAGCTTTCCCAGGCGGAACTCATCAATACCTGCGTCACGCTTTTTACGGCGGGCCATGAGACGACGCTCTCGCTCATCTCCAACACGATTTACACGCTGCTTGCCAACCAAGAGCAGTATCGGTTGTTGCAGAAGGATCCGGCGCTGCTGGAATCCGCGATCGAGGAATCGCTTCGTTACGAGAGTCCGGTTTCCCGCCAGACACGCCTTATGAAAGGCGACACCGAACTCGCCGGAAAGAAAATAAAAACGGGCGAAATCGTTTTCCAGATGCTGAATTCCGCGAATCGCGATCCAGCGTACTTTACCGATCCGGAAAAGTTTGATATTCAGCGACAGAAAAACCGGCACATCGCTTTCGGTCAAGGAATTCATTTTTGCGTAGGCGCAGCGCTTTCGCGGGCGGAATCCACCATCGCGGTTGGGACTGCGCTGAAGCGGTTTCCGAATCTCCGTCTGCTGGACGAAAAGCCTGACTGGGATGTTTCGAAACGCAATTCCCGAGTCTTGAAAACGCTGCCGGTACAACTCTGAACCTCAACGCCGCGAGCTAAGACATCCGCAAAGACACCACCCACAGGATGTTCTCCGGCCCCGAATGCCGCAACCAACTCTTCATCACATTGCTGCACGTTGGTCGTTGCTGCAATATCCATCGCCCAACACGGAGTGGACGCTCGAGCAAAAATTCGCCGAGATAAAAGAAGCCGGTTTTGACGGGGTCATTCATCCGCCGATTTCGGAGCTTTCCACGCTCGCCGGGAAGTACGGTCTTACCGTGCTGGGTAGTGTTGTTTCTGGGCAGGGCTCAGAAATGTCCACATTGCTGCAAGCGAACAAGGAGTGTGGGGCCCGTCACATCAATGCTCACCTGGGGGACGACAACACGACGCTGGACGAGGCAGTGGAACTCGCAATTCTTCTCATGCAGGACGGGCACAGGCTCGGCCTCGAGCCATCAATCGAGGTTCATCGCGGCACTTGCACCGAAACACCCGAAAAGGCGTATGCGCTTGCCGATGTCTATCAGAGAAGGACGGGGAAACTTCTGCCGATCACGTGGGATTTTTCCCACTTCGCCGTAGTTAAGCACCTCACGCCGGATACGTTCATCGAAAAGCTGCTCGTCCGGCCAGATTTAGTTCAACGGGCGCAACAATTTCACTTCCGTCCTTTCAATGGCCAACACAGTCAGGTTCCGGTTACAGATGGGAAGGGGAATCTCACTCAGGAAGTTAGAGACTGGTTTCCCTTCGCTGAGGCAGTTTTCCGATGCTGGCTCGACGGAAGCGAAAACACAGATCGTGATGTCTATGTTTGTCCGGAGATGGGCCCAGTTGTAAGCGGCTACAATCTTTCGACATCTCCAAATAATTGGGAAGATGCTAAGGTTTTGCGCCTGGAGATCGACAAGATCTGGAAGAAATTGAATAAGAAGTAGCGAGAGTCAGCGAGTTGTTAACTACGTTAAAGCGCTTTCCGCGGTTTGAGAACTGTGCCGACGCAACTCTAGTCTTCAGGAAGGAAGCTGCATTGACCAGGCACGCAGATTTTCAAAGCGGGCATCTGCTTCAGAAACGATCAGGCCAAGGCGGCCGGAGTAACCACGCTCCGGCAAACTGTAAGCCCGTGCCAACAGATTGTTGATGTAGAACTCCAGCAGTGAGCCGCGCAACAACAGCCGAAACGTCGCGTGGCCGGCGACGATGCCGGTGTCGACTCTGTCGTCGGGGGCCCACGTCGGCATGTCCTGCTTTTTCACCAGTCCGATGCCAAGCAGGACTACTTCGTTATCGGAAGTCCGTACGGTCTGATTCAAAATCGCGGTTCCCTGCGTTCCGTCACCTTCTTCAATAAAGATGCCGGCCGCACCCTTCCACGAGTTTAGACGGGGCGGAATCGTCATGGTTCCTTCGATGACTACGCCCTGATTCAGTTCGAATTTACCGGGCCACATCAGAATGGAGAACCTGGGCCCATCGCTCGTGTTCTCGTCAGGCCGAATCTCGGTGATGGTCCGTGCCCCCGCCGCTTCCACTCCATTCGGTAAGCTTCGCCATTTTGCGCTACCGGTGGTCTGGCTGAGATCGGTTTCAAGCGGGACTGGCAGAACTTTGAGTTTGTCATTGCCTTCCCAGTAGCCGAGCCGTAAATGGTTATCCCGGTCGACGATGGCGCGCTTCAGCGGGGCCAGATAAATGCTTGCGCCAGGAGCCAACCACCACGGTGTTTTCACCGGACCCTTCTCCACTCCACGAGTGACGTGATGGTTGTTCACCAGCACTCCATTCGGCGTATGACAGCAGGTGCAACACCACATGCCGGAGTGCTTCCAGGCAATTGAGTTGGTGGAGAAGAGCCGATATGCCTTGCGATCGGCGCGAAATGGCCCCGCAGGATTTTCTGCAACAAGAATGTATGCGCCGGAACCGTCGCCCTGGTAGCCAGAGGCGGTGTGAAGCAAGGCGTAATACTTGTTTCCAATCTGGTCCACGCTGGTCACTTCTGCCTGGCCGCTTGACACCACGTCCTCTCCATCCCAATCGATCAGGGGCGGTGGGAGCGCTCGCCAGTGAACGCCGTCGTCCGACTCGCCGAAACCGAAGCCTACGGCTCCAACCGGATCGGCGGTCCAATATCCGTAGCATCCGCCGCCTGGCCGGCTGATCACGTGCATCATGTCCCATCGTCCTTGCGGTGAGTACCAGCGCAGATCGCGAGAGAAGTCGTATTTTTCACCCAGTTCTTTCCAATGCAACAGGTCGTCGGATTCGGCAAAACTAAATGTGCAATTGCCGGCGCGAGTAATTTGCATCAGGAACTTGCCGTCCCGGTCGAACGTTGGCGACTTGTAGACATATCCGCTGCCGATTCCGCGGCGATCGCGATAAACGCAGCCCTGCTCTTTCCAATGAATTCCGTCAGTGGAGGTGGCGAGGCTGTATCCGTTCCAGCCTGCCTCGGGACTGTTCGCCTCGACGCTGAGGTGGAACAAATAAAATGTGTCGTTGTGGTAGAGCATCCAGGAATCCCACATGCGCTCTTGCTTCGGGATGTAGATCATGGCGCTGGCTTCCTCTACCGTTGAAAGCAGGAAAGAGAAGCCGCCAGCAAGGGCAGCGCACGCGGTCAGCCGAAGGATTTCTCGGCGTGATTTGGATCTGGGGAGTTCCGTTCCGATGGAGAGGGAAGATGCTATCGATGGTGTCATTGTTCTAGGTTTTTTGTCGTCACCGTCGCGTTGTTGGGTCGCATTCAGGGACTCGATCAAGTTAGATCTTGGTCAGCGTATTGCCGTAGGCCATCACCACGGCTGCGGCGATCAGCACGGCAATCGCGATATACATCTGATGACGCGGCCTGCCTGTGATGCCGCGCCACTCGCCGCTGGCAAATCCTACTGTCTGGCCGCCCAGCATCTGCATGGCTTGTTGCACTCCGAAACCAACGGATGCGCCCAGCGGTCCCAGAAGGAGCATGCCTTTCCCCATCAAGGCGACACCAATAATGAAATTAATACCGATCGCTACCGCGAGAGTTGCCTCCCACCAAGAATCGAGAAGAACTCCCCATGATTTGTTTTTGGTCATGAGGTACGCGGGGTAAGTAACGTTGATCAGCGCTCCGCCGAGCAGTCCAATTGCCCAAACGGCAAAATTAGCCGGGATGTCGCCGGCTCCGTGCGCTTTCATGGCGGAGACAATCGGTCCCTGGCTATACACGAATGCGAAGCTGATCCCGGCGGAGAGTGCGCCGGCGATGACTACCATAATCAGGCCGCCCGTGAAGCTGCCGGTGCGTGGCTGATCCGTGTTGCGGAGAATCCTGTCTCTACCAAAACCGGCGAAGGCAGCCAGCACGACTCCGACGAGCATAATGGCGACTCCGACCAGAACCGCTTTGCCGGCTGGTGAACTCAGGTTCGGTGCTTCGCTGAAGAGGCCTGAGCCTTTGATGATCATAGGCAACGTGACGCCGACGGAAACTCCCAGCCCGGTGAGAATGCCGCCGGTAAGGGCAACACCGATGCGGACGAAGCAAAGTCCGCAAAGAATATTCGCGATACCCCAGGCCAGGGCAAACAGGTTGGCTTTGATCAGGGTGGAACTTTCAATTTCACGATACGCCTGCCAGGGTTCGGGGCAGAGGGTGAGCGTGATGACCCAGGGAGCGATGACCAGTCCGATCAGCATGGCCAGGAACCACCAGTGCTCGAACTTGTACTTCTTTAAAAATTTCATCGGCCAGACCCCACTGCCCTGTACCAGTCCAGCGAGAATAACGGTCAAAGCACCCCAGATTGTACCCATGAATTATTTTCCTCTCCGATGGACGTCGGCCGCTCGCCTGCGTGATCCCATAGCAAAGAATCAGGCAATGGGAAGAATCATGGCGTCGAGAAAGACCAGCGGATCGTCCCCAAGCTGAGTAAGAGTACACTCCAGACCGACTGGAACGCCAAAGTGATCGTGTTCGCCGACTTCCGCCTCCGCGTCCCCGATGCGGACCTGACCTTTGCCGGATTGCACCGCGACGATTCTGTAATGGTCTGAAGAAAGATCGATCTTGCGATGGACGCGATGCAGGACCAATTGCAAACCGCCAACCTCACGCGATCCAGCGCGCTCGGCGGGTACGAGAACCTCACGCGTGAAGTTGGTTTGCGTGGTCGCGTTCTGGATGGCCCTTTCCAGAAACACCGAATAGTTCATCGCGGAAGACTGGAGAGGATGTTCCCGGCGCTGAATGCCGCTATCGGAGCGAGGCTCGACGTCGAAGAAAATGCCCCACCCAGTCATAATGCGGGAGCCGAAAACAAAGGGCAGGACGTGATCGTGTCCGGAGGCGTTGAAGAAACCGTGGTCCGTCAAGGGCGGGATCGGCATGGCATAGCCTTCCGAGACCTCGGCGAAACTCTGCCCAAGAATCGTGCGACCTTTCACCGGAGAATATCCCAGGTGAATCTCGGCTCCTTTGTGGTGACGGTGCACGGAGACTCCAACCTGGTCGGCTTTCATAAAGGCTACGTTCCAGGAATGGTGGTCGCCGTAAATTACAGGAACGATCGAGATTCCAAGATTCGGTACGACGAACGCACCCTGTTCCGGCAGAACCTGATCCTGGGCAACGTAAATGCCATTGCCGGAAGTGACCGGCTCGAGATTTTTTACGAAGCGCTGGAAGATCGTCTCCAACTTCGAATTCGTGCCACGAACGGATGCCTTCTCCAGTACCTGCGCGACCTGGTTCACCCACTCGTCGTAGTAGTAGAAAGTTGAAATGACGGCTCGAAAGTCGCGGGGGATCGCTTCGCCCGCTTTGGATTCGAGTTGATCGAGCAAGGTACGGGCCTGTAGCAGACAGGTTTTTACGTACGGGCCTGTGGTTTCGTTTTCCTCGGCTTCCAGAACTACCCGCGTCGCATGAAAGACACCGATGGCTTGTGACCGATATCCGTAGCTGAAGAGCCGGGCTGCGTCGATGTCGGTTTGAAGAATATGGAAAGCGTTGCGCCCGTTGGCATGGCTCCAGCGAGCTTTATCGAGGAGCTGGGCATACCGGTCACTTACTCGCAAGCTCATGCCGCAGCACCTCGATGACTTCGTCAGTGGTTCGTTTCAGGTTCCAGGTCGAGTCGTATCCCCAGTCTTTGCGCGCCGCGGAATCGTCAGTTCGATGGGGCCAGCTCTCCACGATTGCGCACTTCAACGGGTCCGGGCGATACGTGAATTGGACTTTGGGCAGATGGGCACGGATCGCTTGCGCGAGTTCCTCCGCGGAGGGTGAGATGCCCGTGATGTTGTAGACTCGCCGGCTCAAATTACTTGACGGCGCGTCATGAAGATCAAGAAAGCCGCGGACCGCATCGCCGATGTACAACATAGGCGCTCGGGTAGTCGGGTTGACGTAAAACTCATAAACGCCCTTGAATACACTTTCTTCGAATGCAGCGGAAACATAGGCGCTGGCTCCGCCTCCGGAGCCGCGAGCGGCGATAACCGCTGGAAGGCGGATGGCCCTGAAGTCCAAGCCGAACTGGTGATGGTAGTAAACTCCCAGACGCTCGCCTGCAACTTTGGTCACACCGTAAAGGCTGACCGGCCATTGCGGCGCATCTTCCGTCGACCCTTCCGGAAGGTTCGCTCCGTAAGTTGCGATCGTACTCGAGAAGATCACTCGTTTTGCACCGCCAAAGCGTGCCGCATCCAGAACATTGACCATGCCGTCCATGTTGGCGCGCCAGGCCTCATACGGATTTTCTTCGGCCGAAGAGGACAACACGGCGCCGAAGTGAAAAATGCTTTCAATTTTGTGTTCGCGAACAACTCCTAGAACCCGCTGCCGGTCTGCCAGGTCTCCCACTACTACCGTGGTTCGGCGAAATTCCGCGCTGTCGAAGTGGGGATCGGACCTGATATCGAACACCACTACACGGTCGCCACGCTGTACCAGAGGAATCGCCAGGCGGGATCCCAGGTTGCCAGTGCCTCCGGTAATCAAAACGTTCATCGATCATCCTTTCCAGTATGTGACTGCTTCATGCGTGAAAAAACGAAAATAGTCCGAATGCGAACGAAAAACTCTGGGACTCCACTGAAGAAATAGCCCGAGGCCGGACAAGGTTCCGAAGAGACACAACGGGCAAAGGAAACTGCGCTTCACCTCGTGGAGTTTCGTGGCGGATTGCCCTTTCCAGAAATCATGCGCGCTGGTTCGCATCGAACCTGGCGGCGCACGGTGCGCGGGTACCTTGGAAGACTTAACACGCTGCTGCACGTGGTTCAACAACTACGGCTGGTTACGCGCGTTTAGTGTTCAATACCAAGAACAACGGGTATGAATGTTCAACCTATCGAACATACTTGACAGCCCATTCAGTTGAACGGCAGTTTCGCAAAAACGCAGGAGGTTACAGATGGTAGAAACCCGTCGAAGCCTGCTCAAGAAACTCGCCATAGGAGCCATAGGTTTCTGGTCAGGCTCAAAGCGTGCCCTGGCGTCATATTTCAGCGAGAACTCGCAGCCCACAAAAGGCGCAGCGACGTTCTACATCGCGACCAACGGGAATGATTCCAATCCCGGTACGGCAAGTGCGCCCTTCGCGACCCTGGCCAAGGCACGTGATGCCGTCCGGAAAAAAGTTGCCTCGGGACTTACGGACAATGTCCGGGTCCTGATTCGCGGCGGAATCTATCAGCAGACCGAGACCATCACATTTGGGCCCGAGGATTCGGGTACCGATAAATTCTCCATCACCTATGCGGCGAGTCCTGGCGAAAAGGTTCTTTTAACGGGTGGCAGGAAAATCACCGGGTGGAAAAAAGGGCCGGGCGCAGTCTGGACGACCGAAGTACCAGAGGTAAAGGCCGGTCATTGGTATTTTCGGCAACTATTCGTCAAAGGCAAGCGCGCCGTCAGAGCCAGAACCCCCAACGCGGACGACAAGACGCCATGGTGGGTCATCAAAACCTCCACGGCGACGAGAGAATCTCTCCCGCCCCTGGATGTCCCCATTCCTGTGACTCTGACGGGTGTGGTCAAGGCATACAACAATCTCACCGACGTTGAGTTGGTCTACGTCCGAAACAACGAAGAAGGAAGAAAACGTCTGGGCACGATCAACACGACGGACCAGACGCTAACGCTTGCCCCGCCCCACCGCTGGAACTCAAGGGTCTTTACCAACGACTGGTCACTTAGCCTCCCGGCCGCCGGGAAAGCCTGCTATCTGGAGAATGCGCTGGAGATGCTCGATCAGCCGGGCGAATGGTATCTGGATCGAAATACCGGCGTCCTGTCCTACTGGCCCAGAGATGGTGAGGACCTGACTCGCGCTGAGATTGTCGCGCCGGTCCTGCAAAAAACCATGCTGGCGGTGATCGGCACACCCGAACGCCCAGTCTTGAATCTCCACTTCAAAGGGATCCATGTAGAACATGTGGACTGGCCCGTGCCGGCGTGGGGATATATGGCATTGTTCTGCTGCAACCTGCAAGAGGGAAGCGATCCCCGGCCGGGCCATCGCCCGATGGATGCAGCGGTCGAGTATGAGTTCGCCCGCTCCTGCAGTTTTACCGATGGAGGAATTTCCCACGTCGGAGGGATGGGCATATGCCTGCGAAATGGCACATCATTCGACGTTGTTGAAGGAAACGAGATTTCCGATCTCGGGGGCGGCGGAATTTTTGCCGGTTACGCTAACGTCGGAGGACTGTACCTCTATGCGGCGCCTCCGCCTGAGAAAGACGAGTACAAGGGCTACAGAATCGCTAACAACTACGTCCATCATTGCGGTACGGACTACTACGGGGCAGTGGGCATCCTGCTGTTTTCGACTCAGGACACCGTCGTATCGCACAACCTGGTGCATGACACTGCCTACATCGGCATGTGCGTCGCGGGTAGTCAGGATCCCAAGGTGCCGTTCGCTCGAAACAATGTCATTGAACACAACCATGTCCACGATGCGATGAAAGTGACCACCGACGGGGCGGGGCTTTACGTTACGTTTGCACAGTGGGATCGGGGCTGCATCGTCCGGAACAACCTGATTCACGATACGCATGGAAACCCGATAGGACGCCTGGAGCAAAATCTGGGCGAGCATCCACCGAGCGGCGGACTTTATCTGGATGGAGACAGCTCCGGCGGTCACTACGAAAACAATGTTCTCTACCGAAATTTCGCGGCTGGCCCAATCATCTTCAATTCCAAGACGGCGGAGCAGGACAATACATGGCAGGACAATCTCTTCCAAAAGGAAGGGACGCTGCCCGTGGAATTCATCGAGGCCATGGAAGCGCACGCCGGGCTGGAGCCGGCTTACCAGCGGCCGCTTTTAGGGAAGCAGTCGAATCCCTGCAAGTACTCTTCGCTGGTCGATTCTGCCAGCAACAAAGGGATGGCTGCCTACCAATTCGATCTTACAAGTAAAAACCGGGGTGTTATCGAGATCATCTGCCGGCAAGAGGGCAGCGGCGCTTCAGAAATTCTGAAGTTGCGCGGCCTGGATGGTTCGGCAAAGTATGAATTGAAAAGCTATGCCGCCGCTTTGGCCCGCAATCCAGTATGGGGGATGCATGACAGGCAAGGTCCGGAGACCATGGTCATGTTGTCGGATGGAGCGGCAGTGGCGTTGTCCGACGCCGGGCTGTCGGTCGCTGATGGCAAGACGATCACTGGTCGTCAACTTACGGAGCAGGGATTGGCGATAAAACTGCCGCCATCTCCGCGGGTGGTGTGGATAGCCTACCAGCAAGTGTAGGCGCGAGCGCCACGCTCGTGTTGCAGTGCCACGATCGGTTCCGGATGGGGCTAATTTTAGCTGTTTTCTAGTTCCGAGCCGCTGACGTCGTCGTTGCCTGCTGATATCTGATCAGCGTGTTGCCCGGCGCCGAATCGACTTCTACGCGCAAATGCATGAGTTGCTCTCCGGTCATTCGGCGTTGGTCTGAAACTTCATAGGCCTTTGCGAACGTCACATCGTAACTCTCCGCCGGATCGATGCCGCGCAGTCCAGTATCGAGAAATGGCTGTTGGCTCAGGGACCGCCGGAAGAAGACAGCGAATCCACTCTTTAAGTCCGAGCGGTGAAATTGCCATCCTGCCCAGGCGCGCTCATCGAGAGAAATTTCTGTCAGCGGATAATAGTCGCCCTGCCAGAA
>Ga0157374_10000413_pt1 | contig 38755 bp, 27 predicted proteins | sample M25metaG_FD_115308 | JGI IMG/M metagenome (GOLD analysis project Ga0157374, IMG submission 115308) | Miscanthus rhizosphere microbial communities from Kellogg Biological Station, Michigan, USA - M2-5 metaG | ecosystem: Host-associated > Plants > Roots > Rhizosphere > Soil | place: USA: Michigan...
CAATCGTCCTTCTTTTCATCGTCGCGTTGGGGTCTCCATCCCTTACGAAGCGGAAATTCTCAACGAGTTTTACAGCGACATGAAAAGGGAGGCCGATCATCTCGACCAGGAACTGCGTCTCGTTCTGGTCGATGCCGAAGGCGACTTTTTCAAGCAGACGATAGCGATCGAATTGTTCATCGCACAGGGGTTTGGCGGAGTCTTCATGTTCGTGCTGCCCGACGGGATGGATAAAATCGTCGCTCACGCGCGTGAAAAGGGCGTCTGTATTTTCAATCACAGCGCGACTCCGATCACTGGATGCACTCAGAACATCGTTCTCGATCAGCATATCGCTGGATACAACGTCGGAAAGTATGCCGCGCAGTGGATCAACGAAAAGCGCGGCGGCAAGGCCGAAGTAGGAATATTGGCTAATCTGACAGACTCGCAGCTGATTGTTCGCACTCAGGGATTGAAAGATGGTCTTCGAGAAAACTGCCCAGGTGCGGTTCTGGTAGGAGAAGTCGAAGCCAATACCGTTGACACTGGGGCAGCGGCGGGAGCGAATTTACTGCAAGCCCATCCCAACATCACTGTGATCCTTGCCTTCAGCGACGATCCCGGCGTGGGTGCTTATACAGCCGCACTGGAAGCGGGTCGCAATGACCGAAGCAAATTCTTCGTAGGCAGCGCGGACGGCACCAGGCTCGGCATGGAGAAAGTTGCCGAAGGCGGTATCTATCAGTGTTGTGCTTTCTTTTTCTTCTCTTTTAGCGCGACCCAGGCGATTCGCGATCTTGATCGCTGTCTGCGGGGAGAAAAGGTCGCACCCACGCGAATCATGGGCAGCAAACTGGTCACGAAAGATAACGTCGCAGAATTCGATCGCATCTCGCACAATCCGCGGGCTCCGGAGTGGGCACATTTCTATACCGATACCGACGTCATGAGATACAGTGACGTACCCTTGACCACGCCTGAGTAGGCAACTCACAACGTGACCGATTCGACGCAAACTCGTCCGGATGTTAAGTCCAATGTCCAGCCTGTCGTGCGGGCCGCCGGAGTTACGAAATACTTCGGTGGGGTACGAGCGCTGGAGAACGTTTCGCTGGATTTCATCCCCGGCGAAATCGTCGCCCTGGTGGGAGACAACGGTGCCGGCAAGAGCACGCTGGTAAAGATTCTCAGCGGAATTTATCAGCCAGATGAGGGCAGTATTTGGCTGGGTGATACCGAAGTACGGCAACTTGATCCAGCACGGGCCCGCGAATTCGGCATCGAAACCGTCTACCAGCAATTATTTCTCTGCGACAACCTGGGAGCCGCGGCGAACGTGATGTTAGGACGCGAACCGGTACGCGCGCGCTTTGGACCTCTCCGCTTCATCGATAACAAACGCTCCGTGAATGAGGCTCGTAAACACATCGCGGAATTGGGAATCGAACTGGAAGACATGATTGCGCCGGTACGCCGCCTATCAGGTGGACAAAGACAGGCGATCGCCATTGCGCGTTCCACGGTGAACGCCCACCGCCTGATTCAATTCGATGAACCCACGGCGGCGTTGGGAGTGCGCCAAACGCGAGCTACGCTGGACCTCATTCAGCGTGTCGCCGCTCGCGGCGTCGCGGTGATCGTCATCAGCCACAACCTGGATGATGTGTTCACGGTTGCCCATCGCATCGTGGCGCTTCGACTCGGCCGCATCAGCCTCGATCGTCCGGTCAATCAAACCACGCGCGGGCAGGTCGTGGCGTGCATGACCGGAATGTCGTTCGGGAAGGAAGCCTCATGAGCGCATCGGCCGGAGGATGGTTTCGATGGATGCCCGGCGGAGGGCGCAACGTCGGCCTGCTGGTGACGCTGGTTCTCGGATTGCTTTTGATCTCGCTGTTCAGTCCTCAATATCTGAGCCTCGACAATGCACTGGTCGTAGCATTGCAAATCTCATTCGTCGGAATTGCCAGCCTCGGCACTGCATCGCTAATCATCGGCGGCAACATAGATCTCTCCATCGGTTCGCAATACGCCTTGTGCGCTGTTTCTGCTGCCATGCTGGCCAAAGAACTCCCCGCCCCGCTCTCGTGGATCGCGGGAATTCTTCTGGGCGCGGTTTTGGGACTGATTAACGGACTGATGGTATGGCGCATCAACATCTCTCCCATCATCATCACCCTTGGGACGCTCACGATCTATCGCGGCATCGCGCTGCGGATCACCAACGGATTCGGGGTACGCGGAGTGCCTAAATCATTTTCGTGGTTTGGTCAGGCACGCTTTCTCGATATCCCACTACCAATATGGGTACTGGCCGCGCTGGCGCTCATCGCGCATTTGATCCTGCACTACACCACACAGGGGCGGCATCTGTTTGCATTCGGAGGAAACAAGCAGGCGGCTGAAGCGGCGGGAATCAATGGCAGGCGCCTGGTGCTGGCCAGCTTTGCCCTCAACGGCGCACTGGTGGCGACATCTGCGGTGTTGGCCGCCAGCCGCTTTGGAACCGCAGCTCCCACCTTCGGAAACGGCTTTGAACTCGATGTGATTGCAGCCGTGATTCTGGGCGGGGTGGCTTTCACCGGAGGAGAAGGATCAATTGTCGGCGTCGTGCTGGCTGTAATTCTTCTGGGCGTGATCAATAGCGGACTGATCTCAACCGGTATTGATCCGCACTACGCGCAGGTGGTGAAGGGCGCAGCACTCGTGATCGCTGTCACTTTGGATCAACTTACGCAGGAGCAGCAGGAGCGTCACCGCAAGAAGCTGGCCTTCCAGGAACGCTCCCCATCTGCATAACTCAACGAAGTAACTTTCGGTTAGGCGAGAACGTGTCCCCGAATGGTCGCGGCGAAGCCCCTCGCCAGACAAATCATCTCGCGGCCCAGCAGAGAGACCCGAGGACTCGGAATCTGGCCAGTTGATCCACGAACCGAAACCGAAGCCACCACAGCGCCGATCGGATCAATCACTGGAACCGCAATCGCTCTGACTCCGGGAACCTGCTCTTCGTCGTTCACCGCGAAGCCGTTGGCTCTCACCAACGCAAGATGTGCCTTCAGCGCAGTGAGTGAGGAAATTGTTTTCGGCGTGAAACGAGCCATTTCCCTGCCCCCGAAGAGCTTGTCCAGTTCTTTATCGGAGAGGGTGGAGATAAGCGCTTTCCCCTGCGCAGTACAATGCAAATCGATGTGGCGACCGATCCAGGCGCCACCACCCGCATCCTGAAAAGACTCGACTTTGGCGATAATGACTGCCTCAGCGCCGCGTTGCACCGTGGCCGTCGCGGTGAGATTGAAGCGGGCAGCAATTTGCCGCAGATAAGGCGTCACCTGCGTTCTCAGATTCAATTCCGCAGGACTGGCGCTGGCAACATCTGCCAGCCGCAAGCCGAGCAGATAGTGCCTCCCATCGGTTCCGCGCTGCACATAGCCGCGAGTTACGAGAGTGTGAATGAGGTAATGAGTCGTGCTCTTAGGAATATTGAGTTTTCGACTTAACTCAGAAAGGGTCAAGCCGTGCTGTGAATTGGCGAGAAGCTCAAAGAGGCTCATCGCGCGATCCACAGCTGGAAGTCGGAAATCCTGATTGTCAAGCAAAGCTGCAACTTCTGGAACGGATACATCCTGTTTGCTCATTGCAATATCCCCCAGGGCCCCGCTTCTAGTGGCGCTAGTGCTCGTGGGACGCTCTCGAACTTGGAGCATGGAACGTCCGCACTAGTGCCAAACTAATTACAAGGATCACAATTTCTCACAAGGCAGAGCGTTGGTCAATGGCCACAATTGGTCATGAATAGTGTCTGTAACAGTCTCTGTTCAATAGGCTGAAATGAGTTGACACTCCGCTAGCAGAGCTTCTAAAAATCTGTTTGGCGCAAGCACCCCTTAGCTGCGTTTAGACAGCAAGTACAACCACCGGCGTGCCAAGATGGGAGATCCGATTGAAACTTCCGAATGGAGTGGCTCTGTCGCTCTATCGCGGCATGGTAGAGATTCGAGAGTTCGAGCTTAAAGCCAAGGACATCTTCCGGTCTGGCAAAATGCCGGGTTTCATTCATGTTTATGTAGGCGAAGAGGCTATCGCGGTTGGCGTGTGTGCAAACTTGCGCACCGATGACTACGTTGCCAGCACCCATCGCGGACATGGCCACGCACTGGCTAAAGGAATCTCCGCCAAGTCCGCCATGGCGGAACTCATGGGTGCGATCCATGGTTGCTCCGGAGGCAGGGGAGGAACCATGCATCTCTACGAACCGTCGGTAGGATTTCTTGGATCGAATGGCGTGGTCCCACCGGGTATTTTGATCGCAGCAGGGGCCGCCCTGAGCGCCAAGGTGCGTGGTAGTGATCAGGTTGCTGTGGCTTTTTTCGGCGACGGAGCCGTCAACAATGGCGCGTTCCACGAAGGTCTGAACATGGCCGCAACTTGGGACCTGCCAGTGCTGTTCGTTTGCGAGAACAACCTCTACGCTACCGAAATGCCATTCGAGCAGGCCACCAAGAATACCAGCGTGGCGAGTCGTGCTGCGGCCTACAACATTCCCGGCGTAACCGTGGACGGCAACGACGTTCTCGACGTGTACGCGAAAACGGGCGAGGCGGTCGAACGCGCGCGGCAGGGCAAAGGACCAACCCTGCTCGAGTGCTTAACCTATCGCTGGTTTGGACACCACGAAGGCGATCCTGGCACTTCGTATCGCACCAAGGAAGAAATCGCGGCTTGGAGAAAGAAAGATCCGGTCGCCCGGTTACGCGAACGCGCCATTGCCGAGTCCTGGGCCACTGAAGCGGAGTTTAAAGACGCGGATAGTGAGATCAATCGAGTGATCCAGGATGCGGCTACGTTCGCGATAGCCGACCCGCAACCCGACATCAGCACTGCCTTAGAACACGTTTTCTCTAACTAGCACCGGATAGGAAAAAATGGGCGTAAAGACAGCGTCTGAAGCTGAAACCGGGCAATCGGCCACCAACCAGCGGTTGATCACCTACGCGGAGGCGGGAGTCGAAGCCATCAGTGAAGAGATGCGTCGTGACCCGACCATCTTTTACATGGGACAAGGCGTCGGTCCTCGCGGCGGAAATTTCCAGCAAAGCCGTGGCCTGTGGACGGAGTTCGGGGGAGTGCGTGTGCGCGACACTCCGATCGCCGAGCGCGGCCAAACCGGCCTGGGCATTGGCGCGGCGCTTGCCGGAAGCCATCCCATCGTCGATATCGTCTTCCTGGATTTTGTGCTGGAAGCCATTTGCGAAATCATCCAGCAGGCTTCGACCATACACTACATTTCCGACGGAAAGTTCAAAGTTCCAGTCGTGGTAAGAGCAGCTGGCGGCGGCATACGGAGCACCGGACCGCATCACTCCCATACCTTCTATTCTTTCTTCATGCATATCCCTGGACTGAAGGTGGCTCTGCCGTCGACACCCTACGATGTCAAGGGTCTGATGAAGACCACTCTGCGAGACAACAATCCGGTCATCTTCATCGAGCACAAGGCTCTCTACAACACCAAGGGTCACGTGCCGAAGGAAGAGTACCTGATTCCGTTTGGACAAGCGGTAGTGCGCAAACCCGGAGATCAGATCACGCTGGTCGCCATGGGTCAGATGGTGGGGCGCGCGATGCAGGCAGCCGCCAAACTGGAGGAGGAAGGCGTCTCCGTCGAGATCATCGACCCGCGGACTCTGGCTCCATTCGACAAGGAAACCATTCTGACCTCGGTGGCCAAGACCGGCCGCTTGGTTATCGTGGACGAAGCTTATGCAGCTTGCGGTGTCTCCGCAGAGATCGCGGCCATCATCGCCAGTGAAGCACTGTACGATCTCGACGCACCGATACTCAGAATCTGTACTCTGCCTGCGCCACATGCCTTCAGCCCGTCCCTGGACAACTACTTGGTTCCCTCGGTAGACCGAATCGTGACCGAAGTGGCCGCCCTCGTCGGGAAAAAACTCTAAGATCCCGGTCCCCGAGGGTGCACGATCGGGAAAGGTCTTTTAGGAGAGAGTCGTATGAGTTTTGCGATCGTAATGCCTCAGCTCGGACTGACGATGGAGGAGGGCACCGTCAGCGGATGGCTGAAGAAGACCGGCGACGTGGTCAAAAAGAACGAACCGCTTTTCAGCGTCTCTACTGACAAAGTTGAGATGGACGTTGAATCGTCTGTGGACGGCACCCTCGGCAAAATCATCGTGCCACCGGGCGAAACCGTAAAAGTGGGAACGGTGCTGGCTTATATCGATGGCGGCGATGGCGAAGATATTAGCGCGGTCGGCAGTGAGCAGCCGACGATTGAGACCCTTGAAGAGAATTCTGCGCCTCAGGAAGTATCCGCGCCGTCAATGCGGAGCGCTATCCAGAAACCTTCCGCGGATCGCGCTGCGAGTCAGGCGCAGGTATCGCCGAGAGCCAGGAGATTAGCGAAGGAACTGGGAGTAAACCTGGCGGCGGTAAGCGGGACCGGCATCAATGGCGAAGTAACCGAAAAGGATATTCGCAGTGCTTCTGCCTCCGCACCTGCCAACTCCGCGCCCGCCAGCAAGGTGGCTTCATTCGCTGGTAATCGCCGTCAACTGATCGCCGACCGTCTCACCCTCAGCATTCAGACGATTCCGACATTTTCCGTCGCGGCCGAAGTGAATGCGGAAAATCTTGTCGCTCTCCATGAGAGTCTCAAGCAGTCGATGCCTGCCAGAATAACCGTCACAGATATTTTGTTAACTATTTTCGCGGAGACATTGAAGAGCAATCCGGATTTGAATGCTGTGTGGGAGAAGCAATCTGTTTCTCCCCGAACGGCGGTCGACCTTGGTTTAGCTGTTGCTACATCCAAGGGAGTGATGGCGCCTGTTCTCCGTAACATGGGTGCGGCCGATCTTTCGGCCTTGGTGACACGGCGGATTGACCTGGTCGAGAAGGCGCGTGCCGGTCGACTCGCGCTGGCTGACCTCGAAGGCGGTGTGGGGACTTTGAGCAACCTCGGAATGTACCGGGTTGATCATTTCCAGGCCATCATCACGCCCGGCCAGAGTTCTATTCTTGCAGTCGGGCAAATCCGCAAGCGGCCATGGGTGGAGGGGACATCATTGACAGTGAAGCCCACTGTGATGCTGAACCTTACCGTGGACCACCGCGTAGCCGACGGGGCCGTAGGCGCTGCATTTCTGAGCAAGATGGTTGAGTTGATTGAGAATCCGAAAGGTTTCTCCGCACAACCCGCAATCTCTCCTGGCGACGGCGCAGGCCGGAGATCGAATGCCTAGCGTCGCTGAGACAATTGCCCAGAGCACAGTGAGTGCGGAAGAACTGGCAATTACTGGTTCGGTCAGGCCGGGTTCGCCTCTAAAAACAGTTTGAAGGAAATCGTCAAGATCGACCCATACGTCTCCGTCTTAATGAAGCCGGGTAAGGAATTGTTGTTCAGGAAATCATAATGAACCGCCTGAAGCTGGTAGAAACTCTCGCTGCGGTTGGCAAGCCAACGGAAACATGGGAGAGCCCGGACGGCACCAAGGCACTGGTGTTGCCGTATGGAGGAAGAATCCTCGGATTGTTTGCCCCCGGCGACGATGAGAGCTTCTTCTGGACGCATACGGCTCTCAACAACGTCGCCACCGCACGAGAATTCTACGAAGGCAAGCAGTGGCACAACTCCGGCGGCGAGCGCACGTGGCTGGCTCCGGAAGTGGACTTCTTCTTCCCTGAATTTCCCGACCTGAAAACCTACTTTCAGCAACGCGAGCTTGATCCCGGGCATTATCAGGTCACGAAGAAAAACGGTGGATTCAGTTGGACAAACCGCGCTACGCTCACGCTGTCGCGTGGCAAACGAAAAGTCGATCTCGAGATTACGAAGTCACTCTCGCCAGCTTTAAATCCGCTTCGATATGACCGCGAGCCCGCGGATTCAACCGTGAAGTTCGCAGGCTATACCCTGCACGCTTCCCTTCAGCTCCGAAGTTCCGGTCCCACTCCGCAGGTGGGCTTGTGGCATTTGGCGCAGATGCCTCACGGCGGTGACATGCTGGTGCCGACGTTCTTCCGCACCCAACCCAAGATTTACATGGGAACGATTGGGCCCCAGGACCTGATCGTGGATGAGCATCTCGTCAACTACAAGATGCGTGCCACTGGCGAGCACAAAATCGGAGTTCGGGCAGCCGCGACGCCGGGTCGAGTAGGGTACTTGTACGGATCGGGCAATGCGACTTCACTAGTGGTTCGGAACTTCACCGTGAATCCTTCCGGTGAGTACATCGATGTGCCCTGGGCCGACACGGATAATTTCGGTTTCGCCTTTCAAGCCTGCAACGTCAACAGCAATCTGGGTGCATTCAGCGAACTGGAATATCACGTACCCGCGGTCGGAGCCCAGGATGACAGTTCGCGGTCGGACGATCAGTCGCAAATGTGGGCGTTTCGCGGACCGGAAGCAGCCATTCGATCGATTGCGCGGCGACTGCTCGCAGCCGAAATCAAATAAGAAAACCCCTTTCCGAGGAGTACTATTTCATGCGGTTGCAGGGTAAGACAGCGATCATCACCGGCGCGGGATCTGGCATCGGAGAAGCCTCGGCCAGGATCTTTGCCCGGGAAGGCGCGCAAGTCGCAATTGTCGATCGGGATGAAGAAGGCGGAAAACGAGTAGCGGCAGAGATCGGGTCCCCGAGTTTCTTTCTGAGTGCCAATGTCGCGAGCGCCGCCGACATGGAAGGCATGAGCAAGACCGTACTGGATCGCTTCGGTCACATCGATATCCTCTTCAATAATGCCGGAGTGTCCTGCGTAGGTGCGTTGCACGAAACTTCGGAGGAAGAATGGGACCGCGTAATGGCGATCAATACCAAGGGAATTTATCTCGCCTGTAAATACGTGATTCCCATCATGCTCAAACAAAAGTCCGGATGCATCATCAACATGGCTTCGGGAGTTTCGGTGCTCGGGTTGGCGAAACGCGCTGCCTATACCGCGTCCAAAGGCGCCGTGTATTCGCTTACGCGGGCGATGCAGGCTGACTACTGCCGGTCCGGCATACGCGTGAACTCGATTGTTCCGGGCACGATCTACACCCCGTTTGTCGAAGGCTATCTGCGCAAGCACTACTCCGACGACATGGAAAAGGCGACTGACAATCTCAAGAAACGCCAGCTTTCTGGAACGCTTGGCACTCCTGAGGATGTCGCCTATGCTGCCCTCTACCTCGCATCCGATGAGGCCAAGTATGTTTTTGGCAGCGGGCTGGTAGTAGATGGCGGCTTCTCAGCGGGAAAGATTTTCGACTAGTTGTGGCGCCGCCCTCCCGGCGGCCCAATCGGTGGGCGGACGCCCGACAGACAGCCGGCCTGAAGCCGACGCTACGCTTCACCGGAGTGGATGCCCACTTCGAGATTTCACTACTTCGTAAGAGCGAGGGTTGTTCATGATTTTGTTGACCGCACTCACGCCGTCCGGGCCGCGTTTAGCAGTAAAGACATCCGCCGGAATCGTAATTCTCGAGAAAGCCCAGCAGAAGAAATCGGAGCTGCCCCGAACCCTGGAGGAAGCATTGTTTGTTCCTCGCGGACTCGAGAGTGTCCGCCGTTTCGTTCGCGAGAATTTGAAAGATCCCAAGAAATTGCAGAAGCTGGCGGTGCCAGAAAAAAAGATTCGTCTCGGTTCCCTCTTTCGCCCTCGCAACGTACTTTGCATCGGTCTTAATTACAAAGACCACGCCGCTGAAGGTGGGGTGCCCCTGCCGGAGAAGCCAGTAGTTTTTGCCAAGCTGACGGGATGCATCACCGGCCCGGGCGCGCCCATCGTGTTGCCTCCAGACACCAAAGAAGTGGACTACGAGGCCGAACTCGCCGTTGTCATTGGACGCAAATGCCGGAGTGTTTCCGCCTCTGACGCTCTGAAATATGTGGCTGGATATACCTGTCTCAACGATGTGAGTGCGCGCGATTTCCAGCGCGGCGACGGCCAGTGGGTTCGCGCCAAGAGCCAGGACACGTTTGGACCAATGGGCCCGTACCTGGTCACCGGTGACGACATACCCGATCCTCAAACCCTCCCGATTCGATGCATCGTGAACGGACAAGTTCTGCAGGACTCCAACACGGACAAAATGATTTTCGGTGTGCGCGAGCTGATCGCGTTCATCTCGCGCGGAGTTACTCTTGAGCCGGGTGACGTGATCACAACCGGAACTCCGCATGGAGTGGGATTTGCGCGCAAGCCTCCGATCTTTCTCAAGGCCGGGGATGAAGTGGTAGTCGAGATCGAAGGCATAGGCAAGCTTGTGAATCCCGTCAAAACGGCATAACTAAACATTCGGGAGAGACATCAGGCTGCGAGAACTGGCAACAGATTAGTTTCATGAAAATCACAAAGCTTGAAACCATCTGGTTCGAGGCAGTGCCCGATGCCGTATGGCGTCAGCAGTCGCCTCATTCCCGCCAGGCGTTGCCCAACAATCTTTGGTTACGTATTTATTCCGATGACGGCCTGGTAGGTCTGGGCGAGACTTACTACCTGCCCCGGGCAGTCAGCGCGGTCGTCCATGATCTTCTTGCTCCTCTCCTGATCGGACGCGACGCGTTCGACATTGAGAACCATTGGAACAATCTGTTTTCGTTGGTTAATTTCTGCGGCTACGCTGGCGCGGAAATGCGTGCGATCTCCGCGATCGACGTCGCCTTGTGGGACCTGGTTGGTCAGCATACGGGACAGCCCATCTACAACCTGCTCGGAGGCCGTAACCGCGAGAGTGTGCCTGTCTACAACACATGCGTCGGATATGGAAAATATCCCGACTACAGCCTGTGGATGGAAGGCCGCGCTGGCGAACTCGCGCAGGACCTGCTGAAACAAGGCATCAAGGCCATGAAGATATGGCCGTTCGATCAGTTCGGCACAACTCTGGCCGGCCCCGCGCAGCCCCGAGGCAAGGTGTACCTGTGGGGACAGGAAACCGCCGCTGGCACCCTGGGACATTTCATCAGCGATCAGGAACTGAAAGCCGCCCTGGCCATCCTCGAAGATATTCGCCGGGCGACTGACGGACAAATGTCAGTCGCCATCGAAGGTCATGCGCGTTGGGATTTGCCAACCGCTACCCGAATCGCCCGTGCGCTCGAACCCTACAACGTGATGTGGCTGGAAGAAATCATGCCGCCGGATAACGTCGAGGCCTTCGTCCGCCTCAAGGCGAGCACCAGGGTTCCCATTTGCCAGAGTGAGCGCGCGTTCACGCGCTTCCACTTTCGCCAATATATCGAGAAGCCCGCATCCGACATCATCATGCCGGACCTCTCGTGGGGTGGCGGTTTTACCGAGACACGAAAAGTTTGCAGCCTCGCCGACACCTACTACCTGCCGGTGACTCTACATGACACTATCGGTCCCGTGGCTTTGTGGGCGGCAGCGCACATGATGCTGCATATTCCGAATGCGATGATTCAGGAGATTGTGCGCGGCTATGTTGACGGCTGGTACAACGACGTCCTCACCGAACCGTTGACCATCACCGATGGACAGCTCCGGTTGAATGGCAAGCCCGGCTTAGGCGCAGCCCTTAGACCGGACTTTACTTCTCGCCCCGGCGCACACGTCAAAATCACTACGGAAGAAAAAGTGAGGGGCTGGTAAAACATGCCGACCTTCAAACTTTTTTTCACCGGCGATTATCTCGACGAAACCGGAGCCGTGAAGTATGGCGATATTGGCTTCGATGCCCTGGCCAGTTCCGGATATGTCGAGCCCGGGTTTCTACTTGATCAAAAGCCAGAGCCGGGCGACAGCACATATTTAGATCGCCTCTATTCGCTTCAGGTCACACCCGAGCATGTGGCGCAGGCCAACGGAATCCTGATTTTTCGGCCGTGGGTGAAAGCATCTGCTTTCGCTAAAGGCGCTGAAAACCTGGTGGTGCTGGCGAGAGCGGGTGCAGGTTACGACAAGATCGACGTTTCAGCCTGTACGGACAATGACGTGGCCCTGTTCAATGCGCCCGACACTTTGACGCACTCGACTGCTTCCGCCGCGTTCACTCTGATGATCGCGCTGGCCAAGAAACTTACGCAGCAGGAGCGCCTCGCACGAACCGGCAGATGGGACCTTCAATCCCAATTCCTCGGAGAAGATCTGATCGGCAAGACACTCGGGATCATCGGCTTGGGAAAAACTGGAGTCGAACTGGCGCGCCTTGTGGCTCCCTTCCACATGAACCTGCTGGCTTACTCGCCGAGCGCCGATCCGCTTCAGGCGGAAGCCCTGGGAGTCGAGTTGGTAGACCTTGATACGCTCCTGCGCACCAGCGATTTTGTCAGCTTGCATAACCGGCTCGACGATCGGACCCGCGGCATGTTGGGAGAGCGAGAGTTGGGGCTGCTGAAAACCTCCGCATATTTGATCAACGTCGCGCGGGGCGAATTGATCCACGAAGGTGTTCTGATCCGCATCCTTCGCGAAAAGAAGATTGCCGGCGCCGGCCTGGATGTATTCGAAACTGAGCCGCTTCCAGTCAGCAGTCCTTTGCTCGAACTGGACAACGTAATTCTGACGCCGCACTGGTTGCCCAGCACTCACCGGGCCGCACGTGCCACTCGCGACCTCATGGTGCAAAACGTGCTTCGCGTGGCGCGCGGACTGGTGCCACAAAATGTGGTGAATCCGGAAGTGCTGCGGCAACCGGGATTCCGGGCCAAGTTGGCCCGCTTCGCCGTGAATCAGCAGAAGAGCGCGGCAAACTCCAGATAAAAGCGCCGAAAGAATTTCTCAACATCGAGGGACTTCAGAGACCTTAATCGTTCGATCGTAGGTTGGAGGGAACGGATGGTCATTCTCGCAGGATTTTTAATAGTATTCTTCGCCGGCTCCATCATGGGAACCAATCTGGTCCCATTGAAATGGATCCGTGTGTGGAAGTGGGAGAACTTCTGGTTCGTCTACTCGATCATGTCTCTGCTGATCGTCCCCATATGCATCGCCTTTATTTTTGTTCCGCATCTGGGAGCGGTCTACTCCTCGATCCCCCCCAGTACCATGGTGAAACCGTTTTTGTATGGCGTACTTTGGGGAATCGCACAACTCGGAGCCGGAATTTCCGTCGACAAGATCGGACTGGCTCTGACCGGATCGATCTTGAACGGCCTCTGCGCCGCACTTGGAACTCTCACTCCACTTCTATTGCTGCACTTTGAGCTGGTATCGAAGCCAAGCGGACAACTGCTGTTGCTGGGAACGGCTGTAATGCTGTTGGGAGTCGCTCTCTGCGGATGGGCAGGTTATCAACGGGAGAAAACTCAGCCTCTGCCGCCCGGCGCTGTACGCTCGGGAAAGACCTACATGCTGGTAATGATCCTTTGCGTGGTTTCAGGATTCCTCGCAGCCCTCCTAAACATCGCGCTGGCGTTCGGTGGCGACATTGTTCAACTGGCAAAGGCTCAGGGAGCGCAGGCGCAGTGGGCGGTGTTCGCAGTGTGGCCAATCGCGCTACTGGGGGGACTGGTAGTCAACATCGGATACAGCGTCTTCCTGTTGACTCGCAACAAGACCTGGGGAAACTTTGGAGCGAAACCAGCGGAGATTGGCGCGGCAATTCTCGGCGGATCCATCTGGATGATTGCAATTGCCATCTACAGCAGCGGAACCGTTTACCTCGGCATTTTGGGCGTTTCCGTGGGATGGGCTCTCTTCAACATCACCCTGATTCTCTCCGGAAATCTGGCGGGATTGCTAACCGGAGAATGGAAATCGATTGGACGTCGCATTTTCAGTGTGAACGTTGCCGGTGTGGCGGTTCTGTTGGTGGCAACCATCATCATGGCGGCAGCTAACTATTCAGCGCATTAAACATTCAGAAGGTGACTCCTATGAGCAACGGTCCGAAACTGCCAGGCAGGAAAGCTCTTGTAACCGGGGCTGACACAGGTATTGGGCGGGAGATCGCGCTTGAATTTGCGCGGCAAGGCGCTGACGTAGTGCTGCACTACAGCCATCATAAGGACGGCGCTGCCAGCGCGGCAGAAGAGATCAAGTCCATGGGACGACGCGCCGAAATATTCGGCGCCGATTTCAACGAACTCGATCAGGCCATTGCTCTTGCGAACTATGCGATCAAAGCATTGGGCTCCATCAACTGCCTGGTGAACAACGCTGGCGTCAGTTTCAATCGTCAGTTTTTAAAGATGGAACCTGACCACGTCAGGAAGCTGTTCAACATCAATTTTCTGGGTCACTACTTCATAACCCAGACCGTCGTAAAAGACATGCTGGAGCACGGCGGCGGTACGATCTGCAACCTGGCCTCCATTCACGGACTCCAGGGCGCACCCGAGCATTCCGCTTACGCGGCCACCAAGGGCGCAATCATCGCTCATACCCGCGCGCTCGCAGTAGAACTCGCACACCGCGGAATCCGGATCAATGCAATCGCTCCAGGATGGATCACGGTGGAAAATTACTACAAGGCCATCCCCGGCTTTACCGAGGCGGCAGCCAAAAAGGACGCCGAGAACGCCGTCCCCGTCGCACGTTACGGTTTGCCGATCGACGTTGCGCGCCTCGCAACATTTCTCTGCGGTGACGATGCATCGTTCATGGTGGGACAAACGGTCGTGCTTGATGGCGGCACCGTCTCGCTCATGTCCCTGATTTCAGACTTCCGTACGGAGTCAACGTCAAAATTTGGCGAGGACTACATTCTGGAGAAGAACAAGAGTTAAGGAACACCAAGGCTGGACTGGAGGAAGCACGGTTGATGTCGAAGTCGAAGCGAGTCTTTCCTGAAAAGCTGACGAAGTTCTGCGTAAGCGCACTCACCAAGGCCGGACTCACGCCAGCCGACGCTCAAATCGTCGCCGATGTTCTGGTGATGACCGACACTTGGGGAACGTTTTCCCATGGCACCGCCGCGCTTGCGAATTACGTGAACACCATGAAAGCCGGCGGCATCAATCCCAAGGCTGTACCTGAAGTCATCGCCGAAGGCGCCGGGTGGGCGATCGTCGACGGTCACTCGTCCATGGGAATGCTGGGCAGTTCGCGGGCCATGAATCTGGCGATTGAAAAGGCACGCGAGACCACGATCTCGTGGGTCGGCGTTCGGGACAGCAGTCACTTTGGGGCGGCTGGATATTACGCCAACATGGCCGCCCGCCAAAACATGGTTGGGATCGCCATGAGTAACGCAGACCCGAACATGGTCGTGCCCGGCGCGCGTGGCCACATCATCGGCAACAATCCGGTTGCCTATGCAGTTCCCGCCGGCGAGGAGCATCCTATCCTTCTCGATATCGCTCTCAGCGCCGTTGCAGCCGGAAAGATTCTCGGAATGAAGGCGCTGGGTCAGGCCATCCCCGATAGTTGGCTCACAGACGCGGACGGACTGCCAACCTCTGAAGTTGGAGAGTGGCCGAAGTCTGGCTCCATGCTTCCGATGGCCGGTCACAAAGGATACGGCATTGCTCTTCTGATCGAAGTTTTAGCGGGCGCCCTCACCGGAGCGGGAATGCTTAGCGAGGTAAAAAGCTGGATATTGCAATCGAAAGATGTCTCGCACCTGGGACAGGCATTCATTGTTATCAATGTCGGCGCAATCATTCCGATTGAACATTTCCAGCAGCGGGTCGACCAGATCATCGGCGAATTACGCGAATCGCCCAAGGCCAAAGGTTCGGAACGGGTTTATGTTCCGGGAGAAATCGAGTGGGGAAAAAGAGAAGATGCGCTCAAGAACGGCATCCCCCTGCCGGATCAGATTCTCGCCTCACTCACTGGCTTGGGCGAACAACTGGGACTGGATACGCAACTCCTGGAATGAAACTGATTCGTTTTCTGTTCTAACCGGGCGTCTAACCTTCGAAGACGGACCGGACTAGTTCGCAGACGTGCCGCGGTTTCTGCTGTCCAGCTTTTCAATTACATCCGGAGTTGGAGTCAGAAAAGGGAGCACATATGCAGCGTCGCAAATTTCTGGAATTCGCCGGCCGGCTCGGCGCCGGATTGGGTGTCGCAGTCCCATTACTCGGAACCGAAGCTATCGCGCTGCCCAATGCGGAGAAACCACTCGCGGGCAAGCCCGGACAAAAAGCTCCCACCCTTTCATTCTCGCTCGACGGACAATGGCTGATCGCCACTGATCCTGGCAACATCGGTCGCGATCAGAATTGGTTTGGCGCCCCGCAGTCTGATGCCAAAACCACTCGTGTCCCGTCGATCATCCAGGAGACTTTTCCCGCCTATCACGGAGTGGTGTGGTTTTGGCGTCAATTTGAACCCGCGACGCATCCTTACGCTGGCGGCCGTTACCTGCTGCGCTTCAACGCCGTGGACTACACCGCTGTCGTCTGGGTAAACGGACAACGTGTCGGCGAGCACGAAGGCGGCGATACGCCATTTGTTCTCGATGTCACCAAGGCGATCCGCCCAGGTCAGACCAACCATCTCGCGGTGCGTGTGCTCAATCCCGGTGATGACCGCATCGATGGCATGATTTTGGTCGAGACACCTCATCTCGACAAAGCAGTCAATTACTCGAACGGCAATCTCTACGACTACGGCGGCATTATCGATTCGGTTGAGCTGCTCCTGACTCCAGCCGTTCGAATCACGGACGTGCACATTCGTTCAGACTGCAAGACCGGTCTGGTAAAGATTCGCACCACGGTGCAAAACACATCTGGCAAGGCGGGTCGTTGTCATGTGCGATTCAACGTCACCGGAACAGCGGTCGGCCAAAGTGTGTTGACTGACGGCATCGAAACAGTTCTGACTCCGAATGAAACTCAGATCGATCACGAAATCACGATCGAGAATTACCGCCTCTGGGACATCGACGATCCATATTTATATCGGCTCAGCTTGACTGTTGACGCCGTCGGCGTCGAAGGCTCGCACGAAACCATCTCCAACTTCGGGTTCCGCGACTTCCGTATCGTCAACGGATATTTCCGCCTGAATAACCGGCGCATTTTCGTGAAGTGCACCCATACCGGCAACCACACACCCTTCAGCCAGACGCTGCCGCCGGAGGGTTATCCGGACATGCTGAAGAAGGATTTGCTGTATGCCAAGGCATCGGGCTTCAACATGATCCGCTTCATCGCCGGTGGTGCGCACGGATATCAGATGGACCAGTGCGATGAATTAGGCCTGCTTGTCTACCAGGAGCCGTTAGGCGGCTGGCTGCTGAAAGACTCTCCACAGATGAAAGAGCGCTATGAGATCTCGGTGCGGGAAATGGTTCTGCGTGACCGCAATCATCCCAGCGTAGCGATGTGGGGAATGTTGAACGAGACGGAAGACGGGCCAGTATTCCGTGAAGCGGTTTCGGCGTTATCCCTGGTGCGATCGCTCGATGAAACCCGGCTCGTCCTGCTTTCCAGTGGACGCTTCGACGGTCATCTCGAAATCGGATCGGCGTGCAATCCGGGCAGCTTAGCCTGGGAGCCGACCTGGGGGAAAGAGGCGCCGGACGGCGGCCGAGTCGCAATGAAATATCCCTCAGGTATTGGTTCGGGTGACTTTCATTTTTACCCCACGGTTCCGCAGACGCCGGAAGTCAACGACTTGATGCGATCGTTGGGCCACGACAGCAAGCCGATATTCCTCTCCGAGTATGGCATTGGCAGCATGATGAACGTCATCCACGAAGCCCGGATGTACGAACAAGCCGGGATTCGCGCCGACGCGGAAGACTACGTTCTGATGAAGTCGATGGCCGACCACCTCACCGCCGACTGGAAACGTTTTGGGATGGAAGTTGTGTACCCGTATCCGGAGACCTTGCTGCGGATAAGCCAGGCGCAGATGGCACGCCATCGCCTGCTGGGATTCAACATGATCCGATCCAACCCGAAATTCTGCGGCTTCAACCTGACCGGCATGTTGGACCATGGCATGACCGGAGAGGGTGTCTGGAGATTTTGGCGTGACTGGAAACCCGGAGCTTTCGACGCCATGCAGGACGGCTGGGCGCCGGTCCGCTGGTGCCTGTTCGTGGAACCGACACACACGTACGTTGGGCGTCCGGTCACGCTTGAAGCCGTGCTGGCCAATGAAGACACTCTGCGGGCGGGAAATTATCCGGCGCAATTTCGCGCCTGGGGGCCGGGCGGAGTCGCGTGGGAGCGGCAAGCCGATGTTCGTATTCCTTCCGTGACGGTGGGGCAGGACGGTCCGCTGGTTGTGCCCGCAATAAAAGAAGAGGTTGTACTCAACGGTCCGGGGGGAACGTATCAGTTTGTCCCGAATATAGAGAAGGGGATTTCTCCTCCGGAAACTTCGTGGGAGTTTCATCTCACCGATCCCGCTTCCCTGCCCCACCTCAACGCAAAGGTCACAACCTGGGGTGTCCCCAGCGGCGTCGGTTCCTGGCTTACGTCGCACGGAGTCACGGTCGCGCCATTGACCGGTACGGCTCCATCGAATCGGGAGTTGATCCTCGTAGGAGATGTTTCTGGCGAATCAAATTCCGGCACATGGAAAGAACTGGCAGCCCGCATGGCACGCGGAAGCACTGTTGTTTTTCTTTCTCCGCAGGCATTCAAACGCGAGAAAGATGGCGCTGCGCGTCTGCCCCTGGCGAAGAAAGGGCGCGTCTTCCGCTTTGAGGACATGCTTTATCACAAAGAATGCGTGGCCAAGCCGCATCGAGTATTCGAAGGTCTGCAGGGCAAAGGTGTGCTCGACATGTACTACTACGGACCAATGTGGCCGCACCACCTTTTCGACGGACAAGACACGCCGGACGAAGTAATCGCAGCCGCATTCGCGACCGGGTATTCAACGCCTGGAGGGTATGCCTCCGGAGTACTGCTAGGGTCCTACAAGTTCGGTGCTGGCCAGTTCATCGTCAACAGTTTTCCAATTCTCGACTATGTGGACAAGCATCCGGTCGCCGACCGCTTGCTTCTGAATCTCATACAGCATGGTGCTGATTCTGTGACCGCGCCCGTAGCCGCACTTCCTGCTGATTTCGAGGCTCAACTTCAGAAGATTGGTTACACCGACTAGCTCAGTTACGAGGAGCGTTTATGCAGCGTCGCCGATTCTTGGAACTTGCAGGTCGCGTCGGTACCGGGCTTGGGATCGCCGTCCCGCTGATGGGGACCGAGGCGCTCGGAGCTCTCCCTTCAACTGCAAAAAACGATACCCATAATAAGGATGGTCAAAAGGCGCCCACGCTGGCTATCTCGCTGGATGGGGAATGGCAGATTGCCATCGATCCGGACAACGCCGGCCGCGAGCAGAAATGGTTCTTAAATCCTCGCCCGGATGCCAGAACTACGCCCGTACCCTCGATCCTCCAGGAAGCCTTCCCTGAATATCACGGTCTTGTCTGGTACTGGCGAAACTTCGATGCCCCCGCCCATCCTTATAAAGGCGGCCGTTTTCTACTGCGTTTCAATGCGGTGGATTACCTGGCCGACGTATGGCTCAACGGGGTCCATCTCGGCAGCCACGAAGGTGGCGAAACTCCGTTCGTACTTGATGCGACCAGTGCAATCCGGCCAGGCCCGAGCAACAGTCTGTCGGTCAGGGTTCTGAATCCAACCGACAAGCCGATCGACGGCATTGTTCTGCCAGAAACTCCACATCGCAACAAGTTCACTGGTATCAGAAACGGCGCGCTCGCGGATTACGGCGGCATTATCGAGTCGGTTGAGCTTCTTCTGACGCCCGCGGTTCGCATCACCGACGTCTTTGTGCGTCCCGATTGGAAAACCGGCGCAGTCCCGATATCAGTAACACTGCAGAACACGCTGCCAAAAGCGGGCCGCGCGCGGTTGCACTTTATCGTTACCAGCACTTCGGTGGCGCAGATTGTGCTCTCGGATTCCGTAAGCATCGATCTTGCAGCTGGCGAAAGCAAAGTAAGCCACGAAATTACGATCTCCAATCACCGTCTGTGGGACATCACCGATCCTTGTTTATACCGCCTGCAAGTCGCCGTCGAAGTCAGCGACATGGATGGACTGCATGGCACCTCCACCAGCTTCGGCTTTCGGGATTTTCGCGTGGTGAACGGATACTTCCGGTTGAACGGACGCCGCATCTTCGTACGTAGCACGCACACCGGAAACCACGCTCCGTATCGGGTAGTTGCACCTCCGCCTGGATTTGCCGACATGCTGCGCAAAGATCTGCTGTACGCCAAGGCCTCGGGTTTCAATATGGTGCGTTTCATTTCTGGAATGGCACACCCGTGGGAATTGGACATGTGCGACGAACTGGGACTGATGATGTACGAAGAATCGTCAGGCGCATGGCTTTTAAAGGACTCGCCCCAGATGACAACCCGCTATCAGAACTCCATGCGGGAGATGATTCTTCGCGACCGCAACCACCCCTGCCTGGTTATGTGGGGGATGCTGAATGAAACCGAAGACGGCCCTGTACACCGCGCGGGCGAAACGAATCTTCGCTACGTTCGCACTTTCGACGACTCCAGACTCATCATTCTTTCAAGCGGACGTTTCGACGGTCATCTCGGGCTTGGATCGGTGAGCAACCCCGGCGGGACAGAGTGGGAATATACATGGGGTAAAGAAGCTCCCGGCGGAGCACAAGTAAAGATGGAACTGCCTTCTGCGATCGGTACGGGAGATTTTCACTTGTACCCCAAAGTTCCGCAGACGCGGGAGGTCAACGCGATGACCCGTACTCTCGGTCAGGACAGCAAGCCGATATTCCTCTCCGAGTATGGCATCGGCAGCATGATGAACGTGATTCACGAGTTCAGAATGTACGAGCAAGCTGGCATATCGACCGACGCTGAAGACTATCAGCACATGCGGTCTATGGTGGACCGGTTCACCAAAGACTGGTCGCGCTTGGGCATGGAATCCGCATATCCTTTCCCCGAAACACTACTGCAAGCCAGTCAGGCAGCGATGGCGCGGCATCGTCTGCTTGGATTCAATCTGATTCGCTCCAATCCGAAGATTTGCGGCTACAACCTCACCGGCATGCTGGACCACGCGTTCACGGGTGAAGGTGTTTGGCGATTCTGGCGCGACTGGAAGCCCGGAGCCTTCGACGCCATGCAGGACGGATGGGCTCCGGTGCGATGGTGCCTGTTCGTCGAACCGACCAACGTTTACACAGGACGTCCGTTCACCGTCGAAGCTGTCTTGGCCAATGAAGATGCGGTCCGTCCGGGCGAATATGCCGCGCAATTTCGCGTGTGGGGTCCGAATGGACTAGCGTGGCAACACCGGAACGCAATTCGCATTCCCAGCGCAACCTCTGGACAAGATGGCCCGCTCGCAGTGCCGGTCATGAAAGAAGAAATCACTCTCCAGGGGCCTGAAGGCGTTTACCAACTCGTTCCAAACATCGAACGAGGATTCTCCCCGCCGGAAACCTCATGGCAGTTTAACGTCACAGATCCAGCTTTGTTTCCGCGACTCGCCGGAAGGATCATGACCTGGGGCATACCAGCGAGTGTCGAGTCTTGGCTGACGACGCACGGCGCAACTGTAACGCCGTTCACCGCGCGATCCGGAAACCGTGAAGTGATTCTGGTCGGAGACGTCTCGGCGAAAGCGCAAGCCAGCGACTGGCGCGCTCTGGCAGAACTGATGGCGACCGGAAGCACCGTCATCTTTCTTTCTCAGGATGCGTTTAAGCGCGACAAACAGGAGGCGGCCTGGTTGCCTCTGGTCAACAAGGGTCGCATTCATGATTTCAACGACTGGCTGTATCACAAAGAGTGCATAGCCAAACCGCATGCGATCTTCGAAGGTCTGCATGGTAAGGGAATGCTCGACTGGTATTACTACGGACCCATGTGGCCTCACCACGTCTTCGAAGGACAGGACACGCCCAACGAGGTTGTCGCTGCATCGTTTGCTGCGGGCTATTCGACTGCCGGCGGTTACGCTTCTGGAATTCTGCTTGGTTCCTACAAATTCGGCGCGGGCCTGTTCATCGTCAATTCATTTCCCGTCCTCGACTGGGTGGACAAGCATCCCGTTGCCGACCGCTTCTTGTTGAATCTGGTAAAGCATGCTGCCACTTCCACAAACGGCGCGGCCACGGCTCTACCCGCAGACTTCCAGACGCGGCTCAAGGAAATCGGATATGCGGACTAAGACTTTCAGCGCGTCGGCGAAATTCAGGAGTGCGTTTTGGCGTTCATAGGGATTGACCTCGGCACATCCTTTATTAAGGCCGCGATTCTGGATATTGACGCCTGCGACTTGCAACAGGTTCGGCGCATTCCCTTCCCGGAGCCGCTGAAGAACGCCGATCCCCTTCGGGTAGAGTTTGATCTCGCCGTTATCCTGGACGCAGTCAGGAAGCTCGTGGCGGAGCTCGCAGCTTTTCCCGTGACCTACGAAGGCGTGGTCATGTGCACCCAGATGTCCTGCCTGGTGCTGATGGACCAGCAAGGCGAGGCCCGGTCCAACTGCATCGGATGGCGCGACCAGCGGGTGCTTGAGCCACATCCTTCCGGCTCAGGATCGTATCACGATGTCCTGAAACAACGGCTTACCGGTCAACAGAAGCGTGAACTGGGAAATGAATTGCCGCCCGGGGCGCCGATCTCCTTCCTTTTCTGGATGGCTGAACGGGGCGAATTGGAGCCTGGTCTTGTGCCAGTTTCTCTAGCTGACTTTGTACTGAGTACACTGTGCGGTTCCTCTCCTAACATTGAAAGCTCGAACGCCATGGCGTGCGAACTGCTGCGTCTTGAGACTCTGGGTTGGCATGACGGAGTTATCAAGGAGCTGCGACTGGATAAACTTGCTTGGCCGCCGATCCGCAAGCATGGCTATGTAGTCGGTCGCATGAAGGTCGGAGGCAGCACGATTCCTTGCTACACGCCGGTTGGCGACTATCAGTGCGCTCTTGCCGGGGCCCTTCTAGGCGAGGACGAACTGTCACTTAACATTTCCACTGGGTCGCAAGTCAGCCGGATGACGAATACGCTGGCTCTGGGAAATTATCAGACCCGTCCTTTTTTCGATGAGAAGTTTACTAACACATTTTCGCATCTGCCGGCCGGGCGGTCTCTGAATGTGCTGGTCGATCTGCTTACCGAAGTATCCCGACACTCAGGGGACGCAAGCGTTGATCCATGGGAATACATCGCCCGAGCCGCAGCGGCGGTCGATCATACTGACCTCGAAGTGAAACTCAGTTTCTTTCCTGGGCCAATCGGCGACAAGGGCTCGATCTCGAACATCCGGGAAAAGAATTTGACGGTAGGAACTCTGTTCCGCGCTTCTTTTGAAAACATGGCGCAGAACTATTACGACTGCGCGCTGCGTATCTGGCCGGAGCGTTCCTGGAAAAACATCGTGTTTTCGGGTGGACTTGCAAGGAAGCTAAAGCTTCTTCGCAAAATCATTGAAGAACGCTTTGAGACCACCTCCCGCTTGTGCCCTCTGGAAGAAGACACGATGTTGGGGCTGATGGTACTGGCGCGCGTTTTCAGCGGCCGGGCAGAATCGGTCCAGCAGGCGATGGAAGAATTCAGGCGCCACTACGCTGCAGTTCTTGTTGATGAAGAATAGTGAATCGTTCCGAAGGAGGATATTCCCATTCCATGGTCTAAAGAAAAAGCTCTTGCGCTGATTCGTGAGATTGCGGTGATTCCGGTGGTCCGTGTGTCCACTCGCGAGCAGGCGATTTGCGCGGTGGAAGGAATCATTGAGGCCGGCATCAACGCGGTCGAAATTACTCTGACGGTCCCCGGCGCCATTCAGATCATCGCAGACGTGGCCACGAAGTATGGCGAGAAATTGCTGGTCGGAGCAGGCACTGTGCTGGACGCAGAGACCTGCCGCCTCGCGATACTGGCCGGCGCGGAGTTTATTGTGAGCCCGGCTTTTGACGCTCGTGTACTCGAGGTGGCCCGCACCTACGGGAAGATTTGCATGCCCGGTGCTCTGACCCCAACCGAAGTTCTTACTGCTTGGCAGGCGGGCGCGGACCTGGTGAAAGTATTTCCCTGCAATTCGGTTGGAGGGCCATCTTACATAAAGGCGCTCAAGGGACCGTTCCCGCAGATAGAGGTCGTGGTCACCGGCGGCGTGAATCTGGAAAATGTTGGACAGTTCCTCGCGACCGGGGTTGCTGCAGTTGGTGTCGGAGAAATCATATTTGCTCAGGAAGCTATTAAATCCGGCAACGTCGCCGCTGTTACGGCGAACGCTCGCCGCCTTGTCGAGGCAATCAAGTCCGCACGATCAAAACGATAGATTAGTAGAGCATCTGCCAGGTTCTTGGGAACTCTTTCTCAATTGAGCTTCTTCAACTGATCCGTCGCAGCGTTGCGTACAGCCTCCGGACCCAACTCAGCCGCCCGACGGAACTTCTGTTCCGCGTCATTCTTCTTTCCCGCAGAAGCCAGCGCCAACCCTAGCCTCAGAAACTGCACTCCCTCGGGCTTGGGATCGAGGCTGATCGCCATATCGAGTTCGCTGATCGCCTGCTGTGATTGCGCGCGCTGCAACGCGACAACTCCAAGTACGCCGTGTGCTTCTGACTGCATCTGGCGTTTGCGCAAATCCCACTGTTCCATTGAGAGATCGTGCGGAACGCGGATTTTATCGATTTCCGCCAGAGCTCGGTGTGCGTAAGACTCGGCCTGCGCAAGCAGTTGGGTTCGATCCGGTCTCCCCGCAGCACGGGCTGCCATGGACGGAGCCAGAGCCAGCAGGGTATTCACGCTATCCGGATCTGAAGCCAGGGCTTTCTCCCCGGCTGCAAGCATCGCATCGAAATCATCGAGTCGTTCAAACGCCTGAAGTTGAGATTGAAAGGCCGCACCCAGCAACTCGGATTTAGGGAATGCAGAACTAAAAGCCTTAACCTTTTCGACCACCACGCGGGCATCGGTAGCACTCACAATTTCCAGATAGGCATCGAACTCTTCCTGCGACCTCGCCTGTGCCGCTTGCGCCGGGTTGGAGAGAGAGCCAATCTGTGCGCGAAGGCCTACAGGCGTGATAAGCAACGCGAGGCAGAACATTACCGCGAGATAGAAGCGGCTAATCGCGGTCATAGAGCGTTTTGACCTGTTGGAATGTTTTTAACGCCTGCGCGGCCCGAGGATCTCCTGCCTGGCGATAGAGTTTATAGAGAAAATACCGCGATGTTGAATCATTCGGATTCTGGGCGGTCGCTGCTTCCGCTTCCCGGATCGCGTCCGGCAGATTCCCCAGTCGCTCATAGACCTTCGCCAGAATCACATGGTTGGAATATTCAAGAGGCTGCAGTCTGACTGCTTTTTGTGCGAAATCCAAAGCAGCTTCGGGTTTGTCGTCAAGCAGCAACCGCGCCATACCTTGATAAGGCCAGCCAAAGGGATCGCCATTTTTTTCCACCAGGCTTATGGCCTTGGTGTACCTGTCGCGCGCCTCTGCGAGTTTTCCCACATGCTCCAGACAACTCCCTGCTTGATAGAGGCTCTTCCAATCGTCAGGATGCAGTTGCAGCGCCTGATCAAAGAACTCCAGAGCACCCGGGGCATCCGCCCGCACGGTCCAGCGGTACAAGCCAAGGTAGAAATAAGGAGCCGAATCCCTGGGATCTAGGGCCGCCGCTTTTTTCATTTGCTCTTCGAACAGTACAAACTGATTCAGATCGTAGTAGGCCAGCGCCAAACCTTCGTGCGAGAGAGCCGTATCCAATCCCAGCTTTTCGGCGCCGCGAAACGCCTGCACCGAACCCACAGGTTCATGCAATTTAAGACGTGAAATGCCAAGCCAGTAGAGCGCTGTGGGATCATTCGGCAGCTTGCGATGATTCTCGTCGGCCAACGCAGCCACTTCCTTCCAGCGGTTGGCACGCGCCAGTTCAGAAATTGAGAGGGTTGGATGGATCAATGTGCCGGGAGAGTCTGGCGTAGCTGGCTTTCCTGGCGGGGATTGGGCGGAAAGTGCTGCCGCGCACAATAGCACAAGTCCTGCGATTGAGAATGTCCCGTTCATTCGTTTTGCGGCGCCCACGTCTCGATGGTAGATGCTTCGATACGCAGGAGCAATAGGACGTACGCTGTCGTCGCGCGACGTCTACACCATTGCCATGATGTCCCATTTAGGAAGACAGGCATCGAACAGTGCCCACCCTACTTGGGCGTCGAGAGCTTCATCGTGACCGTTTTCACTTCCGTATAGTGCTGCAACCCATATTCGCCGAGTTCGCGGCCGATGCCGGATTGCTTGAACCCGCCAAAGGGAGCGCCCGCATCGAACACGTTGTAGCAATTGACCCAGACCGTTCCGGCCCTGACATTATTTGCGATCGCGTGGGCCTTGCCGATATCACGCGTCCACACGGCGGCGGCGAGTCCGTAGACGGTGGCATTGGCACGCTTGACCACTTCATCGACACTCTTGAACTTGATGATGCTCATCACCGGTCCAAAAATCTCTTCTCGTGCGATCTTCATTTCATCTTGCACGTTGGCAAAAACCGTGGGTTCGACGAAGTATCCCTTGTCGCCGAATCGTTTCCCGCCAGCCAGCAGCGAAGCTCCATCTTTCTTTCCGGATTCAATGTAAGAAAGGATTTTTTCCATCTGAGCCTCGTCTACCTGCGGCCCCTGGTCGGTACTGCTGTCGAACGGATTTCCTACAACGCGATTCTTCGCTTTGGCAACGCTGCGCTCGACAAACTCGTCGTAGCACCTCTCTTCGACAAACAAGCGCGATCCGGCGGTGCAGCATTGTCCGTGATTGAAGAACAAGGCAAAGTGCGCTCCCTCGATGGCCTCGTCCATGTCAGCGTCGGCAAAGACTATGTTCGGACTCTTTCCACCGAGTTCAAGCGAAACTCGTTTCAGATTCGACTTCGCCGCACCTTCCATAACGAGGTGTCCGACTTCGGTCGAGCCGGTGAAGGCAACCTTGTCGATATCCATGTGCCGCGCGATGGCCGCTCCCGCGGTCGGGCCGTATCCCGGCAAAATGTTGACCACTCCGGGCGGAAATCCCGCTTCCACCAGGAGTTCTCCGATCCTTAAAGCACTGAGAGGAGTCTGCTCAGCAGGCTTCATCACTACCGTATTTCCGGTCGCAAGCGCTGGCGCGAGTTTCCACGCCTGCATTAACAGGGGGAAATTCCAAGGAATAATCTGCCCGACGACGCCCACCGGTTCATGACGCGTGTAGCAAAAATATTCACCAGCGATTGGGATGGTCTTGCCTTCAACTTTGTCAGCCCACCCGGCATAGTACCGATAGCAGGCGATGGTCAGCGGGAGATCCGCGGCGCGTGCCACGTGGTACGGCTTGCCGTTATCAAGAGTTTCCAGACGGGCAAGCTGATCGGCGTTCGCCTCCACCAGATCGGCGAAACGGTTGAGCAGGCGGCCGCGTTCAGCCGCCGACATCTTTCTCCATGGCCCTTCGAATGCGCTGCGGGCGGCCTTCACAGCCTGATCGACGTCGGCGGCATCGGCTTCCGCGACCTGGCAAATCTCTTCACCTGTAGAAGGATTGAATGTAGGAAAGGTCTTCCCGGAGAGGCTGTTAACCCACTGATTGTTAATGAGAATCCTGGTTTGCAATCCGGACACGACTTCCGGCTCAATTCGCGGCAGAACAGTTGTCACGATGTTTCCTCTGACAGAAAATTGTCAGTCTGTTATCCAAACAGCCGCGCGCTACTTCTGAGCTGATCGCTTGTAGGTAAGCACGGCCGCTCCCATCTTGTCTTTCAGTGAAACCTTCAAACCCTTCTGCATCAATTCCTGTCCGGTCAAGGTTTGCGTGCCGGGCTCGTCGGCATTGGTGATTTCGTAGCGAGCATCGGCTTGCAGACCACGCAGTTCGAACTGCGCAGAATTTAAGGGACTGTTCGAGCGCCGAAACACCTGCACCAGCCCTTCGCCTCGATCCGGCCGATCGAATTGCCACGCTAGCCAGGCGTGGTCGGAAGGATCGTAACGGGTCAGCGGATAGTAGTCGCCCAGATAGTTGTCAGCGGCTGCGCGCCATTGAGCGGTAGCCTTGCGGATCCAGTCATAATCGAGATCGTTTCGCCGCAGGTCCCAGACAGCGTTGATCTGCGGTCCCCACGAACTGCGAAATACATAATTATCTCGAGCGCCGTTGGGAGAACCGAAGTAGGGAATCCAGAATGACATTCCGTAGGTAATGTTTTGCTGTCCAACCGGCTCGTAGGAATAATCGCTGCGATGCATGGGAACCGCGCGGCGCAGGGTTTCCAGATCGTCGCGCCGTCCGCCCGAGGCACAGGTATCAATCAGCACATTCGGGTGCAGCTTTTGCAGTTGGTCAAGATATTCCAGAAACCCCATTGCATATTTGTTTTCCGTAATACCCTGCCGGTCCGAGGCATCTGTCTCGCGCCAAAAAGGTAGCGGCGCGATGTTGAAATCGATGCGGTAGACATCCACTGCCTGGTCGGTAATGAACTTATCCAGGTAAGAGACTACCCACTTGACGGCTTCCGGATTCCCCAGGTTGAGCAAGCGTTGACCGTGCCGTTCTTCCTGATCGCTCTTGAGCAACCAGTCGGGATGCTTCTCCCACAGCCAACTGCCGCGCGTGACTCGCTCGAGTTCAAACCAGACAATGGACTGTTCCCCCAATGAATGCGCGTAGTCATCGACGGGACGCAAGCCGTTGGGAAAACGTTTGGGATCGATTTCCCACGTCCCGGTATTGGGCCAGGTTCCATTGCTCACGTACCAGCCCGCATCCATCCACCAGTAATCGATCTTGATTTCTTCCTGGCGATAGCGATCCAGAAACAGCTTCTGGCTGGCTTCGTCCGCGCGCGACATTTCGGCGTACCAGGGTGCGCTTGAAGCCGCCAACTTGGGCGTAAGCGCTTGACCGCCAGGACGCGGAAGATTGTGGGCCAGCATCCATTTCCGCCAGACATTCTGGCCGCGAACCCAATCACCGGTCCAGAACAGCAGCGCGGTCATGGGAGAACGAACTTTCTCCCCGGGTAGAAGTTTGAAGTGAGTAAGTTCCTGACCCGCTTGTACGCGCACGCTACGGCTGTCGTCGCGACTGAAGTCCGCCGACCATTGGCCGGGCCATCCCAGCCCGACAATGACTCCCTTGTCGCTTTGATCGATGTTGAAGTAGCAGAGGGCATTGTCGGTGGGACGTCCACCCGACGTAGCGATGTGTTTTTCAAACTTGGGAGTTAGCTTGAGTTCGGAGGGCTGGAAGTCAACGGCCTGCGCCGGACTTCCGCGAAAATGATGCAGCGTGAATTCACCGCCCGCGCTCCTTTGAAACCATGTGTCAACCGCCTGAATATTTTCGAGGATTGGCGTGTCAGCCGAACCGGTGTTCTCGAAATACAAGGTCCACTCGACCACCGGAAAATCGTGATATTCCAATCCGGTCCATCGCACCACCAGCCCGGTGGCGGGATCCTTATAGACTGTGTTGTACTGAGTTCGATTTCCGTCAAGCTCGGTGACCGCGCGCTGCTTCGACCATGCTGCCAGCAGTTCCGCGGACGACTTTCCGCCATAGGTAAAGGAAAAAGGCAGGGCTGCTGTAAAAGGTTCGGCAGGTGCTCCCAAGGCCATATCGCCGAGCCATAGCGTGTTGCCGTTTTCCAGGATGACTTTCGCATTCGCCCAGACTGCTTCGCCGCACCACTCTTTTTGCCGGCCTTGTCCATTGAGCAGCGAAAATTCTGTGACACCGCCTAAATCGGCTTTAACGTTAGCTCCATTGACACCAACCTTTACGACGGTTGGTGGAAACACGACTTTATCGCCAGCTTTGACGGAGAATTCCTGACTGCCGTTGGTGTAGCCGCAGCCAGCGTAGCTGCTGTCGAGTCCGACCACGGATTCAAAAGCTTTTGCCGGGGAGGTGAGGTGGACGACGATCCCCTGAGCCCCATTGGTGTAAAGACCGCGCTCGTACAAAGTGTTAAAGATTCGCAGAGGACGGCCTTCGCCGGTCGAGTAGAAACCTTCGCCGATCTCACGGTCAGCCCGAGCGTTGCGCTCGATGGTGCCCCGTTCACCGAGGAGAGTGAGATAGTTCTGAGCAGGTACCGGCTCGATTTTTCCGCCGAATTTCGCCGCAACCCAGCGCTTCGCCTCTGCCTGCTCCTCGCGGTTTACTTCCACCGCCAGCACCGACGAAGTCAGCGCAGCGTGCAACAGAAACAAGCAGACAACCGACTTTGTATTCCAGCTCTGCTTCATTTCGCTTCCTCTCGCAAACCCAGCTCTCACAAACCCATCTCTGACTAACCAATTCAATTCGATGTCGAGGCTGCGCCCGTCCGCTTATAAGTGATCAAAGCTGATTGCGGGGCCTGCTTCAGATGGATTTCGAGGCCCTGATCCATCAACTCTTGCCCCGAAAACTCACGACTGCCAGTGACGTCAAGATTGGTGACGGAGTAGTGGGCGGCTGGATCCAGCCCCTGGAGCTTGAATCGCGCCGTCTCATATCCACTGCGCGAGCGGCGAAACGCTTCTACAAAGCCTTCTCCCACTTCCGGACGATCGAACTGCATCGCTCCCCATACATCGTTCGCCAGGCTGTAAGAGGTCAGGGGATAAAAATCCCCATAGTAGTTCGGCGAAACGGTCCGCCATTGGTTGATCAGGGTGCGCATCGCGTCCGTATCGCCGTCTTTGCGGCGGAGGTCCCACGTTGTAATCAGCCCGGGTGTCATCTGGCTGCGGAAAACATAAGGGTCTACACCGCTGGTGCCAGTCCCGAAATATGGGATCCACTGTGCCATGCCCAGCGTCTGCATCTGCTGGCTGATAGGCTCGCCCGGCTCCATTAGATAGTCGCTGCGCGTCAGCGGGACCGCGCGGCGCAGCGTGTCGATATCATTGCGCCGACCGCCGCTGGCACACGAGTCGAGCAACATGTTGGGATGGCGGCGGCGCAGTTCATCCCAATAGGCGAGATACCCGGTGACGTAGCGAATTTCGGTGATCCCCTGCCGGTCTGGCGCATCGTTGAGCCGCCAGTAGTTCAGCGGATCCATGTTGAAATCCTGGCGATACAGATCGACTCCCTGCTCGGTGATGATCTTGTCGACATGATCGGTCATCCACTTCAGCGCGTCCGGATTTCCGAAGTTGAACAGGCGCCATTCCGGATCATAGAGCTGGTCTCCCGGATTGGGAGGCGGAGTCAGCAGCCAATCAGGATGTTGCTCATACAAGTATGTGCCCTTCGTGACCCGCTCGGGTTCAAACCAGAGAATGATTTTTATTCCATTAGCGTGCGCGTGGTCGCTGACTTCTTTCAATCCGTTGGGAAATCGTTTCGTATCCACCTCCCATGTACCGATGTTCACCCAACTTCCGTTGTTCGGATACCAGCCAGCATCCATCCAGAAATAATCCGGGTGAAGTTTCTCCTGAACGTAGCGATCAATGAACATGTTCTCATCGGCTGCAGTCGCCTCGGTCATTTCCACGTACTCGCGTGAAGTGTTACCGGCAAGTTGTGGTGGTGGCAGCTTGCCCCCCGGACGCGGCATATTGTGGGCTTGCATCCAGCGGCGCCAGATATTTTGCGAACGTCTCCACTCCCCGGTCCAAAACTGCATCACGATTCGAGGTGAGCGGACTTCCTCGCCGGGCAGCAACTTGAAGTGAGTCAGCTCCTGTCCGATGCGAACTTGTAAACCGTTGGCTGCATCGCGGGTTAACTGTCCCGCCCACTGGCCCGGCCAGCCAACGACAATGATGACGCCTTCACCCGGCCACGCAAGGTTCAGATATGGAAAATCTCCGTTGGAAGGCCGTCCGCCATGCGCCACCAATTTCTTCTCGGCGTTTTTGGTCAGTGGAGTTTCATACGGCTCGTAGTCATTGGCAGTAGCCGGTGCTCCCTTGTTGTGATGAAGCAGGAATTCGCCGTCGCCGTTTCTCTCCAGGCGAGAATCCAACATCAGAATATTTTCAAGAATCGGCGAATCTGTAGTGCCAGTATTCTTGAAAAAGACGGTCCACTCGACCGTAGGAAAATCGTGGTACTCCACTCCAACAAAGCGCGCTTCCAGACCAGTCTTGGGATCGTGATAGGTCTGCGTGTATTCGGTACGGTCCGCGTCCAGGGCGCGCGAGGTTCGCTGCGAACTCCAACTCTTCAGCAAATCCGACGACTTCGCTCCACCATATACAAATGAGAACGGCGGATCGGATGTGTAGTTGGCCCGCAGCGGACCGAGCGGCAGCAGCTCAAGCGGAATTTCCTTTCCGTCCGCCAGCGTGGTCTTCGCGTCGGCGAAGTCAACCTGGTCCCAATCAATCGCGCCCTTCACTCCTTCAATCCGCAGCGTGAAATCGGTCGCGCCATTCAGATCCACACTGACAGGAATGGCGGCCATGCCTTCACGCATCACTGCCGAGCGGAACGCTTCTTTGCCGTTCACGTCCACAGCGACGGTTACGTTGCCACGACCCAGGCTTGAGTAATACGTGATGTCGTTGCTATCCACTCCAATCGCGGCGCTGAAGACCTTGCCCGGCGCAGGCAGATGCACTTTTACCGTCCCGGTGGAGGGGGAATGAATACCGCGCGCAAACGATTTCTCGCCGATCTTCAGTCCATGACCCTGGCGGGAATTCTTTTCAAGTGTTCCACTCTTGAGTTGAGGCAGTAGAAAGCCAAAGTCCGGTGCGGACTGCGGCTTGCCTTCGAACTTTGCCGAAGCCCATCTGCGGGCTTCCGCTTTTTCGCCAGGAGAAGGTTCTGTAGCGGCTAAACAAAGGCTGGAAATGATCGGCTGGAAAATGATCAGTAGGAAAAAGAGCGAGGGCAATCCACGGGGTCGTCTCATTCGTTTGAGTCCAGAGCGTTCAAGGTGAACCACCCGTCCACTAACTCAGAACTATTTCTTGACTACTGATGACCGGAGAAGTTCGCATCGTCCGGACGGAACGGCTAGACCAGTGCACCGACAGGGCGCTTGCCCAACAGGATGTCGCGGGCGGCTTCGGCTGCCTGGATCTGCAGCATCTCCACGGCCCGGGTTGAAACCGACGCAGCATGACTGGTCAGAATTACGTTCGGCAATGAGCGCAACTGGCTGTCGACCGCCAACGGTTCTTTTTCGAAAACGTCCAGGCCCGCGCCAACGATTTTTCCGGATTTCAGGGCCTCAACCAGATCGCCTTCGTTGACCAACGGTCCGCGTGCAGTATTGATCAGGATCGTGCCAGGTTTCATCCGCGCGATCGATGCCGCATTGATGATGTGACGCGTGTCAGGCAGTAGCGGGCAATGGAGCGAGATGATGTTGGCCGTCTGCAGGAGGGTTTCGAGATCGACCTTTTCTACCCCATGCTTGGCGAATACCTCGGCTGGCGCAACGGGATCTGACGCAATCTGGCGAAAACGGAAAGGTTTTGCTTTCTCGCTGACTTTTCTGGCGATCGAACCGAAACCAATCAAGCCGAAAGTAAGATCGGAAAACGCCGGAATGGGCAGGAATGGTCCGACTCCCCAGCCGCCGTGCTTGATCTGATTGTCATCCTGCGGAATACGACGGGCCAGACTCAAGAGCATCGAGATCGTATGATCGGACACTTCTTCCTGACAGTAGTTGGGAACGTTCGATACCATGCGGCCAAGTTCCTTCGCACCCTGGACATCGATGTTGTCCACACCAATCCCATAGCGAACAACACCCTTCACGTTGGGAAGTGCCTCCAGAACGCGGCGGGTGATAGGAGCCCACTGCACCAGCAGCACGTCGGCGCGGCCGCACTTCTGAATAACTTCATGTTCCGCCTTGCAAATCGGCGTTACTGCTTCCAGGTTAAAACCCGCGGCCTCTATAACTTTTCGCTGTAGGTCGATCGAGGGGAAAACATGGTCCGTGATAAGAACAGTTGGCAATTCTATCTCCTCATACGTCAGTGTGGCCCTGCGTAATACCAAAATCGCGGGGACAACGTGCAGCTTTCCGGTTGCGGAAACATCGACCGAAAAACGTTGATCAAGCCGGGCAGATTTATCTCTACGGACAACTCCGCTCGATTCACTCTCGACAACCCCTTACACACCCTCGAATCCAGCGTTGTCAAGTATGTTCGATAGGTTGAACACTGGTGTCCCTTGTTCTTGGTATTGAACACAATCACCCGTGCAAGCCTTGTCAGGACTCAACTCTGTAGTTAACCTCGGCTAAACTCCGGCGGTACAGAGGCCTCACGAGGTTCATACCAGAACAATGAGCAACGTCAAGGAGAGCACACTCGAAGGCCGGGCGCCGAAGAAGCTCCCCAAAGGCGACAAAGTAATCGATGTCGATGTTCACGCCCATGAAACCCCCGCGGCACTGATTCCCTACTGCGAGATGCCCTGGCGGAAATCCCTTGAACTGATCAGCAAGGCACCGGAACGATATCTGGATATACCGTTTTTCGCCCCGCAGATGGCGGTGTGGAGTCCACCGTTTCCGCAGAGTGGGAGTGAGCGCCGCCAGGTGGTCACTTCAGCATCGCAGATGCGGAAAGATCTGGACGAGCTTGGGATCGACATCGGCGTCATCTTTCCGGATAACCTTCTGTTGCTCGCCGCGTTACGAGACGGAGATTACGCAACCGCCGTGGCGCGGGCGTACAACCGCTGGCTGGTCGATGAGTGGCTCGGCGAAGATAACGGAATGAAGGGGGCAATCGTTGCACCCTCTCAGAATCCCGTGGCCGCCGCCGAGGAAATTCGCCGGTACGCGGGGCATAAACATGTCGCCGCGATCTATCTGCCGTCGTGCTGCGTTGATCCTCTCTACGGACACCGGTCTTACGATCCAATGTACGAGGCGGCACAAGAGACAGACCTGCCGGTACTCTTGCATAGCGTGACCGCGATCTATCCGGTTTTCCCTTTTAACCTGAACGGCTTCACCACGATGTTTTCGGCGCACATTGCCTCGCACGGACTGTCGATGGTGGCGAACCTTCTCAGCATCATGGAAACAGGGGTTCCAGTGAGATATCCGAAGCTAAGAATCGGATTTTCTGAAGCTGGTATCGGATGGGTACCCTGGATCATGATGCGCATGGACAAGGAATACAAAGAGAGGCGGCGCGAACTTCCGTTCCTGACGGACCTGCCCAGCACTTATGTCCGCCAGATGTTCTTCGCCACCCAACCCATCGAAGAACCGGAAAATATGAAGGAGATGGCAACGATCCTCTCATTGTTCGGAGGTGAGAAGTCGGTGATGTTTGCCTCGGATTGGCCGCACCATGATTTTGACCATCCCAATAAAGTGCTGCAGATACCGGTATCGCCGGGAGTACAGCGAGACATTTTGTGCGGAAACGCCGCGCGCTTTTTGAACCTGAAGGAGAAAATATAGTGGCGGCCGAGTATACGGTCGGCCGGACAGACGATTTGCCCGCGGGCACTCACAAAGTCCTCAAAGTGGGTGGACGCGAAATTGGCGTTTTCAACGTGGGAGGATCGTATTATGCGATCCCCAGTAACTGCCTTCATCAGAATGGTCCCCTATGCAGCGGCTCGGTCAGCGGCACGATCGAGTCCCGAGCGGAAACCGGATGGAAACCCGCATGGGTGCGTGAGGGAGAGATCATCATCTGCCCCTGGCACACCATGGAATTTGATATCACTACGGGAGTCTGTCTGGCCGAACCTCGGCGCCGCATACCTACTTATAAAGTCACCGTCATCGATTCAGAGATCAAAGTCACGATTCCGTAATTCCTGCCGTCCGCGAAGCACGTCTCGCAGTTCTTAACAGAGGCCGTCAACATGGCTCGGACCAGAATCGGTGTGATCGGAGCGGGATGGTGGGCAACAGAAAGCCACATCCCCGTACTGCAAGCCCTTCCCGATGTCGAAGTAACCTGCATCTGCGGATTGGAACCAGAACACCTTCGGAAGGTGCAGCTGAAGTTTGGAATCCCGTACGTCACCCAGGACTACAAGGAACTCCTTTCACGGAAGGATGTCGACGGCGTTGTGGTCAGTTCGCCTCACGCTCTTCACTATCAGCACGCTTCCGCGGCATTGGAACGAGGCTTCCCCGTTCTTTGCGAGAAGCCGATGGCGCTCAGCGCGTCGGAAGCGAAAGCTCTCGCAGACCTCGTGGAAGCAAAAGGTCTGCCTTTCCTGATTCCCTACGGATGGAATTACTCCTCCCTGTCAACGCTGGGAAGAAAAGCAATCGAAGATGGCGATGTCGGTGAAATCGAGCACGTCCTGTGTCACATGGGCAGTCCCCTGCGTGACCTTCTGAGTGGAACCGGGGCCTGGGTGGCCGAAAAGTCCATGTTCACACCAAATCAGGGAACATGGAGCGACGTTTCAACAGGCGGTGGATTTGCCAACGGGCAGTTGACGCATGCGTTGGGCTTGATGCTTTGGATCACGGGACTGCAGGCCTCTCAAGTATTCGCCATGGTTGGGCGATCGGAATCAGGATCCGATCTCTACAACTCCATCAGTTGTCGCTTCACCAATGGGGCGACCGGAATGTTGGGAGGCGCCGGAACCATGCCGCGACAGTCGCCCTTTCAAGTGGACATCAGAATTTTCGGAAATAAGGGAATGGTTGTGCTGGACGTCGAGCGGCCCAGGTTCGAAATTTATCGCAATGACGGAACCAGCGTTTCGACCGATCCGTGCCGGACCTCTGGATCGTACGAGTGTGTCGAACCGCTCAAGACTTTTGTCGAGTTGATTCAGGGAAAAGCAGTTGAGAACCGCTCTCCTGTGTGGTTGGGAAAGCGAGTCGTGGATATTCTTGACGCCGCCTTGCGATCGGCAAATACGGGAATCGTAGAAACGATTGCCCGAGTGGCGTGAGCTGATCGTTAATGCCACGGGAAGATCTGACTTTTTGCCGCGTAGCTCAAAACCCGCTTTTGAAGGGACCTGCCATGCGCAACTTTCTATTCACGACAGTCATCGTTCTTCTCGCTCTGGTGCACACAGCCGTCTGCCTTCCGGGTGAGAACGCGGGCGGACGCCATACTGCCTCGGACAAGACGACGTCAGCTTTGATTGGAAAAATAGCGACCGGAACAGCTTTTTCATTCGTTTACGAAGGAAAGCGTTCGCAGGATCTTCTTCCGCAGTGGACGAAGGTCGCGAATACAAAATCTCTCCCTGACGGGCGAACGTCGCAGACGACCACCTATCGCGACCCGGCTACAGGACTGGAGATTACAAAGGAAGTCACGCTCGTTCCCGGATCGCCGGCCGTTGAATGCATCCTGCGTCTGCGCAACACAGGCAGTCGAGACACGCCAATCATCGAAAAACTCCTGCCGTTGGATTTGCAGTTCGAGGCTGACTCACCAGAGAAAATTGTCCTGCACTATGCCCGTGGGAGCATGGGCCGGGCAGAGGATTATCTTCCGATCGACCAGGAAGTAGCGACCGGCACCGAACTCAACCTGGTGCACTACGTCCTTGATGGCGTCAATCATGTCGACGGCCAATTGCCCTTCTTCAATCTGGAATGGCAGGGCGGCGGGCTGATTGGGGCCGTAGGCTGGACCGGACAATGGGCTGTTCGCGTACGGGGTGAGACGGGAAGAACTGTAGCGCTCACCGCTGGCCAGCAAACCACACATCTGAAGCTTCATCCCGGCGAAAGTATTCGCACACCACGCATTCTGCTTCTCCAGTGGGCAGGGGCTGACCGCTTCGTCGGACATAATCAGTTCCGAAGATTATTGTTCGAACATTACGTACCGCGAATCGACGGACAGGTGATCGTTCCGCCACTCAGCGCCTCGAACGCGTTTGTTTATCAGTACGAAGCGATCGCGAAAAAGACTGGGCGAAATCCGCTCGAGGTAGTCTCGCAGCTGAAACCCGGGGAGGAAAAAAGTCTTCAGGGTCTCACCGATGATGCCCTCAACTGGGTGAATGAAAAGAATCAACTGGACTTCATTCGTGACATGCCTCCAGTCGGAATCGAAAATTACTGGCTCGACGTTGGCTGGTTCGAAGGCGAGTGGCCGTTCGGAGTCGGAACCTGGATTCCAGATCCCAAAAAGTTTCCCCACGGACTCAAGCTCGTGGGTGATGCAGCCCACCAGAAAGGATTCAAGTTCCTGTTGTGGTTTGAGCCCGGACGGGTCGGACAAGGAAGTCAGATTGCGATGGAACATCCGGAGTGGGTGCTGCATCGTCCGCAGGAAGGCAAGCTGGGCGGACTGTTCAACTACGGCGATCCGGCTGCGTTGCACTGGATGACCCAATCTCTCTCCGGAAAAATCAGTGACTGGGGTATCGATATTTACCGGCAGGACAGCAATATCTGCCCCTTACCCTTTTGGCAAACTGCGGATGCTCCCGACCGGCAAGGCATTACGGAGATTCGCTGGGTCGAAGGTTTGTATGGACTCTGGGATGGACTGCTACGCGAGCATCCGAAATTGATGATCGATAACGCCAACTGGCGGATCACAGGACCGGACCCCGAAGTCATGAGCCGAAGCGTAGGATCTCTTACCCGCAGCGAGACGGAGTGCGGAGGCATTCCGCATCCGACGGCCACACAAATACAAACTGCTGAACTCAGCCTGTGGATCCCGATCGCCGCGGGCACGGTGAACGGTTTTGATCCTTACACGTTTCGCAGCGCTTCTACCAATGGAGTCGGCTCGGGTTTGGATCTCAACGCGTCTTACTTTCCGCTCGAGCAGGCCAGACGGGGGATCGAGGAGCTGAAATCTTTACGCCCCTTCTGGCAGGGCGACTATTATCCGCTGACAGAAATTTCTCTCGATGAGCGCGCCTGGGCAGGATGGCAATTTCACCGCTCGGACTTAAAGAGTGGATTCGCTGTCTTCTTCCGGCGGTCCCTG
>Ga0157374_10000415_pt1 | contig 38677 bp, 30 predicted proteins | sample M25metaG_FD_115308 | JGI IMG/M metagenome (GOLD analysis project Ga0157374, IMG submission 115308) | Miscanthus rhizosphere microbial communities from Kellogg Biological Station, Michigan, USA - M2-5 metaG | ecosystem: Host-associated > Plants > Roots > Rhizosphere > Soil | place: USA: Michigan...
ATTCTTCGGCACTGACATCACTCGGGTATGGCTGGCGCTTGCTCATCCAAATCTTCCACACCATACTCCATACAAAGTACAGTTATAAATACTATAACTCCAAGTGCATGACAGGCTCTAGAAGCGCCTCTTCCCAGACGACGTTTTCCCCTAACGGCCCAGAGGGCCGTGGCGACAAGGGCTTGGAGGACCTTCAGTGGTTTATGGAGAATGACCTCTTACGAAAAGAGCAAGACCACGAGCATATGATGGGCCTCGGACAATGGCGGCGAAGTGAAGCTGGTTTGGATATTTCAGACAGGTGCTGCCAAAACAATTCACAACCAGATTAAAGAATTTAATTTTTTCAAAAACATTCACTTAGTCTTCATCGTGTGAATAAGTGCGGCGAAATCCGCTCCACAGCGCTGTGGAAGCCGTTCCACGGGAAAAAATGCCTGCGAACAACTAACCAATGACCAGCCGGTGACCGCCGAAAACCCCGACCCTCGGGAATTTGTTGGGGTTTATTGGCAGTTATTCGCGCGATTTCCAAAGTTCATTCTGCAGGGCGTCGATAGCCGCGGCAGTTTCCGCTTCCTTCTTGCTGCGACCTTCGCCGGAGCCCAGTTCCATGCCCTCCCAGGAGACGACCGATTGGAAGCTCTTCAGATGCTCGGGGCCGGTCTCGGCTACGACGTGATATTTCGGACTGGTCGGCGAAATCGACTGAAGCTTCTCTTGAAGTTTGCCCTTGGGATTAACCTCCAGCGGCTCGGTGGTGAGGTTTTCCAGATCCTCCTGAGCCTCGCGCAGCGCAAAGTGACGGACAGCTTCCAGCCCTCCATCGAGGTAAATCGCGCCGACGAGGGCTTCAAAGGCATCAGCCAGTGCGGAAGCCCGGCTGCGCCCACCGGTGGATTCCTCGCCCTTGCCCATCATCAGATAATCGCCCAGCCCGATTTGCAGCGCGTGCTTTTTCAAACCTTCGCGGGAAACGAGACGGGAGCGCATCTTGGTGAGCTGCCCCTCGCTGTGCTGTGGGAACATGTCGAAGAGATGCCGGGTAAAAATGAGCTGCAACACGGCATCACCGAGGAATTCGAGCCGCTGGTTGTCGAAATGGTGCCGCTGCGTCTCGTAGCCGAGGCTGGGATGCGTCAACGCTTCTGCGAGTAGCAGAGAATTGCGAAATTTATAAGCAATACGGTGTTCCAGCGGAGTCATGCATCAGAAGCGCGATCAATACCACAGAGTTACCCGCCCGCGCAACCACAGGTGGCTAATGAAACGCGGATCGTTACCAAATCATCAAACAAATTTCCCGGGATTGAGAATACCCTTGGGATCGAGCGCGTGCTTGAGGGCCGCATGGGTGGATCGAACCACCGGAGTCGTGGCGTCCTTCCACCAGGGCTTTTTGGCCAGGCCAATGCCGTGTTCGCCGGTAATCACGCCTCCCCAGGCCAGCACTTGGGCAAAAAGCTTGTCGAGCGCTTCGTCCACCTCGGCGCGCACCTTGCGATCGGTGTGATAATTCGCTGCCATGATGTTGACGTGAATATTGCCATCGCCGGCATGCCCAAAGCAGGCCACAGGGTATTTGTATTTTTTACTCAGCCCTTCGCAGAATTCCACCAGATCGATCAGCCGACCGCGGGGAACGGCCACGTCTTCGTTGAGCTTGATGAGGCCGGTGGCCTTCAGCGAAGTGGAATAGGCGCGGCGCAGGCCCCACAGTTTCTCACAGGCTTCTTCGCCGGAGGCCGTCATGATACTGAGTGCTTTCAGCCCGCCCAGCAGTTTGGCCAGTGCGCGGGCCTCTCCCTTCACCGAGGCAGGCTGGCCGTCCAGGTCGAGCAGCACCAGCGATTTGGCTCCTGGAGCAATCTCGCGTCCGAGATATTCCTGCGCGCTTTTGAGCGTAAAGGGATCCGCGATTTCCAGGGCACTGGGCAGATAACCTGCGCCAAAAATCCGCTGCACCGCCTCGGCCGCCTGACGGAAAGAGGAAAAGCTCGCGGCAACCGTTGCCCGCGCGGGTGGCATGGGGAGCAGCCGCAGGGTGGCCTCGGTGACCACGCCGAGCAGCCCTTCGCTGCCGACAAAGAGGCCCACCAGATCAAAGCCAGTCTTGTTCTTATGCGTGCGTGCACCGCAGCGAAGCACTTTGCCATCAGCCAGCACGACTTCGAGGCCGAGCACATAGGTCCGCGTCACGCCATATTTTAGACAGCGCGGTCCGCCGGCGTTCGTGGCAATGTTTCCGCCGATTGAGCAATCCTTCAGGCTCGCCGGGTCTGGCGGGTAAAAAAGACCTTTTTCCCGCACCGCCTGCTGCAAATGCCCGGTAATCACCCCCGGTTCCACCACCGCCACCGAGTCGGCGACGTTGATTTCCTTGATTTGAGTCATCCCCGCCAGGGAAAGCGCGATGCCTTTTCGTACCGGGACGCAGCCGCCGACATACCCGTAGCCCGCGCCCCGGGCCGTGACCGGGATGCCGTGCCGGTTGGCGAAAGCGAGGGTCTTGCTGACGTGCTCGGTATTTTTCGCCAGCACCACGACCTCGGGCGGGTTGGCGGCAAACCATCGGTCGCCCGCATGGGCCTGGAGGCTGGCCTCATCGGCGCGGACTTGTTCGGCTCCCAGCAATGAGGAGAGCCGGGCGGCGAGCGAACGAGGGGCCTTGGTGGATTTGCGTTTCATAGGCAGGGCAATGGGTTTCACCGCCAGTGTAAGGCCCCTCAGCACGGGATTTCAACGTCAGCGCTTGTAATCTCCCAATAAAATCGCCTCGACGCGCCAAAATCGCCCGCTCACATTTTCAACATGATCATCAAGCCGAAAATTCGCGGGTTCATTTGTGTGACCGCCCATCCCGCGGGCTGCGCCGAGCACGTCCGCGAACAGATCGAATACGTCCAGAGCAACGGACCGATTGCCGACGCCCCGAAGCGCGTGCTCGTGGTGGGTTCCTCGACCGGCTACGGCCTGGCCTCGCGAATCACCGCGGCCTTTGGCGGCGGCGCGCAGACGCTCGGCGTCTTTTTCGAGCGCGCGGGCGAAGCGGATCGTCCGGCCACCGCAGGCTGGTACAACAATGCCGCCTTTGAAAGCGCCGCCAGGAGCGCGGGCCTCTACGCCAGGAGCATCAATGGCGACGCCTTTTCCGACGCGATCAAGCAACAGGTCGTGGAGACCATCAAGGCCGATCTCGGCCAGGTGGACATGCTGGTTTACAGCCTGGCCTCCCCTCGCCGCACGCATCCTAAAACCGGCGTGACCCACAAGAGCACGCTCAAGCCGGTCAGCGAAACTTTCACCTCGAAGACGGTCGATACCGACAAGGGACTGGTCACGCCAGTAACCATCGAGCCCGCCAACGCCGAGGAAATCGCCGATACCGTGGCCGTGATGGGTGGCGAGGATTGGAAGATGTGGGTGGATGTGCTCTCCGAAGCGGGCGCGCTGGCGGACGGCTTTACCACCGTCGCCTATTCTTATATCGGGCCGGTGCTCACCTGGGCCATTTATCGCAATGGCACCATCGGCCGCGCGAAGGAGGATCTTGAAAATACCGCCCATGCGCTGGAGAAGCAGCTCGCGCCGATCAAGGGCCGTGCCTACGTGTCGGTGAACAAGGCGCTCGTCACCCAGGCGAGTTCCGCAATCCCGGTCGTGCCGCTCTACATCTCACTGCTCTACAAGATCATGAAGGAAAAAGGGCTCCATGAAGGCTGTATTGAACAGATTTACCGCTTGTTTAAAACCCAGCTTTACGGAGGCTCGACCGCCCGGCCCGATGAAAAAGGCCGGCTGCGCGTGGACGACTGGGAAATGCGCGACGACGTGCAGGCCGCGGTCGCGGAGCTCTGGCCCGCCGTCACCACGGAAAATCTCGGCGAGATCTCCGACATCGCCGGCTACCGTGCGGAATTTCTCAAGCTCTTCGGTTTCGGAATTCCCGGCGTGGATTACGAGGCCGAGGTGAACCCGGTCACGGAGTAAGCTCCTCTGCCCACCATGGAGCGCTTCGACATTCAAAAACTCAAGCACGCCGCCGCTACCAAGCGGGTCGAGGCGGTTGTACATGGGCAGGTCGAAGCGCTCGTAGAGAAAACCACGCAGTCGCAGAAGCCCTACTACGAGCTCGCGCTGGCCGATGCGACCGGCAGGCTCACGCTGCGCGCCTGGAGCGATTCCGCGGCCTTTGAGCAATGCAAGGCCCTTGAAACGGGATCGTTCATCGAGGTGCGCGGCGATTTCACCGCCTCCTCCTACGGTCTCGATTCCAAGAACTGGCAGGCGCGGGCGCTCAGCACTGCGGAGCGCGACCACCTGCTCGGGGGTTCACCGGAACTGCGCGAGCGCCAGGAACAGGATTTCGCGGCGATTGAAGCGCTCGCTCAAAGCATCAAGGATCCACGGCTCCACGCGCTGGCGGCGCAGTTTCTCGCCGATTTCGGTCCCCGCTTCCAGCGCGCCGGCGCGGCCCGCAACAATCATCATGCGCGCCGCGGCGGCCTGGTGGAGCACACGGCGCAAATGATGCGCGCCGCTTCGGCGATCTGCACCGTTTACCCGCCGCTCAATCGCGATTTGCTGCTCGCGGGCGCGTTGTTTCACGACAGCGGAAAACTGTGGGAAAACCAGTATGCCGAGGACGGCTTCGTCATGCCTTTTGATGAGCTCGGTGAATTGCTCGGCCACATCACGATCGGCATCGAGCTGGTGAACCGCCTGTGGCGTGCCCTGCCGCTGGACCAGTGGAGCGCGCTTACCCCGAAGTCCGAGGACGTGCGCCAGCACCTGCTGCACCTCGTGGCTTCGCACCACGGCGAGTTGCAATACGGCTCTCCCGTTCCGCCGAAAACCCCCGAGGCCCAGGCGCTGCATTATCTCGACAATCTCGATGCGAAGCTGGAGATGATGTCCGCCGCCTACGCGACCAGCGCACAACTCGCCCCGCGCATTCAGGAAAAAGTGTGGCCGCTGCCGGGCAACCTGGTGAAGCCACTCCCGGTGGTGAATTAACGAGCTTCCTCGATCAACCGCCAACTACGGGGTCATCCTGAGCGGAATGAAGTGCAGCGCAATGGAGTCGAATGGATCCCGTCCAAGTGGCGGGTGATTTCACCTGCAATTTATGTCGATCGGCGATTACAGCGGCTTCAGTTTTTAAACTATGTCACCGGCCAATCGGACGGGTTCCCTCGACGTCGCTGCGCTTTGCTAGGGATGACGAGCTAATGGGGTTGTAAAATTTCCACCCAGTTCCATCTCTCCCCGCTCCATTGCGAGCAACTGCCGCTTGCGGTCGAGGCCACCCGCATACCCTACCAGGGTACCGGATACGCCAACGATGCGGTGACAGGGCACGATGATGCTGATCGGGTTGCGCCCGGTCGCCGCTCCGGCGGCGCGCACAGCGGAAGGCGACCCCACGCGTTGCGCGAGCTCGCCGTAGGTGATGGTTTCGCCGAAGGGCACGGCAGCGATCTGCTCCCACACCTGATGCTGGAATGCGGTGCCTTCAAAATGAAACGGCGTGGAAAATCGCTGCAACTTCCCGGCGAAGTAATCCTTCAACTCGGCAGCCGCCAGCTCCAATACCGGATGCGCGGTGTTTTTCACCCAGCCGTCGCCGATGGTGGGATAGTATTTTTGGTTCACGAAATAGATGCCGGTCACGTGCGCGTCGGTGGCGTAAATCAGCAGCTCGCCCAGCGGTCCGGGATTGATGATGGTGTAGTTCTTCATGGGGTTGCCTTCCCGTTTTTGGTTTCGGTCTGTTTGCCGAGTTGCGCCCACAGGTGGAGGACGGCGTAGGCGCGCCAGGGCCGCCATTGTTCGGCGTGGGTCAAAATCTTCTTCGCATTCTTTTCGCCCAGCGCTTTCTGGATGCCAAGATCGCGGTGCGGAAAGGCATCCGGCCAGGAAAGCCCGCGCATCGCCATATATTGCGCCGTCCATTCGCCGATGCCGGGAATTTTTCGCAATTGCGCGAGCGTTCCCTCCACCCGGGCCCCGGGCTCCAGCCGTAGTTCCCCGCTCGCCATGGCCCGGGCCAATGCGATCAAGGTTTCCGCGCGGCGTCCGATGATTCCCAGCGCGGCGATTTCTGAAACCGTCGCCCGGGCCAGCCGGGCGGGCTCGGGAAACAAATGGCTCAACGCGGCCTCGTCACTTTTGATGGGCCGGCCAAAGCGTTGCACAATCCGGCCCGCCAGCGTGCGCGCCGCGGCGACGGAAATCTGCTGGCCGAGAATCGCGCGCACCGCCATTTCAAATCCATTGAAGCTGCCCGGCACCCGCAGGCCCGGCGAAGCAGCCGCGAGGGTGCCCAGCACCGCATTGATCGCCAGCGGATCTGCGCCCAAGTCGAACAGCCGTTTCACGCGATCAAGCACCGCCGCGCAGACCGGGAGCAGCGTCTCGGACAGGCGCACAATCACCACCCGTGCCGTGGCATCGTGCCGGACGTGCAACACCCCGGTGTATTCCTTCCCGGCGCGAACCACGCAAACCGTTCGTGCATAGGTCCCCTCGCCCACCTGCTCCACCTGGGGAATCGCGCGCCCGCCGAGGAACCGCAGCAACTCGTCCCAATCCAACGGTTTCCGGTAGCCAAGCCGAAATGAAAATTCATCCCCGGGTGCCGCCGCGGCATCGTTCTGTCGATGATGACGCCGCAATTCGGTGGGCGTGAGTCGGTAACGTTCTTTTAACGCAACGTTAAATCGACGCAGACTCTTGAATCCGCTCGCCAGAGCCACCGACATCACGGGCATCGACGAGTCGGTGAGAAATTGTTTGGCAAGGAGCAGGCGCTGGGTCTGCCAGAACTCCACCGGCGACACGCCGAACTCCTCTTGAAATACGCGCCGCATCTGGCGGTCGGTCACGCCGAGTTCCGCCGCGAGTTCTTCCAGCGAACGGTCCGCCAGAAAGCCCAGGCCGATATAATCGGCCGTGCTGCGGGCGAGCTGGCTTTTCACCTCCATGGTGCTGTTGCCGGGCGCGAGCTCCGGCCGGCAGCGCTTGCAGGGACGAAAACCCGCGACTTCAGCGGCTGCGGCGTGGCTGTAGAAACGGCAGTTCTTCTCCAGCGGCGTTTTTACCCGGCAGATGGGCCGGCAGTAAATGCGTGTCGTCTTTACCGCGACAAAAAAGCGCCCATCAAACCGCGCATCGCGCGTGAGCACAGCTTTGTAGCACTGGTCCGGGTTCAAGATCACGAACCAGCATATTCCGGTTTCACGAACCACGCTCGCCATTTTCGGAAGTGGAATTTTGGGCGCCACGAATTGGTCGTGCTGCTATCTCTAGTATCCCAAAGGGATTCCATCAATCAGCCTAGGGTTGCGAGGCACGAGCTACCCTGGGAATAGTAAGCATTTCCATCAACCCTAAAAGGGGTTGAATCAATCCCAAACGTAGCGTTCGTCGAAAATGATTTCATAGCGGCGCAGCAACTGCCGAAACTCGTCTTGAAAAGACATTTTCTGATGATGAGCCTCTTGGCTGGCGATGTAATCGCGGACAGATGAGATTTGTGAAAACCCAATGGAGAAAATTCCATAGCCACTTTGCCAGGCAAAATCGTGCAGAGCAGGTGCTTTGGTTTTTAACCAGAGGGATGAACTTCGCTTCACTTCCTTGACCATGGCGGCGGCTTCGCAAGTGCGGGAGAGGGCGCACAGAAGGTGGATGTGGTCTTCCACGCCGCCAACGATGACGGGCTGGCAATCAAGATTGGCCAGGATGCCACCAAAGTATTGGTGCAATTCGTTGCGAAGAATCTGGTCTCGCAGAAATGGGCTGCGTCCTTTGGTGGAGAAGACGGTGTGAACCAAAATTTTGGCGAGAGACTGGGGCATGTTTGCTTCAACCTTTTCAAGGTTGTGGATGAATGGGAATTAAAACCCAGCGTAGCTCGTGCCTCGCAACGCCGGGCTGAATGATTAAATCCCTTTGGGATTTAGCAATCCGAGCCATAGGGCAATATCCATGGCCAAGGAGTGAGGAGATCAATTCCGGGTAGAAATGGCTTTGAGTGCACATGGCCAAGGGATGCTTGGTATCATTCGTGAGAAGCTATTTTTCAGCCGATACGCTGGTAATCCGAAGATGATTTACCAAGTCGGTATTTTTCCCAACGGCTGTTTCGTCGAGCTCTGTTCCAGCCCAGGCTGGCGTCAGCAAATGAACGTGGGTTGAGCCATTTTTCAGGAAAGTAATCTGCCGCAAGAGCTCATCCAATCCCGCCGGGTCGCAAAATATTTCAACTTCAGCCAAGCCTGTTTTTGCTTCGCTGGCATTCCTGATTTCAATCGTAATCATGGCAGAGATCGAGTTGGCTGGTCGGAGGAAAAAACCCGCGCTCTTACTTCAACTGCTGCTCCATCACATCCATGTAGCGGCTGATGGGATCGTCGCGATGGGGTGGGGGGGCATTGTTGAGCGCCTTGGCGTCGCGCAGGTAGGCGTCGAAGTCGTGGCTTTGCACCTTGATCTGCGTGGCTTCGAACCAGTTGAGATAATCCGCAATGGCATCGAGCCGCTTGAGCACGAGATCGCGATACTGGCTGGCATCCGCGATCAGTTCCTCCACCTTCTGGTTGCGGCCGTGGGAAAGTTCCGTGGCGGCGAGCTGGTATTCGGAGACCGCCGGCTTGAGCAGGGGACTGGCCACCGTCTCGAGCTCCAGCAGGGCGGCGCTTGTTTGTGTAAGCACGTCGCGGGCGCCTTTTATTTTTTGGAAGGAGCGATAATCGGAGAGGGCAAAGGTTTTCTTCTCCTTGCCGACTGGAATCTGCACTTGCAGCAAAGGCTCGAGCCGCTTTTCGGTATCGTCCAGGCTCAGCCCCCGGTAGCGATCGGAGACGGAGAGCTTTGCGATGCTCAGGGTCCACCATTTTTCCATGCTCAACTCGGTGGCGCCAAGATCGGGGAAGGCCCGGCGCAGATCGGCGAGGGGATCGCCGCCGGCCTTGGGTGTGGCGAGAACGTAACGGCCCAGCCGGGCGCGCCCGCCGTTGGTATCCATGAGCACTTCCAGCAGGCTCATCGCGTAGGCGCGATATACCGCGAGCGATACGTTGTCGTAACCGGCGGGATTCTCGGAAAGAAAGCTGCGCAGGGAGGGGAGTTTGTTGACGTTGATGATCGTCTTGAAAAGATCCGCGTCGTTATCGGAATTGCGGGTTTGCAGGAACCAGGCGATGCCCTGCACCAGCCAGGCTGGCGGCTCCTGATAGGGCTTCCCGGCGTGAATGAGCCCCGTGCCGCGATAGGCGATTTCCAGCAGAATGGCGCGGATGAGCTGTTCTTGAAAATGCGCATCCTGCGGGTGGTCGGTGATGGTGATGTTCAGCTCCTCGGCGAAGCCGGTCTCGTTTTCATAGAGCCGCACCTCGGAGATCGGCCGGTCCGGATCGGCCGCGCGCTGGGGGAGAATGGTGAGCACCATCGGCACCTGCCAGGCGTCCTTCATCCCGAGGATGGAAAGGACGTGGTTCTTCACATCTTCCACATAGCCAGTCACTTCCAGTCGCATCGAGAGCTCATCGCAGTAGATGATGAACTGCCCGCTGGTGCTGACGCTTTTCTGGGGGGATTTGATGACCGGTCCGAGGGCGTGCGCCGACATGGTCAGCAACACGGCCAGAGCACCCGCCATCAGGGGGCGTTTCATGCGGCAGGCTTGGTGACGACGACGATCTGCCCCTTGTGAACCTCGATGGCTTGCATCTGGTTCATGACCTTGTGTTCACGCCCGAGGGCGTCCCAGATCTTGGAGAAAATGATGTCGCCGTACTGCATGAGCAGCGGATGCACCGGCAGGCGTCCCAGGTAACCGCCGACGCACTTCGTCTTCACCTGGTTGTTGGCGATGCTCAGTTCGTAGCCGACTGTGGCAAAGAGATGGTAGTCGAACAGCGACTGCTCGGAGGTGATCCAGCAACTGCCCTGCGGATTGCCATCGACGCAATGCAGAAAGACGCGGTTGAACTTTACTTCGTCGCCGATCAAGCCGGTGGCCTGTTCCTTGAGCGTGGCCTGGAGATACTTGTTAATGAGCGTTTCATCCATCGCCAGGCGGGAAGGGGTGCGTTGCATCTGGGCATTTTGCAGTGACATGAGCAGGGGTTGCGCATCGAGCAGGGTATCCGCAGAAGCCTTGGGCGGGATGCCATCCGGCGGCCGGGCGATCTGGACTGCACCGGCCACGGCCACCGCCCAGAGCAGGGATTTGATCAAAGATTTCAACGCGCCGGCAAAGAAACCGGAATTGGGGTTCGTCATCTTGCGAACCCGCTTCATCGCCTGCTCGCTCGACTCCTGCTTTTTCTCGTCCACGGGCAGGAGCGAGCGATCCAGCTTCGCCCCGCAGTTATGGCAGTAAATGCGCTCCGCCTCGTTTTCATGCCCGCACTGGGCGCATTTCAGCTTGTCCGCCATAGTTTTGCTTTCCGATTTTGGGTTAATTTTTGCCTTTGCCCGGCTTGGCCGGGGCTGTTTCCGTCTTTTTGGACGGTTTGGGAGTCGATTTCGTGGATTCTGCGGGTTTCGACTCGCTGGGGCGATCCTTTTTCGCCGCCTCGGTATAACCCTGGCTGCGGTAATCGGTAATATAGAAGCCGGAGCCCTTGAAGATCAGTCCCGCGCCCGCGCCCAGCAGCCGCTTTACCTTGCCTTTGCCCCATTCGCGCTTCCGGCAGAGCTCTTTGGGACAGGTTTTCAGCGGCTCATCCTTCATGGATTGAAACAGCTCGAAGTTCTTTCCACATTTCTCGCACTGGTATTCGTAAGTAGGCATGGGTAATGGACGGGATTCCCTATAGCAGCCGCCGCGCCAGCACGCAAGGGGTGCTAGAAGCTTGACGGTTTTCACTCTCAACGGTTAATTGCCGTGCCGAACCTATTTGTCACATGTTAAACCTGACCCGTCTAATTGCCTTTGCTGCCCTGCCTGCGGTTCTTTTCATCACCGGCTGCGCGAGCGACGAGCGCAACGACACCCAGACCCGTTACCTCGGTGGAAACGCTTCACCCGCGGGTCCGGCCCGGGCTGCGTTTGACAACGTTTCCTACTGGGATGGCGATGGCGTTCCCGGCAAGCCGCACCTGGTGATCAAGCTCGCCGAGCAGCGCGTCTATTTCTATAAAGGCGACCAACTCGTCGGCGTCTCGATCATTTCCAGCGGGCGTGAAGGGCACGATACGCATCCGGGTCATTTCAAGATCATCCAGAAGGATAAAGACCACGCTTCCAGCGAATACGGCGATTACATCCTGGCGGATGGCACGCGCCAGAAGGACATCGATGTCGCGAAGGATCCGAAACCGCCCGGCGCGACCTTCGACGGGGCGAAGATGCCGTTCTTCATGCGCATCGTTGGTGGCACGGGCATGCACGAAGGCTTCCTGCCCGGCTATCCCGCCTCGCACGGCTGCATCCGCATGCCCGGCTTCATGGCGGAGAAGTTCTTCGACAACGTCGAGCTGGGAACGCCGGTCGAGGTCGATCCGTAAGGCGACCGGGCCTGGAGGGATTCACCATGAAGGTGCTGAAGCGGGCGACCGCAGTTTAGCGCACTGTCCGATTACGCCCGCTCCGGCAGCGAGGAGCCGTCCACCCAGGTGCCAGGGATGGCAACCTTGCGGGGCAGGGTGGGAATCCCCCGCGCGTTGTCGAGGATGAGAGAGTGCAGGAGGAAGATGGCGATGCGGCCGATTTCGCGAGAGTTCTGGTAGATGCCTGCGTTCACGTGACCATCGAGGGTTGAAAAGGTGGCCACCGCCACGTCGTCGGGAATCTTCAGGCCGATTTGCGCGAGAAGATCCGCCACCTCGGGGGCATCGGAGAGAATGGCATCGGGCCGTTCCTTTTTGCACCAGGCCACAAGATCGATGACGCTGGGCGATGCCGTTTCATAAAGCAGCGGCTGCACTCGCTCGCTGGGCGGAACTGCGATCTGAGCCTGCAAAAAACCGCTCAAAAAGAGACGGCGATTGCTCTTGCCGCCCACGAAGCCGATCCGCCGATAGCCCTTCCGTTGGACTTCGGAAAAGGCCAGCACCGCATTCGCATTCTGGTCACTGGTGACCATGTGAAAATCCGGCAACTGATAATTCCCGTAGCCGAAACGAACCGTATGCAAGGAATCCCAGGGCACTATGGTCCAGTTGATCGAGCCCAGGGGCTGGGGAGGCAGCAATACCCCGTAGATGTTTCGGGCGCGAAAAATCTTTTCCAGCTTTTTCAACGAGACATCATCCGCGACAATAAACTCCTCCACGCGATAACCGAGCTTTTCGGCCGCCTGCACCGCCCCCTGCCAGTAGAGGTCGAATTCGAGATACTGCCGGAGCTTTTCCGGCGGTCGCCAGCTATTGATCCAGGCGAGGGTGGCTTGAATGGGGCGCTGTTTCTTTCGATGGCGCAGGCTGGAAAGCGCGGAAAGCATGGGGTCCGACCGGTAGCCCATTTCCCGCGCCTTTTGCTGGATGTCCTCCCGCAGAGCTTTGGAAACCCTGGGGTTGTCGCGCAGCGCCAGCGAAACGGTCATCGCCGTGACCTTCATTTCGCGCGCGATATCCCGCAGGGTGATTCGTGCCCCCGTTTCAACGTCCTCAGGCAGGCCATCGGGTGGTGAGGGGGAGGGGACCGGGGGCTTTTTTTGGGGGGGCATGTCCCAGATTGATTGATCTGAAACGGGAAAAAATCAATGAGCAGTTTATAGCTAAACCTAAATCGTTTACTGCTAAACTGGTCCTTGGGTTGGCCAACGGATTTGGGGTGGGGGAGTTTGCTGGTGTTCTCGTTACGCGATCCACGAACGTAACGAAGCCCTACACAACCACCTCCAACAACCCGTCGTCGCAATGAGAATCAACCCTCCTTTTAAAAAGTCTTCGCTGCCCAGGATTCTGACCCGTGGCATCCCGGTCGCGAGCCTTGCTTCACTGCTCATCCTCTCGGCCCATGCTTCCACTTACTCCTGGGACGCCAGCCAGACTCCGGCCACGGCCTCGGGCGGCACGGGCACTTGGGATACGACTTCCGCGCTCTGGTCCAATGGCAGCACGGATACGGTTTGGACCGATACCACCGGCACTGCGGATGTCGCCACCTTTGGCGGGACGGCCGGAACGGTGACTTTGGGAACGAACGTGGGGGCGCTGGGACTGGTCTTCAGCACTACGGGCTACACGATTGCCGGCTCGAGCACCCTGACGCTGGGAACCAGTGGCATCGACGCCAGCGCGTTGACCAGCGGGACGACCACGATCAGCGCACCGATTGCGCTGGCAGGTTCGGGAACCTGGAACGTGGGCACTGGTGCCACGCTGGCAGTTTTGGGCGGGGTGAGCGGAAGCACTTTTGGCATTACCAAGAGTGGCTCCGGCACGCTGGTTCTCTCCGGGAGTAGCACCTACACTGGTGCAACAACGCTCAGTGCCGGCGCGCTTACCTTCCAGGGAAACTCCGCGATGAGCACGAGTTCGGTCATTACCCCGGCCTCCGGCACAACCCTTAATCTGCTTTCCGATACCACGGCGACGTTTACACCGGCTTCATTAGGCCTCGTCCTTGCCAATGGTGGCACCTATAATATCAACGTGAACCAGATCACCGGGGCTGGTGCCGGGCAGACGCTCTCTATCGCGAACCAGACGTCCGCACAAGGATCCACCGCATCCACTATCAATGTCAGCAGCACCTCGGGCGACACCCTTTCTTTTTCGACCGCGTTTGTGCCGCTCACCAGCAGTGGCAGCGCCTTCGGCGGAACTGCGACGACCTTTAACCTGACCAATGCCAATGTGACGTTGAACGGAATCGCCTCAGGCAACGACAATGGCATCATTGCGGCAAGCACCACCGGCAACAGCCTGACGCTGACTGGCAACGTCGCGACGAACACCAACCGGACGTTTTTCGCGACAGTCAACAGCGGCGGCACGTTGAACCTCAATGTCACGTCGTTCAGTGGATCAAGCACCAACCGCGGTATGATCGTGAACCTCAACGGGGGCACGGTGAACCTCAAGAACGCGACCACGCTCTTCGCCACCAATGCGAATAACACCACCAACACCCGGACGGCGCTTTCGATCACGAGTGGGACGCTGGACAACACAAGCGGGAGCAGCCTGACGCTGACCAATAACCCGCTCATTAGCATCAGCGGCAGCTTTAACTTTAGCACGTCCGGCGGCACGACGGCGAACAGCTTGAACGTTGGAACGGGAGCGGTGACGCTGAGTTCCGCCCCCACGATTACGACTTTGGGTGGCGGCACGCTGACGCTCGGCGGTATCGTCAGTGGAGCCACGAGTTTGACCAAGGCCGGTGCTGGCACGCTGAAACTCAGCGGCACCAACACTTACACCGGTGGCACCACCATCAACGCCGGAACGCTGACGGTCGCAAGTGCAGGCGCTTTCGGCACGGGCGCGGCGACGGTTTCCGGCGGCACGCTGGATTTGAACGGCTCGAGCGTGCAAGCGCTCAGCGGGATCACCAACCTGACGCTCAGCAGCGGCACCATCGCGTTCACGCTGACCAGCACGTCGAGCTTCGACCAGATCAGCGGCTCGGGGGCGTTCACGCTTTCCGGCGGCACGCTGGATCTGACCAGCACCGTGACCAATTATGCCTCGACCTACCAAATCTTTAACTTCACCTCGGGTGGAACGGTGAGTGGCATTAGCATCGTGAACTATGATACGGCGGACTACGTGGCCAGCGTGAGCACCACGGGGGTCCTCTCCTTCGCCGCAGTGCCGGAACCGAGCACTTGGGCGATGCTGCTGGGCGGGGCTGGAATGGCCGGTCTTTTCCGCCGCCGCCGCTCCATCTAACCCCCACGGCCCCGATTCCCTTGCTGCCGCACTCCATCCCGGGGTGCGGCGGCAATTTTTAGGCCCGGTGCGCCATTTTCCCTCCCATCTCCACCGGTCGGCGTGACGGTTGGTATCCAGTGTAACGGCGAAGGAGATTGATCCGACGCGCATCCTGCCCAACCATGGCAGCAGCCGATCGTGAAGGTCTATTCACAGTCGCTCATCCCATTCAGCCATGCTCCCCCCCGGCTCTTGCTTCCCGCCACAAAAGTGGCGAATCCACTTTCGTGCCAGTCGCACTCTTTCATCGTGGCGGCAAGCCACGCGACGCCATTGGTTCACGGGGCTCCTGGCGCTCCTCCCCCTCCTGCCCGGCGCGAGCCCGGAAGCGAGAGCGCAAACCTTTGTCCACCCCGGCGGGCTGCACACCCAGGCCGATCTGAACCGGATGAAGGCCATGGTGGCGGCGGGAACGCACCCGTGGATTGACGACTGGAACAAGCTCATTACCGATTCGGAGGCGCAGCGCACGTACACCGCGGGGGTAAATGCCGACATGGGGGCCAACCGGCAGCGTGCCGATGCCGATGCCCATGCCGCCTACTTGAATGCCCTGCGGTGGTACATTTCCGGCGACACCACCTACGCCGATGCCGCGGTCAACATTTGCAACGCCTGGTCCACGGCGGTCAACCAGGTGCCCTCCAATACCGGGCTGGTGGGCATCCCCATTTTCGACTTTGCCATGGCGGGTGAAGTATTGCGGCTCTACAGCGGGTGGTCCGCGCCGGACTTTGCCCGGTTCAAAACCATGATGACGACCTATCTGTATCCGTCGTGTCATGATTTTCTGACCAACCACAACGGGGCGGCGATTGATGCCTATTGGGCAAATTGGGACGCCTGCAACCTCGGTGCCATGATTGCCATGGGAGTGCTTTGCGACGATGCGGACAAGTTCAACGAGGGAGTGAACTACTTCAAAAGCGGGGCCGGCAACGGCTGTATCATGAACGCGGTCTATTACCTGCACACTCCCACCTTTGGCCAGTGGCAGGAGAGCGGCCGCGACCAGGAACATGCCCAACTCGGCATCGGCCTGCTGGGGGCAGCCTGCCAGGTGGCCTGGAACCAGGGGGTGGACCTCTTTGGGTTCGACAACAACCGGCTGCTGGCGGGTGCGGAATATGTCGCGCAGACGAATCTTTCGCAGGCCGTGCCCTATCTCTATTACACCAACAGCGATGCGGCGAATCAGGACTGGGTCTCCATCAACGGCATGGGACGCCTGGACGACCGGCCGGTGTGGGAGTTGATTTACAATCACTACGCGGTGCTGGAGGGATTGAGCGCGCCCAACAGCCAGGCCATGGCCCAGTTGATGCGGCCCGAACACGGGAGCGCGGACCATTTCGGCTATGGAACCCTGGCCTTTACCTTGAACTCCCCGGCCTCCCCTTATCCGCCGCTGGGCCTCCCGCCGTCTCCGACCGGGCTGCTGGCACTGGCGGGCTCCTCCCAGGTCGAGTTGCGCTGGAACCCCTCGCCGAACAATTCGGCCCAGGGCTACAGCGTATTACGCTCCACCACCAATGGCGGCCCCTATACCAGCATTGCCTCTTGGACGGCCAGCACCTACCCGCGCTACACGGACACGACCGCGGGCAATGGCACGACCTACTACTACGTGGTGGCTGCGATCAACCAGTCGGGGACCAGCGTGAATTCCAGCCAGGCCAGCGCCACCCCGGTCACCCCGGGGAGCCTCCCCTCCGGGTGGACGAATCAGGACGTGGGCACGGTCGGTGCCAGCGGGCATGCCACCTACGCGAATGCCAAAAACGGCCTCTTCCTCGTCAGCGGCACCGGTGGCGGCCTTGGGGGCACTTCCGACACCGGTTACAACTATACCTGCACGAGCGTGACCGGGGACTATATTTTGACGGCACGACTGTGGAGCGTCTCCTGGAACAGTGGCGGCGGGGAAGTGGGGCTGATGATGCGTGAAACCTTGAGCGCCAATTCCCGCGAGGTGCAAATGACCCTGGGGGGCACCGGCCTGCGCGAGGGGAAGGCGGGGCTGCGCACCACAACGGGCGGCAACCTCAACCACTATGGCGGGAACGACTACACGGTGACGCCTTCCTGGTTCCGCCTCCAGCGGGCGGGGAATACCTTTACCGCCTACGAATCCTCGGACGGACTCACCTGGTATGCGGTGAAGTCAGCCACCATTTCGATGGCGTCGAGCTATTATGTGGGCCTGGTGATGGACAATGGCTCGACCACGCTCAATTCCGCGACGTTCGATCATGTGACCTCCTCCATCCCGGCGGCTCCCACTGGCTTGAGCGGGACGGTGGGAACCGGCCAGGTCTCCCTCGGCTGGACCGCTTCGCCCGATGCCGCGAGTTACACAATCCAGCGGTCCACGGCAAGCGGCGGCTCCTACGTCACGATCGCCACGGGCGTCACCGGCACGACTTATACGGATACCACAGCCGTCGCCGGGACCACTTATTACTACGTCGTCACCGCAGTCAACGCCACCGGCCAGGCCAGCGTTTACTCACCGGAAGCGGCCGTGATCGCCACCACGGTGACCCTCACCGGTTTTACGCCCTATACCGGTTCGATCGGGCTGGCGCAGAGCGGCGTGCTGGGCGTGGACAATTCCTCGGGCACTTATGCGGCCTCGGTCATCCGCTCCAGCGGTCTCACGATCAATGGGGGCCCCGGTTTCTCGACCGGCAGCACCTCGTTCGAGCCGGCCAACCTGCTCGACAACGGCTCGGCCTCCGGCAACACGAACGACTTTTTCGGGCCGCTCGTCCTGAGTTCCGGGCCGCTGTTCATGAAGCTCACCCCGAATGCCTCGGGAAACCTGATGCTCACCTTTGACAGCCTCGCCCGCTCGCCAGGCACGCAACTCAATATCGGCCATCCCGGCAACTTTGGGGGTGGCGTCGGCACTTCGACCATCTCCAGCGCCGCTGCCGGGGCAGCCAACGTCGTCATCACCACCGCCCCGGCCCCCCTGATGACCGGCTCCGGCGCAACCGGCACTACTTCGGCCCCCATCCTGCCCTTTGCCTTCGTCAACAACAGCCTGGCCACCTACGACACCTCCTACGGCCTTCGTGCGCTCAACGCCAGCACCGAGATGGCCACGCTCGCCAGTGGAATGACGGCGGGGCAAAATGCCAAAATCACCACCGGCAGCGTCACGCTCGGCACCGATACCACCATCAACGCGCTCTATGGGAGCGGCGGCACGATCACCGGCAGCTCGACGCTGAACGTCACCAGTGGCGCAATCGTGTGCAATGTTGGGTTCAACATCAGCAACACCACGCTCGCCTTTGGAACCGCCGAGGGGCAGATCAATGTCGCCAACTCGCGGACGCTGACAATCAACAGCGCGATCACTGGCTCGGGCGGGCTCACGATCGGCCTGGAAAACTACAATGGCTCCACGGCCAGCCTGATCCTCGGCGGTACCAATTCCTTCACGGGGATCACCACTGTGTCGGGCAATGATCCGAACTTGAAGGTAAAGCTCACCAGCGGCCTCGCCCTGCAAAACTCGACCCTCGACTACAACAACTACGGCGCGTCCCTGCAATTTGGCAGCGGCATCATCAATGTTACCAGCGCCACGCTGGGTGGCCTGAAAGGCGGGCAAAATCTCGCGCTCACCAATTCCGGGAACTCCGGGGGTGGCGTCGCGCTATCCGTCGGCGGCGATGGAGACAGCACCACCTACAGCGGGGTAATCAGCGGGGCGGGCAGCCTGGCCAAGACCGGCCCGGGCGCGCTTACCCTCACCGCGACGAATACCTACACCGGGGCCACCACGGTAACGGCGGGCCGCCTGCTGGTCACCGGCAGCCTGGCTGCCGGCAGCGCCGTCAGCGTCTCCGGAGGTGTGCTGGGAGGTACGGGAACGATCAATGGTTCCACCACCCTCGCCACGGGCGGCACGATTTCCCCGGGCCTGGATGGTGCGGGCACGCTCACCATGGCTGGCGCGCTGGTGCTCAACGGTGGCGGGAGCCTCGCCTTCGATCTCGCCAGCCCCGCGACCTCGGACAAGCTGGTGCTCACGGGCAGCTATACGCCTCCGGCGAGCGGCGTGGTCGCGCTCAATCTCACCGCGCTCACCGGCTTCGGAGCCGGCACCTACCCTCTCATTACCGGGGCCGGGGGCATCAGTGCCTCCAGCTTCATCATTGGCTCCACACCCGGCGGCTACACCTATACCCTCAGCGCCGTCGGCGGTACGCTCTCGCTGGTGGTCAGTGCCCCGCCGGCCCCCGCCGGGTTGACGGCCACGGCTGGCAATTCGCAGGTGGCCCTGGCTTGGACGGCGGCCTCCGGCGCCACCAGCTATAATGTCAAACGCGCCACCTCCAGCGGAGGGACCTACGCCACCCTCGCCACGGGCGTGGCCACGACCGGCTACACCGACAGCGGCCTTACGAACGACACTACTTACTATTACGCCGTCTCCGCCGTGAACACCGCGGGTGAAAGCCCCAATTCCACCACCATCAGCGCCACCCCGCTGACCGCTTATGAACTATGGAAGGCTGCCTACGGTCTCTCCGCCCTCGCCTCCACCGCTGCTCCAGATGGCGACGGTCTCTCGATTCTGCTCAAGTTCGCCACGGGCCTCATTCCCGGCACCCGCGACAGTTCTCCGGTCACGATTACTCAGGTCGGCGACAGTCTCACCATCCAGTTTCCCCGCCTCAGCCCTGCTCCGGTGAACTACACCGTAGAAGCCTCCGGCGATCTCTCCACGTGGACCGTCATTGCCACGCTGCCCAGCGGCTCGGATACCTGGTCGGGCAGCGCCACCGTCAGTGAAACTGGCTCGGGCTCGTCCCGCACGACCACCGTCACCGATCCGGTGAAAACGTCTTCGACCTCCCGCCGCTTCCTGCACCTAAAGGTGTCCTTTTAAGCGATCAAAACCACAGGGCGGGATCGGGCGTCCGGTTTTCCCCGGCTATTCGCTCACGTAGGGATTCGTCTTCCGCTCGTAGCCGATCGTCGTCGCCGGGCCGTGGCCGGGGAGCACTTTCACATCGTCACCCAGCGGGAAGAGCTTGTTTCGGATGCCGCTGAAGAGGAGGTCGCGATCGCCACCGGGGAGATCCCAGCGCCCGACACCCCCGGCGAAAAGCACGTCGCCGCCGAAAAGAATACGCTCCTTTTTCTCCAGAAAGCACAGGCTGCCCGGGCAATGGCCGGGAACGAGGAGCACTTGAAACTCATGCCCGCCGCAGGTCCAGGCCGGGGTTTCGTCGAGCAGCTTGCCGGGCTGGATGGTCTCCACCTCGAGCCCGAAGCCGAAGCTGCGGAAAAACCCGGGCTCCGTGAGCATCTGAACGCCATCCCGGTGATAATACAGGTCGCACCCGTGCTCGCGCTGGATCTGCGCCGCATCCTGGATGTGGTCGATATGCCCGTGGGTAATCAGCAGCGCGCTCACCTTTTTTCCCTTCGCCGCCAGCCAGTCGGCGATGCCCTGGGGGGCATCCACCAGCAGGCCGGAATCTTCGAGATAGAAGCCGTTCGTATCGAAAATGCCGCCGGTGAAGGTGAGAATTTGCATGGGCGCAGTGTGCGAAAATCGAACGGCACGGCAAGTGCTTTGTCTTTTAAAGCGGTGTAGGTGACGTTTCCGCTGAATGGCCGATTGCTTTTTCACGCGCATCTGCCACTTTCAAACGAACTCATCTCCAATGAATTATCCTCGTCTCTTCTGCCTGGCTCTGGCAGCCGCCGTGACGGTTCCCTTCGTTCATAGTGCGGATTCGGGCCCCGATCCGGGTCAGATTTGCATCTCCGTCGGTCGTCTTCTGGAACAGGGCCATTACTCCCGCCGCAAGCTCGATGACGAGATGTCGAAGCAGTTCCTCAAGAACTATCTGGAGGCGCTCGACTACAATCACATCTATTTCACCCAGCAGGATGTGGATGCGTTTAACGACAAATACGCCTCGGCCCTGGATGACGATATCCTGCTCGGCAATCCCGCCCCGGCCACCGACATCTTCGATGTTTACAAGAAGCGCGTAAAGGCCCGCATCGCCAAGGTGAAGGATCTGGTGAATGAGAAATTCGATTTCAACACCCAGAAAACCGTCACCCGCGACCGCTCCAAGGCCGCCTGGCCAAAGGACGACACCGAGGCCGACCAGATCTGGCACGACCTGGTGATGGGCGAAGTATTGCAGGAAAAGCTGAATACCAGCTCCAAGACCGAAAAGGTTGCCAAGGCAGAGGCCAAGACGAAGGATTCCGAGAAGAAGTCCAAGAAGGACACCACAGATAACGCGGACAAAGTTTCAGCCAATCAGCACCCGGGAGCTACTCCCGATGCCAGCCCGGTCGCCACTACCGATTCCCCGGCCAAAATCATCGTCAAGCGTTACGACCAGGTGCTGAAGAATATCGACGAGCAGACGCCCAGCGACGTCGTTTCCTTCTTCCTCACCACCCTGGCGCAGACCTACGACCCGCACTCCGAGTATTTCAATAAGGACGAATACAAGAATTTCAACATCCAGATGGGCCTGTCGCTCTTCGGCATCGGCGCCCAGCTCCGGATGGATGACGGCTACGTGAAGGTCACCGACTTGATCACTGGCGGCCCGGCCCAGACCGATGGCCGCCTGAAGGTGAACGACCGCATCGTCGGCGTCGGCCAGGGCAATGCCGCCTTCACCGACGTGATGGGCATGAAGCTCGACAAGGTCGTCGATCTCATTCGCGGCAAAAAGGGCACCACTGTGCGCCTGCAAGTAATCCCCGGCCGCGCCACCGATCCCTCGGTCCGCAAGGTGATCGACATCGTCCGCGACGAGGTGAAGCTGAAAGACCAGCAGGCGAGCGCGAAGATCATCGAGCGCCCGGATGGCAATGGCGGCACCGAGAAGCTGGGCTGGATCGTCCTCCCTTCCTTCTACGCCGACATGGAAAACCCCGGCGCCAAAGGAGCCGCCAGCACCACGGCGGACGTAAAAGCGCTCGTCGAACGCCTGAAGAAGGAAAACGTGAGCGGCATCGTGATGGACCTGCGCCGGAACGGCGGCGGTTCGCTCGAGGAAGCGATTCACCTCACCGGCGTCTTCATCAAGAAGCCGATGGTCGTGCAGACCAAGGACGGCAACGGCAACATCCAGCCCTCGCAGGATCGCGATGCCTCGGATTTCGCCTATGACGGCCCGCTCCTCGTGCTCACCAACCGGCTGAGCGCCTCGGCCAGCGAGATTTTCACCGCGGCCTTGCAGGATTACGGACGCGCCGTGGTCGTGGGTGATCAGAGCACCTTCGGCAAAGGCACCGTGCAGACGATGCTGGAAATCGGGCGTTTCATCCCCTTCCTCGGCGGCGACTCCTCCGATGCGGGCGCGCTCAAGCTCACGATCCAGAAATTCTACCGCATCTCCGGCGGCTCCACCCAGCTCCATGGCGTGACCTCGGATATCCACCTGCCTTCGATCTACGACCACCCCGAGATCGGCGAGCGTTCGCTCAAGGGCCCGATGCCGTACGACGAAATCCCGCCCGCCAAATACCAGAAAATCACCGATCACCCGCTGTTCCTGAAGGAACTGGCGACCCGTTCCGCCGCCCGGGTGGCGACCGATCCCGAGTTCCACTACATCGAGCAGGACCTCGCGACCCTGGAAAAGAAGATCTCCGACAACGTGATCTCGCTCAATGAAAAGACCCGGCGCGACGAAATCAACGCCGACAAGGCGCGCCTCGACAAGCGCACCGCCGACCGCGAACACCGCAAGCCGCCGGTGGAAAAAGTAGTCGCCGTGACCGTCGATACGGCCAGCAGCCCCACGCTGCAGGTGGTGAGCAACACGCTCGATCCCAAGCCCCAGCCGGACGCCAATGGCAAAGCCAACGGCCAAAAGATCGCCGCTGCCGAGACCCCGAGCGGAGACATCGCCGACGACTCGGATGACGACGATGATGCCGGCGACAGTGATAAAGAGCCAAAAATCGACCCGATTCGCAACGAAACGCTAAATATCCTCAGCGATTTGATCGAATTATCGCGTACTGTGAAAACCGCGAGTGTTAAATAGGCTGCCAACCCACCAACCTTCATTTACACTCTGCGCGTGCGAAAGACACTTTTCCTCCTGCCCCTGCTTCTGCTGACCGCCTGCGATACGCTGTTGCCCAAGCACTATTACCACGTCTCCGTCTTAAATCTGAATGGCGACCTCATCGCCGCCTGGACCGCCCGCGGGTATGTCTCGCGCACGTGGGACGGCCTCTATGCCTTCGACGCCGTGGAGCGGTTCAGCCCCAAGCCCGCACAAAAAATTGAATATCCGCTCGGCTGGAAAGTGCATGTCGGCGGTCCCAACATGGTCATTTACCGCGTGGAAGAGCCCGAATGGCTCAAGCAGCAGAACCTGCTGGATGTCGCCGACAAGGCCGAAGCCAAGGCCGGCGTGGCGCAGTAAAAACCGACCTCCAACACCGTTCGAGAGGCAGAGCACCAGCGCAACGAAGCAGGGCCTGGCTTGGGCGTAAATCTGAACGCGCTCTGGCGTTTGGATCATCTTGGGCGCCGTCTTGTTCGTTGAGAGCAAGGCTGTTCTTGCTTTGCAGAAAAGATCCAGATTGGAATCTTCCTTGGAATTGAAGCAGGAAGCCAGAAACCCATGAGAGATTTCTCTCCCGTTTAAACTCATTTTCCTGGATTCTTGGCTTCCTGCTTCATCATTTCTACAAAGCAGGCCGCGCTTTATTTTGCAGTTGAATACCATTGTGCCAGTCCCGAAGGGACTTGGAATCCATTGATGGTCACAACCATCCTGCTTCACGCCTTTCTCAATAAAACCGCTCCAGTGCCGCTTCGATGGCGTCGCCGATCAGGCGCGCGCCGTCACCGCCGAGCCTCGCATCCAGGGTGTCGAGGCGGTGGATGAGATCGACCACGCTGCGCCGTTCCATGGGGCCACCGGCGGCCTTGCAAAAATGGGTGCGGCAGCCAAAGGGCCGTGCGGCATAGATGAGGCAACGGCCCTTGCCATCCAGCATCGGACACGCGCCGTCTTCCCGCTCGGGGAGTTCCTTTCGTCCGCTGGCCCGCAAGCCCTTCGCGGCCACGATCGCCTCGCCCATGGTGAGATGCGGCACCCGGCCGGTGAGCTGGAACTGGCAGCACTCGGTGCGCAATTCACACGCCCGCTCCACCGGGCGCGCCGCCAGTTCACGGTAAATCGTTTCCACCTCGGCGGTGGCTTCGCTGCGTTGCTGGCGGTCGGTTGGCATGGGAAAAAAGCTCAGGAAAGGATGATCTCGATCATCGACAGATCGTCCTCGAACTCCATGCCATCGCGCTCTTTGTGCAAGGCGTCAAGGATCGCCTCCAGCCCGCCGCCGGTTCGGGAAGTCTGCATCTCCAGCACCTGCACAAATTCCCCAAACGTCGTCATCTCCCCGTTGGCGCGCGTGATTTCAAAGGCCCCATCGCTGAAAATGTAAAGCCGCCCATGCAGGGGCAGGTGCACCGCGCCGGTGGAAAACTTCGGGTGCTCCACCACGCCGATCAGCGGCCCGTTGGTCTTGAGAATCTGCGTGGCCGTCCCCGGCGAAACCAGCACCGCCCCATGATGCCCGCCGCTCGCGTAGAAAAGCTGGCGGGTGTGACGGTGATAGACGCCATACCACATGGTGAAATACTTCCCGTTCTGCTGGGCAAAAGGAAACGCCCCGTGGAGCGCCATCAGCACGCTGGCGGGATTGTAAAAATCCGCCCCCGGCAGCGAGCGGGCGCGCATCACATTCATCACCGTGATCGAGAGCAACGCCGCGCCAATGCCGTGCCCGCTCACATCGAGCAGATAGACGCCGAGATGGTCCTGATCCAGCCATTGATAGCCGAAGGCATCGCCGCCGAGCTGGCTGGAAGAAAGGTAACGCCAGTCGATCGCCAGCGGCTGCACCTGGCGCGGCGGCAGGAGCGAGCGCATGTATTGCGCGGCCTCCGCTAGCTCGCTCGCCAGGGCTTCCTGGCTGCGCACCAGCGCCTCCTGCGCCTGCTTGCGCTCGGTAATGTCCTGCACGGTGCCTTCGTAATAGCGCAGCACGCCCTTCCCGCTCCGCACCGCGCGCACGTTTTCCAGGATCCAGCGTTTCTCGCCATGCTTCTGGTAAATCTCCGACTCAAAATCCACCACCACATCGTGCTGCTGCATGAGCGCGACGAACTCGTTGCGCCGGTTCGGGTTCACGTAGATTTGCTGGCGGATGTCCTTCACGCTCGCAATCAGTTCCGTCGGCGATTCGTAGCCGTAGATCCGTGCCAGGGCCGGGTTTGCGCTGAGATAAGTGCCCTCGGGGGTCGTCTGGAAAATGCCCTCCACCGCGTTGTCGAAAATGCTGTGATACTTCTCCTCCGCCTCGCGCAGAGTCTCAAAGGCAGCATCGCGCGTCTTCGCGTCGAGCGGCTTGCCGGCGGGAAGCAGTCGAATGAATTTTTCCAGCAGAGGCCCTTTCACAACCAAGCCACTATATTCACTCCGTCTCCCGGCTGGCGAGTGGGAACTGCGGCAGAAGATGAGATTCACCGCGAAAACCGAGCGTAACCTCGAGCTGGCGCGGCAGCGTTCCGGGGAGCGCACGCGTCTCGCGTGTTGGTTCCGGCGTCCTCGCCGGAACGGACTTGGAAGAGACTAAAGACTTCCCATCGCTGGAGACTGCTTCCTGAAAAAGTTCACAAAGGCGGGGACGCCTTTGCCAGCACGCGAGACGCGTGCGCTCCCCAGATTCATCCTGTTCATCTATCCAAAAATTAGATTTCATTCCCTTTTCTCCGACCATCCGCTACGCTTCCGCACGGCAATGGTATGAAAACGCTCCCTCGCATCACGGAAACGCTGCTCAAACGGACCACGAGTCGTTGCCCCGTGTGCCGGGAAAAAGTCCCGGCTGCGGTCTGGCGGGTCAGCGATGGCACCAAGGGGCGGGTGCTGCTCAAGAAAATCTGTCCCGAGCACAGCGTGAGCACGGTGTGCATCGCCAGCGATGACCGCTTTTACTGGGTCGCCACCGGCAATCCCGAGAATGCCTGCTGCGGCGGGAAAGCCTGCTGCGCCAGTGACGCGGGCCGCGACGGCACGCTCGGCCGTAATGCAGTCGCGCCGAAGGGCGACCAGCCTTTTGAAACGCTCTCCACCTGCCTCGCATTGATTGAGATCGTGAACTCCTGCAATCTCGCCTGCCCCACGTGCTATGCGGATTCGCCGGTCGGCGTGCGCGAAGCGGTGGATGCCGTGCCGCTCGCCGATTTGCAGCGCCGCATCCAGGGCGTGATCGACCGCAAGGGCGGCATCGAGATTCTCCAGCTTTCCGGCGGCGAGCCGACGCTCCACCCGCAATTCCACGAACTGCTCGCCTGGGCCCAGGCCCACGAAAAGCTCGACTACGTGCTCATCAACACCAACGGGGTGCGGATCGCCACCGACGATGCGTTTGCCGATCAGCTCGCCAAGGCCTTTCACTACGGCAAGTGCCAGCTCTACCTGCAATTCGACGGGGTGCAGGAGGCCGGCCAGCGCGCCCTGCGCGGCGGCGATTTCCGCAAGCTGCGGGAGAAGGCGATTGCACGGTGCCAGGCCATGAATCTCCCGGTGACGCTGGCGATGACGGTCACCCCGGAAAACCTGCCGCACCTGTGGGAAGCCGTCGAGTTCGGCCTCCGCTTCCCGCACATCCGCGGCGTGGCCTTCCAGCCCATGTTCACCAGCGGGCGCGGTCCCATCCAAATTCCGAGTCCCAAATTCCAAAATCTGAACTCCGCCGACATCATCCTCGCCGCCGTCGAGCAATCGGCCGGGAAGCTGCGCTTCGAGGACTTCACGCCGCTGCCCTGCGGCGATCCGAATTGCGCCACCATCGGCTACCTGCTCAAGACGCCCTTCGGCACGCGCTCGGTGAGCGACTTCATCGACTTCGCCTCGGTGCAGGGCTTCCTGCACGACAAGGTGCGCTATTCGCTGAGCGATCTCTCGCGCTGCGGCTGCGAATCCGAGCCGCTGGGCGATCTGCTCAAGCAGTTTGAGCTCGATGAAACGAATACCTTTCGCTTGTTTATCAAACCGTTCATGGACGTAAACACCTGGGACGAGGACCGCATCGACCGCTGCTGCACCCACGTCATCCGGCCCGACGGGAAGCTGGACTCGTTCTGCCGGTATTACGCCAACCTGGGGAATTGAGACCATGGCAGAACCGAAACCTTCCGGCGGACTGTTGCGCTTCTTCGCTCTTTGCTTCGTGCCGCTCCCTGGCATCATCTTGTTGACGCTCCTGCACTCAACATCATCGGGATCATTCTTTTGGCCACTGGCCTTTGCCCTCTGGATCGGCTGCACCTTTGTTGCTGCAACCCTGCATTGCGCAGACCGTTCGCCGGAAGGTAAAAAGCTGCTGCAACCTCCCGGCATAATTTTTCTGCTCTACATGGTCGCGACTCCGGTCGTCTCGTTCGCCATTTTCTTCGTCGGCTGCCTCAGTTCATTCCACATGTAAACCATCCCATGAACAATCAAGTGCTGATTACCATCATTTCCTACGTGCTTTCGCTGGGAGCAGCCCTGGGCACGGTCTTCGCAGTTCACCGGGCACTCGCCAAAACCTTCAGCCTCGGGGGCATCACCATCCTCCACTACCCGCAGCGGCTCGTCATCGCTTTCGTCGCGTTGTTGCTGGTCTGGATCATCCCGTGGGGGCTGTGGAGCCTGCTGATTCCCATGCTCAGCCACTATGGTGGCGTAATGTCGCCAGCGTATATCACCATTTCCATGGTCATCGCCATCTTCGGTGGCGGCTTGCTCGGTTTTGCCGGTGCCTGTTTTCTCACGCCGCTGAAGGCGAATGGCCAGGCTGCCCTGGAGCGGGCGCTGCTCATGGCCGCTGCGCTGGTCTTGCTGCCCCTGCCTTTCCGGCTGCTTTTTCATCCCGCCACGCAAGGCCTGGCCGTCCTTCAGGCCCTGCTCCATTTTGCCCTGCGCTGCCTGCTGGTGATCGTCGTCTATTCCCTCGCGCAAAAGAAACCCCTGCCCGTTTCCACCATGGAATCACCTGTCACTCCGCCTCCACTGCCCAAGCCACCCGGCTCCCCAGCCCCGGCGCTGCTGCTCGGCTTCGCGCCCGCGGGCTTCATCCTCATCCTCATCACCTGCGCCTCGTCCGGCGTGGGCGATCATATGTCCAATAACGAAGTGCGCGGCTGGCTCGTCGCCGGGGCCATCGCCAGCCTCGCTTGCTGCCTCACGGCATCCGTCATGCTTTTTAAGCGCAAGACCTCCGCCGCGCTCGCGGGGGGCATTCTCCTGCTGCTGCTAAATGCCTTCATCGCCTTTTTCTTCGGCTGCACGGCTTCCTTTGTCGGCGCTTCGTTCCACTAGATGTTTACCCGCGCCCCGCTGTCCGCCGTTTATGGCTGGATGATGTTTGCCGGCATCGTCGTGAGCATCATTTTCTGGTCGCGGCTCGCGCGGCGCGATGAGCGGCTGGTGGTGATTTACCTGATGGCGCTCACCGGAGCCTTCGCGGGTGCGAAGCTTGTCTATCTGCTCGCGGAGGGCTGGCTGCACTTTGGCGCGCCGGATATGTGGGTGCAGCTCGCGACTGGAAAATCCATTGTGGGTGCGCTGCTGGGCGGCTATGCCGTGGTCGAGCTCGCGAAAAAATTCACCGGCTACACCTCGGTCACCGGCGACTGGTTTGCCAGCATCGTGCCCGTCGGCGTGGCGCTGGGCCGGATTGGCTGCTTTTTCAACGGCTGCTGTCTGGGCGATCCCTGCCCGCCCGGCTGGTGGGCGCTGCGCGATGCACACGGCGTGCCGCGCTGGCCGGTGGTGCCGGTGGAATTTGCCTTCAACCTGCTGGCGGTGATCGTCTTTTACCTGATGCGGCGGCGGGGCGTACTGCCCGGCCAGCATTTTCACTGCTACCTGATTGCCTACGGCAGCTTCCGCTTTCTCCATGAGTTTCTCCGGGCGACGCCCAAGGTGTTCCTCGGCCTCTCGGGCTACCAGCTTGCCGCGCTTATGCTCGTGGCGCTCGGCGTGGCCGGGTTCAGATATCGGGCTGCACAAGCGGAAAAATCCGTTACCGTAGTAGCGTGTTGAACTTGCTTTCCCCGGCAGCGGCTTCGACGGCGGACTGGCAGCAATGGCTGGACAAGCCATTGCTCACGGTGCTGAACGTCAAAATCACCATGGCGGCGCTGCTCGCTTTTTCCGGCTGCTTTTTCCTCGGCCTCTTCGTCGCGGGTTTCCTCCGCAGTGAGCGCGTCACCCGGCTGCTCACCCGCACCGGTCTCGACAAACGCTTCGTCGCCATCGCGCAAACCGTGCTCACGCTGCTCGCTTTCTTCGCGGGACTGCTGGGTGGGCTCAATGCCGCGGGGGTTGCCATCTCGTGGGAAAGCCCGATTCCCGGCCTGCACCTGAGCCTGGGCCAGTTGATGCGGCTCGCGGTGGCACTGGTGATCGCGTTCTGGGCCTCCTCGGCCTTCAAGCGACTGCTCTTCGAGCGCGTGTTCAATCATCCCGGCTTCGACCGTTCGCTCCAGTATGCGCTCGCGCAAATCGGGGGCTACCTGGTGCTCATCACCGGCATCTTTCTTGCGCTGGAAAATTGCGGGATCAACCTCTCCACCATCACCATCTGGGCCGGTGCCGTCGGTGTGGGCATCGGCTTCGGCCTGCAAAATATCGCGAGCAATTTCATCAGCGGCCTGGTGATCCTGGCCGAACGGCCGATCAAGGTGGGCGACCGTGTGGAGGTCGAGGGCCGGGCCGGGCTGGTGCAGGCCATCCGTGCCCGCAGCACGACCATCCTCACGAACGACAACATCAGCCTGATCGTGCCCAACTCGAAGTTCATCGAATCCACCGTGACCAACTGGAGCCACGGCGACCGCCGGGTGCGTTTCCTCATTCCCGTGAGCGTGGCCTACGGCAGCGACATCGACCGCGTCGTCGAGGCCCTGCTCAGCGTGGGCCGGGCGCATCCCGAGGTGCTGGCGGAACCGCCGCCGAGCGTGTTCTTCGATGCCTTCGGCGACAGTGCATTGAATTTCCAGCTCGTGGTTTTCACCGAAACGATGAGCGACCGGCCGCGCCGCTTCCGCAGCGACCTGCACTTCGGCATCGAGAAAGCGTTTCGCCAGGCCGGGATCGAAATGCCCTTCCCGCAGCGCGACCTCCATCTGCGCACGAACAAATTGCAGGTCACCCTCGATCCTCCCCTCCGTCCGAAATCGGAAGAGAGCTAGGGAGGCTCTACATGCGCTCCGGCGCTTCGATGCCGAGCAATTCCAGGCCCTTTTTGAGCACGCGGGCGGTGAGATCGCAGAGCGCGAGACGCGCGGCGCGGGTCTCGCCTTCGCTCTTCAGCACCGGGCACGCTTCGAAGAAGCTGTGGAAGGTGGCGGCCAGTTCGTAGAGGTAGTTCGCCAGCAGGTTCGGGCGGAAATCGTCGAGCACCAGCGGGACCACTTCGCCGAAGGCGAGCAGCTTCTTGCCGAGGATGAGCTCGGCGGGGTCGGAAATTTGGATTTGGGAATTTGGAATTTGGATTTCCAATCCGGCATCCCCGGCTTTGCGGAAGATGGAGCGGATGCGGACGTAGCTGTATTGCAGGTAGGGCGCGGTGTTGCCCTGGAAGCTGAGCATCTTGTCCCAGGAAAAGGTGTAGTCGCTCTGGCGGTTGGGCAGCAGATCGGCGTATTTCACGGCCCCGAGCCCCACCACCCGGGCGATCTCTTTCCGCTCGGTCTCGGACAGCTCGGGATTTTTTTCGGTGACCGTCTGGTAAGCGCGTTCCTCTGCCTCGTCGAGCAGGTCGGCGAGTTTGACCGTGTCGCCGCTGCGGGTTTTGAATGGCTTGCCGTCGTCGCCCAGAATTGCCCCGAACCACACGTGCGAGAGCCGCACTTTCTCCGCGAGCTCGGGATGCCAGCGGTGGAAAATCGCAAAGAGCTGCCGGAAATGAAGCTGCTGCCGGCCGTCGGTGAGGATCACGATTTCATCCGGCGAAAATTCCCGCAGCCGGTACTGCATGGTCGCGAGGTCGGTGGTCGTGTAGTTCGAAGCGCCGTCGGCCTTCTGGATGAGCGCCGGGATGTCCACCCACTGCCCGTCGCGCTGGATGAGGAAGGGATCGTCCTTTTCCGGTCCGGCATGGTCGGAGAAAACGCAAATCGCGCCGTCGCTCTCGCGGGCAATGCCGCGTTCCTGCAGGTCGGTCACCACCTGCTTGAGCCACGGATTGTAAAAACTTTCGCCAAGCGTGACGTCGAAGCGCACGCCGAGCCGGGTGTAAATCGTCTCAAACTGGATCTTCGAGAGGCGGATCATCTCGGACCAGATGGCGAGGTTCGCCGGGTCGCCGTTTTGCAGTTGCACCAGCTCCGCCCGCGCGGCTTCCTGCACGGCGGGGTCTTCCTTGGTCTTCGCATTGACGGTCTTGTAGAGCCGCTCCATCTCGCCGATCGGATCGGCCTTCAGGGCCTCGCGGTCGAGCAGGGTTTTCCAGCCGACGAGCAGCATGCCGAACTGCGTGCCCCAGTCGCCGATGTGATTATCGCGCACCACCTGGTGCCCGATGAATTCCGCAATCCGCGCAATGGCATCGCCGAGGATCGTCGAGCGGATGTGACCCACGTGCATCGGTTTCGCCACGTTGGGCGAGCTGAAATCGACCACGAACTGCTTCGGCTGGGCGGGGGAGGGGACGCCGAGTTTTTCGTCGCCGGTGAGGGCAGCCAGGCGCTGGGCGAGAAATTCCCGGCGCAGGGTAAAATTAATGAAGCCCGCACCCGCGATGGTGGGCGGCTCGCAGCAGTCGGCGACGTCGAGTTTTTCCAGAATGCTGGTCGCGAGCTGGCGTGGATTGCTCTTTAGCGCCTTGGCGAGGACCATCGCGGCATTCGTCTGGTAATCGCCAAACCGGGCATCGGTCGCGGACATGACGCGGGCCGAACCGGCTTCGGGAGCATCGGGAGCAAGGGACGAGAGGGCCGCGCGGAGCCGGGATTCCAGCAGCGACGCCACCGTTTCGGTGAGGACGGCCATGGGCTAGGCGGGTGAGTTTTTCTCGAAGATATCGAGGATTTCCGACGCGCTGGCGGCGGTGCCGAGACGTTCGCGCACCGTGCGGTCGTTCAGAAACTTGGCAATCGCCGCGAGGGTGCGGAGATGGGCTTGAAATTGATCCTTCGGCACCACGAAGAGGACGACGAACCGCACCGGGGCATTGTCGAGGGAGTCGAATTCGATGCCGGTCGAGGAGCGGCCAAAGGCGGCCACCACCTTGCTCACGCGATCGGAGGAGGCGTGCGGGATCGCGATGCCGAAGCCGATGCCCGTGCTCATGGTTTCCTCGCGCTGGCGCAGCGCGGCGAGCACCACGTCGCGGTCGGCGGCATTCACTTCCCCGCGTTCGACCAGCAGGTCCACCAGCTCCACGATGGCAGACCACCTCTCGGTGGACTTCATCTCCGGGATAATACGATCAGAGGTTAACAAATTGCCAAGGGTCATTGAAGCGGGTGCGGTTAAGCGGTGGCGCACTATCGGCAAAGCCAACAGGGAAGACAAGCGCGTTTTGCCTCGCGGGATGCGACTTGCGCACGGCGGGCGGTTGTTATGGCAAGGTCGCGGCCAAATCGCAAGGGGTTAAAGAGACTGGTCCGGCCAGTCCCGAATCTTGTAAAGACCACTTCGAGGCGTCGAAGTGCTTATATTTGATCGTTACGAAATTGGTGTCCTTGAAGATCTTCCAATCGACCTTGCGCTGGTCGAGATCGCGGATGCGATTGGCATCGCTGCTGGTGACCTCGACTACGAGATGGTTGCCCGTGGGCTTGAGCAGGGTGGGGGGTAGCATGATCTCGTAGGGTGCGGCAATCAACGTGCCGACCGGCTGGCCATTCAGAATCACGCGGGCGCTTTCCTGCACCTCGCCGAGGGAGAGCCGCCAGGCTTTGGCGGCGGTGGCGGGCCGGTCGAAATCGACGGTGTAGGATGCAGTGCCCGAGAAAGCCTGCGTTGCGGGGTCGCTGGAAGTGGTCCAGAACGCGGCTTGATCCATGGAGAAAGGCTTTGGCAATTCCGGGCCGCCGCTTACGAAACTAATTTGCCACTTGCCCGGGAGCGGGACCGGCTGGCCTTGCGGGGTCCAGTAAGCCCAGGCGGGAGCCTTTGCCGGTTGGGTGAGGGCGTGCAGGAAGAGCGACTGCCCGGGCGCGAAGTGCAGGTAAACCTGGGCCTTTCCATCCGCCTGCCGGGTCGTAGCCTGTCCCGTGGTTCCGCTCATCGCATCCATAATGACCACCGATGCCGCCGGCCGTTCGAGGGAGAACCACCCGTCCACCGCATCCTTCCCATGGTTCACGAGGTAGTAGTAATAGCCGTCGGCCGCGCGGCGGCGGACGAACTGGAGGTCGCTCTGGTCGCCAAAGGTTTCGCGGGTGATGCCCGCGGCCTTCAGCGAATCCTCAATGCCACCGACCAGCAGGTGCGGATTGCCAGGCTTCGGCTGGCCGGCGGGGAATTGCGCGAGGATGTGTTTCAAGTCCGCCCGGTGTTCCTCCAGGTTGCTCAACCCCGGGACGTCGCTGGGCAGGTGGTTTTCAAAAATCACCGTCCCGCCGGCATCCGCGATGTGCAGCAGGCCGGCCAGCGTCTCCACCGGCATCAGCTTGCAATCGGGCACGACGATCGCGGAATACGTGCCACCCTTGAGGACGATCTTCCCATTCAGCACCGCCGCCCCCTGGAGCAGCCGGTCGGAAATGTAGTCAAAGGTGTAGCCCCGCTTTTTCAGCAGGGCCGCCGCCTTGCCGGTGGGCTGCGCATCCAGCCAGCGCTTGCCGCCTTCCACCTGGAGTTGTTGCACCAGCTTGGGATCGGCCTTGGGGTCGCTCCACAGCTCAGCCACCGGCCAGTAGAGCAGCACCTCGTGGTCCGGCTGCCCGCTTTGCAGGATGGATTGGCAGCGGGTGAGGTACGCCGCCAGCGTCGGGAAATTATGCCACAGCGCCATGCGCGGGTTCAGATCGGTGGCGGCGTAAAACAGCCAGCCCGGCCACGCCGCGTCGTCCGGCGAATAGCAGGTCCCGTGGAAGACGACGTGATTGATGCCCGCGAGATAGAAATCCTCCGCGGTCGCCTTGATCTCCGCCAGCGTTACGTGGAAATGCTCGTCCAGCCAGGTTGCGGTTTCCGCGCTGGCCAGCGGCTTGCCGGTGAGATGCGCCGCCGAGGAGGCGAACTGCGCCACGAGCGGATTGGGACGCCCGAAGATGCCCTCCGTCTCCGGCACGTCGGCCAGCGCATAGAGATCGATCAAGTTCCCCGGCGAACCGTGGGCCTGGTAGCGTACCTTGAACCCATGCGCATGGCACCAGTCCACCCACGCGGGGATCGTTTCGGTCACCAAAAGATCGGAGACAGTTTCCTGGTAATCATGCTTCACCCGGGCCGTCTGGTCATCCGTACCCGCGCTGAAGAGGGCCGGGAACTGGCTCTGCAACGGCCACCCGCGGAACTTTTGGAACTGCGCGAGAAAATCCGGCGCCCAGTTCGACTGGTATTCGTAGGAATCCTGGAACATCGCCTCGGGGAGCGGCCCCGGGTTTTGGGAAAATGCGGTGCCAAACCATTCCGTGTAACGCCGCATGGCGTCGGGGTAGAGAGGATTGAGCATCGGTCCCTCATCGCCGGGCGCGGGCCGTTTCACCATCTGGCCGGAGAATTTCTGGCCGACCGCGATCACCTTCCAGTTTCCCCCGGTGGGCGACCAGTCCACCCGGCCATCCGCGCTGATTTTCGAAGTGAGGTCCACCTGCTTCCCGTCGTCGCTATAGGCCATTACCGACTGGATGCTTTTGTCGAACACCGCGTCGAGTTTGCCACCTGCCGCGACCGGGTAGGTGGCCGTGGTGACGAAGGCATTGGCATCGCGGTCTTTGGAAACGGTGGGACCGCCAAAGCACCAGCCTGTGTTCATCGCCATGTCCACGCCGAGATGGAGCGCCTTCGCAGTCGTCACCGTGGAATGCAGCAGATTGACCCACGCCGGGGAGAGATAGGCGATCGCCTCCGCATCGTGACCCTTCACGCCATAAATCGGCGTGATTTCCACCCCACCCAGACCGGCCGCCGCGTAGCGTTGCAACGCGCGCTGCAAATCCGTCGCGTTCACCTCATCCCCGGGCCACCACCAGCGGGTCCAGGGTTTCGTTTGCTCACCCACCGGCGGCCAGGCGGCTGCGGTATCCTGGGCCCAGACGGGAGCATTGAGGGCAAGCGTTAACGCGGCGAGCAGGGGAAGTTTGCCAGTCATGAGTTACAAGGTAATTAAGGGATCGATTGGGGGCGGAAGCGAATGGGGATCTTCCGCACCGACCTTCCATAGTCGGCATCATACCCTTATGCCAGTCCACAAATGAGGGCAATCGCTGAAGTCCTTTTAGTGACCAGAAAAGGGTTGGGTTAAGGGCCAAAGGCCCGTCCTAATTCCAGCCTGGGGCAACGCCCCAGGAATCGAATCCCTTTTTAACCATCATCAGCCCTATAGGGGCGACCTAAAACGACGATGCCTTTTTAGCCGCCCCTACAGGGCTAACGATGATGATCTTGGAGGAATCCCGGGGCGCTGCCCCGCGCTGGGGTTCTAGCGCCCCTTTGGGGCTGGCGGAAAATGGCTTTTCAACCCGATGGGATGCGAGACAATTGCAAGCAGCCTATGCTGCAATCCCTGGCTCGTTTGCCCATACATCTCGTTTCAGCACCAAGAATCGGGAGCGAATAATAACTGCCCGCGTTCGTGACGCGTTGCATGCCTGCATGGCGAGGGTCATGCAAAATCATAAATGCCCGGCCACGCTCATTAACTCGGTCGAGGATCACATGCACATTCTGTTTGAACTGGCCCGGACGGGTTCCGTTAGCGACCTCGTCGAAGAGGTTAAAAAGGCATCTTCCAAATGGATGAAATCACAAGGAGCAGAATATGGGAATTTTGCATGGCAGGCGGGATATGGAGCATTTGCCGTTTCCGAATCCAATGTTCCCATGGTTCGAGAATACATTGTCGATCAACGGGAGCATCATCGGACTAAATCATTTCAAGAGGAATACCGGGGCTTCCTCGAACGCCACGGAATTGCTTTTGACGAACGCTATGTGTGGGATTGATTAGGCCGTCCTAACGGAGCGGATTGGAAAGGACGTTGAGGCGGTGCCAGCCGCTCTAGCCCAGCCCTTCCGTCACCGTCTTGCACAGGCCGACGAAGGTTTCCTCGGCCAGCGTGAGGCGGCGGCCCCGCCATTGCAGGACGCCGATGGTGCGTTTCAGCTTCCGGCGGCCGAGCGGGAGCGTGACCAGCGAGCCTTCCATCAATTCACGCCGGGCCACCCAGGGCGCGAGGATTGTCATCCCGAGCCCCAGCTTCACCAGCTCCTTGATCGCCTCGATGGAGCCCAGCTCGATGAAGGTCGGCAGCACCAGCCCGTCCTGGCCGAAATAATCCTCGATCATGCGAAACATCACGCTGGTCTTGGTGTAGAAGATGTAGTTTTGCCGCGCGATCTCCTCGCGCACCACACTGCCGCGCTGCGCCCAGGGATGCAGCGGGCTCAGGATGAAGCTCAACTCGTCGCTGAAGAGCGGATGAAACTCGAACTGTTCCTCGCCCTTCGTCTCCATCGTGAGCGCGAGATCCACCCGGCGGCTGCGCAACAGCTCGATCGCCGTCGGGGTGTCGCCCGGCTCGATCTGGATCGTGCAATTGGGAAAACTTTCCCGAAACTCGCGCAACACCCCGGGCAGGATGAACTGGCAGGCCGTCTGGCTCGCGCTGAAGCGCAGTCGCCCGTGGCCCCAGCGGCCCAATTGCTGCAAATCCGAGCGCGCCTCCTGCATCTCCTGGAGGATGCGCCGCACCCGCACCATGAGCTGTTCGCCCGCCTGGGTAAGTGTTACTTTTTTGCCAGTTCTGTCCAAAAGCCGACAGCGCAACTCCTCTTCCAGCGCCTTCATGGCATGGCTGATGGCCGATTGGGAGAGATGCAGCTCGCGGGCCGTGCGGGTAAAGCTCCCCGTCTGGGCAAGGGAGGCAAAGGCGCGGAGCTGCCTGCTATCAATGGGTTTGGGCATCTATGAATTATATTCATCGCGCCGATGAAAACAATGAAGTTCATTGTTGAGCAGCTTTGGTTGTTCCGGGCACGCGAAAGGCTAAAGAGAGCGCCGTGCTAAAAATTTCAGCCAGTTCGAAAAACAAACGCCCGTCCGCGAAGTCGTCGGCGGGCAAGCCGGTCCGGCTCGGCTTTATCGCGCTGAGCGATTGCGCGCCCATCGTCATGGCGCAGGAACTGGGGTTGTTCAAAAAGCATGGCGTGAATGTCGTGCTCAGCCGCGAGGCGGGCTGGGCCACCATCCGGGACAAGATCCTCTACCGCGAGCTGGAGGCTGCGCATGCGACGGCGCCGATGCTGTTTGCATCCACGCTGGGGCTCGGCTCCGTCCGCACCCCCTGCCTCACCGGCCTGTTGCTCAATCTCAATGGCAACGGCATCACCCTTTCGGAAAAGCTCTGGCGCAAGGGCGTGCGCGACGGCCACTCCCTGCGCGAATACGTAAAAAGCCATGGCGAGCCGCTCGTCTTCGGCGTGGTCTTCCCTTTTTCCTCGCACAATTTCCTGCTCCGCCAGTGGCTCAAGAGCCACGATCTCATCCCCGGTCGGGATGCGCAGATCGCCATTGTCCCGCCGGCGCAGGTTTTTCAGAACCTCAAGGCCGGCCATCTCGATGGCTATTGCGTGGGTGAGCCGTGGAACTCCGTGGCCGTTGCGTCCAGGGTGGGGTGGTGTGTGGCCAGCAGCGCCGATCTCGCGCCACGCCATCCGGAAAAGGCGCTCATGGTGCGCCAGGATTTCGCGAAAAGCCGCGAGGACGACCATCTCGGCCTCATCATGGCGCTCATCGAGTCCTGCCGCTTCTGCGACGCGCCGGAAAATCGCGAGCGCATCGCCGAGGTGCTTGCCCAGCCCCAATACGTCAACGCACCCATCCAGGCGATTCGCGCGGGCCTTTCCGGCACCTTCGATTTCGGCCACGGGCGCGTCGAAAAATTCACCGACTTTCACGTCTTCTCCCGGGGAGACGCGAATGAACCCCTTCCGCATCGTGCGGAATGGATTATCAGCCATCTGGAGGACTGTGGCCTGTTAAACGGCCCGGTCGCGGAGGCATCCCTCGTCGCTGGCGAAATTTTTCGTCGCGACATCTACCACCAGGCCCTGAGCCGCTTGTCGGCCAGCCAGCCATCAAAAACCACCACCAAATAGTCACCACACTATGATCATACCCAAGACCTGGGCCATCACCCTCGCGCTCGCGCTCACCGGCAGTTTTGCCCTGGCGGAGGACAACAGCGCGCTGCTCGACCTTCTCGTCAAAAAGAAGGTCATCACCGAAAAGGACGCGGATAGCGTCCGGAGTGAACTCGACAGCCAGCAGGCCGACAGTTCGCTCAATAAGTTGAAGCTCACCGACGCCGTCACCTCCATGACGCTCGGCGGCGACTTCAAGCTCCGCTACCAGTACCAGAACCAGGAGCAGCAACTCGCCAATCCTGGCAACAACTACCAGACCTCGCGCTGGCGCTATCGTCTGCGCTTGAATGCGGACTTCCAGGTCGGGCCGTATTTCTTTGGCGGCGTGACGCTGGCCACCGGCCACACCTCGGACGGCAACAACCAGACCTTCG
>Ga0157374_10000417_pt1 | contig 38535 bp, 38 predicted proteins | sample M25metaG_FD_115308 | JGI IMG/M metagenome (GOLD analysis project Ga0157374, IMG submission 115308) | Miscanthus rhizosphere microbial communities from Kellogg Biological Station, Michigan, USA - M2-5 metaG | ecosystem: Host-associated > Plants > Roots > Rhizosphere > Soil | place: USA: Michigan...
CACCGAGCGCTTTTACCGAGTCGATCGCAGCCGGTCCAGAGAAACAGGGGGAACAGGACTTGGTCTCGCCATCGTGAAACACGTGCTTTCCCGCCATCAGACCAGACTAGAAATTCAAAGCGTTTTGGGTAAAGGTAGTACGTTCTCCGCCCACTTTCCAGCCGTTCGCATAACAACGCCATCAAACTCAACGACGAAAACACCGGCACCCGACGCAGGTTCAGTGACAGCTTAAATACGCATCAATTTTTTCTACGGATGCGGCGAGCATCTACCGATAGGTTAGAATTGAAATGTTATGGCGTTTATCCATCATTTCGATAAGACTTTATGCCGTGACAAACCGAAGATTATAACTATTCGCTCACTATGGTAGGCATCCTATTGATTACCCATGGCGGCCTCGGCACTTGCCTCATCGAGTGCGCCAGTCATGTCATGGGTAGCCGGCCGGACCGGGTTATGGCGTTAGCCGTACGCCCGAACGACGATCCCGGCATCGTCCTTGATCAAGCGAAGGGACTTGTAGCAACGCTCGATCAAGGCGACGGTGTACTTGTCATATCCGATATGTTTGGGGCAACGCCGAGCAACATCGCCCGTCGGCTTCTCCTAGCCGGGAAAATCGAAGGGCTCGCAGGGGCAAATTTACCCATGCTGATTCGAGCGCTAACCTATCGAAATGAACCGCTTGCGCAAGTGGCGGAAAAAGCCATGTCCGGTTGTATTGCCGGCGCACTAAGAATGGAAAAAGAAGGATGCTGAATCGAGAAATAGAAATTACCAATAAATTAGGATTACATGCCCGCGCATCGGCCAAACTGACTCAGTTGGCCGGACAATTTTCCAGCGATGTTTTTCTTGCTCGTAACGGCCGCAAGGTCAATGCGAAAAGCATTATGGGCGTCATGATGCTGGCAGCCAGCAAAGGCACCAAAATAGCTATCGAGATCGATGGCAGCGACGAGAACGAGGCTATGCAAGCCCTTGTACAACTGATAGAAGACAAATTCGGCGAAGGAGAGTGATATTGTCGACCCGCGACTCCAAGCCGCGTATAAGCATCGTTATCGGGATAAATACCGATGAGCTTTAGTATGCATGGCATCGCCGTATCGGGTGGCATCGCCATCGGCTACGCGCATTTGGTATCGCACACCTCGCTTGAGGTGGCGCACTACAGCGTGCCGCCTGCTTTCGTCGATAGAGAAATTGCTCGCTTCGACGCAGCTATCGTCACCGTGCGCGGCGAGCTCTTCGAACTACTCCGCACCGCTCCCGCCTCCGCACCATCCGAATTCACGGCATTTGTGGATCTGCATAGCATGATCCTCGAAGACCCGATGCTGACGGTCTCGGTTAGAGATCTCATCCAAATCCAGAATTGCAATGCCGAATGGGCTTTAAAACTGCAAATGGATGTCGTGATCGAGCAATTCGACAACATCGACGACGCTTATCTGCGCGAACGCAAGGTTGACGTGCGCCAAGTAGTCGAACGTGTACTAAAAGCTCTAATGGGACAGCCGAGCCAACTTCCGGTGCCGCCGGCACGAGAAGCATCAAGTATTTTGGTTGCCCACGATTTGTCTCCGGCGGACATGATTCTGTTCAAACAACACGATTTCGCCGGTTTCATCACCGATCTCGGTGGCGCAACGTCGCACACCGCCATTCTCGCCCGATCGATTGCCATTCCATCGGTAGTCGCTTTGCATATGGCGCGGGAATTAATTCAAGAAAACGATCTTCTCATACTCGACGGCACGCAAGGTGTTGTCATCGTGGATCCTGATCGGGCGGTATTAAGCGAATACAAGCTACGCCAACAACAGTGGGATTTAGAGCGCCAAAAGCTCAAACGGCTACGCACGACCAAGACGACCACGATGGACGGTACGACGGTCGATCTTTACGCCAATATCGAATTGCCCTCCGATGTGGAAGAAGTGCGCGAATCAGGCGCAACCGGCGTTGGCCTATTTCGTAGCGAGTTTTTATTCCTGAACCGAACCGAGCTTCCCAGCGAGGATGAGCAATTCGAAGCCTATCGCACCGTCGCCGAAAAAATGCGCAACAAGCCGGTGACCATTCGGACACTCGATTTAGGCGCCGACAAAAATTTAGTCGGCCATCATCCGATTGCACCTAATCCCGCACTCGGTCTACGCGCCATCCGTTACTGCCTCGCTGAACCGCAAATGTTCATGACGCAACTTCGAGCAATTCTGCGCGCATCCAAATACGGACGGGTCTGCCTTTTACTGCCGATGATTTCGACGCTATCGGAAGTCAACCAATCCCTCGCCATGCTGGAACTCGCCAAACAACAGTTGCGTGACGAAGGCGTGCCGTTCTGGGAGAAGATTCCGGTGGGCGCAATGGTGGAAACACCGGCTGCGGCGCTGGGTTTACAGACCTTTGCCCACAAAATGAGTTTCCTATCCATCGGCTCCAACGATTTGATTCAATACACACTAGCCATCGATCGTGCAGACGATGCGGTCGCGCATCTTTATAACCCGTTACATCCCGCTGTTCTTATGTTAATCGCTCATACGGTTCGCATCGCCGACAAGGTCGGCATACCGGTCGGTGTGTGTGGCGAAATAGCTGGGGAAGCACAATTGACGCGAGTTCTACTGGGATTGGGAATCCGCTCGTTATCGATGCATCCGGCACGCCTGTTACCGGTTAAGCAACAAGTGCTAAAAACCAATTTGCCGAATTGCATTTCGTCGGTGCAACGCATGCTGCGAACGGATGATCCGGACAAAATCATCGGCATGGTCTATAAACTCAACTCGTAGCTAATTTTTTCCTCTCTCGCCAAAGTGTGGCGAGGGAAAAGGTATTTTGTGACGTATTAGCACCAGATAATCACGGTGCGTTGCGCTTTTAAGCATCGCAAGGTACATTGCAGTCTTAACAAACTTCTTTCGAAACCGTAGCGAGCAGGACCCGCGCAGTAGGTTACGAAAGAAGTCTAATGTAGTCGCGCCGATTTGAGCATCAGCTTGCGGGCGCGTAACAAGTGCGGCTAAAGCGAGGGCAACCCGTTTAGCCGATATTTCAACAGCGGCTTAGCGGGTTTTTTATGCCCAACGATCTCAGCATAACCATGAAATCTATCGGCCTCGTCATTCCACAGGTGGCGCGTTTCGACCAGCTTTTTCGGTTCAAGTCCGGCGCAGCATTGGATGGCTTCGAGCTGATGTACGAGACTTACGGAACACTCAACGAGGCTCGCTCCAACGCCGTGCTGGTTTGCCACGCACTCAATGCATCCCATCATGTTGCCGGTCGCTATAGCGATGACCCGAAATCGGCGGGATGGTGGGACAACATGGTTGGTCCCGGCAAACCCATCGATACCAATCGTTTCTTCGTCGTCGGCGTCAATAATATCGGCGGCTGCCATGGTTCGACAGGGCCGGCGAGCATCAACCCGAAGACCGCAAAACCTTACGGCTCCGCCTTTCCGATCGTCACGGTAGACGACTGGGTGCATGCGCAAGCACTGCTCGCGGAGTATCTCGGTATCGGACGTTGGGCTGCGGTAATGGGCGGCAGTCTGGGCGGCATGCAGGCCTTGCAATGGACAATCGACTTTCCGGAACGGGCCCGTCATGCGTTAGTCATTGCGGCCGCGCCTAGACTATCGGCGCAGAACATCGCATTCAACGAAGTGGCCAGACAGGCCATCACCACCGATCCGGATTTTCACGGTGGGGATTTTTATGCCCATGGTGTGGTGCCAACCCGCGGCTTGCGGCTCGCCCGCATGCTGGGTCATATCACCTATTTGTCCGACGACGCCATGATGGAAAAATTCGGTCGCGCATTGCGTTCAGGCGCGCTCGGCTTTCACTTCGATGTGGAGTTCGAAATCGAATCTTATCTGCGCCACCAAGCCGACAAATTCGCCGAAGTCTTCGACGCGAATACCTATTTGCGCATCACCAAAGCCTTGGATTATTTCGATCCGGCGCTTCCCTATGAGGGCAATCTAAGCGAAGCTTTCTCCCATGCGCAGGCGAATTACTTGATCGTATCCTTTACATCCGATTGGCGCTTTTCACCGGCACGCTCGAAGGAAATCGTCCAGGCGCTGACCGATAATCGGCTCAATGTAAGCTACGTCGAAGTCGATGCGCCTCATGGACACGATGCGTTCTTAATGGACAATCGGCACTACCATGGCTGCGTTGCCGCCTACATGGACAATGTCGCAGCGGAGGTTTCAGCATGACTCGCGCAGACTACACTGCCATTGCTCGCTGGGTACCGCAACAGGCACGAGTCCTGGACTTAGGTTGCGGTGATGGAGAATTGCTTAAGTTTTTGCGTAACGAGCGTAATGCATCGGGCTACGGAATCGAAATTGCGCCCGACAACATCCTTGCCTCCGTCAGAAACGGTGTAAATGTCATTCAAAAAGATTTGGAAACCGGCCTTTCCGGCTTTGGGGCAAACTCGTTCGACTGCGTCATCCTCTCACAGACGCTGCAAGCCATGCACCATACGGAATTGATGATGAAGGAGATGTTGCGCGTCGGCCGCGAAGCGATCGTCACGTTTCCCAATTTCGGCTACTGGCGGCACCGGCTGCAGATTTTGCTCGGCCATATGCCCGTATCATCTGATCTGCCTTACCAATGGTTCAATACGCCCAATATCCACTTATGTACGTTGACCGATTTCGAGGGGCTCTGCAAAACACTACATGTGCACATCCTCGAACGATTGGTGTTGGAAGACGGCAGAGCCATTGATGCGTTGCCCAATCTGCGAGGCAGCTTAGCCATCTATCGAATCAAGGCGGCATAGAACGACGTGAAGCAAACATCGCCTCGCGAAAATTGGCGTGAAGGATTACTCAATCGCCGCATGCTGATTTGCGTCTTCACCGGGTTCAGTTCCGGGTTGCCGCTATACATTCTTATTAGCCTCATTCCCGCATGGCTACGCTCGGAGCACGTCAGCCTCGGCACGATCAGTCTATTCGCTCTGATTCAATTGCCCTTCATCTTGAAGTTCATTTGGTCGCCGCTGATGGACCGCTATTCGTTTCCGTTACTCGGCCGCAGACGCGGATGGATGCTTGCCACGCAACTGTTGCTGCTATTGTCCATACCGTTGTATGGCTTCCTTCAGCCGCAACTCGATATTTGGCCCATTGTCTATTTATCTGCAGCGGTGGTGTTCTTCAGTGCCAGTCAAGACATCGTGCTCGATGCCTATCGGCGGGAAATTCTTCCGGAAGCGGAATTGGGTTTCGGCACATCGGTGCACATCAACGCCTATCGAATCGCTTCGCTCGTACCGGGATCGCTTTCTTTGATCTTGGCCGATCGCATGCCATGGCAAAGCGTATTCTTTATCACTTCGCTTTTCATGCTGCTCGGTATAGCCATGACGCTGCTCGTCAGCGAACCTGCTGCATCCGAAAACCGCCCGAAAACATTGCGCGAAGCAGTGTTGGAGCCGATGCACGAGTTCTTTACCCGAGCGGGTTGGCAGTCTGCTGCTCTCACGTTGGCATTCATCTTTTTCTATAAGCTTGGCGATAGCATGGCTACGGCGCTGGCCACGCCGTTTTATCTCGATATGGGCTTCACCAAAACCGACATCGGCCTTGTCGCAAAGCATGCGGGACTATGGCCGGCTGTCATCGGCGGCCTGCTCGGCGGCGCTTGGATGCTGAAGATCGGTATCAATCGAGGCTTATGGATATTCGGTGTGGTGCAACTCGTGGCCATCGTCGGTTTCGCATTGCTTACCCATTTTCCGCAAGACAAGCTCATGCTTGCCATCGTTATCGGTTTCGAGGCGCTAGGCGTGGGCTTGGGGGCAGCGGCTTTCGGCGCTTTCATCGCACGCGCCACCAATCCGATTTATACCGCCACTCAGTTTGCCCTATTCACTAGCCTTGCAGCGGTGCCAAGAACAGTCATTAATTCAGTCGCAGGCCACATCGTCGAACAAACCGGCTGGTTCAATTTCTTTATACTCTGCGCACTGCTGGGACTACCTGGCATGTTGCTACTGTTTAAAGTGGCGCCATGGAATGCCGACACAAATCAAGACGCATCGGCACACTGATACATTTCTATAAGGGCAAGTCCCAGTCGTAATCGATGGTCAATGGCGCGTGATCCGAAAAGCGCTGTTCCGTATAAATCGAAGCCTTATGGGCCTTGGCGGCGATGCCTTTAGTTGCGATTTGATAATCGATACGCCACCCGACGTTCTTCGCCCATGCTTGGCCACGGTTCGACCACCATGTGTATTGTTCCGGTCGTTCATCGACGCAGCGGAATACATCCACCAAGGTGCAATCATCGAATACACAGGATAGCCATGCGCGTTCTTCCGGCAAGAAACCAGAATTTTTCCGATTGGAACGCCAATTTTTTAAATCGATTTCCTTATGGGCAATATTCCAATCGCCGCCTATGATAATCTCCCGTCCGCAGTTCGCCAGTTCTTTGAGCACTGGCATGAAACGCTCCATGAAACTGAATTTGACCTGCTGACGCTCTTCGGAGCTAGAGCCCGAAGGCAAATAAAGCGAGATGATGCTGAGATTGCCGAAATCGACACGCAAGTAACGTCCTTCGGCATCCATATCAGGCCATCCGAGCCCAATCGATACATTGTCGGGCTTACGACGACAATAGATACCAACGCCGGAATAGCCTTTCTTTTCGGCGGGGTGGAAATAACCGGTATAACCGCCAGGCGATCGCATTTCTGCTGTTAAGTCAGCGTCCTGTGCCTTGAGTTCTTGCAGGCAAATGACATCTGCACTTTGTTGAGCAAGCCAGGAATAGAAGCCTTTGTTGGCGGCGGAACGAATACCGTTCAAATTCAGTGTAATGATGCGCAAGCTAAGTACCTTTTAAAAGTTGTCCATTGGTGTCGTTTAGTGAGTTGGCTCACATGACTAAATGATTGGCTGTATTATTATTGCTATCGCGTCAACATGTTGCGATGTATATTGAGGTTTGGATACGAAAGATGAACGAGGATTTTCGACAAGATTTCATTCGCTTCGCGATTGCACAAAACGTGCTCTGCTTTGGTGAATTCAAAACCAAAGCCGGACGCCTGTCTCCCTATTTTTTCAATGCCGGTTTATTCAACGACGGCATATCCCTCGCAAAACTCGGGCAATTCTACGCGAAAGCAATCCGTGCCGCCGAGCTGCAAGTAGATATGCTGTTCGGCCCCGCTTACAAAGGAATCCCGCTAGTTTCTGCAATCGCCATCGCGCTTGCAGAAACCGGCGTCAATCTCCCTTTCGCATATAACCGCAAGGAAGCTAAAGACCACGGCGAAGGTGGCACTATCGTCGGCGCGCCGCTCAAAGGTAGGGTATTGATTGTAGACGACGTCATTTCCGCCGGCACCTCAGTTCGCGAATCGGTCGATCTGATCCGTAGCCAGGGCGCAGAACCTGCCGGTGTCGCTATCGCGCTAGACCGCATGGAAAAAGGAACCGGCGAGTTATCGGCAGTACAAGAAGTACGTAAGAACTTTGCTATTCCAGTCATTAGCATTGCAACACTGGATGACTTACAAAGCTATTTATCCTCCGCGCAACTTTCTTCGGAAACCTATGCACGGGTCACTCAATATCGAGAACTTTATGGCGTTTGCTAAGCCGTAAAAGAGGAAGAGAGGTCCTCATTTATGCGTACCATAATTTTATTAATCGGTTTGATGGTCAGCTTTTCCGCAACCGCCGTGACTTATAAGTGGGTCGATGAAAACGGCGTTACGCAATACGGCGATATGCTGCCGCCGCAGGCAATAAACGGCGGCATGTCCGAAATGAATAAAAAAGGCAAGGTGGTACGGAAGATCGATCCTGCGTTGACGGCCGAGCAAAAAAAAGCTCAACAAGCGGAGTTGGATAAGCAAAAAGAAATAGATAAGCAAAACGAAGAACGCCGCCGCCGCGATCAAGCATTGATGGGCACCTATATCTCCGAGGGCGAAATCGACTTAGCACGGGATCGGAATGCGCAGCAGATCGACGGCACATTGCGCGCTGCCCAAGAGCGTATTGTCGCCAGTCAGAATCGCGGAAAAGATCTCATCAAGCAACAGGAACACTATCAAAGCAAAGACAAAGCAGGTAAACCGCGCGTAACACCTAAAGAACTTCTCGATGACATCGAGCAAAACAAAAAAGAACAAGCGGCACTCAATGCGGCAGTTATCGAATTGCAAAAACAAAAAGAACAAGTCATTGCCCGCTTTAACGACGATAAGATTCGTTTCCGCGAATTGAAAACGGGGATGTCGAGCGAGAATCAACCCAGCAGTAAAGCATCAAAGGCTATACGAGCCTCGACGCCCTTTGTTATAAACGAATCCAGCCAAGCATTAGTTAACAACTGCCTGAATCAATGGACCGATAGCCATTCTCGCGACGCAAAAAACTATGCAGCCTCCGGGGAACTGATACAAAGCGACGGAAAGACCGAGCTTGTCCTCGATGGTCGTTTAAGAAATAAGACGGGGCAGTTCGCACCTCGCCGTGTTGTTTGTCCACTTACCGCCGATGGGAAAGTCGACGTTCAAGGTGTCGAAACGAAGAAGGCGCTCGCTTCGTTGGGTGGCAATTATTGATTAGCCGTCGAATAAAAAAAGGCGCTGCTCCAACGGCGCCTTTTTATTTCGCAACAAATACCTCGGATAACGACACAAGCTTTACTTCGAAAATACCAACATCAGCCAGCTAATTTACGCCGCAGTATATCGTTCACCTGTGCCGGATTGGCTTTGCCTTTACTGGCTTTCATCGCTTGACCAACAAAGAAGTTGAATGCTTTTTCCTTACCGGCGCGGTATTCCCCTACCTGCGCTGGATTGGCCGCAATGATTTCATCGATGATTTTCTCGATAGCACCGCTATCGGAAATCTGGCGAAGACCACGCTTTTCGATAATATCGTCGGCGACGCCCTCTCCTGCCCACATGGCCTCAAAAACTTCCTTAGCGATTTTGCCGGATATGGTGTTATCAATGATGCGTTTAATAAGTCCCGCCAACGCAGTAGTGCCGATTGGGGTTTCGCTGATATCCAATTCGCTCCGATTCAATTGCGCCGTTAAGTCGCCAATGATCCAGTTAGCACAGATCTTCGGTTCGCCGCCGACTGCTTTGACTGTCGCTTCGAAATAGGCCGCCGTTTCCCTAGAAGCCGTCAGCATTTGAGCATCGTAAGGGGTCAACCCATACTCACGCGCAAACCGCTCCGCCATCGCTTCGGGAAGCTCCGGCAGCACTTCGCGCACCTGATTAATCCAACTCGCCGAAATCTCTAATGGCAATAAATCGGGGTCAGGAAAGTAGCGATAATCCTGGGCATCTTCCTTGGAACGCATGGCGCGTGTCTCACCGGTTTCCGGATCGAATAACACAGTCGCTTGCTGGATTCGACCGCCATCTTCCAAGGTTTCTATTTGCCAACGCACTTCGTAATCGATTGCCTGCTGCAAAAAGCGGAACGAATTAAGGTTCTTGATTTCCCGTCGGGTACCGAGTTTATCCGATCCCATTGGCCGCACCGACACATTGGCATCGCAACGGAAAGAGCCTTCCTGCATATTGCCGTCGCAAATACCGATCCAGCGAACCAAAGTATGCAGGGCCTTCGCATAAGCCACGGCCTCCTTGCTGCTACGCATGTCCGGTTCCGACACGATTTCCAATAGCGGCGTACCGGCACGATTTAAATCGATACCCGATGCGCCATGGAAGTCCTCGTGCAGCGACTTGCCTGCGTCTTCTTCCAGATGCGCTCGCGTCAAGCGGACGCTCTTCTCAACACCATCGACATTGATCTTGATAGTGCCGCCGGAAACGACAGGCAGTTCGTATTGGCTAATTTGATAGCCTTTCGGCAAATCCGGATAAAAATAATTCTTCCGCGCAAATATGGAACGCGGTGCGATGCTTGCACCGACCGATAACCCGAAGCGAATCGCTCGCTCCACCGCGCCTTTATTCAATACCGGCAACACACCCGGCAATGCGATATCGACTGCGCTTGCTTGCGTATTAGGCGCAGCACCGAACGCGATCGATGCGCCGGAAAATATTTTCGATTGGGTCGAAAGCTGGGCATGCGTTTCGAGCCCGATGACAACTTCCCATTTCATAAATTGATTACCTCATCGCCGTAATCCGAATTACGCCGCTTATGCGGCAATCCGGGCTACGCTGTTTTATTCAATACCCGCCGGCATACGCTGATGCCAATCGGTTACTTTTTGATATTGATGGGCCACATTCAGCATCTTCGCTTCGGCGAAGTAATTGCCGACAATCTGTAGACCAACCGTGCGTCCTTTGTCGTCAAAACCGACAGGAATAGACATTCCCGGCAACCCAGCCAAATTCGCTGCGACCGAATACACATCGTTCAAATACATTTGCACCGGATCGGTACTCTTGTCGCCGAAGTTGAAACTGGTCGTCGGCGTGGTCGGCCCCATGATGACGTCCACTTCCGAAAACGCCGCCTGAAAGTCCTGCGCTATCAAACGGCGTAACTTCTGCGCTTGCAGATAATAAGCATCGTAATAGCCATGCGACAGCACATAGGTACCGATCATGATTCGACGCTTCACCTCTGCGCCGAAGCCTTCGGCACGGCTTTTTTCATACATATCGGTAAGATCGGTGTACTCCGATGCGCGATAACCGTAGCGCACACCATCGAAACGAGACAGATTGCTTGATGCCTCAGCCGGCGCGATCACGTAATAAATCGGAATGCCAAGACGTGTATTGGGCAACCCTACTTCTTTGACTTGCGCACCGAGCCGTCGATATTCAGCGATTGCCGTTTCCACAGCACGGCGCACTTCAGGCGCCAAACCATCGGTGAAATATTCCTTCGGTAAACCAATGCGCAAACCAGCCAACGGCTTATCGAGATCGCGTGTGTAGTCTTCTTTGGGGCGATCCAAACTGGTGGAATCGCGTTCATCGAAACCAGCCATGACATTCAGCAGCAGCCCCAAATCCTCGGCCGTTCTCGCCATCGGACCACCTTGATCCAAGCTAGAAGCGAAGGCGATCATGCCGTAACGGGATACAACACCGTAAGTCGGCTTGATACCGCAAATGCCCGTAAAGGCGGCTGGCTGACGAATGGAACCGCCGGTATCGGTGCCGGTTGCAGCGGGCGCAATACGCGCAGCCACAGCAGCGGCCGAACCGCCTGAACTCCCCCCTGGAACCGTATCGAGATCCCATGGATTTTTCACCGAACCGAACCACGACGTCTCGTTCGAAGAGCCCATCGCGAACTCATCCATATTGGTCTTGCCGAGAATAACTGCGCCAGCTTGATTGAATTGCCGAATAACGTGGGCATCGTATGGCGAGACAAAGTTCGCCAGCATTTTCGAACCGCAGGTCGTCAGCCAACCATCGGCGCAAAAGATGTCCTTCTGCGCAATGGGAATACCAGTCAATGCCGCATGTTCGCCTGAGGCAATACGGGCGTCGGCAGCCTTCGCCTGAGCGAAAGACTTTTCTTCATCGATAGTGATGAAAGCATTGAGGCTAGGATTAAAACGATTAATCCGATTCAGAAAATATTGCGTCAACTCGACGCTGGAAATTTTCTTGGCGGCCAGCAAGTCGGAAAGTTCTTTGAGGGTGCTATTTAACATTTTCTGAAGGTGGCGACGTTGTGCAAAAGCATATGCGTGAACGAAACGTGTATTGGCGTTCTAAATATAAATTGATCGCCGATGATACACCCGCTCCCGCACTTCGTTATTCGATAACTTTAGGTACTAAATAAAGTCCATCTTCGACCTGCGGCGCGATGGACTGGAAATGTTCGCGTTGATCGGCCTCGGTCACTTTGTCTTCACGTAACCGCTGTACAAGATCCATTGCATGGGACATAGGGGCGACACCGGAAGTATCGACCGCCTGCATTTCCTCGATCAAGGCAAAAATACCGCCTAACTTTTGACCGATGTCTTCCGCCTCTTGATCGGTAACCGCGATGCGCGCCAATCGAGCAATGCGATGTATGTCTTCTTTGTTCAGCGCCATACAAATCTCTTAATCCACTTTAATATTGAATTCTAAATACGGTATTATAAGCCATTTTAGGCGTGCACCTTCTACGCACGCCATTCACAGCGAGTCTTTTCCCAATGTTTGGATTTCTACGCGGATATCTTTCGACTGACCTTGCTATTGATCTGGGAACAGCGAATACGCTCATTTACGTTCGCGGCAAAGGCATCGTCTTGGACGAGCCTTCGGTTGTCGCCATTCGCCAAGAAGGCGGACCCAATGCAAAAAAGACGATTCAAGCGGTCGGTCTCGCGGCAAAGCAAATGCTCGGCCGCACACCAGGCAACATAACAGCCATTCGTCCAATGAAAGACGGCGTGATCGCCGACTTTACGATCACAGAGCAGATGCTCAAGTTCTTCATCAAGAAAATTCATCCGGGCAGTATTTTTCAGCCAAGTCCGCGCATCATTATCTGCGTGCCTTGCGGCTCTACTCAAGTTGAAAGACGCGCCATTCGCGAATCGGCAGTCGGTGCCGGTGCACGCCAGGTTTATCTCATTGAAGAACCTATGGCGGCAGCAATCGGCGCTGGTTTACCCGTTGCGGAGCCGACGGGCTCCATGGTCGTAGACATCGGCGGCGGCACGACGGAAGTCGGCGTTATTTCCCTCGGCGGCATCGTGTACGCGTCTTCGGTACGCGTTGGGGGCGACAAATTCGATGAGGCGATCGTCAATTACATTCGCCGCAACTACGGCATGCTGATCGGCGATTCCACCGCTGAAAACATCAAAAAAGAAATCGGCTCGGCGTTCCCCGGTTCCGAAGTCAAAGAGATGGAAGTCAAAGGCCGCAATTTGGCTGAAGGCATTCCACGCAGCTTTACCATTTCTTCCAATGAAATTTTGGAAGCGTTAACCGATCCGCTGAACAACATCGTCAGCGCAGTGAAGTCGGCCCTCGAACAAACGCCGCCTGAACTCGGTGCAGATATCGCGGAAAAAGGCATGGTGCTAACCGGTGGTGGCGCTCTATTGCGTGACCTCGATCGATTGCTGATGGAAGAAACAGGCCTTCCGGTCATTGTCGCGGATGACCCGCTGACTTGCGTCGTTCGCGGTTCCGGACGCGCGCTGGAAGAAATGGATAGGCTCGGCACGGTATTCGCCAATGATTGATGCGTTGATTAGACTTCTTTCGGAACCTACTGCGCGGCCCAAGACTGAGGCTACGATGCTCGTAGTACTAGTTTGTACAACTGCGCTTCTCGCCTCAGTCTTGGGCCGCTCGCTACGGTTTCAAAAGAAGTCTATTCGCCATCAGGCATCGGCGCGCTTTTGCCGCAAGCGATTTGCCCATAGCGATGATAGTTAAATCATCGCTCGATAATCGACAGTAAATTGGGAGCGATGCGTCCATCCGGTCTATCGCTCTCGTTTTTCCAATCAAGGCGTCACGCGCATCGTGACATTCAAAGCCGTAATCGCCCGCTAAAAGCAGCATGAATCGCGCCCGAGTCAAGGTGAATGAGTCCCCTGTGTTCTTTAACCGAGGACCATCGGCCGCGGCTCGACTGGTGTTTTATTCTCTCCTATCGCTTGCCGCCATGATTTCCGATTATCGTTTCGGTTATCTGTCCAATGTGCGTCAAGCCGTTTCGACGGTACTTTATCCGGTGCAACGTGCAGTCATTAGTCCCGTCATGGCATACGAAGGAATGGCTATTTACTTCGTCAGCCAAGATCAACTCATCAAAGAAAACGCCGAACTGAAAAACCGCTTAATCGAGCAATCCGCCGAAGCCCAGCGCGCCAAAGCTATCGATGCCGAATACGGTCACCTACGCGACTTGGCCAATGCTCCGGATCGCCTTAATACCAAAGGTGTCGTCGCCGAAGTCATTCATATCGGACGCAATCCTTTCAACCGAAAGATCGCCATTAATCGCGGTTCCAATAACGAAGTCAGAACCGGCCTGCCGGTTATCGACGGAACCGGCGTGGTCGGGCAGGTAACGGCGGTAACGCCCTTTTCCGCAGAAGTCACATTACTCACCGATAAAGACCAAGCCGTTCCGGTCATGGTGGTACGCAACGGCTTGCGAGCTGTCGTCTTCGGCGCTGGCCAAGGCGGCACATTAACCATTCCATTCCTACCGACCAACGCCGATATTCAGAAAGACGATTTGCTAGTTACCTCCGGCATCGACGGCACCTACCCACCGGGATTAACGGTCGCCAAAGTCGTGGAGGTAGATCATGGCGCCACCTTGGCATTCTCGCGCGTAACGGCAATTCCCACCGCCGGCGTAGATAACTTCCGTTACCTCATGGTGTTGACGTCTCATCCCAAAGAAAACTATCCGAAGACAGAGTTGCCTGAGGAAAGCACAAAAACCAACAAGGAAAACACGTCAGCGCGCCGAGCAAGAGGAGGCAGACCGCGATGAGTCCAATGAACGCAAGAATGCCAACACCGGAAGGCGTCATTCGCAACGAAGCCTCCACCGCATTGGTATTGATCAGCTTGGCTACGGCGCTCTGCATAAACCTATTGCCATGGAGCGGTACGGTCCTATTTCTGCACCCGGACTTTTTATTGATCGTACTGATTTACTGGTGCATGGAAGAACCGCGCCGAGTCGGGGCTACAAGCGCTTTTTTCGCCGGGTTTCTAATGGATATCGTAGAAAGCTCGTTGATCGGGCAAAACGCGCTTGTCTATTCGCTCTCTGCCTTTGTAGCGCTGCAATTTCGACTACGTATTTTAAGTTTCAATTGGGGCCTGCAAGCGCTCCATGTTTTCTTGATCCTCTTCCTTGGACAAGCGCTTTTTACGCTGGAACAAGTAATTCTAGGAAACGCCTTTCCGGTCTCGCTTTATTTTCTACGTAGCATGCTCGGCATGATGCTTTGGCCGGTCATCGCTTGGATTTTGGAAATCCCGCGTCGGCGTCCCACAAAGGATGAGATCGCGTGATCACCACGTTGCGCAATCGGGAACAGGAACTTCATTCGTTCCGGCTTCGGCTCGCGCTCTCTTTCGGTTTTATCCTATTGGCCTGCGGACTTCTTGCGGCCCGTTTCGCTTATCTGCAAGTAGCCCAACATGAGCACTATCACACGCTGGCGGAAGCCAATCGCATTTCGATTCTGCCTGTAGTACCCAATCGCGGTTTGATTCTTGACCGAAACGGCGCCGTGCTCGCGCATAACTACTCCGCTTACACACTGGAAATCACGCCGAGCAAAGTAGGCAAACTAGACGAAACCATGGACCAGCTTTCCTCCGTCGTAGAAATCACGACGAAAGACCGCCGCCGGTTTAAAAAGCTCTTAGAGGAATCGCGCAATTTCGAAAGTTTGCCGATACGCACTCGTCTCACCGAAGAGGAAGTCGCCCGGTTTTCGGTGAACCGTTATCGCTTTCCCGGCGTTGATGTGAAAGCGCGTCTATTCCGCGAATATCCTTTCGGCACCGTTGCGTCGCACGCCATCGGCTACATCGGCCGCATCAACGAAGCGGATGTGGATCGACTCGAAGAAGCCGATAAAACTGCCAACTATCGCGGCTCTGACCACATCGGAAAAATCGGCCTCGAACAAAGTTACGAAGACGAGTTGCACGGCATTACGGGGTTCGAGCGCGTCGAAACCGATGCGGGCGGCCGCGCCGTTCGCTCACTTTCGCGAACAGAACCCACCTCCGGCAACAATCTGGTTCTCACGATAGACATTCGTCTGCAAGAAATTGCCGAACAAGCCTTCGGCGAACGTCGGGGCGCACTCGTCGCAATCGAACCGCAGACGGGAGAAATTCTCGCCTTCGTCAGCCGGCCGGGATTCGACCCCAATCTTTTCATCGATGGCATCGATCAAACCAATTGGGATTTACTCAATAACTCCCCCGACAAACCACTGAACAATCGCGCTTTGCGTGGTCAATATCCTCCCGGCTCGACCATCAAACCGTTTATGGCATTGGCCGGTCTTGCGTCAGGAAGACGCAGTGCCAGTTATGCGGTCAGCGATCCGGGATTTTTTTCGTTGCCGGGTGTATCGCATCGCTATCGCGACTGGAAAGCGGGCGGACACGGCATGGTGGATATGCATAAATCGATCGTCGTTTCCTGTGACACTTACTATTACAGTCTAGCCACGGAAATGGGGATCGACCTCATCAACAAATATCTAAGCCCGTTCGGATTCGGCAAAAAAACAGGCATCGATATCGACGGCGAACTCGCCGGCGTACTGCCCTCTCAAGAATGGAAGCAAAGGCGCTTCAAACAAAAATGGTATGCGGGCGATACGGTCAGCGTGGGTATTGGGCAAGGCTACAATCTTGCAACGCCGCTGCAGCTTGCTTATGCCACCGCGACATTGGCTAATAACGGCATAGCAATGAAGCCGCATTTGGTGAAAGCGATCAAAAACAGCCAAACCGGTGAAGTAAGCGAACTCCTGCCGAAGCCGCTCCATGAAGTGGCGTTCAAACCGGAACATCTGGAATTGGTAAAAACGGCAATGGCCGATGTGGTGCGCCCAGGCGGTACCGCGGCGTCAGTCGGCAAAGACGCACCTTATGCCATCGCGGCAAAAACCGGGACCGCGCAAGTCATCGGCATGAAACAAGGCGAAAAGTATGTGGAGAGCAGAGTGGCTGAACGCTTCCGAGACCATGCGCTATTCATATCTTTCGCACCGGCGGAAGCGCCCAGGCTGGCCATAGCTGTGTTAGTGGAAAACGGCGGTCACGGCGGCTCCACTGCCGGGCCGATTGCGCGGCAAGTATTCGATTACTATCTACTCGGCAATAAACCGGCAACGCCGGTAGAAGAAACTCCGGACGAAGATAACGGTGATTAGACGAATTATTAAAGCACTGGTAGACCATATCGATGGTCCTTTATTACTGGGCGTACTCATGCTTACCGGTGTCGGTCTGGTGGTACTCTTTTCCGCATCGGGCGGCGACGGCTACGACAAGTTGTATTCACAATTGCGCAATTTGAGTTTTGCCATGGTTGCGTTGTGGGTAGTCGCGAATATTCCGCCGCAGCATCTCATGCGGCTGGCGGTTCCCATGTACACCACAGGCTTGATACTGTTGATCGGTGTTGCCCTCATCGGCGATGTACGCATGGGAGCACGTCGCTGGTTGAATCTCGGCGTCATGAGCATACAGCCATCGGAATTGATGAAGGTTGCCATCCCGCTGACACTGGCTTGGTACTTTCATCGCCATGAGGCCAGTCTACGCATTCAGGACTTTGGTTTTGCCGCGGTGCTATTACTATTGCCGGTCGCGTTGATTCTGAAGCAGCCCGATTTAGGTACTGCACTGCTGATTTCAGCATCAGGCTTTTTCGTGCTGTTTCTTGCCGGTTTAAGCTGGCGGTTCTTAATTGCCATCGTCGTCGGCGGCGCGGCAAGCCTACCGGTCGCATGGCATTTTATGCACGACTATCAGCGCCGACGTATCTTGACGCTACTCGATCCATCGTCGGACCCACTCGGCGCGGGTTATCACATCATTCAATCGACTATCGCGATTGGCTCCGGTGGAACCGTGGGTAAAGGATGGCTGAAAGGAACCCAGGGGCATTTGGATTTTCTGCCGGAACGCACCACTGACTTCATCTTCGCCGTTTTCGGTGAGGAGTTCGGCCTGGTCGGCAATCTGATTTTATTGGTGCTGTATTTGATTATCATCGGACGCGGGTTAATCATCGCCGCCAATGCCGGCAGCCTGTTCGGACGACTGCTAGCAGGTGCGGTTACGTTGACGTTCTTTACCTACGCATTCGTTAACATGGGTATGGTAAGCGGCATTCTTCCGGTGGTCGGCGTGCCGCTGCCGTTGGTAAGTTACGGCGGTACATCGATGGTTACGATGATGGTGGGTTTCGGTATTCTGATGAGTGTAGCGACCCATCGGAAATTAGTAGCAACATAAAGCTCGCTTCAAGAATGCAGTGAAAGCGCAGTATTTAGAACACAAGTCGTAATAATGGATGGTTGAAGCATGAAAATTCGTCGGACACACACACTCCTTCTCGGACTAACCGCCGTCATCTTCGTCGCTGGTTGCGCAACAACGCCGACCTCGACGCAAACACCGGCATCAACGCCGGCGCCTGCCAAACCCGTTTTCGGCAAAGGCGGCTACTACCTGGATGACGGCCCGGACGACAATCCTCCACCAAATTTGTTGGCCATGCCCGACGCCGTGCCCAAAGACGAGCCGTTGCATCGTTTCGCCAATCGTCCCTATGAAGTATTGGGAAGCCGCTATACGCCAGAAACGAGTAATACCCCCTATAAACAGCAAGGCATCGCCTCCTGGTATGGCCGCAAGTTCAACGGCAAAAAAACCGCCAGTGGCGAATCCTACGATATGTACAGCATGACGGCCGCCCATCGAACGCTGCCGATTCCCAGTTATGTACGAGTCACCAATCCGCAAAACAATCGCTCGGTGGTTCTGCGAGTCAATGATCGTGGACCATTCCATCCGGATCGGCTCATCGATCTTTCCTACACCGCAGCCTTGAAGCTAGGCCTCATCGGAACAGGCAGCGGTACAGTGCAGATCGAGCGAGTGTTTGCCGACAATTCGATCGCAGCGACAAAATTCGCCAAAACAGTCCCACCATCTACGGAACCTTTAGCACCAACGCCATCTAATGAACCGGAAGTCGCGGCTTCTACGACTTCGAATACGAGAGAGCTTTTTGTACAACTCGGCGCATTCGGTACTTTGGACAGCGCCGAAAGCTTCCGCGACAAAACACGACAAGATTTAACCTGGATTACGGAAGGCATTCAGATAATCTCCAAAGGTGGGCTTTATCGCGTTCGCCTCGGGCCGTATGCATCGAGAACCGAAGCCACCGCGATAGCAGCGAAAGTCCGGCAAACACTGGATTTCACGCCGCACATCGCAGCGCAATAAATGGGCGAAGATTAGAAATCGCCTTTGGTATAATTGACACATTTTCCTAAACGCACTTCCGTTGCCGCGCAATTGGCCATTAAGTAATCGGGTTAAATAATCGCCGACGCATTAGGAAAAACCACAGCAGTAGCATCTCAACTTTTGAAAAGTCCCATGAAATCGATCGCCTCTTTTCTATCCGCCGTTCTTGCGGTACTCATTTCGTTTTCCGCCATTGCTCAAGGTAGCGCCATTCCAACACCGAACATAGCCGCCCGCTCCTTCGCATTACTCGACTATCAGAGCAATCAGCTCATTGCATCGCAAAAAGCAGATGAGCGCACCGAACCGGCCTCACTCACCAAGTTGATGACGGCCTATCTGGCTTTTTCTGCGGTCAAGCAAAAACGGCTGAGTCTAACGCAGACCATTCCCATTTCTACGCATGCGTGGAAAGCAGAAGGATCTCGCATGTTCGCGGAACCAAACAAACCGGTAACCGTCGATGAGCTACTGCATGGAGTCATCATTCAATCGGGTAATGACGCATCTATCGCACTGGCTGAAGCCATAGCCGGATCGGAAGATCTTTTCGCGCAGATGATGAACAAAGAAGCCGCTCGACTCGGCATGAAGAATACTCACTTCATGAATGCGACCGGCCTGCCGGATAAAGAACACTATTCGACCGCGCAGGATATGGCGACTCTTGCATCGGCGATCGTGCGCGATTTCCCGGAATTCTTCCCGCTATATTCACAAAAAGAATACTCCTACAACAACATCACACAGCCGAACCGCAACCGCTTGCTATGGATCGATAAGTTTGTTGACGGTATGAAAACCGGCCATACGGAAGCGGCGGGATTTTGCTTGGTTTCTACGGCCAAACGCAGCGATCGCCGGCTGATCTCGGTGGTGCTAGGTACCGCTTCGGATAATGCTCGTACGATCGAAAGCCAAAAATTACTGAACTACGGCTTCCAGTTCTATGACACGAAGCGGCTTTATGCCAAAGATCAATCGATCGCCGCCCTGGATCTCTTCAAAGGCTCGCAAGACAAGCTTTCCGCCGGCTTTCAGCAAGATCTTTACATCACCTTGCCACGGGACCAATTCACCAATCTGAAAGCAGCTCTGTCAACAACGCAACCGCTGCTGGCGCCGATCAATGCCGGACAAAAAGTGGGTAGCATGAAATTAACGGTCGATAACGTGGCCGTTGCCGATTATCCGGTCGTTGCGCTGGAGACGGTTCCTGTGGCTGGCTTCTTCGGCCGTGCTTGGGATAGCATTAAGCTGCTTTGGAAAAAATAACAGCAACGGTTCGGGCTTGGAATGAGTATCGTCTATTTAAATAACGCTTTCATGCCGCTTGAAGATGCGAAGATTCCGGTACTAGACCGGGGCTTCATATTCGGCGATGGCGTTTATGAATACGTTCCTTGCTACAACGGCAAACCATTTCGCCTCGCCGAACATCTGGCTCGATTGCAACGTAGTTGCGATGCGATCAAGCTAGCCAATCCTTATGGCGAAGAGAAGTGGGCCGATTTGGTCGCGAAAATCATCGAGCAAAACGGTAGCGGCAATCTAGGCGTCTATTTTCAAATCACGCGGGGTGTCGCTAAACGCGATCACGCATTTCCAAATGACGCCATACCGACGGTTTTCATCATGGCGAATCCGCTGCCGCCGGCGTCGCAAGAAACTGTCGATAAGGGTATTGCCTGTATCAGCATGGCCGACACGCGCTGGCTGCGCTGCGACATTAAAACCACGTCGCTGTTAGGCAATGTGCTGTTACGGCAAGCCGCTATGGAAGCGGGCGGTATTGAGGTCGTGCTATTCCGCGATGGTTTTCTCACCGAAGGCGCCGCCAGCAATATCTTGGTGGTACGCAATGGAACATTACTAGCGCCGCCGAAAGACAATCTCATTCTGCCCGGCATTACCTATGATTTCATCATTGAGCTCTGCGACGCTCACAATATTCCTATCGAAATACGCAAAATTCCCGAAGCGGAGGTGAAAAATGCCGATGAACTTTTGCTGACTTCATCGGGCAAAGAAATAACTGCCATTACGCAATTAGACGGAAAACCGGTCGGCACCGGTAAACCCGGCCCCGTGTTTCGCACCCTTTACAAGATTTATCAGGACTACAAAACAAAATAGGTGCCTCATCGTGAGTTCAGATCCCTCAAAACCCAGCAACGGCAATCCTCCTGATCCGGCAGAACAGCAAACGCTACTTCAGTTCCCGACCGATTTCCCGCTGAAGATCATGGGCAAGCGCCATGACGATTTCGCCCAAATCGTGCTTGCCATCGTATTAAGGCATGCGCCCGATTTCGATGGCGCAACCATGGAAATGCGGACCAGCGCCAAAGGGAATTATTTAAGTTTGACTTGCACCATTCGCGCAACATCGAAACAGCAATTGGATGACCTTTATCGAGAGCTGTCATCGCATCCGATGATTTCGATGGTGTTGTGAGTTTCAAGTTTGTAATGGCTACGCAAAACGAAAACCAAGAAGGTTTGACTGACTCAGGTAATGCCGCTTGGATTCCCCTCGTCAAATACTTGGGACAAGTCGAATACGTTTCGACATGGCAAGCCATGCAAACACTCAATCAAACGAGGGACGCATCGACTCCCGACGAAATTTGGTTACTTGAGCATCCGCCTGTATTTACACTGGGACTTGCCGGCAAGCCCGAACATATTCTCAATCCTGGTGATATCCCGGTCATCCAGATCGATCGCGGCGGTCAAGTCACCTATCATGGGCCAGGGCAAATCGTCGCTTATCTATTGCTGGATCTGCGCCGGCTCAACTACGGCGTGCGGGAACTAGTCCGCCGCATGGAGGAGTCGGTCATTCAATTACTAGCCGACTACAATATCACAGCGGAAAGGCAAGAAGGCGCACCAGGCGTATACGTCAATGGAGCTAAAATCGCGGCGCTTGGTCTACGAGTAAAACGAGGCTCCTGTTACCATGGCTTGGCGCTAAATGTAGATATGGACCTTGAGCCATTTTCTCGCATCAACCCTTGCGGATACCCGGGGCTAGCTGTAACACAAGCCAGAGACATTGGAATTCGTGATAACATTCAGGAAGTTACTGAACGGCTTTTGAAACGATTGTTTGAGAACCTATTTGCGATCTGTAGCGAGCGGGACAAGCTTGAGGCGAGGAACGGAGGTGTATGAGTAATACATTGAGTACCGGAGCCTCAAGATTGGCCCGCGCAGTAAGATCGCAAACAGGTTCTGAAGCGACCGCTCATTGAAGGCCCTATTAAGCTGAAGGACTCACCATGGCCGACATCGGCGAAAAGCTCCGCCGCGAGCAAAAAACCGCGCGCATTCCAATCAAAATCGTTCCCGCTCCGATCGCCCGTAAACCGGATTGGATCAGAGTCAAACTGCCGTCCGATAATTCCCGCTTTCACGAAATCAAGCAGATTCTCCGAGAAGCTAATCTGCATACAGTTTGCGAAGAAGCATCCTGCCCAAATATCGGCGAATGCTTCGGCAAAGGTACTGCCACGTTCATGATCATGGGTGACATCTGCACCCGCCGCTGCCCATTTTGCGACGTGGGACATGGCCGGCCACTGCCGCTGGATGCCCAAGAACCGCTCCATCTTGCGCAAACCATTGCCAAACTTAAGCTGCGCTATGTGGTAATCACCAGCGTGGACCGTGACGATCTACGCGACGGCGGTGCGCAACATTTCGTCGATTGCATCGATAAGGTTCGCGAGCTGTCGCCCACCACCACCATCGAAATCCTTACGCCTGATTTCCGTGGCCGTCTCGACCGCTCGCTGGACATATTACGCACCAGCCCGCCGGATGTGATGAACCACAATCTTGAAACAGTGCCGCGCTTATACAAACAAGCCCGTCCCGGTTCCGATTATCATCACTCGCTAAAACTGTTAAAAGACTTCAAAGCGCACTATCCCAATATTCCAACCAAGTCCGGCTTGATGTTAGGACTGGGCGAAACGGACGAAGAAATTATTGAAGTCATGCGCGATATGCGCGAGCACAATGTCGATATGCTGACTTTGGGACAATACCTGCAACCCAGCCAGCATCATCTGCCGGTAGTTCGCTTTGTCCATCCGGACCGCTTCAAATGGTTCGAAGAAGAGGCATTGAAAATGGGATTCGTGCACGCAGCCTGCGGTGCAATGGTGCGATCCAGCTATCACGCCGATCAACAAGCCCACGACGCCGGGTACGCATAACACGCTCTCGTAGCCCCGGATTAGCCGCTCGCGGCGTAATCCGGGAAAATACGCCCTCTCAAAAATCCCTGGATCAACCGTTTATAGCGAAAGCCAAATGACGGTAGTCCTGGGCTCATTTGTTGGGTTTCAGTTCCTGCTCCAGCAACGCATGTAACTTCGGAAAGTCCATCACGCCGACGGTCTGCTGCAGAATCCGGCCTTGTTTATCAATGACAAAAGTGGTGGGAATCAGCTGAACATCTTTAAACGCCTTGGCCAATTGACCTTGCGGGTCCAACGCTACGGGAAACGGCAATCCTTTGTCGGACGCATAGGCCAATACATAATTCGGCGGATCATAGCTCATGGCAACCGCTACCGTTTCCAACCCACGATCCTTGTACTTTTTGTAGGTATCCACCAATTGCGGCATTTCCACCACGCAGCCGGGACAATCCGTCGCCCAAAAATTCACTAGAACCACTTTGCCACGCAAATTCTCCAGTGCAATTTTCTCCCCCTTCAGCGAAGTGAATTCGACCGGAGGAGCGGGTGGTTTGGTAGACAAGAAAACAGCGAAACCAGCCAGCAACGCAACGATAGCTGCGCCACCTAGTAAAAACTTCCATGACACTTTCATGCATTCGACCTTTGAAAAACAAGAGCGGAAAATTTATTCACGCGAAGAAGTGCTGCGGCAGGGCACTAAAACTCCTTCACCACATGCGACTGCCGACGAGATACCGGTAATTTCTCCGGCAAATCTTTGAGCAATACAACCCAATGGGGGTCGCTACCTTTATCCACGATCTTCTCAAATCCCGAAACGAATTTACGCGCAACCAAACAGCTCCGGTGAATACGCAAGAAGCTAGCGCTGAATTCCTTCTCAAGATTGACAAGCGATTCCTCCAACAAATATTCCCGTTGGAGCGTTTTCAACGTCACATATTTAAGCTCAGCCCGCATATAACAAATATCCGCTACGGGCACCAATGTCACCCGATCTCGCTCTGTCACTGAAAGGTGACTGCGCACTTGGCTAGCAACGATATTCAATGCCGCCGGAGAAAGTCGGCGATTACTCATAGCCTTTTTCAGTGCGGTCAACAACCGTTCCAAACGCACCGGCTTCAATAAATAATCGACGGCATTTAACTCAAAAGCCTCCAACGCATGACTATCAAGGGCAGTAGTGAAAACAATTGCCGGAGGATGTTGCAGCTTTTGCAAATGGCGCGCTGTTTCAAGGCCATCCATGATCGGCATTCGAATATCCAGAAGCACAATGTCCGCGCCGACTTGATTAATCATGCCGACAGCTTCGCGACCATTGGAAGCTTCTCCCAGCAACTCGAACGGAAAATCCGGCCGGCAATCATCGAGAAGATCCTTGAGCCGATTGCGAGCTGGAGACTCATCATCAACGATCAGAATTCGGGGAGGCAAATTGGCCATTATTTCTCTTGGCTAACATAGGGCATGGTTATCGTTACCTGATACACATCGTTCAGGCTCTGGGTCTTTAAACTTGCCTCAGCATCGAAATGCAAGGCCAACCGCTCTCGTATATTGTTCATCGCCATTTTGTTGCCGGTGTGATGACTATTTTCCCGATGATAAGGGTTGCGCAGCACAATAATCACCTGATCATGATGCCGATAAATATTAATGACCACTTCGCCTGTAAAAGTAGCCGGCTCTACACCATGATAAACCGCATTCTCCAATAAAGGCTGTAGAAGAAGCGGCGGAATCAGCGCATTGCCAGGCATCTTATCGGTATGCCAGACAACCTGAAGCCGCTCACCCAGTCTCAATTGCTCGAGTCTGAGGTATTGGCGGCAAAGTTCCAACTCATTCTCTAATGTCGTCAGTTGCCGATTATCCGCCATCAACACACGAAAAAGCTCCGCCATATCTTGCAGTGCGAGTTCCGCGCGCTTAGGTTCGCTGCGAATAAAAGACAACACCGTGTTCAGACTATTGAATAAGAAATGCGGACGAATCCGCGCCTGCAACGCCTGAAGCCTCGCCTCCGTTAAAGCAGGCGATAATGCTCGAGCACGCAACTCAAAATACGTCAGTAGTACGCCGGTCGTCAGCAATGACAAGATCCATATATGAATAAGGCCATAAGGCATGTCATCGCCCAATAACCTCTGCCCCATCTTATGAATGAGGGTTGATATCAGCAAAACCGTCAACGCGATAACTAACAAGCCGGAGTGATAACTCAGCCTCTTCAAAAACGGCCTTGCGGTACATAAAACCACCATACTCGCCAATAACGCAGGCTCCAGAAACGTGGCCACAGAGAGAAATTCCCGCCAGAGCATATTGAGCTGATCCGCTCTGGCCAGCGCAAAAACCAAGCCGATGGCATTTACCAGCAATAACGATCGAAGCATGGCACCCAAATTGCAAAAATTCGGAAGCGAAATAGAAGCGCCGTTTTGATTTATACTCGCCATCACGAATTTTTGTCTTTCATCCTCGCCATCGCCGATTTCGCGGCGCAACAAACATCTCGGTCAAGCCATGTCTGAAAAAGAAACAAACGTCATACCCTCCACCTGGTCTGGGCTCTTCTCCGAACCCGTCGCAGAATTGGTCAAACGTTACACTGCCTCCGTCGATTTCGACAAGCGCTTAGCACGCTTCGATATCCGCGGTTCGCTCGCCCATGCCCGCATGCTCACCGCGCGATCCATTATTTCCGCCGCCGATTTGGCCGAAATAGAACGAGGCATGGCGCAAATCGAAGCAGAGATAAATAACGGCACATTCGAATGGTCGATCGATTTGGAAGATGTCCATTTCAATATTGAAAAACGTTTGACTGCGCTCGTCGGCGATGCCGGTAAACGCCTACATACGGCGCGTTCCCGCAACGATCAAGTTGCCACCGATATTCGGCTTTATCTACGCGATGCGATTGATGTCCTGATTCAATTAACGCGAGATTTACAAACCGCGCTGCTCGATATGGCTGAGAAGCATACCGATACGGTAATGCCCGGCTTCACACATTTGCAAGTTGCCCAACCGGTATCGTTCGGTCATCACTTGATGGCCTACTTTGAAATGCTGAAGCGCGATGCCGAACGTCTCGCCGATTGCCGCAAACGGGTAAACCGCCTACCGCTCGGCGCAGCCGCGCTTGCCGGCACTAGCTATCCGATCGATCGAGAACAAGTAGCTCGTGAATTAGGATTCGACGGCGTATGTGAAAACTCTTTAGACGCCGTATCGGATCGAGACTTCGCCATTGAATTCACCGCTGCCGCAGCGCTCATCATGACGCACCTATCCCGCATTTCGGAAGAATTGATTCTTTGGATGAGCCCGCGTTTCGGCTTCATTCGCCTTGCCGATCGATTCTGCACCGGCTCATCGATCATGCCGCAAAAGAAAAATCCGGATGTGCCGGAACTGGTACGCGGCAAGACCGGCCGAGTAACCGGGCATTTAATGGCGCTTCTCACTTTGATGAAAAGCCAACCGCTTGCATATAACAAAGACAATCAAGAAGACAAAGAGCCGCTTTTCGACACAGTCGATACGCTAACGGCAACGCTAACTATTTATGCGGATATGTTGCGCGGCTTAACCGTCAACGCAGATCGGATGCGTGAAGCCGCCATGGAAGGCTTTGCTACCGCCACCGATTTAGCCGATTACTTAGTTAAAAAAGGGGTGCCGTTCCGCGATGCCCATGAAGTAGTCGCCAAAGCAGTGCGCTTCGCCGCCGATCGCGGATGCGATCTATCGACGTTATCGCTTGCAGATTTAAAAGGTTTTTCAGTGTTGGTAGAAAACGATGTATTTGATGTACTGACGCTGGAAGGTTCGCTGCGAAGCCGCAATCATATTGGCGGCACCGCACCTGATGCCTTAAAAGCAGCGATAGCTCGAGGAAAACGCTTGCTGGCAGAGAAAAGCGCCAGCTAACCCGGCTGCTCGGATGACTTGGGGCTATGCTCTCGGCATATGCGTCGAGTCTCCGGGCCGCTTAAACGATCACCCATAACCCCACAACGAAATACGCGCTGGCTCTCGCGTTGCAAATAAGCGCAAGAATGGCAAACGCCGAACGTCCTGCCGCCATTGTCGACTTGCATCATAAAGAGCGTTTCCCGCAAAGCCGATACGCCATTGCGAACGCGATTGGCACTGATTTCCCGGGTTGCTTCTTGCCACTGCGCACCGATCTGCGCCTCAGCCAAAACCTGCTCTCCCAAAGCACTTAGGCGCAGGCGCACCACTCTGCGGTCTACTTCATCCTCATAGCGCTCTATTAATCCACGTCGATCCAAAAGCAATAAGCTCTGGGATATAGTGCCTTTGGTAAGATGAAGGAATTCCGCCAATGCTTGCGGCGTATTGCTGTAACGATTGGCGCGCTGTAAATAGGCCAACGCTTGTAGATGAACCACCTGCAAACCATGCTCAGCGCCTATTCTGCGCAACTCAGCACGAATCAGGTTGCCCAGTCTCTCGACCAAATCCAGTAGCGCTAAAGGACTTTTATCCACATTTTCCCGGATTAATATTGAATCGATACTATTTTATTCAGGATTCAATTTAACAAAAATTGGTATTGCATCGACACTATACGCCTTTTTTGATTTCCGGCGACATTTTTTGTCCCGCGAATCATCTTGCCAATCGCCACATCAAGCACCGATAACAACCGACTCTCCACATTGCTGCGACGCACATTCTGACAAGACGGCGAATAGATCGCGATCATCGCGAGTGTTACGCCAAACACCAGCCTTTAGCGCAAAGTGATAACCGCCCGAACGAGCCGCAACCCAAATTTCCCGCGTGGGAATCTGGCGATTGACGATGATTTTACTGCCATCGGCAAAGCTCATTTCCAAAATGCCACTCATAGATTCGAAGTCGATATCAGCATCGGTCGCCTCTATAGATTTCTCTATATCCAGCAACACAGCATCGACTTCAGTATTGAATTGGGTTTCCGTCATACAGCCCTCAAATGCTACCATGCCTGTTTTAAAAAATGCGTTGAGAATACTATGCGATCATTCGGCTGGCTAGCTCTTATCCTGTGCTTAGCAATCACCTCGTGCGGTTATAAAGGCCCACTTGTGTTACCCGAAAACACCCCGTCTACGCCCAAGAAAATCGACAAGGAATAAGGCATTCCCTTTCAAAAGCACAGAAACCGACCTCTCTCGAATACTCCACCAGCGAATAAAACCGCGCCTTGGTAATTGCGTTTCATGCGGACAAGCCTCTTTTGTTGGTATAGATAAAATTGCAGCTATTGGAAAAATAAATTTCATGAATCAGCCCGACTGACGCTCATCGAGAATCCAAATAATCCAAGGACAGCCATCAATACACCGGCCCATCTTATGAAAAACGAGCAGTGGCTTTTGCCTATTTAAATACATCCACCAAAATTCCAGCGACATAAAAATTGCAAATCATCCTTATTTCATAAGCACAAACATAAAAACAAACGAATACAATCCCGCATTCAAAAAACGAAAAAATAAAAATCCGATAAAATCCAAAATAGCAAAACACCTAACCATCAATTTTATTCGGCATAGTGTCGACTCAATACGATGCGCAATATATAAAAGCAAAATCATCACATCAAAACAGTTGATTTCCCTTCTCGCTTTGTATCTTTGCATCTAGAATCCGCTCACCAGGCCGTAATTTGTTTTTCTAATGAAATATCTAGAGAAACCAACTGAGGTCAGCCGAATGCAGGAAACCGAAAGGTCTTGAGAATGGCGCTCAGTACAGATAACTAAATAAGGCGCGCCTTGGAAGTATGCGAAAGCGTACGAAAAATAAAAAGGTCTACCAAACAATCATTGCGAAAGGAGTGCATCATGGCAGTAGCTAAGAAGGCAAAATCGGCGGCAAAGAAAGCCGCAGTCAAAAAGCCAGCAGCCAAGAAGAAACCGGCTGCCAAAAAAACCGCAGCTAAAAAATCTGCAGTGAAGAAAACCGCGGCAAAACGACCCGTCGCTAAAAAAGCAGCCAAAAGACCGGCCGCTAAGAAAACTGCAGCCAAGAAAACTGTAGCCAAGAAGTCAGCAGTTAAAAAAGTAGCGAAAAAAGCAACGGCGAAAAAAACCGCAGCGAAAAAGCCGGCTGCTAAAAAAGCCGCTAAAAAAACCGCCACCAAAAAAAAAGTAGCCGCTAAGAAAGGCGGCGCAAAAAAAGCAGCTTCGAAAAAAGCCGCTCCAAAGAAGAAATCTGCAGCAAAACCGGCAGCCTCGGCCCCGGTTTCCGCCCCGCTGATCACCCCGATCATGGGCTCTACGATGAAGATGTAGAGCATCCTCATCAGCCTGGCGCCAAGTCGATTTAATCGACTAGCGCCGGCTTTCCCATTTCATTTCCCTTCTTCGATTCGGTCTCATTTCACACGTTGATTTGCCTCGCCTTAATGGCAAGTCAGCTCACTGTTGGCTTTCAAACGCCTCCCCTCACGATCTAAAGCAGGACAGAGACGCAACACAGTGACGGTATTACAGAAAGAAACTAAAGAAGGAAAAGTGTCGCCAGGCCAAGTAGCAGAAAAAACCCCATGCTATCGGTGGCAAAGGTCAAAACGACGCTAGAGCCCACCGCCGGATCACGGCCAAGCTTATGCATAGTTAGCGGCACCAAAATACCGACGATCGCACCAACGAGCAGATTAAGCGTAATAGCGCCCATGACAACGGCCCCCAAAGCTACGCTATTAACGTGGCCGGTACCACCGCTATACCAAAAGGCCACCAACACACCGAGAACAGCGCCCCATAGCATTCCGTTCAACAGTGAAACGCTCAACTCCTTCAAGATAAGCAAACGCGCATTAGTCGGTTGAATATGCCCTAATGCCATACCACGAACGATAAGTGTCAGAGTTTGGTTACCGGAGTTGCCGCCGATACCCGCAACAATGGCCTGCAACGTCGCAAGCACCACCAATTCCTTGATGGATCCTTGAAACACCTCAATCACTCTCGACGCGGCAAAAGCAGTGACAAGATTAATGGCAAGCCAAGGTGCTCGGTTCTTCGCGGATTTCCATACCGATGCGAACAAGTCCTCTTCTTCGCGCAAGCCCGCATACTTCAACACACCTTCGTCCGCCTGCTCGCGAATAAAGTCCACCACCTGATCAATCGTCAAACGCCCTAACAATTTTCCATTACTAGTCACGACCGGCGCTGAAATCAGATCGTACCGTTCGAATGCCGCAGCGGCTTCCGCAGCATCGCTATTCGGTTCGAAACTAGCTACATCGCGCTCCATGATTTCGGAAACCTCGACCTCCGGATTATTCACGATCAAACGCTGTAGCGGCAGCACACCGCAAAGACAATCGTTCCTATCCACAACATAGATAGCATCGGTGTGAGATGGCAATTCATTGAAGCGGCGCAAATAACGCAAAGCCACTTCCAGCGTAATATCTTCACGAATGCTGACGAGATCGAAATCCATCAATGCGCCTACCGACTCTTCAGGATAGGACAACACAGACTGGAGGCGAGCCCGGTTTTGTGCATCCAACGATTCCAAGATATCTTGCACGACATCTTTGGGTAGATCGGGCGCTAAGTCTGCGATCTCGTCGGTATCGAGATGTTCTGTTGCGGCGAGAATTTCCTCCGCATCCATATCCGCAAGCAGCGTTTCGCGCACCGCATCGGAAACTTCGAGAAGAATGTCGCCGTCGCGCTCAGCCTTAACCAATTCCCAAACAGTCAACCGCTCCGCTTGCGGCAATGCTTCGAGAATATGCGCAACATCGGCCGGATGCAGTGCATCGAGTTTACGTTGCAGCACCGCGACGTTTTGTTTATGAACTAACGGCTCGACTAGATCTCGCCGCGGCATCGCCTGCTTATGTGCAAACTCCTCCAGCAAGTGATGCTTACGAAGCAGCGCTTGCACTTCTTGCAAATGCTGTTCGATAGATTCTTGATGTCTGCGCTGTTGTTCTACTTGAGCCATAGTGACGACGGACGAAGAATTGCGAAAGCTAAAAGCCGCTACGGTAAAACCGTAGGCGGCTCAATGGGCGATTATTAGACTTCTTTCGAAACCGTAGCGAGCGGGTCCGGGTTGAGACGAGAAACATAGTTGTACAGGTAAGTACGGCGCGCATCGCAATCTCAAGCTGGGCCTGCGCAGTAGGTTACGAAAGAAGTCTATTAACAAATTCAGCGCGACACCATTACGGCACGTCGGCGGAATTCATTCTGCTTAGGATAATACCGGTTTTACGTTGCAGACCGCGAGCAAAACGATTGCGATCATAAAAGCGAGGATTCGGAACCATGGCCGCAAGTTTGGCCGCCTGTTCAGGCCCTACAGCGGCTGCGCTAACGCCATAGTAATGACGTGCTGCCGCTTCACAACCAAAGACTGCTTCACCCCATTCGATCACGTTGAGATAAATTTCTAAAATGCGCCGCTTGGTCATCATTTGTTCAAGCATCACAGTAATGACCGCCTCTTCTAATTTGCGCCAAGGCGTGCGCTTGCTCGATAGAAACAAATTCTTAGCAAGCTGCTGACTGATAGTGGAACCACCAGCAACAACTCGTCCTTTTTTTTCGTTTTTTTCGATCGCCTTCTGAATACCCTCCCAATCGAAGCCCTCATGATCGACGAACTTCGCATCCTCTGCGGCAATAACGGCACGCTTCAAGTTAATGGAAATGCGGTCGTAAGCAACCCATTGATGCTGCAATGTGGCGTTCGGCTTTTTTTCTTGAAGCACATCGCGGCGCGCGCTCATAAATGCACTATCGGACGGATTGTGCTCGACCCACCACCAAATGTGCGCAAAGATCCAAATCTGATAAAAGAGGACGAGGCCGATAACGGCAAGTAGCAGCCGACCGGCCCAACGTGAAAGTGTGCGGATCATTAGCTCTAATATCCGCGCATTTGCTTGAGTATTGGAATGGTATCAGGCCGCACACCGCGCCAAATGAAGAATGATTCAGCCGCTTGTTCCACCAACATACCTAAACCATCGGCGATACGCGCTCCGGCTTCATCAGCAAGTTTAAGGAAGGGCATTTCATCCTTGCCGTACATCATGTCGTACGCCAACGCATTCTCGGCGAATACTTCGACAGAAATGGGTAACGCATCGCCACCAAGACTTGCGGCCGTCGCATTGATGACGAGGTCAAACTTCTCGCGAGCAAGCTCATCGAAGCGCATCGCCTTAATGCGCCCTTGCGACGAGAAATGATCGGCCAGCTCCAGAGCCCTTGCAACGGTACGGTTAGCAACGGTGATCGATGCGGGGCTTTCATTAAGCAGCGGCAACATGACACCACGCGCCGCGCCGCCGGCGCCCAGCAACAACACTCGCCGATCTTTGATATCGAAATCCAGATTGGAAATGATATCGCGCACTAATCCAACGCCATCGGTGTTATCGCCAATCATTACGCCATCGATAAACGATAGCGTATTAACAGCACCCGCTGCCTTTGCCCGGTCACTCAAGCGATGGCCGAGCTCGAACGCTTCAAGCTTAAAGGGGACGGTAACATTCGCCCCCTTTCCACCAGCTTGAATAAACTCGGCGACGGTCATGGCAAATCCGTCGATCGGCGAGAGCAATGCGGAGTAGATTAAGAGCTCACCGGTTTGTCGAGCGAATTCCGCATGGATTTGGGGTGATTTGCTATGGGCAACAGGATTACCAATGACGGCGTAACGGTCCATTCAAAAGGCCAGATAAAAACAATAAAAAAATAACCGGTAAAGCCGAAGCTTTAAGAAAAAATAACAAGCAACCGATTTAACTTTGCGTCCAAGGCAATCCGGCTTTACGCCAGCCACCAACCGAATCCCGGTGCTCGGACTCATCCTTGTCGCCTTGAAATCCTTCCAGCACGTTGTAACTATCTCGGTAGCCGGACTCGGTCGCAGCAATCGCCGCCGCATGCGAACGAGCACCAGAGCGGCAAATAAACATTGTCAACGACTCCGTGTCGACCTGTCGCTGCAACTCTGCAATGAAATGAGGATTCGGCTGTCCGTTGGGATAAGTATTCCACTCAATCAACACGCTACCTGGAATTCTGCCGACCCAATCCCATTCCGCTCTTGTTCGCACATCAACCAATTTAGCGCCGGGCGCCGAACGGAGTATTTCATATGCTTCGTCCGGCAGTAACGCGCCTTCATAAGGAAGATTGTGCTCATTCGCACGAGCTTGAGCACGGGCTAAAATTTCGCTGATCGTTCCCATAACACACCTCACTCCAATGTCTGCGATCCAAACGCCGATTCTACGCCATGCCTATAACTGAACAAATGCACTCGATTAGACTTCATCACCATTTTTCCATGAGCGCATATGGAAATCGGTCGAGCCAAACATCCATCGAGATGATGCATCTCAAACCATCATAACCCGCACCAATATGGGGCAATCGGAAAGACCCATGCACCAGAAATGGGTATAGAATTCGCGGTTCGGCAAAAAAGCGGTTATAGCACAGTATTAGCTCCGCTAGTTTTATGGTGGCACGTTTCCTGCTAAGAACGATGTCGTTTTTAATTTTCAACAAGCAGGGTGTATCGACGCTTTAATTAAAGAAGCGCACCCTCATAAATTCCCTAGGAGAGACAGAGATGGCGGTTTCGGATGTAATGAAGTTGATCAAGGAGAACGAAGTCAAGTTTGTTGATTTTCGTTTTACCGATACACGCGGCAAAGAGCAGCACGTTACCGTACCCATCAAGGCCTTTGATGACTCGAAGTTCTCCGAAGGTCACGCATTCGACGGTTCCTCGATCGCCGGCTGGAAAGGCATCGAATCGTCCGATATGTTGTTGATGCCCGATGCCGATAGCGCAAAACTGGACCCGTTCATGGACGAGCCGACGCTGCTGCTGACCTGCGACGTGCTCGAACCTTCAACCGGCAAAGGCTATGACCGCGATCCTCGCTCTCTCGCGAAACGCGCTGAGGCTTATCTGAAATCCACCGGCATCGGCGATGTCGCCTACTTCGGACCGGAACCTGAATTTTTCATTTTCGACGCCGTCGAGTGGAAAGTGGATATGTCCGGTTCGTATTGCAAAGTTTTCTCTGAAGAAGCCGCATGGTCTACCGCTGAAAAATTCGAAGGCGGCAACCTCGGCCATCGCCCGACGGTAAAAGGTGGCTACTTCCCCGTTCCCCCAGTCGATCAACTGCAAGATATCCGCTCCGCAATGTGCTTAGCGCTGGAAGATATGGGCGTTGAAGTAGAAGTCCATCACCACGAAGTAGCAAACGCCGGTCAGTGCGAAATCGGCACCAAATTCGCGCCGCTGGTACAGCGCGCGGACTGGCTGCAAGTTTTGAAGTATGTGGTCCACAACGTGGCTCATAGCTACGGCAAAACCGCCACCTTCATGCCAAAGCCTATCGTCGGCGACAACGGCTCTGGTATGCACGTACACCAATCCGTATGGAAAGACGGCAAGAATCTGTTCGCGGGTAACGGCTACGCCGGTCTGTCCGAATTCGCGCTGTATTACATCGGCGGCATTATCAAACATGCGCGCGCGTTGAACGCGATCACCAACCCCGGTACCAACTCCTACAAACGCTTGGTGCCCGGCTTCGAAGCTCCGGTTAAACTGGCTTACTCCGCTCGCAACCGTTCGGCTTCGATTCGCATTCCGTTTGTGCAATCCGATAAAGCCCGCCGTATCGAAGTGCGCTTCCCGGACCCAACGGCCAACCCGTACTTGTCCTTCGCCGCATTGATGATGGCCGGCTTGGATGGCGTGCAAAACAAGATTCACCCCGGCGATCCAGCTGATAAGAATCTGTACGATTTGCCGCCGGAAGAAGACGCAAAAATCCCAACCGTGTGCTCCAGTCTCGATATGGCATTGGAGTACCTGGACAAAGATCGCGAGTTCCTGACGCGTGGTGGCGTTTTCTCCAATGAGATGATCGATGCCTATATCGCGCTGAAGATGGAAGAAGTAACACGCTTCCGCATGACGACCCATCCGGTCGAGTACGATATGTACTACAGCCTGTAAGCACAGCGACGTTGACTAAGAAAAGGGGCGGATTACCGCCCCTTTTTCATTTGCTTAAACGTAATGCCTTGGCTTAGACTGAGGCCGTCTTATTGCTCTCGATCCCCATGCGAATTTCATTCGACTTCTTTCGAAACCTACTGCGCGCCCCGAGGTTGAGACTCCGGTGCTCAATGTACTCGTTTGTACATTTCCGCACCTCATCTCAACCTCGCGCCGCTCGCTACGGTTTCGAAAGAAGTCTATCGTTTATTGGATTAAGCTTATTACTCGCTTTTCCGGCGTACGCGGAAATCTACAAATACGTCGATGAAAATGGCCGAGTCACTTATTCCAATTTACCAATGAAGGGCAGCAAGAAAGTGGACTTGCCCGAACTCAACACAGTCCCGGGCCGCAAAGCCGGATCAGCGCAAAGCCAGACGCCTTCCGATTTTCCTCGCGTAGAAGGCAAAACACAGCGAGAGCGTGACGATGTTCGTCGAAAAATTCTAGAAGATGAATTGCACACGGAAGAACAGGCGCTGGCGGAAGCCCAACAGGCACTGCAAGAAGGCGAATCCACCCGTCTAGGCACCGAACGCAATTACCAACGATATCTCGATCGCGTGCAAACCCTCAAAAGCAACGTTGATCTACATGAAAAAAACGTTAGCGCCATTCGCAAAGAACTCTCCGCATTAAAATAGCGAACGCCCTTCGCGCACCAACAAAACAATACCGATATCATTTATTCCCTGGCAGAGTGCCTACCTGGCTTACAATTTGCTTCATCCGCGTCGACAAACTATGTCCTGAGTGCGAATGAAAGCGTCTCCCCATCCCAGCCTTGATTTACTTACGACCGCCGTCCTGCTTTTGGATGGCCGTTTGCTCATTCAATATGCGAACCCGGCCGCTGAAAATCTGTTCGGCCTCAACCGCTCTGCATTACCGCAAACGCCGCTCGATCAGGTGCTGACCGGGAGCGAAATATTTCAATTAACACTGCACTCGGCGCTTGCCAGCGACGCCGGTTACAACGAGCACGAATTAACATTGACCGGACCGAATCAAACCGTATGGCAAGTCAGTTGCACGATCACGCCGGTCGATTTCGACGGTGCCGCTTTATTGCTGGAGTTTCGACAAATGGATCAACAATTGCGGGTTGCGCGCGAAGAACGCATTCGCGAGCAACAAGAATTCAACCGCGAATTAATTCGACACCTCGCCCATGAAATCCGCAATCCCCTCGGCGGCATTCGTGGCGCCGCGCAATTGCTGGAGCGGGAATTATCTCGACCTGAATTACTGGAATACACCGAAGTCATCATCAAAGAAACAGGACGCCTTCAAGCGTTGATGGATAGATTGCTAACACCTCATCGCCTACCGCGCCCGGCGCCGCTCAATGTTCATGAAGTGTTGGAGCGGGTTAAAAGCGTCGTGCTCGCCGAAGCACAACAAGGGTTAACGATAAAGCGCGACTACGACACAAGCCTGCCCCCGTTCATCGGCGATAAGGAACAACTGATTCAAGCAGTGTTGAATATCGTTCGCAATGCAGCGCAAGCATTAGATGGCAAAGGCGAGATCACCATTCGAACGCGCATCGCCAGACAAGTGACCTTAGCTAAGGTTCGTTATCGCCACGCGGTGCAAGTAGACGTCATCGATAACGGCCCCGGCGTCCCGGCAGAATTACAAAGCAAAATTTTTTATCCCTTAGTCACCGCGCGTGAAGGCGGAAGCGGTCTAGGCCTATCCCTCGCGCAACATTATATTCAACAGCACCGCGGCACCATTGAGTTCACGTCGCAACCAGGCCGGACTTGTTTCACGCTGTTGCTGCCGATTATCGCTACAAACCAGGACGAAAAATAAATGCAGCGCGGACAACATCGGACTGTTATTGGCCGACACGTTTTTAAAATGCACATTACGTTTTCAGAACATCTATATTTGGAAAGACTGTAATGCCCATTCATTCCGCCACGAAATCGGTTTGGATCGTCGATGACGATCGCTCGATACGCTGGGTGCTCGAGAAAGCACTGGCGCGAGAAAGTATCGCTTTCGAAACATTTTCAACCGCGCAAGATGCGTTAAACGCACTGCAATCCTCGACGCCGCAAGTCGTCGTGAGCGATATCCGCATGCCGGGCACATCCGGCTTAGCGTTATTGAGTACGTTAAAAAACAAGCTACCCAATGTTCCGGTCATCATCATGACCGCTTACTCGGATTTGGAAAGCGCCGTCTCGGCATTTCAAGGCGGCGCTTTCGAATATCTCCCAAAACCCTTCGATGTGGACTACGCGGTGGAACTCATTCGCCGGGCATGGGGTGAATGCGCAATAGAGAATAGCGAAGAAGCAATAGCGCCGGATACGTTACCCGACATCCTCGGCCAAGCACCTGCCATGCAAGAGGTGTTCCGCGCTATCGGACGTTTAAGTCAATCCCATGCAACCGTATTGGTGACGGGCGAATCGGGAACCGGTAAAGAGTTGGTAGCAAGGGCATTGCATCGCCATAGTCCGCGAGCATCAAAGCCCTTCATTGCCATCAACACAGCGGCCATTCCTAAGGATCTGCTTGAATCGGAGTTATTCGGCCATGAACGCGGCGCCTTTACCGGCGCGCAGCAAATGCGGCGCGGCCGCTTTGAACAAGCAGACGGAGGCACGTTATTCCTCGACGAAATCGGCGATATGCCTGCCGATTTGCAATCACGATTGCTCCGCGTATTATCGGACGGTCAGTTTTATCGAGTCGGCGGGCATCAGCCGATTGCGGCCAATGTTCGCGTTATCGCAGCAACACACCAAGACTTAGAAGTGCGAGTAAAACAAAATCTTTTTCGCGAAGATTTATTCCATCGCTTAAACGTCATTCGCTTGCGCCTACCGCCTTTACGGGAACGGCGCGATGACATTCCAATTCTTGTGCGGCATTTTTTGCAAAAAAGCGCCAAAGAACTGGGCGTCGATGCCAAGCGGCTTTCGGACGCCGCGATGCAATCGCTATTGACCAAAGAATTTCCGGGCAACGTGCGGCAATTGGAAAATATTTGTCATTGGCTGACGGTAATGGCACCGGGACAAACCGCGGAGGTCAATGACTTGCCGGCAGAGTTATTGAAATCAGGCGCTAACCCCGCTACAGTCACCGAGTGTTGGCACGCCGTCCTTGAACGAGGAGTGACGGCACTGATCGCTCGCGG
>Ga0157374_10000420_pt1 | contig 38392 bp, 48 predicted proteins | sample M25metaG_FD_115308 | JGI IMG/M metagenome (GOLD analysis project Ga0157374, IMG submission 115308) | Miscanthus rhizosphere microbial communities from Kellogg Biological Station, Michigan, USA - M2-5 metaG | ecosystem: Host-associated > Plants > Roots > Rhizosphere > Soil | place: USA: Michigan...
GAATTCTATTCGAGCAAATACCCATCCAGCAAGTGTTTCCAGAAGTAAATTACATTTACTCAAATCACGAACCCGCTAAACAGTTGTCTCTATTGGGTTTTTAACCGGACGCTAGTGCTTGTGGTTGTGTAAATGCTGAATGTCTTTTTGCTGCCCTAAAGCAAACCAGGCCCGGCTTTTCAGGACAAACGGGCGGGTTTGTGGTATAGTGGCCGGACGGAAATAAACTCAACTGATATTATCGTGAGAGGAGCGCATTATGCCCGTGACCCAAGTAAAGCCCTACGAGGCCAAAACTTTTAACCTGCAACTCGATGGTATTTCCAGCGGACAACTGGAACAGCACTACAAGCTGTACCAAGGCTATGTGACCAATACCAACACCCTGAACGACAAGCTGGCTGAGCTGCGCGAAGCCGGTAAAGGCGGCACACCCGAGTACAACGAAATGCGTCGTCGTTTCGGTTTTGAATACGATGGGATGCGTTTGCACGAGTATTACTTTGAAAACCTGGGCGCCAACGGTGGCGCTGCGCCGACCAGCGGCAAACTGGCCGAGCTGTTGAAAGAAAGCTTTGGCAGCGTGGAAGCCTGGGAGAAGGATTTCCGTGCTACCGGCGCTATGCGCGGTATCGGCTGGGCCATCCTGTACCAAGACCCATTCACCGGCCGTCTGCAAAACTTCTGGGTGACTGATCATGAATTCGGTCATCCGGCGGGCTTCACTCCCATCCTCGTTATGGATGTGTGGGAGCATGCCTACATGGTGGACTATCAAGCCACTGAGCGCGGCAAGTACATTGATGCCTTCTTCCGCAACATCAACTGGAAAGTGGTCGAAGCCCGCGTTAAATAGGCTTTATTGGCTTAAACTTAAAAGCGCCCTGGTGAGAATCAGGGCGCTTTTTTGATTACTAGTTTTCAGAGTTCTCAATAAAGGATTTTTGAGAAGTTCTGGTGCTTGGGAATTTATGAATTAGGCTGAAGCAACGTGATCGTAGGGATTAAGTGGTCTAAAAACTCGTCAAGCCGGTCCGGCCCAAGGACCAAAACGGTACTTAATGCGCCGTTGCTGCCTTGCAGGAATGCTTTTAAATCGATGGGAGGTGTATACGCCGATTGAGCGGTAATGGTTTTTAGTTTTTCTACCCCTTCATTCAGCAGGTTTTTAGCCCCTGTGTAATTCCCTTGTTCAAGGTGATGCAAGCCAACCCCAACTTGCAGCACGCCTTGTAGAAAACGCTTCTCAGCCCCCTTAGGGAGGGGACGCCAAAGATCTTCGATGACTTCATGGCACTCAAAAAATCGCCGTTGATTAAACAAAGTCACCGCATCCTCAAAGGTGGCAGTTGGCTCTTTGGGAGGGAGATCCTGGCCTGCTGATGACGTAGGCGTGGATAAAGATGAGTCGGAAGTCTCATTGGACGTGTTGGACATAGGTAATTGCTCCGCGAATGACATGCAAACTAAAATGCTGACCTTTGAATTCAGTCAGCATTTTAGTTTGCATGTATATTTTACGACAAAAGTCGTGTCATCTTGCTGATAGGCAATCTGTCTGACTTAAGCGTGATCCGACTTCAGCAGTTCGGGAGAGAGGCCGTGCTTCTTCATGGATTCCAAAAAGCGCATTGCGGCTTGGCGCTGTACTTCGGGAGGCACTACGCGCAGTAACTCAATCGCTCTGGATACCATAGGGTCTGCATCGTACCAACGATTCCCGGTTTTGTGCGACTTGCTTAGCTCATAGAACTTTTCCAGGGTGTCCTTGCCGATTTGCTCTTCAATTTTGCTCAGAAAAGTTTGCGCCTGTTCGCGAACATCCGTGGGATAAGCGCGCAACAATTCCAAGACTTCCGTTAGCAAGGGATCCTGGTCGTACCAACGCCGGGGCGCATTGGCGGGTCGTTTTGATTCACTCATTGGTCTCTATCCGGGCCTCTATCCGTTATGGAATTAACGCTAGCGTTAGACGGCTTCCTCAACTACCGGGCGTTCTGTATCATCCGGTACTCTATGGATATCCGCGCCGATACCCTGTAGCTTTTCCACCAGGTTCTCATAGCCGCGATCCAAGTGATGCAAGTCATAGACTACCGTGGTATCTTTCGCCTGGATACCGGCAATGACCATTGCTGCACCTGCGCGCAGGTCGTGTGCGTTCACTTCTGCGCCGCTGAGATGCTCAACGCCGGTAATCACTGCTACATCGCGCTCTACGGAGATATCCGCACCCATCCGTTTGAGTTCGCCCACTTGCTTGAAGCGGTTCTCATAAATGGTTTCCTTCACGATGCTGACACCTTCAGAAATGGTCAGCAAGGTCATGAATGGGGCTTGCAAGTCGGTGGGGAAACCCGGATAGGGTTGAGTCACGATATTCTGTGCTTGCAGACGGCCATCGCAACGGAGATGCAGGCTGTTCGGCGTTGGCATCTCGATATCCGCGCCCATTTCCATCAACTTGTGCGTCAAGGAACTCAGGTGAACCGGCAACACATTGTTTACTGTAATTTCGCCTCGGGTTCCGGCAGCGGCCATCAGGTAAGTGGCGGCTTCGATGCGATCCGGCATGACGGAGTATGTGGTGCCGTGCAGGCTGCCCGGTTTCACTCCGTTAATCACGAGTTCATTGGTGCCTGCGCCACTGATATCCGCGCCCATGGCGTTCAGGAAGTTGGCCAAATCCATGATTTCCGGTTCTTGCGCGGCATTGGAAAGGATGGTGGAGCCTTCCGCCATCGTTGCCGCCAGCATGATATTTTCCGTAGCGCCCACGCTGGGGGTATCCAGCAGGATTTCTGTCCCGACCAGTTTTGTGGCTTTGGCTTCCACATAACCGTGGTTAATTTCCACTTCGGCGCCCAAAGCGATTAGGCCTTTCACATGGAGATCCACACTGCGCTTGCCAATGGAGCATCCGCCGGGTAAAGCGACTCGGGCTTCACCGAAACGGCCCAGCAAGCTACCCAGCACATCAAAGCTGGCACGCATTTTACGGACCAGATCGTAAGGGGCTTCATGGCTGGTAATATTCCGGGCCTGGATGTACAATCTATCGTCATCCTGCTGATCGACATCGCAGCCAAGATACTTTAAAACTTGGGTCATTACGGCTACATCGCTTAAATGCGGAACGTTGCGGAGTTCAACGCTATCGCCGGTTAAAAGCGCTGCGGCCATTAATTTAAGAACTGAATTTTTGGCACTTGAAATTTCCACTTCACCGCGTAGTGCCTTACCGCCGTGAATAATCAATTTCTCAGTCAACCCAAATCTCCAAACTGTCTTCGCAAAGGGGAACTCGTTATTATAGTTTAGTACGAAACCATAACTTGGGTAAGCCCTGTTTGAATGATTTAAAACCGATCCTACCTCAGGAATATCCACCCTTGTCGGAAGCGTTTTTTTGCCGGGATACGGTGCTTGTGGCGCAGGCACTGCTAGGTTGTCTGCTGATGAGGTTTGATCCCGTTCTGGAACAGTGGTTGCCTTTTCGTGTGGTAGAAACAGAGGCCTATACGGCGGATGATCCGGCTTGCCATGCGTATAACCGTAAAACGGGGCGCGCGGAAATGTTATACGCACATCCGGGTACAGCCTATGTGTACCTGATTTACGGGATGTATAACTGCCTGAATGTCGTAACGGAACCCCATGGTGTAGCGGGGGCAGTGCTTTTTCGCGCGTTGGAACCTCTTTTTGAGCCCATTGAAGAAAGTCAATTCGCCCAACCTGCAATGCTGCGAACCAATGGGCCGGGCCGTTTAACCAAGGCCCTGAATATTGATCGGTCCACGTTTAACGGCAGCCCGTTGACTCGGGTGGAATCCGGCTTATATCTGGCACAAGGAGCCGAGTTAAGCGACAAGCAAGTCGTGCAGACGACTCGAATCGGAATTACTAAAGCTGTTGATTATCCCTGGCGCTTTTATATTCGGGATAACGCTTGGGTTTCCGTGAAAGCCGCAAAGGATTCTTCCGCGACACAAGCTTCTAAAAAGTCGACTAAGCAAAAACAGGCGAACTAAAAAGCTGCCTGTTTTTTTGAGAGAGAAAGAAATTTTCTGTTCTTATTCTTCGCCAGCGAAAGCGTCTTCCAGCACGAATTCTTCGTGTTGGGCCTTGATGGCATTGACTTGCAATTTCACTTGCGCGGAAACTTTGGGGGAAAATTTGACGAACAATGTGTATTCGCCCACTTTATTAATCGGATGATCCACATTGACATTCCGACGTTCGATTTCAAAACCGGTTTTTTCTTGCAGTACCCGGGTTAATTCCTTGGTGGTAATGGTGCCGTACAATTTGCCGGTATCGCCTGCATTGGCTTCCAGTACCAGCAATTTGAGCGCGTTGACTTTTTCGGCCTTGGCCAAATCTTCCTGGTGTTTTTTCTCGGCTTTGGCGCGGATGCGATCAATGCGGCGCTGTAAATCGGCCAAGGAGCCTTTGGTTGCTTGAATGGCTTTATTGCGTGGACGCAGGTAGTTGCGGAAGTACCCGTCTTTAACTTCTACGACATCACCGTTGCTGCCTAATGTATCCACATCTTCAATTAAAATTACCTGCATGGGTCTTTCTCCAATTCCTTTCCAGAGGGGTCGAAGCAAGAATATAGCACAAAAACATGCGCTGCAAGCACTGGGAGATGTTTTTTGAGAATCAGGCTTTATTTTTGAAGTCGATAAGTAAATAATGTAAGTGGTTTGCATAGGTTCTATTGACTTTCATCTGAGCCCGCAGATATACTACTAATTGTAGTAAGTATTATTTTTGATCGCTAGGGGATCTCCCGTTGTCGGACAACCTCATCGATAAACTGAAAGAGTTGGGGTTCAACAGTTACGAAGCCAAAGTCTACCTTGCGCTCCTAAAACACCACCCCGCCACGGGGTATGAGATTAGTAAAGAATCCGGTGTCCCTCAGGCCCGCGCTTACGATACGTTGAAAGCCCTCGAAACCAGAAATGTAGTGGTTGCCATTGGTGGAAAGCCGGTAACTTATATGCCTGTCCGGCCGGATGAGTTGCTGGATCGATGGGAACGTTCTTTCCAGGGTTCCATTAAATATTTGCGGGAAGCTTTGCCGAGTCTGGCGGATGAGACCGTGGAGCCGGTAATCAACATGCGAGGCGAAGAGCCTATTTTTAAGCATGCCCTGGAAATGATCTCCAATGCTCAGAGTACTATTTTTGTGGAGCTTTGGGGTCGGGAGTCGGATACGCTTTATCAGCCATTGATTGATGCCAAGCGCCGTGGCGTAAACGTTAATGTGGTGGCGTATGACAGCTGTCGCCTGGACGGCATTGAGGTATACCAGCACTCTCCGATTGAACAGTCTTTGATGACAGGTCGCTGGTTGATTTTATCCGTGGATGACCTGGAAGGGATGGTAAGTACCGTAGGCAAGGGGGATCGTCCGCCTCAGGCTGTGGTAACCCGTAATCCTGGTATCGTGCTGGTCATTAAGGAATTGATTGTTCACGATATTTTCTTATTGGATGTAGAGCGAAATCTGCGTTCTGAAATAGAAAAGTTTTATGGAAGTAACATGCTCATGTTGCGGCGCAAGGTTTTAGGCGTTAATACGGTCGGTGCAGGTGTGCAATAACTTGTATGATACACTTTAGGCCAGTTCCCCAGCATTAGGAATCATTCCCATGACCTCAGAATCCTCTACTTCGGCACCATCTTCAGCGGAAACTCAAAGCAAACCCTCCATCAAAAAGCGTCAGGGAATGTCTCAAGAACGCATGATGGTGATGTTCACCTTATTTTTTGCCCTGGGTGTTTTATTACTGGTGTTCATTCCCGAAGATCATTGGGCTCGCGGTATTAGTATGGGTATTTATTCCATTGTGGTTTTTTGGGCGATGTTTCGCTTTGGCAAGTAGCTGGATTGAAGTTCCGAAGATCTTAAATTTCTTACTAAGGACTAAAACCGAATATATATACACTGTAGATGGCTCATTTTTCGATATAACGTAAGGAGACGTTATCAAGAAATCCCTTTGGCTTGAGTCGTTTATTGGGTTCAGAAAACAGAATCGTCTATTACCTGCTTCATGAGCACTGAACTTAAATTGGATCGAGCCTATTGACGAGCATTGGGTGAGAAGAGGTGGTCATGGATTGTGAAGAGTTTAGGATGGGTCTTCTTGAAGTAGTGAGCGCAGCGCATGCTTTTTACTTGCAAACGCTGGGGGAATTCCATCCCGCTCCATTATGGTCAGGATTTTCTGAAAGAAATCCGGAGGAAGACGATCAATCTCGCCTTGTTTAATATATTCCATGAGCGCCCAAATTAATTCCTCAAAAGAGTATTCATCCACTGCCCGAAGCGCCCGTAATTGGGTCAGGCTAGGTCCGCCAGCCTGAAATGCCGGAGTATTGGCCAGCTTCTCCAATGTCTCATCTTTAAAACCACGGCGTCCATGGATTAAGTTGGATAATCCATCGCCAGTAATGCCCATTTGCTTGGCTAAATCCTCAATCTGGAGTCCTTGGCGCATTAAAAACAATTGAATGGCCAAGCCTAGTTTGCGATCGGATGGTTTCATGCCCGTCTTTCTGTTAAATGTCCTCATTCACAGGGAGATGAATAGACGATTCAGTGCCTTATTTCTTATCTGTAATGATGTACCGTAAGAAATGTAACGTTAGATTTCATTAATGATAGACATTCTTTCGTAAATGATACAATTTGTATATAGCAAACCGAGTCAGTGAGTGTAAAAGCCGAAAAGTAATATCCGAGGGGCTATCGGCTCCTACCGCAGCACTTTTTTATTTTAAAACAAAAGCAGAGCTACCTTAAGTAGCTGTATGTTCGGTTTTCAACTTTTAGGAAAGGGAGAAGATGCGTCTGCAAATTGCGGAGGTGGCCCGGCGCAATAAGGGCTGGAATATGCGTAAACTGGCCGATAAATTGCAGGTGGAACATCAAACGGTCATGTACTGGAATCAGGGACGGGCTTATCCTCGATTGCCAATGCTGGTCAGGCTTTGCCGTCTTTTGGGATGTACATTTGAGGAATTGGTTAAAGATGAAACAGATGAATAACTCATGCCAACTGGGTTATTATGGCTTGCGGACAAGTCGTTTGCAGAAGGAGTATATGATGCTATCCAGTGGTGTATTTCAGGATCAAGAACAGGAAACCGGCTCAATGGAAGGTTCTTCCTTGGTAGATAAAATCCAGGCATTAAAATCTCAGTTGCCTGCCCCGCCTTTGCCGATTGGCAGTTATGTGGCCGTGACTCGGGTGGATAATCTACTCTACACCTCTGGGATTTTGCCGATGCAGGATGGGCAAGTCGCATTTACCGGACCGATGGGAAGCTGGGGACTGGATGTTCCGACTGGTCAGCAGGCTGCCCGCTTATGCGTGTTAAATGCATTGAGCTTGATTAACCACGAACTGGGCGGTCAATTGGAACGGGTTAAGCGGATTGTTAAAGTGACCGGCTTTATTAGCAGTACCGCGACTTTTTATGATCAGCCGGCGGTGATGAACGGTGCTTCCGATTTCCTGGTTGAACAGTTTGGCGACGCGGGAAAACATATCCGTTCCGCTGTGGGTGTAATCAGCTTACCTCGTAATGCTACGGTGGAAGTGGAACTGGTGGTTGAGATCCATCCTTAAGTCAGATTCTGGTCTTGCATACCGATAGTGCGACTTTTAAGTCAGAAATCGCTTATTGACCGTACCGACGTTCCCGGCGGGCAAATTCCCGGATAGCCTCATTAAAGGCTTCCGGGGTGAAGTCCGGCCACAAGGTCTCAGTAACGTAAAATTCCGCATAGGCGCACTGCCACAATAGATAATTACTGATGCGGTATTCCCCGCCGGTGCGGATTAATAAATCCGGATCCGGTAAACCGTGAGTATAAAGTAGGCTTTGAATGCGTTCTTCGGAGATATCTTCCGGGTTTAAGGTGCCTGCTTGAATTTCTCGACCGAGTTGGCGCATTAGGTTAACCAATTCCTGACGTCCACCGTAATTGGCGGCAATTTGAAATTGTATGCCGGTATTGTTGGCTGTTTTGGCATGGGCGGTTTCAATCAGGTTTTTCAGAACATCCGGAAAAGCGCTGATATCCCCAATAAAGCGAATTCGGACGCCATTTTGATGCATGGCCTCCAATTCACCGGCCAGGGCTTCCACGAATAACTTCAGTAGATAACCGACCTCTTCGCTACCCCGGTGCCAGTTTTCCGTGGAAAATGCATACACGGTCAGCGCCTCAATCCCAATATCCTGACTGTAGCGTACCAGTTTACGGAGTGAGTCCACTCCTTTTTTATGTCCCAACAAAGTGGGCAGATGTCGATTTTTAGCCCAACGTCGATTGCCATCCATAATAATGGCAACATGACGTAAGCCGACAGTTTGCACTAAGTCAGGGATATCAGTCATTGTCGATGAAGCGAGTGGCATGCCTCTTATTGTAGGGCAATTCGGATTGAATTCAATCTATTTCAATGCATGAATCAGCAAAGTGTAGTCAGCCTGAATCCTGATCATAAGCAGACCGGACTAAAATAATTCTGCAGAATTATGAATGTGCTGATTTTGGTTCTTCTTTAGAAGCGAGAGAGACGATATAGGGGTACGCACCTAAAGAAAAACAGCTTTACCTGATTAGAGGAGATGACATAGTGTAGTAGTAGGTGTGTTCGTCGGTAAAGCTGGAGAATTGAGTAGTTCGTTTGTTTAACTTTCGCGGTTCTCATTATAACAAAACAAAAGAATCGGTGTATACATTCTTTTAGATAGTTCGGCCAAGCTGTCAGGCATTCGTGTCAGCTATGGGATGGTCGATCATCAATATCAAAAGAGACTCCCGCGAGGAAGTCCCTTTTAGCAGTCTATTTTTGATTGAGTCTTATGATGCCTGACTAACGGCTTGGCTACGGTTCAACATGACCGCTTGGGCTCGTTGGATCATTTCAGCCTGGCTGCCGGCTTGGTTGACATATGCGCCAATGCCGACTGCGGAGGCACCGGCTTGGAAAGCCAGGGCGACATTATCCGCGTTTAACCCGCTGGCGGTCATGATAGGCAGGCGAGTCGCTTTTGCCAAGGCGCGGGTATTGCGCAAGGTCAATTCTTCTTTTTCGGCTGCTGAAAGTGATTTTACGGTGGGTTCGCTAGCCAGCAGGCGGGCGGAACCTTCCGTTTGGATCAGGTCGACACCCATCGCTTCCAGTTTTTCAGCCATATAAGTTTGACTTTCCAAGGTCAAGTGGCCGGGAATGGTAACGGAAACCAGGGCTTGTCCTTTGACCAGCGCCACGGTTTTTTCGGCAAGTTCCAAGACGGCTTCGGCGCTGAGGAATAAGCCTTGCTCATAGAGAGCGTCAAAGTTACCCAGTTCGGCCACGTCTGCACCTGCGGCTACAGCGCTGGCTAACGCTTGGGGCTCCACGGAGGAAGCGAAGATAGCGGCAGAGGTGACTTCACGAACCGCTTGAACGATTTCCGGATGAGCGGCCACGTCAATGGCATGGGCGCCTGTGGCTTCAGCGGCATGGGCCACTTGCAGCACGTTTTCCAAATCGAAGTTGGCGATACCGGCAATAATTTTAACGGCGTTGCCGGACTGCAAGGCCGCTTTCAAGGTTTGAAGGCTTTGTTTCATTTGAAGGCTCCAATCAAAAGCAAACGATATGGATGCCATTATACCCGAACCGTTTATTCGCTGCTCCATTCGGTAAATGCCTACATATCAAGTGCAATATCCGGCTTCTCCTGTTGGGCCTGAGCTATTTTTTCTTGTCCGGCTTCGGTTTGTCCCAGCTTATGGAGGGCTTTGCCCCAAAAGTACAGGGCAGTTGCTTTTTGTTCCCCGGAGCTTTCCGATATCCATGCTTCAAAGGCGCTGTTCATGGCCTCTAATGAGTTTAATCGGCCTTGAATATAGGCTAGGTCTGCTCTGGCCCGCCAATGTTTGGCATCCAGTTTCAATAGATGCTCATAGCTATTGCTTGCCGCCAAAAAGGCCTGCTTCTGCAATTTAAAGTCAGCTTCTTCCTCCAGCAAAGCTTCAGCCTGTTGGAGTTGACAGAGCGCCATCAGGCTCAGGGCAGGCAAGGAGTCCGGTTTTTGTTCCAGCACGGTTTTTAAAGCTTGTTCGGCTTCTGCCAGTTGGTCTAGTTTGAGTAACGCTTCTCCCTGACCGAGCTTGGCCTCTAAATAGTCCGGCTGGATGGAAAGCGCCTTGTTATATTTAACCAAGGCGTCTTTGTAGTCTCCATGTCGAAATAGCACGACGCCATAATAAAAGTTGACACGGGCGGAATCCGGTTCACGCCGGATAAGAGGCCGCATCCGTCGAACCGCCTCCATGCTCTGGTCCATCTCACAGAACACCAATGCCAAGTTAATGGCAGCGTCGGTGAAATCCGGTTTTTCCTCCAGTGTTTTTTCCAGATATTCTTTGGCCTTCTGCCAGTTGCCCGCACCCATGAAATGAGTACCCAGCAGATACTGGACTTGTGGATTCCACTGGTGTTCCTGCTCAACCTCAAACAGGATCTCAACGGCCTCTGCCTGTTGCTCGGTCTTAATGAGCGCCAGCGCCAGATTCATGCGGGCTTCCAATTGCTTGGGCTCTTCCGTGATAGCCTTTCTCAGGTGAGGCAGCGCCTCTTCGTAGCGATTTTCACTCAGCAGGTAGTGCCCCCACTGGCGCTGAACACCTTTAAAGTCCGGTTCAAGTTCCAGGGCTTTGGCAAAGTGGCTATATCCTTCCTCAAACTCTCCTAGTTTGCATGAGGCGATTCCCCAGCTAAAGTAGGCTTCCGCGAGGTTGGGCTCCAGCAGGAGCGCGTGTCTGTAGTTGGCAATAGCGACATCCAGGCGGTTCAGGTTCGCTAAAATGTCGCCCTGGTTCAGGTAGACTTCCGGTTTTTCCAGTTTCAGGGAAAGGGCTTTCTTGGAGCGTTGCAACGCTTCTTCATAACGTCCCAGCCGGTTTAACGAAATGCTCCAAAAGTAGAAAGCTTCCGCATGCTTGGGCAAAAAGCGCAGGCAGATTTGAAACTTTTCAATAGCGCTTTCATAGTCTTCCATTTCCGCCAGGATCAGGCCCCAGAAAAAATAGAGCAAGGGTTGGTAACCCTGGATGGTCAGAGACTGCTTAATATTTTTGATGGCCTCCTGATATGCGCCGGCGCGGGCTAAGGCGGTACCCCAACTCAGGTAAACTTCCGGATTTTCAGGGGCTAGGGCGATTGCTTGCTCATACTGGGCACGAGCTTCGGCAATTTGCCCTTTCTCCATGAGTGCGGCTCCCCATAAAATTCTGGGGTTTACGGCTTTGCTGTTTTTTTCCACGGCGGTTTTAAACTTGTCAATGGCTTCATCCAAGCGGTTTAGCCTGGCCAAAGCGACTCCCCAGTTCACATAAGGCTCAAAACGGGAGGGTGAGATCACGGTTGCCTGCTGAAATTTTTCCAGCGACTCTTCCAGCTTATTGTCCTGGGCTAAGTCGATACCCCATTTTACATAGGCCATGGCGTGATCAGGCGCCGCATCAACGGCACGTTTATATTCATCGACCACTTGGTTGTATAGGGTGATCTTATCCAGAAACTGTCGAATGCGTTCTTTCATAATGTGTTTAATCAAAGACCAAAGAGAGCTTGACTACAAGCTCTCTTTGGCAGGTTTATAACATTTCGGCCTGGGGCTTCTTATTCCCAAGCTTCTTCATCGAAGTTTTGAGTGTAATCCATCATTTCGATGGTGTTGAGGTACTCTAAAAAGTCGTGCTGGCTATAGCGTTCCCGCTTCACTGCTCGTGTACTATAAGTGCCTGCTGCAAAGTCCAGAGCTTCAAGCTTGCCAACGGAACGCTTCATGGGCCGATTCATGCCAAAATTCTCCTCTAATCAGGTTTTGTGTTCTGCTGCGTGATTTATAAGATGGATTTCTGCATTGGATCAAATGGCGTTAAAGTTTTGCGCTCTCTGAGATTGCGCCCGTACAAAGTCATGCCATTTATTGGCATCTTATCCCTCTTTCTTTCTGAAAAAACCCCTCAATGGGCTTATCTTTCTCTTTCCTTTCAATCTCCAGTATAACAAATCCTGTTTTGGATGAGTAGGTTCAACCTGATTATTAGAACATAAAATTAATAAAACGTTTTATTTGGATATAAAGCATAAGCCATTGTTGTATCAGCCTGAAAGTATTTGGGATGAGAGGAAATCTGTTTGCCTAATAACCTTGAGTTTATCTGCGTACACGACAAACAACCGCCCGCAAAATCAATGGGACGGTTGTCGATAAAATTGATGAGTGCTAAAGCCTAGCCGATCAGGCCATCACCGATATCAATTTCGCTGGATTTCATAATCAGCGCTTGATAAATGACTTTTTCCGACGATGTGGACACCTTGGAAAAGGGGTCGTGTCCCAGTTTGTCACGACTGTCTTCCAGTAGACGCTTACCCAGCTCTGCGATTTCAAGCACTAAAGCGTAGCGATTTTCTACTTTCTCGTTCAGATCACATGCAATCTGGGTGATGGTGGTGGACATGCGTTGAAGCGCTCCCTATTGATTGATTGGCCAGGGTTATTCAAATAACCCTCAAGATTACCTATTGTAAGGAAAACCCGGTATTAAAGTCAATTTCATGCCAATCAGGGTTGCGCTTGGATCTTGAGTTGGACGGGAATAATCATGTCAGGCTTGGAATCTGCCGGTTTGGTCTGGGCTGGCTTCGGCGAGGCAATGGTCAGTATCTTGAAAAACTCTCCCAACAAATGCGGATCCCATTTGGAACCGGCCCCGGCCTCTAGAATCTTACGAGCTTCCGCGACAGGTAAGGCTTTGCGGTAGGAACGCTCCGAGGTCAGGGCATGAAACGCATCCACAATGGAGACAATTCTTGCCCCCAAGGGGATTTTTTCGCCCTTAAGCCCGTGTGGATGACCGCTGCCATCCCAGTTTTCGTGATGATACTCCACCGCAGGAATGATAGAACGCAGGCTGGCTACCGGATATAAAATCTGTTGCGCGCCAATCACGGGGTGTTGCTTCATGATTTCCCACTCTTTTTCGTTCAGCGGGCCGTTTTTGCACAAAATATCCTCGGGAATGCCAATTTTGCCAATGTCGTGCAGGAACGCCGCCGCCCGGATTTCTTCGATCTCGCTGGGAGTCATCTTCACGGCGTGGGCCAATGCAACGGCATAATTGGCCACGGCTTGCGAGTGGCCTCGGGTGTATCGATCCTTCGCCTCCAGCGCACCCGCTAGAGAGGTGATGGTTTCCAGCATCAGGTCATCGGTTTTCAGACCGTTGCCAGGGTTGTTTTTCTTGTCAATGTGGTTGACCAGTTCCTGGTACACACTGGGCACATGGATGTTGTCGTATTTTTTAGCGACTTGCGAGGCGAACACCTCAATCACAGTCTTGTCGCTGAGTTGATCGATCTCGCTGAAGGCAATGGCGGAAGATTCTCCGGTTTTTCCTCCCTTAAATTTAGCCAAATGCAAAGCCTGTTCGCTCAATTTCAGGAGCTTATCCTTGGTCTTGGCATCATCCGGGTAGGTGGCATGTCCGATACTGATGGATAAACTACTGAGTTGTTCCGGCAATCCTACCTGTAGTCCTTCCAGAAAGCGGCGGGCAATTTCGTGGGCAGGCTTAGGGCTGATTTCCGGTAGAATGACCACGACCTCATCCCCACCATACCGGGCCACGGTATCAAGCCCACGAATCAACCGTCGCACCGTGGAGGCCAAATGGCAAAGGGCATCGTCACCCGCCTGATGACCTAAGGTCTGATTGATCTCCTGTAAATGGTTGATATCCAGAATCATCACGGTAACGGAACCGGTTTGTTGTTCGGCGCGATGTAGCTCCCGCTCCAAGGCACTCTGGAAATAGCTATAGCTGAGTAAACCGGTTAAACCATCCACCTGGGACTGGGACTTCATGCGCTCTTTTAAAATAAGGTTCCACACCAGTTGGGCGATTTGGTCCCGTAGGCCATACACATAGGACAGTTTGGCCTGGGAGAAAGAATCCATTTCCCTAAAGCCCAGCGTGAGCATGGCAATGGCCTGACCACCGGCAATTAAGGGCACGCTGAACAGGTTGAAGCTGTCTGTATTTAACTGCCCGGATTGAAGATCGAACCAGGGTAACTGGGTTATAATCCCCAGTCCTAAATTTTTCAGGCTGGGAGAAAAGGTGGTGTCCAGCCGACGATACGCTTGCACCAGATGATTGCCCGTATCCAACAGGGAAATACTGGGATTGCCCCGCTTGGATAGAGAAATCTCCTTGTCTGCATATAAGAACCCGACTTCAATGGATTCTTCGCGCTCATCCAGTGTGGAAAAGCACATGAAGTCCAAGGCGCTACCGTTGTTTAGCCGTTGCAGAAAGAACGCCCAAATATCCTGCAGGGAAGCAGCCGTAATAATCAGCTTTTTAATCTCGTCTTCCGGCGTGCTGAGTCGGGAGGAGGAAAGCTTGGCCCCATAGGGCTTGCGCGCCATCTCCAGCTTTTCGGCATGCAGCAATGAGTTGGCGGCTTGATCGACCCGCAGCGCAATTTGATTGCCCCACTGAGTCCATAAAGTAGCCAACCGAGTTGGCGTCGGTTTTGGTTTATTCTCCACGCTATGCAGCTCCCCACCCGATCACTGAATGGCAGTGATTGGGTTTAAACTAGGTTTTAGCAATTGTAGCATATTGTTAAGATGGCAAAAACCCAGATCATTGGTGATTTTCTGGCTTCCCTAGCGGTGGAGCAGATCCAGTTCCTTGCCGATTTTTTCAAAAGTCTCAATGCAGCGATCCAGGTGTGCCTGGGTGTGAGTTGCATTGATGATAATGCGCACACGTGCCCGATCGGCTGCAACCGTTGGATAGACAATAGCCCGGCCATAAATGCCCTCTTCAAACAGGCGTTGGCTCAGTTTTTGCGCCTTTTCGCTCGTGCCCACGATAACGGGACAGAGTGGGGTTTCACTTTCAATGGGTAAGCCAATGGATTTCATGCCGGCTTTAAAATAGCGGGTGTTGTACCACAGCTTTTTCATTAGCGAATCGTCGCTCTCCAAAAGCTCTACCGCCGCTATGCAGGAAGCCACTACCGAAGGAGGATGAGGCGTGCTGAAGAGGATGGGACGCGCCTTGTTGATCATAATATCCCGCATGGCTTGGGTGCTGGCCACGTATCCGCCCATTGTGCCCAACGCTTTGGACATCGTGCCAACCACAATATCGACTCGCCCATGCAGTCCAAAGTGATCCACGGTGCCCCGGCCATGATCGCCCAGTACACCGCTACCGTGGGCATCGTCCACCATCACGATGGCGTTGTGCTTTTCGGCTAAAGCTACGATTTCCGGTAGTTTGGCGATATCACCGTCCATCGAGAACACCCCGTCCGTTACGATGAGTTTGCGGCGGGCGTTCTTGTGTTTCTTTAACACGCTCTCCAGCGCAGACATATTGCTGTGCGGAAAAATATCCTTGGCCGCGCCACGGCTCAGGCGAACCGCGTCGATAATACTGGCGTGGTTCAGCTCATCGCTGATGATCACATCGCCTTCGCCCACAATGGGCGGAATGGCCGCCATATTGGCCGTAAATCCGGATTGCAGCACCAGCGTCGCCTCACAATGTTTGAAACGCGCCAGCTTTTCTTCCAGTTCGTTATGAATTCGCATGGTACCGATGATGGTGCGTACCGCGCCAGCACCCACCCCATATTCGTCAATGGCCTGCTTGGCGGCGGCCATCAACTTGGGATGATTGGTCAACCCGAGGTAATTGTTGGATGAAAAGTTCAGGATCGGGCGGCCTTCCATTTGGATTTCCGCGCCCTGCATGCCGTCAAAGGGCCTTAATTCCTGATACAGGTGATCATCTTTCAATCGTTGGATCTCGTCTTTCAGGAAATCCAGACGGTGAGAAACAGTGGCAGTGGAAGTCTGACTCATGGCATCCCTTTCCTTAAGGCTTTAACAGGATTTTACCGCTGACACCCTGGCGGATCAGTTCCATCGCTTGGCCGAATTCGGACAGCGGCAACTGGTGGGTGATGATAAAATCCAAATCCATCTTGCCTGCAGCCATTAAGTCTAGCATCAGCAGCCATGTCTGGAAAATCTCACGTCCATTGACGCCAATGATTCGGGCCTCTTTAAAGATAACATCCCGGCTGAGATCCAATTCCACGTTGCCTTTCGGGATACCCATCAGAACTGCAGTCCCGCCCAGCTTTAAACCACGGAGAGCGTCATTAATCGCGACCGGGCTACCGGACATTTCCAATACCACATCGACGCCAGGGCCACCAGTAAGGACTTTGACTTCATCCGAAGCGGTGACTTTGCTCACGTCAAACACGGCATCCGCGCCTGCTTTTTGCGCCAAATCCAAACGAAAAGGGGAAACGTCCGAAGCGAAAACCTTCAAAGCGCCCATCGCCTTGGCCACCACAATGGCGAATAATCCCAAAGGGCCGCAGCCAACCACATGGACGTTCTTTCCGGAAACGTTGGCCTTGGAAACCGCATGGACCGAATTGCCCAGTGAATCGAGCAGCGCGCCATACTCCGGTTTAACGTTAGCGGGGAGCTTTACGATCTGCTTGGCGGGAATTTTAATGTATTCCGCAAAACAGCCAGGAAGATCGATGCCAAAGATTTTCACGTTCTCACAGATGTGCTTGTGACCTTGCTGGCATTGCAAGCAGTGGCCACAGGGCAAATGCATCTCGGCGGAGACATAATCGCCGGGTTTTAACCCATGTACTTTCTCGCCTACGGCCTCAATCACGCCACAGAATTCATGCCCATAGACCAAAGGAGGCTTAATACGATTGGCGCTCCACTCGTCCCAATTGGTAATGTGGAAATCAGTGCCGCAGACAGAAGCCAAGGTGACTTTGATGAGTACCTCTTTCGGGCCAGGCGTAGGCTTTTCCACTTCCACATAATCGAAGCCCTCCGCCGCGTTGGTCTTGCGGATGGCTTTCATGGTGTTTGTTTTGACTAAAGTGTCGGCACTCATATGAAAATCCCTTGCGTTTTATGTCTGTAAATTCTGAAGTGCTATGTTAGCGGTGGTCTCCGCTACTAAACGTTAAAGCGGAAATGGACCACGTCCCCATCTTTCATGAGGTAATCTTTGCCCTCTAAGCGCATGAGCCCTTTTTCCTTGGCGCCTTTTTCTCCGCTTGCACCCACATAGTCGTTGTAAGCAATGACTTCGGCGCGGATAAAGCCCTTTTCAAAGTCCGTATGAATGATTCCGGCACACTGGGGAGCGGTCATTCCTTTATCGTAAGGCCATGCACGGACTTCTTTTTCTCCGGCGGTAAAGTAGGTTTCCAGGCTGAGCGTAGCAAATGCGGCTTGAATGAGATTATCCACACCCGAGGAACTAACACCCAGGCTTTCCAGATAGTCTGCCTTCTCCGTGCCTTCCAATTGCGTTAACTCCGCTTCAATCTGTGCGGAAATCGGGACGGCAATACGGCCTTCTTCAGCGGCGCGTTCCTTTAAAATCTTGAAGTGAGGATTGCCTTCCGGGTTCGATAGATCCGCTTCAGTGACATTGCCTGCATAGATGACCGGTTTGGTGCTGAGCAATTGGGATTGCCGCATGAGTAGCCGTTCTTCTTCCGTCAGCGTCTTCGGATCTACGACGTCTGCACTGTCTATAATGGGTTTTATCTTCTCAAACAAGGCCAACTTGGCCATGGCGTCCTTGTCTTTTTGCTTGACCTGCTTGCTTAACCGCTCAATCTGCTTGGCCATAGAAGCGGAATCCGCCATGCAGAGTTCAATGTGAATGGTTTCCAAGTCCCGGAGTGGGTCAACGCTGCCTTCTACATGGACAACATCGGTATCTTCAAAGCAACGCACCACATGGACAATGGCATCCACTTCCCGAATGTTGGCCAGGAACTGGTTGCCCAGGCCCTCACCCTTGCTGGCTCCACGCACTAAACCGGCAATGTCCACAAACTCAAACACGGCGGGAATGACCACTTGGGTCTTGGCCAGGTCTTTCAGCACTTCCAAACGAGGATCCGGCACCTTGACGATGCCCACGTTGGGCTCGATGGTACAAAAGGGATAGTTGGCGCTTTCCGCCTGATAGGACGAGGTGAGCGCGTTAAAGAGTGTGGATTTACCAACGTTGGGAAGCCCTACGATGCCAGCCTTTTGCAAAATGAAGTTCTCCGTGTGCTTTTAATGTGGGGTGTAGCGAGACGTTTTAGAAGCGAGGGGTCTGAGGTATGATAGTGCAATGTCCGCTTCATCAATCTACCTGAAACACGAAATCACAATCAAGGATCTGGGCCTGAAGTTCGGAGCCGATCCGAGAGTGAGCCTGACCAATAAGTGGTTGTTCGTGGGTATCGACATGGCTCCCATTGAGAGCCTGGAAACTGGTATAACAGTGATTGATCGTGATCGACGGATTGTCCGTATGGATAAGATGAACGATGATGACCAGCTTTTGTTGTTTCTGGAAAACCTGGCGCCGCCGGAAAACCTGATCGTGGCTTTGGATGTGCCTAAAAGCTTGAGTATTCCCAGTAAGTGGCGTCAACAGCAAATCAAGATGCATCCGTTGCGCATTGAGGATGAACTGGAAAATATGACGCGGGAATTAGTTCCCACCGATCGTTACGCGCAACGGGCCAAGGATTTTTATGACGCCGTAACCGCGAAAAATATCCTGATTTTCAGTTTTTTTACGGCTCATGCCAAATTGCGCTACGAGTTGAATATTCCCTATCGACATCGGAGCCCGCAGGGATGCAGAGCCATGCAGGCCCTGATGAAGCAGCGCTTGGGAATACAGGATATCCCGGCTAACTTGGCGCCCAGCTCGGTCTTGGATGCCATGATTGGGGCTTATACCGCCTGGATAGTCTGCAAGGGGAAAGAGGGAGAGCATTTTAAAGTGTTTCAGGACGATGAAAACCGATTATATCTGGATCCCTTGAAGCGTACCCGCCTGCCTAAAAAGCGCTAGGTGGATCCAGTCGGCATGGATGATCTTCAGTCCGCGATACTGGCCCAGCTTCAGGACAGTATGTTGCAGTTTGCCTTCGTGATAGGAACTGCGTTTTTATTGGCGCGCTTTGCCAAAGCGCAGCCCAGCTTACTTCTCTTCATCTTGCTGCTGTCGCCGATATTCTTGTTGGCCTTATCCGTCTATTGGCCCTGGTTGACAGTCGTTGTCACGATTTATACCCCATTTTTAATGTTGGCGGCTCTGGTCGATGGGTTTTATCTCAGTATTCCTATCCGAAAAGTTACATTAAGCCGGTCGATTGGGCGGAAATTGTCCATTGGGCAAAATAATCCTGTCCTGCTTACCCTGATTAATAACAGCGATCAAGCCGTAGTCGGCAATGTCAGAGATAGTATTCCCTCGCCTTTGATGGGAAATCAGTCTGGGAGAGCAGTTACGTTTCCGGTAGCGATAGAGCCGTTCCAACGGCAGACTATCACCTATACGGTAACTCCCCGGCAAAGAGGGAATTATCGTTTTGAGAAGATCCATTTGCGTTACCGCAGCCGCTTGGGACTGCTATGGCTGATGGTCCAGGATGGACGGGTTGATGATGTGATCGTGTCACCGGATTTGCGACTGGTTCGGAAAATGAGACTGATGGCCTCTCGCGCGCAGACTGTCGGAGAATTGCAGAAGCGGGCATTGGGATTGGAAGGGACCCAATTTAGCGGACTCCGACACTATTTTGCCGGGGATGACATTCGTAAAATGGCTTGGCAGGCTACTGCAAAATTGGATCTGCCGGTGGTCCGCACCTATACCCATGAAGTTGAGCAACCGGTAATGGTACTGCTGGATGCCGGTCGAAAAATGGCCATGACGGTCTCGGATGCCCAGGGGAAAAGGCTGCAAAAGTTTGATTGGGCCTTGAATTCCGCCCTGGCTTTTATGGCTGTGGCTGTAGACCGGGGGGATTGCGTAGGCGCGGGCATATTCAGTAATCACGTTTTGTCCCATGTTCCCTTGGGCGCGGGTCGAAAACATTTAAGCCGCCTGCTGGAAACCTTGGGTCAGATTGAGGTTCAGGCGATTGAGCCGGACTACGAATCCGTGATGCTTCACTTTGCACGACAACTCAAACGACGCTCTCTGGTGGTGGTTTTTACGGACTTAAGCGATCCGCTGGCCGCCCGGAGTTTGATCCGCAGCTTATATAGCTTTGCAAAAATGCACCTGCTGATGATTGTAACGCCCGCTGAAAATGAGCTGATCCAGCAAGCTCAAGTCAATCCGACAGATGTGGAGGCGGTTTACCGCAAAGGCGTTGCGCAAGACTTATTGGCCCTGCGTCAAGAAACCTTGAGGGCTTTGAAAAAGACGCACAATGCTATCGTCATTGACGCGCCCCTGGAAGGGTTGGATGACGCGATTCTACGGCAATATTTGCAGATTAAGCAAAAAAACAGTTTGTAGGGGATATTAAGCCATTAAATTTTGCTCAATAAAGTCTGCGAGGATGGGTATGCGAACGGACTTGCCCGTAAAGCCTTGAATGATCAGGTAGATCCAAAAGGCCAGATAGACCAGGCTAAATAGCAGATGCGCAATACCCACGAAAAAGCCAATCACCGGAATATGGCCCAGCACCGACAGGGTAATGCCAATGGCCGCCGCGCTAAGCCAAACTCCAATAGCCTGCAAACAGTTAAATTTAATGTAATCAGACTCTCCACGCTTTAGAAAAAAAATGACCAGCGTGGGTACCATGCAGCATATTAAACCTGTATAACCCAAGCCACTCCACAATTTATCATCGCTGGTCGGTTCATTGATTGGATTTACCACGTTTTTTCACTCCCTCGCTAAAAAATTTGGCACTTGCCTGTAATTAGGTAAGTGCCAAAGATCATACCGTTGAATTTTGGTTTTAAGAATACCTGAGCTCAATTTTCCACTATTTAATTTAATCGGCTCATTTTGATCTGGATTAAATTAGGGAGAACGGTAGCCTTCCGAAGTAATTTGAGACTCTTCCTCGTCCTCGTAGGTCAGGAATACGCCTTCCATTTCCTCGGCAGTCAGCTCTGTCGGCAATTCTTCTTCCTCGGAACCGGCTTTCCGGATGGATTCCCCTTTAGCGGACTTGGCCCGGCCCAGGAGCTTGGTTTTATGACGAGTCAGAACACGGTCAATCTTGTCCACCAACTTATCGATGCTGGCATACAGATCGGTGGAGGAGACTTCTACCCGGAGAACTGCGCGGTTGACCACCACGGTCGCTTCAGCCAACTGATTGTTGCTGATGCGGGGATTTTTCTCTACGCCTAAAAACACGTGAATTTCCTGAATAAAATCGTAGTGCTGCTCCAGCCGTCCGACTTTCTCGCTCACGTAGGCTTTAATGGCATCGGTCAACTCTATATTGCGTCCATTAGCGAGTAGTTTCATAATCACCGCTCCTCTTTCTCGACAGCTTTATTATAGGTTTTTACGGACCTGAAGGCCAGTCCTATTTGCTCAGTTGCAAGGCGATGGCATCCTCATGGGGCAAGCTTTTAAAGGCTTTTGCTCCGGCATATTGAGCCACGGGTCCCAACTCCTGTTCGATGCGCAGCAATTGGTTATACTTGGCGATTCGCTCGGAACGGCATAAGGAGCCGGTTTTGATTTGCCCGGCATTGACCGCCACTGCCAAATCAGCAATGAATGAATCTTCGGTTTCGCCGGAACGATGACTAATCACCGTGGTGTAACCCGCCTGGTGCGCCATGTGGATGGCGGCCAGCGTCTCACTCAAGGTGCCAATCTGGTTCAGTTTAATCAGGATGCTGTTGGCCACGCCCTTGGTAATTCCTTCTTTCAGGATAGCCGGGTTGGTAACGAACAGATCATCGCCCACCAATTGGACTTGTTTGCCTAGGCGATCCGTCAGCAGTTTCCAGCCTTCCCAGTCGCCTTCAGCCATACCGTCTTCAATGGAGATAATGGGATACTGGCGCACCAAATCCGCCAGGTAATCCACCATTTGCTCGCGGTTTAACGTTTTACCTTCGCCGGTCATCGCATACTGGCCGCCTTTGTAGAATTCGGAACTGGCGACATCCAGGGCCAACTTGATTTGATCCTTGGTATTGAAGCCAGCTTTCTCAATGGCGTGTTGAATCAGTTCCAGTGCTTCTGCAGCGCTCTTCAGGTTGGGAGCAAAGCCGCCTTCATCGCCCACGCCGGTCGCCAAGCCACGTTCGGCCAGCACTTTGCGCAGTGTATGGAAAACTTCCGCGCCCCAACGCAACGCTTCGGAGAAAGTGGGCGCCCCAACCGGGACAATCATGAATTCCTGAATGTCGATATTGTTATCGGCATGCGCGCCGCCATTGATGATGTTCATCATGGGAACAGGCAAGGTCACGGCATTGACGCCGCCCAGGTAGCGATATAAGGGCTGGTGCAGTGCATTGGCTGCCGCGCGGGCAACAGCCATGCTGACACCCAAAATGGCGTTGGCCCCAAGCTTGGCTTTGTTGGGCGTTCCGTCCAGGTCAATCATGAGCTGATCGAGTTCGGCCTGGCGGAAGGCATTTCGATCCACCATTTCCCGGTTAATGATTTCATTCACGTTTTCGATGGCTTGCAGTACGCCTTTGCCGGAATAGCGAGACTTATCCCCATCCCGGAGTTCCAATGCCTCGCGGGAGCCGGTGCTGGCACCGGATGGCACCATCGCGCGCCCTTCGGCGTCATCGGAAAGGACGACATTGACCTCAACCGTTGGGTTGCCGCGGGAATCCAAAATTTCACGGGCCTCAACATGCTCAATAAAAGATACCATTAACCGACTCTCCAAATAGACATCATTGTTTCCGGCATTATACCGGTAAGATGGACGAAAACCAATTCATCCCCTCATTGCGTTGGCTCAAGCTAAAGCGGGCTTTCTACAGCGTGTTCGCTGATCAACTCGTACAGAGTATCCGCCAGTTGTGCGGGAACCGCTTTTTCCGGAACTTGAATAACTTTTGCGGTCAGTATCCGGTTTCCAAAGCGGATTTCTATCGTATTGCCCGGTTTGACTTCCGTGGAAGGCTTGGCAATGGAGCCGTTGATTTTGACATGGCCGCCCTGGCATAGTTCTGCCGCTACCGTGCGGCGTTTGACCAGTCGGGATACTTTGAGGTATTTGTCCAGGCGCATATTTCAATTCCTAGAGTGTGCTAACAATTACATCTGCCCTTATTATATAAACTACTGCCAACCATCTCTCCTTCAGTTACGGACCTTTAGTCCGCGCCTTCAGTCGAGATACTTTGCGCCTAGCAGCTGTTAATTGTTAACACGCTCTAGGCTGATTTTCATCATTTGCAAAAAGGGTGGGTCCGACTGATAATTTTGCCCTAGCTTTTATGTGTCGAGACAAAACCGCCGTTTGAGCATGTATTGGAGAGGGACCCATGCAGGAATATTATAATGAAACCTTTGTAAACGCCCAGAAACAGCTGGACGAAGTGGCCCAGTTGATGAACCTGGATGCCGGGGTCCATGAACGGCTTCGGTATCCTCGCAAGGCGCTGATTGTGTCTGTGCCCATCCGTCTGGATAATGGCCAGACTCGAGTATTCAGCGGTTATCGGGTACAGCATGACCAATCGTTAGGGCCAACCAAAGGCGGGATTCGGTTTCATCATGAAGTCAATCTCGGGGAAGTGGCTGCCTTGTCCATGTGGATGACCTGGAAATGCGCGCTGCTCAACCTGCCTTATGGCGGTGCTAAGGGTGGAGTCTGCTGCTTCCCGGAAGAGATGAGCCAGAGTGAGATGGAACGCTTGGCTCGGCGTTACACCACCGAAATTTTGTCCATGATTGGTCCGGAAAAGGATATTCCTGCCCCGGACATGTATACCAATGAGCAGACTATGGCTTGGATCATGGATACCTATAGCAACTTTATCGGTTATGCAGTGCCGGGCGTGGTAACAGGAAAGCCGGTTGCTGTCGGTGGCTCTTTGGGCCGACGGGAAGCCACGGGTCGAGGTGTGGCCCATTGCGTGAAAATGGCCCTGGAAAAACTGCAACTGGGTGTTGATAGCCCTACAGCAGCCGTTCAAGGTTTCGGTAACGTGGGTAGCATTACGGCCAAGTACCTGCATCAGCATGGGTTAAAGGTGGTTGCCGTTTCCGATGTGCAAGGCGGCATTTATGACGCCCGAGGTCTGGATATTCCCCGTCTGCTGAGCTATGTGGCCGACCGTGGGACTGTTATCGGATTTGATGAGCTGGAAACTATCGAAAACAAGGATATCTTGGAATTGGATGTGGACGTACTGGTTCCAGCAGCGCTGGCGAACGTCATTACCGAACACAATGCCCATAATATCAAGGCGAAAATTGTGGCGGAAGGCGCTAATGGTCCAGTCACCCCGGAGGCCGACAAAATCTTGCAGGAAAAGAACGTCTTTATTATCCCCGGCATTTTGGCCAACGCAGGTGGTGTGGTGGTGTCCTACTTTGAATGGGTTCAAGATATCCAGCACTTGTTCTGGTCAGAGAACGAAGTGAATGAGAAGCTGGGTTATCTGATGGGTCGAGCTTTTGAAGAGGTCTATAGTGTGGCTACCTCTAAGAAAGTAGATAATCGAACTGCGGCCATGATGATTGGCGTGGGTCGGGTAGCCTCCGCCAAGTTGTTGCGTGGCCTCTACCCATAGCCCTAGCACCTCTTTCGTAGAAACATATTCATTATTCCACCGTCTAAAATTCTGCATTACCGCCTAAAGAAGCGATTCTTCAGGCGGTAAGCTGGCAGTATCTTCATAACAATTTACATTCAAATACCGTAACAGTTGTGGTCTGCCAATTTAGCGCCTTGCTATGATACTGACTAATCTTGAAAGTAGTCTGTTCTACGGTGGGAGCTCTGCGGTAAACAGTCTTTTAAGAAGCCCAATACTGAGCGTTGGCATAGAGAGGTCTCTGAGTGGTCAATATTCAGGCCAGCAATACAGATAGAGGAACTGCCCTGCTTCTGGATGTCTCCAAAGCCGGCAATTCGGCACAGGCTTGCCAGCTGGCGGATGAGTTTGTCGCACATATAGGAGAAGGTTTAACTGGCATCCTGGTTGATATCAATGCCGGTGATTTACTGTTGACGCGAGGCGTGTTGACAAAATTAAAACAGCAGATCCATCGTACTGGCGCGATTTTGGGTACGATGTACTCAACGGTTCCTCAAACTCAGCAAGCAGCCCTGGATGAGGGGTTGTACGTCAAGGAAAAGCTTTTAAATAATTGGGGGCCGATTCGGCAATCTTTGCCTTTGAAAGGCTCTGCGTCCCGTTCGGCGGAACGTCCTGCAATGCCCAGTGTTGGAGGTCAATCCTCTCGTAAGGATAGCGGGGTGCATTTACCGGATTTTAGTCACCCTCGTCCTTTGCCGCTGGTTGAAGAGTCTTTTGAGGTGGTGGCGCCCCAATCCCTGGATGTTCCTGAGCTGCCTGAGCCTGAACTGGAAGAGACAGTGGAGTTGGTGGAAAGCATAACCTATGAAACCACCCGTACTGATGAATCCGTTCCTTTGACTCAGGAAGTGGTGTATTCCGAGACCGCGTTTGATACTTTATATTTGAGGCAGACGTTGCGTTCCGGCCAAACGGTCCGTTTTAAGGGTCATGTGGTTATTGTCGGCGATGTGCATGCGGGCAGTGAAATCACGGCAGGGGGCGATATTGTGGTTTGGGGTGAATTGCGCGGTATTGCGCATGCCGGTGCCCAGGGCAACTATAAGTCGGAAATCCGTGGCATGAAGATTGAAGCCTTGCAACTGCGCATTGCGGACTACATTGCGCGGCGCCCCGATCGGATTTACTACCATAAAGACGCTGCAGAGCATGCTTATTCTCCCGAGGTGGCACGCGTGGCGGATGGAGAAATCAAAATTTATAAAACCTTATTACCTAGGCTCTAGCATTCAGCATTGAGTTAGTTGATAGAACGCTATTTAAAAATGAATTAAATGGACAAGCCAGATAACTGTGAGGAAGCTTTCCCTATGACAAAATCAAAAAAAGAAAAAGGTCGGGTCATTGTCGTGACTTCCGGTAAAGGGGGCGTTGGTAAAACGACCACGACTGCAAACATTGGCGCCGGTCTGGCTAGAATGGGCTCCAAAGTTGTATTGGTAGACACCGATATTGGTTTGCGCAACCTGGATTTGCTGATGGGTCTGGAAAATCGTATTGTCTATAACATTGTGGATGTCGTAGAGGAGCGTTGCAAGCTCAATCAAGCCTTAGTGAAAGACAAGCGCATGCCTAACCTGGCGTTGCTGCCTGCGGCTCAAACCCGGGATAAATCGGCTTTGAACGAGGAGCAGATGAAATCCGTAACCGATCAACTCCAGGAAGAGTATGATTTTATTCTCGTGGATAGTCCGGCTGGTATTGAGCAAGGGTTTCTGAATGCGACTGCTGGAGCCACGGAAGCCATTGTGGTCTGCACCCCGGAAATGTCTTCCGTTCGGGATGCGGATCGGATTATTGGCTTATTGGAGTCTAAAGAGGAAATTAACAATTACAAATTAATCATCAATCGCTTGCGACCCGGTATGGTCAAAACCAATGATATGATGGATGTGGATGATGTACTGGAAATTCTCTCTATCAAACTTTTGGGAGTGATTCCTGAAGATCAGGAAATTATTGTCAGCACCAACAAAGGTGAGCCGATTGTGAATACCGACAACTCTTTGGCTGGCCAGGCCTATCGCAACATTGCCCGTCGGGTGGCGGGTGAGGATGTTCCATTCTTGAATCTGGATGTGCCGACCTCCTGGCTGGATAAGCTGAAAGGCTTCTTTTCAAAGAGTGCCTAATCGGGTAGCTGATAACGTGTAGAGCAGTAAACATTTGAGAATCAAAGGAGACCTGGAGAATGGGTTGGTTGCGAAAACTGGTGGATTTGTTAGATCCCCCTGCGGCTGTGGTGACAACAGATTCAGTGCTTACGGATGTCCATTCTGCCCGTAGCGATGCAAGAAATCGCCTTAAACTGGTATTGATGCATGATAGGACTCAACTTTCTCCCGCCATGCTGGAGCAGATGCGAGATGATATGGTTGAAGTGATTTCCAAATATGTGGAAATTGATAAAGAAGCCTTGGAAGTCAATTTAGAAAGCGATGAGTCTAATACGATTGCTTTGGTTGCAAATATTCCAGTGCTTCGGACCCGTACCAGTCTTGCAGGTGGCTAGGTCTTAGAGCAAATTTAAAAATACATAAAAAAGCTCCAATAGGGGCTTTTTTTTATTGCTGTATATTCTAGAATTCAAAAACAAAAAGACCCGACCAAAGCCGGATCTTTTTGTTAGCTATCAGTTGGGATTAAGCTCTAAGAAATTAGAACTCTAAGCCAGCTTCACGAGCTGCATCGGCCAAGGAGGCGACACGTCCGTGGTATAAAAAACCACCGCGATCAAATACCACACTGCTAATACCGGCAGCCTGAGCGCGTTTTGCGACCAATTCACCAACCCGGCGAGCAGCTTCAACATTTGCCCCGGATTGACTACGCAACTCTTTATCTTGAGTGCTAGCGGCAACCAGAGTAACCGCCTTTAGATCATCAATAATTTGTGCGTAAATGTGCTTCCCGCTCCGGTAAACCGAAAGTCTGGGACGCTCACTAGTGCCAGCGAGTCTGCGACGAAGCCGGTAGTGGCGTTTGCGGGCAACTTCCTTACGATTGGGTTTGCTAAGCATAATTCAATTACCTGTTGCTTACTTCTTACTTCTTGCCTGCTTTACCGGCTTTACGACGAATCCGCTCTTCAGCGTATTTTACACCTTTGCCTTTGTAGGGCTCAGGCGGACGTTTGCTGCGGATCAAAGCGGCAACTTGGCCAACAACTTCTTTGTCGGGACCTTTGATTTCTAATTTTGTATTGGCTTCCACGGTGAACTGGATGCCTGCTGGCGCTTCCACTTCTACAGGATGACTGTATCCAAGGGCCAACACCAATTTGTTGCCTTGTACTTGAGCACGGTAACCAACACCGACAATTTCCAACCGACGGGAGAATCCAGTACTCACGCCTTGTGCCATGTTATTCAACAAGGTGCGGCTTAAGCCATGGAGACCACGAGCCATACGGCTCTCGTCCCTACGCGTAACAATAAGTTCGTTACCTTCTTGCGTGATGATAATTTCAGGGCGGAATGTCCGAACTAAAGTCCCTAACGGGCCTTTAACAGTAACGGTTGTACCCCGATTGCTGGTTTCAATTTTGACTTCTACCTTGTCCGGTATTTGGACTGGGTTTTTACCAATTCGTGACATGAGACTGTACCTTTAAGCTTGCTGTTTTAATCTTGCTGGCTGTCAATCTTACTGCGGCATTAGTAGATGTAACAGAGAACTTCGCCGCCTACCCGCTCTTTACGAGCTTCCCGATCAGACAACAAACCCTTTGGTGTGCTAACAATAGCTGTACCTGCGCCAGCTAAAATACGGGGCAGATTATCCACTTTGTAGTACTTCCGCAGACCTGGACGACTGACGCGTGTCAGTTTCCGGATTAAAGGATAGCCTTGAGCATCGTACTTCAGCAGAATCCGGACAGTCTTATGGTTATCCGCTTCACGGATTTCGTAACTTCTGATATAGCCTTCCTTCTGTAAAACCTTTGCAATCTCGATTTTCAGCTTGGAGGCGGGTACTTCCACCATGGGAAGGCCGACATTCGAAGCGTTTCGAATGCGGGTCAGCATATCAGCGATGGGATCGTTATACATGGTTAGTTTACCCTTGTTCTTACTTCTATGTTGCTTACCAACTGGACTTTAACACGCCCGGCAATTTTCCTTCATGAGCAAGCTTACGCAAGCACAATCTGCAGGTGCCGAATTGCCGGTAGTAGCCGCGAGGTCTGCCACACAGACTGCACCGGTTATGAAGCTTTACTTTGGGAAACTTACCGCGTGCAACTTTTGCGGTGCGTTTTTCCTCTTTAACAATCATGGATGTTTTAGCCAAAATGGAATCTCCTGTTCCTGGTCAATTTCGTTTGGATTAGGATGCTTGAGCTGCTGCTTGTGGCGCTTCTGCTTCAGATTTGGCCTTGCGGAATGGGAAACCCAACTGGTTGAGTAAGGCTCTTGCTTCCATATCTGTAGTTGCAGAGGTCACAATGGTGATATTCATACCACGTAAACGCTGTACTTTATCATAGTGAATTTCTGGGAATACCAATTGGTCCTTCAGGCCCAGGTTATAATTACCACGGCCATCAAAACCTTTTGGGCTCAGCCCGCGGAAATCTCGAATTCGAGGTAGAACTACGCCGGTAAGCTTGGCAATGAAGTCATACATACGCTCACCGCGTAAAGTGACTTTTGCGCCAATCGGCATACCCTGACGAATCTTGAATCCTGCAATGGATTTCTTGGCTCGGGTAATAACAGGCTTTTGTCCAGCAATAGCCTGTAACTCTTGAACACCGGCATCGAACAACTTAGCGTTTTGTGCGCCATCACCCAAGCCAATGTTAACAATGAGTTTTTCCAGACGGGGTGTTTGATACTTGTTGGAATGCCCCAGTTCTTCCATTAACGCTGGGACAATTTCCTGTTCATAACGCTCTTTTAATGTCATCGCTTTCAATTCCTAGTTCTTCAAGTGCTTAAGATGGCCTAAACGTCAAACTGTTCGCCGGTTTTCTTGGCAACCCGGATGCGCTGTTCGCCAATTTTTTGCACTTTGGCGCGGCTGGCTTTATTGTTTTTGGTGTCGTACAGCATGACTTTCGACACATACAAAGGTGCTTCAATTTCTATGATTCCGCCTTGCTGACCCGCCATGGGATTTGGGCGAACCGCTTTTTTCACAACGTTCAATCCTTCCACCAGCACTTTACCTTTGCTGCGGAAAACACGTTTTACGGTACCTGTTTTGCCTTTGTCTTTACCGGCAATGACCATGACTGTATCGCCTTTTTTGACATGGAAATGCAGGGGAAGCGACACCCGTTTTTTCGATGATTTTGCTCTTAACATGGTCTATCTCCTACAGTACTTCCGGGGCCAGGGATACGATTTTCATGTAATTCTTTTCACGCAACTCACGTGCTACTGGTCCAAAAACACGAGTTCCTCGAGGATTGCCTTCTTTGTTAATAATAACCGCTGCATTCTCGTCAAACCGGATGGTGGATCCATCAGAGCGTTGACGGCTAGCTTTGGTTCTAACAATAACAGCCCGCACAATATCGGATTTCTTGACGTTACCGTTAGGTTGGGCTTTCTTGACTACTGCAATAATGGGATCTCCAATACCGGCATAGGTTTTTCCACCGAGAACCCGAATACACAGAAGCTCTAAAGCTCCAGAATTATCAGCAACTTGTAATCTGCTTTCCTGTTGAATCATGACGCCCTATACCTCTTGAACCCGTTCCAAGACTGTCGCCAAACACCAAGTTTTATCCTTGCTGTAGGGACGACTTTCCACGATTTTAACTAGATCGCCTTGGTGACACTCGTTTTTTTCATCGTGGGCCTTGAATTTCACGGTCTTATTTTGAATCTTTCCATATTTAGGATGGGGGTGTTTTTCGGCCACAGCCACTACAATGGTTTTTTCCATTTTATTGGAAACGACTGTTCCGACTTTTTCCTTCTTAGGCATAACTTATAGTGTCCTTTTCGGTTCAAGCTCTTTTGGACTTTTCACGCAAAACGGTCTTAAACTGGGCGATTTTGTGCCGTAGTTGACGGAGTTCTGCAGTATTTTCCAATTGATGAATTGAGTGTTTAAAACGAGCATCAAATAAAGCTTTATGTGCTTCTTGAATACCAGCGTTCAGCTCATCAATGTTTAATTCACGGATTTCAGTTGTTTTCATGAGATGAACCTCCCAGGATATCTTCTTTGCACAAAATCTTCGTTCGGACTGGAAGTTTTTGTGCCGCTAATTCCAACGCATGAACTGCCAATTCGCGGGAAACACCTTCCATTTCGAATAAAAGTTTGCCTGGCTTTACAACAGCCACCCAGTACTCAGGATTTCCTTTGCCTGATCCCATCCGGGTTTCAGCAGGCTTTTTGGTGACAGGTTTATCGGGGAAAATGCGAATCCAAATTTTACCACCCCGTTTGATACTCCGTGTCATTGCACGTCGGGCTGCTTCAATCTGGCGACTGGTTAGCCAGCCTGGATCCGTGGTTTGCAGAGCAAAACTACCGAACTCAAAGTTCGTACCCCGAGTCTCGGAGCCTTTCATATTGCCTCGCATCTGTTTGCGATATTTGGTGCGCTTTGGCATTAACATGGGTCAATTACTCCTCAGAAGGGGTTGATTCAGTAGGGGTTGGCGAATTAGTGCGAGACTCTTTTTGTTGCCCCCCGCGGCCGCTACCGCCACGACCACGGCCGCCACGGCCACCTTCACCACCGCGTCCACCAGCGGAACCACGACGACCAGCTCCTTGTAGGCCTGTGTCACGGGCTTGAGCCTCATCAGGACGAGCTGCCTTAGCTTTTACATTTGAAATGGCGGCTTCGCCTGGCATCACTTCGCCCTTGAAAATCCAGACTTTCACGCCGATGATGCCAAACATGGTCACAGCTTCAGCAACACCGTAGTCAATGTCTGCACGGAAGGTATGGAGCGGAATACGTCCTTCCTTGGACCATTCTGTACGGGCAATTTCTGCACCGCCTAAGCGGCCAGCAATCATAATTTTGATTCCTTTAATACCAGCACGCATAGAGCGTTGAATGGCTTGCTTCATTGCGCGACGATAGGCAATCCGTTTTTCCAGTTGTTGGGCAATGGATTCGGCAACCAAGGTAGCGTCAGCCTCAATACGATTAACTTCCATAACGTCAATCTGGATATCTTTACGACCAGTAAGAGATTGCATCTCTTTGCGTAATGTATCCAAGCCTTGACCACCGCGACCAACAACCATACCTGGGCGTCCAGTGATAATACGGATAATTAAACGCTGAGCTTTACGGTCAATTTCAATTCGACTGACTGCGGCTGCTTTAAGTTTTTTCTTTAAAGCTCTACGGATAATGTCATCTTCTTTGACATATTCAGCGTATTTTTTCGGATCATCGGCAATCCAGGTGCTATCCCAGCTCTGAATGATGCCAAGCCGTAAACTTTTGGGGTGAACCTTTTGTCCCACGGTAGCTTCCTTCTATTTTGCTTCTTTAACTTGGACTGCAATGGTCAGATGTGAAGTCGGCTTTTCACGACGATAAATACGGCCTTGAGCACGTGGTTTATAACGTCTGTAAGAAGGTCCTTCATCGGCAAATGCACGACTAACAACTAACTGAGAAGGATCCTGGACTCCAAACTTCACCTGAGCGTTACTGGTAGCTTCAATCAATTTTTTCAACACTACACGAGCAGCCTCATACGGCATCAAACTCAGCATGTTGTATGCCTCAGTGACTCGTTTGCCACGGATAGTATCCACGACACGACGCAGCTTACGAGGAGACATAATGATGTATTTTTGTTTAGCCTGAGCTTCCATCAAATTTGTTGCCATAATACTGCGTCCTATTTTTTGCCGGCTTTCTTATCGCTGCCTGAGTGGCCGCGAAAGAAGCGGGTAGGGGCAAATTCGCCCAGCTTGTGACCAATCATTTGCTCGGTAATGTACACTGGTACATGCTTGGCGCCGTTATGAACAGCAATAGTATGGCCAATCATATCCGGAATAATCATCGAGCGCCGCGACCAAGTTTTAATAACTTTTTTGTCGCCACTTTTGTTGAGTTTTTCCACCTTTTCCGTAAGGTGGTCATCCACAAAGGGACCTTTTTTTAATGAGCGAGGCATAAGCTGTAAAAACTCCTATTTCGTACGTCGTCTGACGATGTATTTGTTGGATGCCTTCCGGCGACTACGAGTTTTGTAACCCATGGTCGGTTTGCCCCAAGGAGTAACTGGAGAAGGTCTTCCAATAGGAGCTCTACCTTCACCACCACCGTGTGGGTGATCGACAGGGTTCATGACAGAACCGCGTACAGTTGGGCGAATACCCATATGACGCTTACGGCCTGCTTTGCCCAGATTCAGGTTTTTATACTCGGAGTTACTTAATGTGCCGATTGTGGCGTAACAAGTAACCCGAACCATCCTCATTTCCGAACTGGGAAGACGAAGCGTTGCGAAGTCTCCCTCTTTGGCTACTAACTGAGCAGAACCACCAGCCGAACGGACCAATTGACCGCCTCGACCAGGAATCATTTCAATATTATGAACGATTGAACCTAAAGGGATGTTCTTAAGCGGGAGTGCATTTCCAGGCTTAATTTCAGCATTAGGACCGGCCATGATAGTATCGCCAACTTTAACACCATCAGGTTTTAAGATGTAGCGCTTTTCACCATCAGCGTAAGTCACTAAAGAAATACGAACATTTCGATTAGGGTCATATTCAACAGTAGAAATAACACCAGGAATATCACGTTTATCACGACGGAAGTCAATCAAACGATAATGTTTTTTGTGACCGCCTCCTTGATGACGAGTAGTGATACGTCCGTAGTTATTACGGCCGGAGTGCTTTTTTAATTTGCGTAATAAAGGCTTGTACGGTTCGTTGGTGGTAATATCTGAAGTTTCCAACTTCGACATTCCACGTACACCAGCAGAAGTAGGTTTAAATTGTTTAACAGCCATGGCTCTTATACTCCTGTGAAGAGTTCAATCGGCTCGCCCTGGATAGAGAAAACTGCTTTTCTCTTTGCTTGGGTTTGTCCGATGCGCTTACCGTAACGTTTGGTGCGAGCAGGAACTCTGATGAGACGAACTGCCTGCACTTTGCGACCCGGGAAGGCCAGTTCGAAAGCCTGAGCCAGCTGGATCTTGTTTGCCTCTTTGGAAACCTCGAAAACGTACTGGTTCAAAGCTGCCAGACTCGTTGTCTTCTCGGTTACAACAGGCCGCTTAAGCAAATTATAAAGTTCAGATTGCTGTACGGTCTTAGACATATGCGGCATACCTTTCGTTAATTTCTTGAACCGCGCTTGCGCTAGCAATGACAGCGTCTGCATCCAATAATTCGCGAACACTTAGGTTGTGTGGCAGCCGCAGTTTAACGTTTGGAAGATTACGGGCTGCTAACAGAATATGCTGATTTTCTACTGCTTTATAGTCAGTTAGAATTAATACTTTCTGGTTAGTCAGTCCGAGATTTTTCAACAATTGGGTCACTTCTTTAGTTCTTGGCGCCTTTAAAAAGGAGAAATTTTCAATGACGCGGAATTTATTTTGGGCTGCTGACAAGGAGGAGCGGATTGCCAATACGCGAACTTTGCGGGGCAGATTGAAGGAATAATCGCGTGGCTTTGGCCCAAAGGTTACGCCGCCGCCAACCCACAATGGTGAACGAATGCTACCAGCGCGAGCTCGACCGGTTCCTTTTTGCTTCCAAGGCTTTTTGCCACCACCACGAACTTCGCCACGAGTTTTAGTACAGGCAGTCCCGGCGCGGCCATTGGCCAATTCGCGACGTACCGCTTGGTGGAGAACATGAATATTGGGTTCAATGCCGAACACTTCCGTGGAGACTTCAACCTGGCCGGCTTCTTTCCCATCTTTGGAAAATTTGTTCAGTGTTAATGTATTTTCAGCCATGATGTCTTATCTCCTTAATACTTCGGCTGATTCCAGCGTTCCAACCTGGGTTGGATGGTTAACAAACCACCTTCAACACCGGGGACAGCGCCTTTAATCAAGACTACGTTTTTATCAGGAATCACACGAATCACTTTGAGATTACGGACTGTGACTTGCTCGTTGCCCATTTTTCCAGCCATCTGAAGACCTTTGAAAACTCGGCCTGGTGTAGTACCAGCGCCAATAGAGCCTGGCAAGCGGTGAGATTTAGAGCCGTGACTCATCGGCCCTCGATGGTGATTCCATCTCTTGGTGTTGCCTTGAAATCCTTTTCCGATGGATTTACCAGTCACATGGACCAGAATGCCTTCAACCAGAAAAGAACCATCGCCAACTGGTTGCAACGTATCGCCTACATTGTAATTAGCTGCATCAGCTACTGGAATCCGAACTTCCTTCAACTTACGCAGTAAGGGAAGATTGTTTTTTTGCAGATGCTGCTTTTGAGCTTTGGTTAAGTGTTTGGATTTTGCCGGGATAAAACCAACTTGAACAGCGGTGTAACCATCATTGTCCTTGGTTTTGACCTGGGTGACTGTTAACGGGAGTAGCTCAACTACCGTAACAGGGACAGCGGACCCGTCTTCAATAAAGACTTGGGTCATGCCGCGTTTTCTACCAACTAGTCTTGGGAAACTCACCTTGTTTACCTTTCATTAACTTGAGTAAGTGGTCTGAGTTTTGAGTTATTTAATTGTCATTACCACTGGGGAGGAGGATTTTTGTCTAACCTGAGGAGGAGTCTATGAATGTATTACAAACGTACTTCGATATCAACCCCAGCAGGTAGATCTAATCGGCTAAGCTGATTAGCAAAATCCTGGCCGGGATCGATAATATCAATGAGGCGTTTGTGGGTTCTAATTTCAAAGTGCTCACGTGATTTTTTATCAACGTGGGGTGAACGAAGCACACAGAAAACTTGACGTTTAGTAGGAAGAGGAAGTGGTCCAACAACTTTCCCTTGGGCGTTTTTCGCAACGTCTGCAATCTTTTGTGCAGAAGCATCAATCAATCTGCTGTCGTATGACTTTAAACGTATACGTACCCGATTTTGTTTTTGGGCTTTTTTCTTTGCCGTTGTTGCCATATTCCTTCTTCCTACTTTGTCGTCTTAACTTATGCTTAGCTGATAATGGAATCTACCACACCTGCGCCTACCGTACGGCCGCCTTCGCGAATAGCGAAACGCATACCTTGTTCGATAGCAACAGGGGTGTGCAGTTCAACTTCCATCAAAATGTTGTCGCCTGGCATTACCATTTCCACATTCTCAGGCAGTTTGATGGTGCCGGTCACGTCTGTGGTACGGACGTAGAACTGAGGACGGTAGTTGCTGAAGAATGGAGTGTGACGTCCACCTTCGTCTTTGCTCAAAACGTAAACGTTGGCTTTGAATTTAGCGTGAGCTTTGATGGAACCTGGTTTTGCCAAGACCATACCACGCTCAATGGCGTTTTTGTCGATACCGCGGAGCAGAGCACCCACGTTATCGCCTGCCAGACCTTCATCCAAGCTCTTACGGAACATTTCAATTCCGGTTACGACAGTTTTGCGGGTATCGCCGAGACCGATGATTTCAACTTCATCGCCCACGTTGACTTTACCACGCTCAATACGGCCGGTGGCAACAGTACCGCGACCGGTAATTGTGAAGACGTCTTCAACTGGCATCAGGAAAGGCTGATCGATTGGACGTTCCGGGGTGGGGATTGCGCTATCTACAGCATCCATCAATTCTTGGATGCAGCCAACCCATTTTGCATCGCCTTCCAGCGCTTTCAGTGCGGAACCACGAACGATGGGCAGGTTGTCGCCATCAAATTCGTATTTGCTCAGCAGCTCGCGCGCTTCCATCTCAACCAAATCGAGCAATTCTGGGTCATCGACCATGTCGCATTTGTTGAGGAAGACTACCAGCTGAGGAACGCCAACCTGACGGGCCAACAGGATATGCTCACGGGTTTGAGGCATAGGACCGTCTGTAGCGGCGATAACCAAAATAGCGCCGTCCATTTGAGCAGCACCGGTAATCATGTTTTTTACGTAGTCAGCGTGACCTGGGCAGTCTACGTGAGCGTAGTGGCGGTTGTCGGTTTCGTATTCCACGTGTGCTGTGGAGATAGTAATACCACGAGCTTTCTCTTCCGGGGCAGCATCAATCTCGTCGAATTTTTTTGCTTGCGCTTTACCTTGGCCAGCCAATACGGTGGTGATTGCTGCGGTCAATGTGGTTTTACCGTGGTCAACGTGACCAATGGTACCAATATTGACGTGAGGTTTATTCCTCTGAAACTTTTCGCGAGCCATTTTTGTTGTTGTCTCCTTTTTGTGTTGACTATCTCATTGAGGATTCCGGTTACCCGATACAGCGTAGGCTGCCCTTTGGAGATGCGATTTCCGGAACAAGATGTCCTTCGGGCCCCGATACACTTTCTTTTTCAGTGAAGAGGATATGTGGAAATAAGATAACCACAAATAATAAAAATAAAAAAGCCCATGACGAGATTTGAACTCGTGGCCTTCCCCTTACCAAGGGGATGCGCTACCCCTGCGCCACATGGGCATGTGTTTACTGTCGCACCTATTTGAACTAGGACTTCAGCACCGAGGGAGAGAACACTGGATTTATAGAAAATCACAAACGAGCGGCATCTGTCTAGCCTTTTATTTAAAGAATCTCGCTTTTTGTTTTCCGCTTTGATTCTCATGCAGGATCATTAAGGGCTTTGTACCCTCTGCTTAGCTGCCTAAGAGCAAAACCGCCCCTTTTGGAGCGGTTTTGGTGTGGGTAGGGTTGGATTTGAACCAACGTAGCTTACGCAACGGTTTTACAGACCGCCCCCTTTAACCCCTCGGGCACCTACCCAGGTGTGGCTTGGGGACTGAAATAGCCGGTGATGGGACTCGAACCCGCAACCTACGGTTTACAAAACCGTTGCTCTGCCATTGAGCTACACCGGCTCGAGCATTCCTCATGCTTGTTGGGGGCATGGGAGGGCTACCACAGTTCAAACATCATAAACTTTAAAGCTGGCCTGTCAATATTTCCATGTGTGAACTGTGAGCAATATGCTTGAACCTTGGAATCCTTTGATCTCGATATTTATGAATTATAGGCCGATTTTCTTATATTTGGCAGTAATTCTGTGGATAGCAATTTATTTTCTATCATCTTGCGGTGTGTTGGTTCTCGATTCCGAATACTAAAGGAGCCCTGATAAGCACCTTGCATGAGTAGAATGCAGATAGACTTTCTTCTTGATATCTAGGAATATGACCAGGAGGTGAAGCTCGAATTTTATGCTTGTGCGTTGTTTTAAATAGGTACTTTGTAGTGACTCTGGCTTGAATTCAGGCCGGATTTAGTGGGTCTGGTTCTTTTTGTTCCAAGAGAGCCTCCTGTCTCTTAAGCGTGGCTAGCTCCTGGCGTAGTGCCTCAATTTGGTTGAGACAGCTTTGCGCTTCCGGGTAGTAACCGCAACAGCTGGCTATGGCGCTAAAGGGGCTTTCCGGGTAAGTTCTGCACAGGGTAGGGCGGTCTTCGTATATTTGGCCACTAGCGTCCGGTTCATAAGCTGAAAACTCTTTTGTAGAAAAGGATTGAGGCAGAAACGATATTTTTTTGTAAAATGCTGAGAATCCCTTTTCGAGCAGGTTCTGTATTATGCCCATCC